>Ga0194132_10000548_pt1 | contig 77113 bp, 61 predicted proteins | sample TA2KigOf80mmetaG_FD_148612 | JGI IMG/M metagenome (GOLD analysis project Ga0194132, IMG submission 148612) | Freshwater microbial communities from Lake Tanganyika, Tanzania - TA2015054 Kigoma Offshore 80m | ecosystem: Environmental > Aquatic > Freshwater > Lake | place: Tanzania: Lake... | reverse complement strand
GTCTCTTCTGAACTCCAGCATGGTGACGGTCTTCAAGCTATGAACTTTCAGTTGAAGTTGAACTGTTGACAATCGAAGTTTTGGGGACACGCCGGATCCAGCGCGGGGCGTGACGTTCACCGATGGGGCGGCCAAAGCCGACAGGGGTGTCCTCGATCATCTCGGCGGCGGGATCGCTTGGGGTAGTTTTGATGACGTGGTCGAATTCTGCCAACGCTTGGGATGCCCTCGGCTTCATCAAGCGCTCATCCGGGGATCAGGGGAAGTGGCTCTCCGCTTGCCAGCGTGGGCAGCGCGTGGTTGGGTGAGTGGACCCGATGAAACCCTCATTCCTCGCCCTTTTTCGGACGGCACCGGCGGGTGCTGCTTCGGACGTTCCCGCGCCTGCCGTCTGACAGCGCTTCGCAGGTGAAGCCGTGACTCCTCCAATGCATCTGCTCTCGCTCCCATGCCCTCCGTGAAACTGGCGCTGGCGCAAATGCTCGTGAGGCCAGGCGAGGCCGCTTCCAATGTGGATCGCGCACTCGATGCCATTGCCCGCGCCGCTCGTGAACGGGCTCAGATCGTGCTCCTGCCCGAGGCATTGGACTTTGGATGGACGCATCCCCACCTCGGCGATCAAGTCCAGCCGGTTCCCGAAGGAGCGTTCTTCCGCGCTCTGGCGGCTGCCGCCCGGAAGGCTCGAGTGTATGTTTGCGCCGGGTTAACGGAAGCCGACGAGGATTCGCATTATAACACGGCGGTGCTTATCGATCCCGAAGGGCGCCTCCTGTTGAAGCATCGCAAATTGAATGAATTGGAGATCGGCCATGCCTGTTATGGACAGGGCGCAAAATTGGAAACTGTCCGCACGCCCCTCGGGACTTTGGGGGTCATGATTTGCGCGGACGCGTTCGCTCCCGGACAGGTGCTTTCCCGAGCGCTGGGCTACATGGGGGCCGAACTGATCTTGTCCCCCTGCGCCTGGGCGGTGCCGTCCGATCACGACAATCAACGCGAGCCCTACGGCGCGCTTTGGCGGGAGAACTATGGTCCGGTGGCCCGCGATTTCCGGCTTTGGATTGCGGGGGTGAGTTCGGTTGGTCCCATCACGGCCGGGCCGTGGCAGGGCCGCCGTTGCATTGGGTGTTCCTTGCTGGTGAATCCTCAAGGTGAAGTGGCATGGCAGGGTGAATACGGGGAATCGGCGGAGGTGCTCCAGGTTGCGGAAGTCGAGATCGAGCCGCGTCCCACCCGGGGCGACGGCTGGAACCAGCGATGGCACGGCTCGGTCTGACCTGATCGCCTTCGGCCGCGCGGCCGTTGTTCAACCTTAAAACGGCAGTTGCCCTTCGTGAACCTTCGCAAGGTCCCGGCGATAAAGCCATTCCGAATCACTCACCAGATCCATAAAGGATCTGCCTCGTTCTTCGTCATGTCCGTCTCATCCAGGCCTTTGCAAATCTTCACGACGTTCAACTGCCGTTTTAAGGTTCAAGGAAACCTCCACGCTGCTGACCGGAGCATCCGCAAGGTGTAGGGGCGCGCCGTTCGCGGCGCTTCCGCTCGCGCCAATCTGCTGCGGCGATCTCCTCCCGGTCCATGGCCCGCCCTGGGTGAATGCCTTCGCCCTGGCAGCACCCTTGCCCGTTGAAGCTGGCATGCCCCTTTGAAGACACGCCCTGAAGCGGCGTGAACGCCGTGCCCCGGCGCTGCCGCACGTATCACCGACCCCTTCTGGATGCACCGCTGCTGGACGCTTGCCAAGAAACGGGCTTGGCGGAACGGAGATGTTTCCTCAACATGCGCCCGGTGACTCCCTCGATCCATCGAAGCTCCTTCCCGAGTTCTCCAATCCCCGTCTGGCTCGTGTTGTTGATGATGCTTGCGAAAGCCGATGGCACGCATGCCCGGGACATGGCGTGGACGCCGCTCTTCAACGGTCGAGACTTGGAGGGTTGGGTGAATGTGAATTGTGCTCCGGACACGTTCCGCGCGACCAACGGTGTCATTTTCTGCACCGGGTTCCCGACGGGAGAGCTTCGCACTCGGCGCATGTATCAGAATTTCGCGCTGGAATTGGAATGGCGGCATCTGCGTCCGCAAGGGAATGCGGGGGTGTTCGTCTGGGCTGATGCGTTGACCGCGCCGGGGCAGCCTTTTATTCGGGCCGTCGAGGTGCAGGTGCTTGATGGGCGCGAGGGGCCGGGCCACACCTCGGATGGGGATATTTTCCCAATTCACGGCGCTCGCATGATCCCCGAGAACGGGCGGGGCGGTGATCGCGCCTTTCCGACCGAGAAACGCATGAAGCCTTCCCCTGAGTGGAATCACTACCGGATCGAATGCACGAATGGCGCCATTGCTTTGGCGGTCAACGGCAAGGTGGTGACCCGGGGACGGGAAGCCTCGCCGCGCAAAGGGTACATTTGTCTGGAATCCGAGGGCTCCCCGATCGAATTTCGAAACCTTCGCATTCAAGAATGGCCGGTGGAGAAGGCGCTGGCTCCGGACCACATTGCGCGTCCGGACGAACACTTCGTTTCGTTGTATAATGGCCTGGATCTGACCGGCTGGCTGACGCGGGCGGACACGGCGCGACACTGGCGGGCGCAGGACTGGGTCCTGGATCATGATGGGAAGAAGGGTGAGGGCGATCCCCACCTTTGGACGGAGGAGGAGTTCGGCGACTTTGTGCTGGTGGCGGACTGGCGTTGGACCGCCAAGCCCGTGGCGAAGCCGTTACCGGTGATTCGATCGGACGGAACCAGAGGCTTGAATCCGGATGGCAGCGAGGAATTGCGGGAGGTGCTTGACGCCGGGGACAGCGGAATTTATCTCAGGGGAGATTTGAACAGTGAGGTCAACATTTGGTGCTGGCCGGTGGGCTCGGGCGAGCTCTTCAAATATCGTGAAGATGTGAAGCGTTCCGCGGAAGCGCGCGCCGCCGCGACTCCGAAGCGGCGGGCGGACAAGCCCCCTGGCCAATGGAATCGATTCGTGGTGACGCTGCGGGGCAACCGAGTGAGTGTGGAATTGAACGGAGAACGGGTGATTGACCAGGCTGAACTGGACGGAATTCCTCACCGCGGCCGCATCGGATTGCAGCACCATGGCAGTCCCATCCAATTCGCCAACCTCTTCATCAAGCGGCTCGATTGAATGGAATAGAATCGAGTTTCTCTTGAACTGGGTCGATGAGATGCGTGTTTCGTTGGATGATAGGCAGGATTGAGTCTCATGCCCGCGCTTGACCGCAAAACCATTGTCATCATGGGCGGGACAAGTGGTTTGGGACTTTCTGCCGCGCGTGCCTGCGCGTTGGAGGGAGCGAAGGTGGTTGTGGTCGGAAGATCCGAGCAGAAAGTGGAGAGTGCGATTAAAGCTCTGGGTTCCCAAGCGGCGGGACTGGCGGGAGATGCCGCCGAGCCAGCCACTGCCCCATCCGCAATCGAGCTCGCGGTGCGCCTTTTTGGACGTTTGGATGGCTTCTATCACGTGGCAGGTGGGAGCGGTCGGAGGTTTGGGGATGGACCGCTTGACGAGATTTCGGACGAAGGCTGGAACAAGACCCTGCGTTTGAACCTGGATTCGATGTTTTTCTCGAACCGCGCCGCAGTGCGGCAGTTGTTAAAACAGGGGGGTGGAGGTTCGATCGTGAACTGCGGTTCGGTGCTCGGTTACTCGCCCTCCCCGGCCTATTTCGCCACGCACGCTTATGCGGCCGCCAAAGCGGCAGCCATGGGACTCACGAAATCGTCCGCCGCGTATTACGCCCCTCGGGACATACGTTTTAATCTGCTCGCGCCCGGTCTGGTTGCCACCCCCATGTCTCAACGCGCCCAGGAGCGTCCTGAGATTCTGGAATTCATTCGCACCAAACAGCCCCTGTCCCAGGGAAGGATCGGAGTTCCGGAGGACTTGGATGCTGCCGTGGTGTGGCTGCTTTCCGACGCGTCGAAATTTGTGACGGGGCAGGTCATCGGCATCGATGGGGGGTGGGAAGTCAGCGAGGGTCAACTCGCCGACAGCCATGAAGCATGACGCCCGGGATTGCCATGGGCATTGATCTTGGAGGATCGAGTGCCAAGGGTGTGATGGTCACCCGCGAGGGATCCATGCTGGTTCGGCAATCGCAACCGTTCGACTCTGCTGAGCCGCGAGCCTTCGTCGAGGCGGTGCGAGAGCTTGTCCATTCCCTCGAAGCCAAAGGCATGGGACTTGCCGGCTCGTGCGGACTGTCCGCGCCAGGATTGACGTCGGCGGATGGAAAATCGATCGCCTACATGCCCGGGAGGCTCGAAGGGCTTGAAGGATTGGATTGGTCCATCGCGCTGGGCAGGCAGGGGGACATTCCGGTGCTGAACGACGCTCAGGCGGCTTTGTTGGGGGAAGTCTGGCTGGGAGCCGCCCGTGGGAGTCGTCATGTCTTTATGCTCACTCTGGGAACGGGGGTGGGCGGTGCCGCCATGGTGGATGGAAGATTACTCAGAGGGGCCATGGGACGCGCCGGCCATCTCGGACACTTGAGCCTGGATCCGGACGGGCCACCCGATGTCTGTGGCGCTCCAGGCAGCCTGGAGTGGGCCATGGGCAATGCGTCCATTGTTGACCGGACGGGAGGACGATTCACCACGACGCACGAGCTCATTGCCGCGTTCGAGTCTGGTGACGGTCCGGCCCGGGTGTTCTGGCTCACCGCGGTCCGGCGTCTGGCGGCTGCCGTCGCCTCGCTGATCAACGTGCTGGATCCCGACACCGTGATCATTGGGGGGGGCATCGCGAAGGCGGGTGAAAGCTTGTTCAAGCCGTTGGAACAATACTTGGAGGTGTTTGAATGGCGTCCTGGTGGGGTCCGGGCACGGATTGTTCCCGCTCAACTGGGCGAGTATGCGGGGGCGCTGGGCGCGGCCTATCACTCCATGGTTGATCGACCTCGCTCCGAGGGTTCATAATGCGGTCTACGGATGACGCCGCCGCCTGTCCCATCGACCCGGATCCTGCCGGCACAAGCGATTCGCCGAGCTCTTTCGCGAATCGCTCACGAGATTGCCGAGCAAAATGAGGAGAGCGATGCCCTCGGCATTTTGGGGGTGCAGAGAGGGGGCGTGATGATTGCCCAGCGGCTGGCTCGTGATTTGGGTGCGATCTGGAACCACCCGGTGCCGCAGGGCACCCTCGATGTGGGGATGCATCGGGACGATCTCGACAAGAAAGCCACTCCGGAAATCCTGCCCACGGTCATCCCCTTTGACGTCAACGGAAAGACCGTGGTGTTGGTGGACGATGTGTTGTTTAGCGGCAGAACCGCACGCGCGGCTCTCGACGCGTTGCATGACTATGGACGTCCGCGCCGCGTTCAGTTTGTCGTGTTGATCGACCGCGGGAACCGAGAGCTTCCCATCAAGGCTGATTTCGTGGGGAAATACGTGGAGACCGAACCGGGGCAGCGCGTGGATGTTCGAATGGCGGCCAACGAGGCGGACGACGCGGTTTACCTGACCGGCTCATGACCTGGAATCGCCGCCATCTCTTGGATATCGAATCGCTCTCGAAGGAGGAAATCCTGGCGGTTTTGGAAACGGCGCGGAGCTTCAAGGCCCTGGGAGAGCGGTCGATCAAGAAGGCGCCGACCCTGCGAGGCAAGACCGTCGTCAATCTGTTTGTGGAGCCTTCGACCCGCACGCGGATTAGCTTTGAGCTGGCGGCGCAGCGGTTGAGCGCGGACATCGTCAATTTCACCGCCGAATCCTCGTCGCTGCGCAAAGGAGAGACGCTCAAGGACACGGCCCGCAATCTGGAGGCGTTGAACGCCGACATCATCGTCATCCGGCACAGCGCGAGCGGCGCCGCCCATTTCCTGTCGCGATTCCTGGAGGCGAGTGTGATCAACGCGGGCGACGGGGCTCACGAGCATCCGACCCAGGCTTTGCTCGACATTTTTACCATCCTGGAGCGGAAGCAGAGAATCGAAGGCCTGCAGGTGACGATTCTGGGTGATATTCTTTACAGCCGCGTGGCGCGGTCGAATATCTGGGCTTTGCTCAAGCTGGGCGCGTCGGTGACTCTGTGCGGCCCGTCCACGCTAGTGCCCAAAGTTTTTGAGAAATGGGGTTGCCGCGTGACCCATCGCATTGAGGAGGCGGTGGAGAATGCCGACATTATCAATTTGCTCCGGATTCAACATGAACGTCAGCGGGTCGTGATGTTTCCGAGCCTCGGGGAATACACCACGTTGTTCGGAATCAGCGCTTCGCGCCTGGCGGGCGCCAAACCCGACGTGCTCATCATGCATCCCGGCCCCATCAATCGGGGGGTGGAGATCGAGAGCCGGGTGGCGGACGGACCGAAATCCGTGATTCTGGAGCAGGTCACCAACGGACTGGCCGTGCGCATGGCGGTTCTCTTCCTGGTCAGCGGTGGCAAGCCCATCGAGCTCGGAGCGTAACACTGGCCCATCCACCCGCGCCGTCAGGACATTTATGGACATCATCGACCTCTATCAGCATGGTGCGATTCAACAAGCTTCGGCTGACGCGGGGTAGGCGAGGGATGAAGCGGCACGGCTTCGAAACGAAATCAGCGATTTGAAGCGAAAGGCCGACGCGCTGACGATCGCCTGCCAGGCCCTTTGGGAGTTGTTGAGGAGAAACTCCGATCTCTCGGATGATCTGCTCATTCGGACCATGGAGGAAATCGATCTGCGGGATGGGAAGCAGGATGGCAAGATCACCCGGCGACCGGTCCCATGCCCGAAATGCCGCCGCAATAGCCAGAGTGGACGAAGTCATTGTCTCTACTGCGGGGAGTTGCTCCCTGTGGTCCACGTTTTCGAGAAGATTTAGGCATCACGCGGGCGGATCTTTCGACGGCTTACACGGTTCCTTGTTTTGGAATCCGAGGCGGGGTGATTGCAACCCGCTGAGACCGATGGAGAGGTCGCGGGCGACATCTTCTAAGAGGATGGGAGGGGGAGGCGTTTGGACCAGCAACGAGAATCCCTGATGGCCAAGATCGAGGGGCAGCTCGCGCAGAAGAGTGGGCAACGGCAGCTTTTCACGATTCGTTGGAATCTCAACTGAACTCTGATAGAAATGTCCCATGTTTATCCACAAAGTCTCGCTCCGAAACATTCGCGGTTTCGAGACGCTCGATTTTGAACTGGCCCGACCGGACGGCAAGTACGCCGGCTGGACGGTGTTCACCGGTGACAACGGTTCGGGCAAGAGCACCCTGCTGAAGGCAATCGCCGTTGGGCTTCTTGGAAAAGACACCTCGCGGACATCCTCTTTCAGCATGAGGATGGGGCATTTGAGGGTATGGCTCTTGGCAAGGGAAACCGCCATTGCGATGGAACTGCTTATTCCAACTCATCCGGGCACGGGCTGAAAACTTCGAGCTGTCATCGTTGAGAGGGTGTTGCCCGGTTGCTTTTGGCTGGGGTCGGTCATGGGCGCAGGTGGAGAAAATCAAGATCGGGGAAGGTGGTGAAATCCGAGTCGAAGGAGACCACGCGCGATCGAGCGGACGAAGCGAGGGCGGCGATCCATGCGTCGGTCCAACGGTGGACGGGAAAATCAGGGACGCGGCTCCAAAGTTCGAAGCGCGTTTCGGCGGCGAGGGAATCCTCGATGAAACACACATCGGGAAGCACCGCGAAGGAGCGATAGGCATCCCATGCTTCTGCGGAGGTGAAGGGCGCACCGTGCATCACGCGGGGGTTCGTGAGCAGGCGGAGAAGGCCCAGCATGGTCACGCGGCAAAAGCCGATGTCGGGTGCGGCTTCGTTTTCCCAATAGCGGCGGGCGCGGGCGTGGTGCGCGTGGTCCGGGTCGAAGAGGGCGAGCCAGAGGTTGAGGTCGGGAACGTCAATTGCCGCCATGAGCATCCTCGGCGACGAGCAAGGCGTCGATTTCGCGGTTGGAAAGGGCAGGGTGCGAGACGCCGGTGGCCTTGCGGATCACGGGCAAAGGACTGCGTGGCCGGGCTGCGGGTTTAGCTGCGGCGTTTTGGGCAAGGCCGAGTTCCAGGATTTCGGCGACGAAGTCCTTCAGCAGCACACCGCGCAGTGCGGATCGAGCTTTGAGTTCGCGAAAGAGCGGATCGGGTAGATCAAGCGTGGTTCTCATAAAAACATTTATATGCGAAAATGCGCGGCAATTCAAACCAGAATCGGCAATTCAGCAGCGTTGACATTCTCAATACCTTTATTATCAAAGACTTGTGATTAAAATATCTTGCCACAGATTGATGCTGATCAATTGCCATTTCTAGCAAAAGAACTCCGCCGGGCCAGGGTGCGGAACGGTGGGTAACTTCTCCATCAAGTTAGTCGGGAGGTTGAAGTGGGTGATGCAGGCGGCCTTGGCGGCTTCGCCCTTCAAATTCGCCACGCGGAGGGTGTGCAGTTGAGGCCTTGTGACTTCAAGAAGGTTTCAGTGGCTGATGACCATGAAGCCTGGCGATGGCCCGTGGTTTGATCGACTCCGAAGGCCCAAACCCGCATCTTTCACACTCGACTGGGTAGGGAAACGTTCCCCATCGAGTTTCAACCATGCGGGTGAGATCGAACCGCGCCCCTCGTTCCACAAACGGATGCCTTTCGCTTTCCACACCCTGTTGGAAGAAGTTCCTCCTCGGACCATGCCTTCAGGATACGTTTTCGGGCGACCAGGGCGCGGTTTCACGAAACCGGAAATTCCCAGTCGCGAAACGAGGATGAGAATTCCGGGCTAAAACATCCTTGAGCTCGAAGGCTTAAACTTGGTCATCGACGCTCCGATAAACTAGGGGTAATTGGACTGGATCGGGCTATGGTTTTACTTTTGTTCTTCTGCTCCGGCGCGACGGCCTTGATCTACGAGGTGGTGTGGTCGAAGTATCTGAGCCAGCTTTTGGGAAGCACGGTGCAAGCGCAAACGGTCGTCCTGGCCGTGTTCATGGGTGGGCTGGCCCTGGGCAATCGCGCGTTTGGAAAATGGGCTGATCGAACCCACCAGCCGCTGGCTCTCTACGGGCGCATCGAGATTGCCATCGGGATCTACGCCTTTTTCTTTCACGAGTTCCACGGGTGGGCGGACGCGTTGTTTCGATATCTCGGCGGCGGACGGCTTGATCAACCGGCGACCTTGCTGGTGATCAAGGCGGTTCTCAGCGTTGGACTTCTGATCGGTCCGACCTTGCTGATGGGGGGGACCCTGCCCCTGTTGGCTTCGTGGCTGCAGCGTCAGTCTTTTGAACACGCGGGCCGGTGGTCCGCCCGGTTTTATTCAGTCAACAGTCTGGGGGCGGTGACCGGTTCGTTTCTGGCCGGTTTTTATCTCATCAAGAACCTCGGGATGGTCTCCTCGTTACAACTGACGGCACTGGCCAACGTGTTTATTGGCCTGGCGGCGATTGGGCTTTCGAGACGGATTGCGCTCCCGGCTGTGGGAACCGGTTCAGAAGGCGAGTCCGCGCCACCGGTGGCCAGCCGCGTCTCTCCGCTGGCCTCGGGGTGCGTGCTGGTGGCCATCACGGGCGGAGTGTCCATGGGGCTTGAGGTGCTATCCGCGCGCTCCTTGGTCCTTATTTTCGGGGCCTCACTGCAATCCTTCGCGATCGTTTTGATGGCCTTCATTCTGGGCATTGGACTTGGGAGTTCGGTGGTGGCATCCCCGAGGTGGAAGTCCATCGCGGCGGATCGTGCGACCCTGGTGCTTCTCGTTTGCGCGGCTTCGGTGATTGGCGTCTTAGTGCTTGGCATTACCCAATGGGTTGATCTCTACACCTACGCCAAGAATGGGCTTGCCCAGAGTGTGATGGGATACCGGTACTACCAGATATTGACGGCGGGCATGTCGCTGGTGGTGTTGGGCATCCCGGCGGCGCTGCTTGGGGCGGTCGTGCCCCTCTGGATTCGGAACGCGGCGGATTGTGCGGGAGCCTTGGGGGGTGGGGTGGGGCGCTTGCTGACCTGGAATACCGTGGGTGCGGTGGTCGGCACCCTGGTGACCGGTTTCGTTCTCATGCCGATAGCGGGTTTGAGAGGTTCGTTTTTTATCCTGGCCATTTGTGTCTGCGGGGCGGGGATTTTGACCGCGGCGCCGCGCCGGCAATGGAGGGCGGCGGGAGTTCTGGCGGGATTGGCGGTGGTATTGGGCGTGTTGGGTGCCACGACCGGCGCGGGCTGGCGCGATGTCCTGAGCTCGGGCATGTTTCGGATTCGAAGCACCGACGTGGATCCGAAATCGATTCGCGAACATCGCAAGAGTTTGCGCATCGCTTTTTACGAGGATGCCGCCGATGCGACCGTTTCCGTGGAGCAAGGAGATGGGATTAAATCGCAGGCGCAGACCACACTTCGGATCAACGGCAAGGCGGATGCCACCACGAAAGGCGATCTTTCGACTCAATACTTGCTGGGGCATTTGCCCATGCTGGCGCGTCCGGAGGCCAAGGATATCTTTGTGCTGGGCTTTGGCAGCGGCATTACGGCGGGCGCTTTGTTGGGGCATCCCATCCAAAGTTTGACCATCGCTGAGAATTGCGAGCCGGTCATTCGCGCCGCCCACTTTTTTTATCCGCTCAATCGCGGGGTTTGGACGAACTCGATCACGCGTCTCATCAATGACGACGCGCGCACGGTTTTGAAGTTAGGCGGCAAGCAGTACGACGTGATCATCAGCGAACCTTCGAATCCCTGGATGGCGGGGGTGGGCAGCGTGTTCAGTTTGGAGTTTTATCAACTGGCCGCGTCGCAGTTGAAGGAAGGGGGGATCATGACCCAGTGGTTTCACGCTTATGAAATGAACGATGGCATCGTCTCCCTGGTGCTGCGGACTTTTTCGAGAGTTTTTCCCCACATGGAAGTTTGGGATACCCAGCAGGGGGATTTGGTGATGCTTGGCAGCCAGCGACCTTGGAAGAGTGATCCGGAGGTTTATCAAAGGGTATTCGCCAGGGCGGAGCCTCGAAAGGATTTCGAGCGCATCGGGTTGACTTCGCCCGAGGCTGTTTGGGCCCGGCAGCTTGCCTCGCAGCGCACCGCTTTCGCGGTGCCGGGAGAGGGTCCGATTCAATCGGATCACTTTCCGGTTTTGGAGTATCAAGCGCCCCAGGCCTTTTTTGTTGGCGCGCATTCCTATCTGCTGCTCCTTTTTGACGAACGCACCTGGCAAACGGAGTTGGCCTCAGAGGCGAAGCGCTCGACGCTCAACGGCCTGGCACCCGAAGTCCAGCGCTCTGTCTTTACTGAGTTTCTTTCGCTCAATGGGGATCTTTCGCGTTACATGAGGCAGCGATTTCCAACCAATGGCGCCCGCGCCGAGGCGGAAATCATGGTTGGCGACCAGCAGTTGCCCTGTGTTTTCCGCCCCCTTCATGAGAACCGTCATCAACTGGTGCTTCCTCCGAACGCGGACCCCATTCACCAATCGCTTTTGGAGGCCGAGCATCGGTTGCGGACCCGGCCGGAATCATGGCGGTCTGTTCTGGAGGAGATGGCGGGTCTCATCGAGAGGGCTCCCAAGCCCTCCGCCGCCGGAGCCACCTGGAGCCCGATGCCGTTTGTGAACGTGGCAGCCCGGACTGCGCTGGGGCGTCGCGATTACGCTTTGGCCGGACGATTGATTCGAATGGGCATGGAACGCGATTCCACCGTTCCGCACCTGCGTTACCTGGCCCGCATTTACGAGCGAGAAGTCAGCGGTCAAACGGTGGTTCGATAGCCGGGTCGGGTTGAGGCCATGCGTGGGGCGCATCGCACTGAAGACGGCGGAGTACGGCGTTGACGTCGCTTCATGGGTTGATCGGGGAGCAGGCAGGACCTCGGGAATGCGATGCGAGGGTCAGGCTGGTGAGGCAAGGACCGCGCACGTGATCGACCTTTTCAACGGTGGCTTCCCCCGATAGAGTGTGCGGACTCGCGCCACATGATTCCGACGTTTTTTCGTGTTTTGCTTTGGTTCGCCGTGGCGGGGCTGGGTGCTTTCGCGTACGCGACCCTTGCCCTGCAACGAGGGGAGCCGGTGAATTCTTCTTACGTTCTCATCGCCGCGTTATGCACCTACGCCATCGGTTACCGCTTTTACTCGAAGTGGATTGCGGCCCGGGTGCTGGCGCTTGACGATCGCCGGGCCACTCCCTGCGAGGTTCATGAGGACGGCCACGATTTTGTCCGCACGAACAAGTGGATCGTTTTTGGGCATCACTTTGCCGCCATCTCGGGTCCGGGTCCGCTTGTGGGTCCCGTGCTTGCCGCCCAGTTCGGGTATCTGCCTGGCACGTTGTGGATTTTGATTGGCGTGGCGCTGGGAGGGGCGGTGCAGGACTTCGTCATCCTGTTTTGTTCCATGCGGCGGGATGGGCGTTCCTTGGGTCAGATGGTGAAGGAGGAGCTTTCGCCGGCGGCGGGTGCGATCGGCATTGTCGCGATTCTGGCCATCATGACGATCTTGCTGGCGGTGCTGGCGTTGGTCGTGGTGAATGCTCTGGCCGAGAGTTCCTGGGGTGTATTTACGGTGGGCGCGACCATTCCGATTGCGATGCTCATGGGGGGGTATTTGCGTTATTGGCGGATCGGCAAGGTGATGGAGGTGACCGTGCTGGGCGTGATTCTGCTGCTCCTTGCGGTATGGGGCGGGCAGTTTGTCTACCAGAGTCCGGGCTTGAGCAAACTTTTCACCCTCTCCAAGGAGCCCTTGGCGTGGTCCATTATTCTCTATGGATTTGCGGCCAGTGTCCTGCCGATTTGGTTGCTTCTCGCGCCGCGCGATTATCTCAGCACTTTCATGAAATTGGGCACGATCGTCGCCCTGGCCTTGGGGGTGTTCCTGGTGCTTCCGGATTTGAAGATGCCGCCCCTCACCAAGTATGTGGACGGCTCGGGTTTGGTGGTGAGTGGAAAGCTGTTTCCATTTTGCTTCATCACCATTGCCTGCGGGGCGATTTCGGGGTTCCACACCCTGATCTCCAGCGGCATTACTCCGAAGATTATTACGAGGGAGGGTTACGCCCGTCCGGTGGGTTATGGCGCGATGTGTTTGGAGTCGCTGGTGGCCATCATGGCGATGATTGCGGCCTGCACGTTGGAACCGGGCGTTTATCTGAGCATGAACGTGAATGTGCCTGGCGAAACGCTGGCCGTGAAGACGAGTGCCACTGTGGCCAGGATTAGCGCGGAGGGGTTTCCGGTGTCGGCGGCACAAATGGAGCAATTGGCTCGGGAGGTGGGGGAGACGACCCTGGTGGGCAAGACGGGTGGCGCGGCCACCCTCGCGGTCGGGATGGCGAAATTGTTCAGTGAGGTGACCCAGGGCCGCTGGCTGGATCTTTGGTATCATTTCGCGATCATGTTCGAGGCGTTGTTCATTTTGACGACGCTGGATGCGGGGACCCGCGTGGGCCGTTATTTGATCCAGGACGTGCTGGGTCATTTTTGGAAGCCGCTGGGGAACACGCAGAGCACGGCGGCCAACCTTGCCGCCAGCACGCTCATGGTGGGCGGCTGGGGCTTTTTTCTGATTCAAGGCGTGCGCGATCCGGACGGAGGGGTCAAGGCCCTCTGGCCGCTCTTTGGCATCGCGAACCAATTGCTGGCCTCCATCGCACTCTGTTTTGCGACGACGGTGATCTTGAAAACCCAGCTCAAGCGAAGGCGAGAGGGATTGCCCGCGAACCCGGCCTTGGCTTGGGTAACCCTTTTGCCTCTGGCCTGGCTTCTCACGGTGACCCTGACGGCGGGCGTGCAAAAGGTTTTCCATTCGGACAAGCGCATCGGGTTTGTCGCGGCGGCCCATGACTTGAAGGCGAAACTCCCTGCGCTGATTGAAGCGGAGTCCGCCGCGCGCCAAGCCGGCGAAGCGGCTGCCCTCACCAAAGCCGCCAAAGCGGTGCGGGACAATCGCCGGCAGCACTTGAACAACTGGATTGACGCGGTCGCCGCCTCCGTATTTCTCGGTTTGGTCGCGATCATCGTGGGGCTGAGTTTGAGGGAGTGGATCCGGTTGTGGAGCGGGCAAAAGCCTCCCGAACTTTCAGAAACTCCGCCCGTTTGGCTGCCCGATTCCGCGCTGACCTCGGCACGCACGTCCTCACTGGCCAGTCTGATTCCGCTTTCCATCGCTCTCGGGAAGGAGCTCTCGGGGCAATCCTCGATCGACAGGGCGATGGAAAGCGGCCCCGCGACCGTTGGAGTGTATGCTGCGGAGAGAACCCCGCAGGGGATTCGGGTTCGATTGACGGGTCCCGAAGCGGATTTGCGAATCCTCCGGCAGCGGGCGTTGGACGAGTATTTTGAGAAAACCTACAACCGAGGTGTGCGCCGCTGTTGCTGAGAACGATTTGATCCAGGGCATGAGGCTGGCGCTCTACGGCGGATCCTTCGATCCGATTCACTTGGGCCATCTGTTGGTGGCCACGGCCGCGCTGCAGGAGTTTCAGCTCGACTTCCTGAGCTTCGTGCCCGTGGCGCAATCTCCTTTCAAACCTGAGCGAAAGCCTGCGCCGGCGCGTTTTCGGCTGCGCTGGCTTCGCCTGGCCCTTGCCGGTCAGACGAAGTGCAGGGTGGACGACTTGGAGATTCGCCGCGGCGGTGTTTCGTTCACGATCGATACCGTGCGACACTATCGGCAGCGCTTTCCGCAAGCTTCCCTCTTTTGCCTGATCGGCGAGGATCACGTGTCGCAATTGCCGAAGTGGCGGGAAGCGGAGGAACTGGCCCGAAGCGCCGAATTCATTCTTGTGCCGCGCCCTGGCGCGAGCTTCACGGAAGTTCCGCCGGGCTTTTCCATTCACCGGTTGCGAGGGCATCCGCTTGCGCTTTCATCCTCCGAAATCCGGGCAAGAGTGCAGGCTGGCCTGCCCATTGAGCACCTGGTTCCGGAATCGGTGGCGCATGATCTTCTGGAGAATCGGCTTTATCTGGATTGAACTCCCGTCCAGAATGCGCGGCAGACGATGTCCATGGACTCCCGGAAACTCGCCCAGCGTTGTCGCGAGCTTGCTGACAACAAGAAGGCCGAAAATCTTGTCGTGCTCGATGTGCGAAAAGTTTCTTCGGTGACGGATTTTTACGTCCTGGCCACCGCGACCAGCGACCCGCACGTTCGCGCCATTGTCGATGAGATCACCGAGAAGCTGCGCGGCGAGGACGGGCTGCGTCCCAACGCCACCGACGGTGGCGCACAGACCGGCTGGGTGGTGTTGGATTTCGTCGATGTGATGGTGCATGTGATGCGGGTGGATGTGCGGGAAAAGTACGCCTTGGAAAGCCTTTGGGCGGATGCCAAGTCTGTGACCAAACCACGCCGCAAGAAGTCGAGCGACCCCCTGGATCAGTTGAAGTGAAGGCGAGTGGCGCCTCGGTTTGGAGCTTGGCCTTTTTTGCGGATCTTCACGGTGCGGTTTTTCGGCCGAAGCGCGCGTGAACCTTGGCGGGAAGCCGTTTCGTCGGCTGGGTTTCGCGCCCGGCAAGCTTACGGAGCCGTTTCGAGCAACCTGTAAAAGCCCTGGACACTGCCAGCGTTCTCGATCAGGTCAACGGAGCGGGCGTTCTCCTCTTGCGACCAACGTCTCACCTTTTTCCACTGCACCAGGTCCGGCGAGTATTGCAATTCGTACGTGGCGCCGGTGACAAGCCCGGACCAGGACATCCGAAAATCCTTTCCTGTGGATTGCGAACTTGTTCCCCGGAGACTCAAGGCACGAACCATCTTGTTCAAGAATCCCGCGACCTCGGTGAAGGAAAACTCATGCCCGGCGGGGTGGACGGCAGATTGGTAATTGGGAACCGACTTGAAGTAGGCTGACGTCAGTCCGGTCTCCGCTTCAATTTTGTAGTAGTTGGTTTCCGCTCGCCCCCAGGTGAACAAGAATTGGGTTCTGGAAAGGAGCATCAGGTCCCGGATTCGATCCCGCGCATACCAAACGTCGATATTGGGGATCATGATTTGGTTGCTGCCGGCCCATTGGATTTGCTGCAGCAAGATGCTGTAGCCGGAGGCGACCATGGCGCCGGTGGGCCTGGCTTGGAGCGCGACGAGCAGCGCCGCGGCGCCCCCTTGTGACAAGCCCATGATGACGAGCCTGTCATACTGGGCTTGGAGATGTTTGCAGAGCGCCAGAGCCTGGATGAGATACAACCCGGAGTAAGTCCCTCCCTGGTCAATCAAACCGGTGTAGATGAAATTGTAACTCAGCTTGTTCGTGCCGTTGTGAATCGCCAGGAAATCCTCATTGGGTTTCACGAGGACGTAGGCGTCGCCATAGGGAGCGATCTCCCCGAGAATGGCCCCATGGTAATTCAGGCGATCCATCCTGGCGATCGCGGAGGACTGATTGAAGCCGCTTCCCGGGATGAGCAGGATGGCCAGTCGAGGAGATTCCGAACCCCGTTCGGCCCGCTTCACATAGGCATGAGCCGAAAGGCGTTTTCCAAACGTGAAATCAACCCGGCAGCGTTCCGTGGTGCTGCCATAAAGCATGCGCTCGTAAACCGCTTCTTGAATCGAAAGATCTTCATAAGCGTTCGTGAATCCATGGGGTGAAATCAGTAATTCGTCCAGCCGGGCTTTCAGCTGAGTCAAGTTCGTCACCGCGGGCAGGATGGGAGTCCCGCCCGTCAGTGCATCCACGAAGGCAGGACGCAAAATCTCCTGTTCCAGCGCGGGTGAAAGTGAGAAGGGCAGGTCAAGCCCTGCCTGAACGCAACAGACCATCCTGGCCAGCAAGACCGCCCCACCGACTCGCCTCGCGAACACCGGCTATCGGATTCGAATCATGCGACCGCAAAAGGCGAGCGTCCTCCGACAGTATTTCATGAATGAGCTGAGCTTGTTCCCCCCGAACCGCGCATGCAAGAAACCGTTGCTCTGCAATTCCCGATCTCGTGTATCCCGATGTTGTTGGTAGGGCGGGCCTGTCCCAGCCCGCCGCCCACGGGATGCAAAACATCATGCTCCGGCGGCGCGCCGGGACGGACGCGCCCTACCTGCATCACCGGCAACATCGGGATGCACCGGTCCCGATCCGGTGCATCCCGAAGCTTTCTCAGTATTGCAGCGCAGGCTGGCAGTCGGCCCGGCGGGTGAAGAACGAGGCCCTTCCATGCTCTCCACGCGCCTGGTCTCTTCGTCGCCCCGCAGGTTGGGCAGCCTGCGCCACAGCAGACAGGGCTGTCTGCGTGACCACGACAAGCGGGTCACCGACAACCTCTGGAGGCACCTGTCCCGATCTTCCTGCTCGCCGGGGGGACGATCGCTGCGGGGCCGTGACCAAGAAAAGCCTGTTTTCGAGACTCGTCGCTGCTACACTTCCCACGCTTCACTCCACTCATCCATGGTCCGCTTTCAATCATTCCCGTTTCCACGGATCGTGTCCGCGCTTTGGTTGTTCGGCAGGCTGGCGGTGTGCCTTCAGCTTGGCCCCATCGTGACCGGTGGGATCAATCCAATCCTCGCGGATGTGACCCAGGCGCCTGCTGCGGAAGTCCGGCAAGGTTCGGGGGCAGCCGGGTCGTCGCCGCAGAGTGTCGGGGAGGATTTCGATCGAGGCTCCCCGGTCCCCAAGCTCCGTTCCCGCGAGTTTGAGCTGACGTCCGAGGACCGGTCCTGGTGGGCGTTCCAGCCGCTTCGTGCCCAGCGTCCACCGGAGGTTCGTTCTCTGACGGCGCGCGCGCATCCCATCGACCGTTTCTGGATGTCTCGGCTTGAAGGGGCGGGGATGGCTCCGAATCCGGAGGCACCTCCGCGCGAGCTGATGCGGCGGGCTTATTTCGATTTGATTGGCTTGCCGCCGAAGCCGGAGGAGATGAAGGAGTTTCTGGATGACCGTCGGCCGGACGCCTGGGAGCGGCTGATCGACCGGCTGCTGGCCCGCCCGGAGTATGGCGAACGCTGGGCCCGGCGCTGGCTGGATCTCGTTCGTTTTGCCGAGAGCAACGGTTACGAACGGGATGGCCCCAAACCCCATGCCTGGCGGTATCGCGATTATGTGGTACAGTCTTTTGACCGGGACAAGCCCTACAACCAGTTCATTCTCGAACAATTGGCCGGGGACGAACTTGACGAACAGGATCGCGAAGAGGCGGTTGTCGCGACGGGTTTCTACCGCTTGCACGTTTGGGATGACGAGCCGGACAGCACCCTCGCGGCGGAGTTCGACGATTTGGACGATGTGATGGTGACCACGGGCGCGGCCTTTCTTGGGCTTACCCTGGGATGCGCCCGCTGCCACGACCACAAGTACGATCCGATCAGTCAGAAGGATTACTACCGGACTTTGGCCTACTTCCGCAGCATCAATCCTTACGGTCTTCACAAGACCGGAGGGGGTGGCCGGGGCACGGGACGCATTATTCGTCCCCTGGCCGAACCGGAGAAAGTTCGAGCTTGGGAGCTCGCCAAGGCGGAGGCGGTCCGGCCTTTGCAGCAAGCGCTCGAAGCCGCAGCTACGGAGGACGAGAAGAAGAGATTGCGAACTCGGATTCAGGACTTTGAGAACCGTCCGCCTTTTGGCTATGCACTGGCCGTGCACGAGGATCCCATCAAACCGACTCATGTCTTTCGGAGGGGCGACGTGCTGTCCCCGGGCGAGGAAGTTCAACCCGGCGTTCCCGAGGTCTTTCGTCTTCTGGTTCCGGAAATCGTCCGAGCCCCGGGGAAGGGCACTTCGGGACGGCGGCTGGCTTTTGCGCGCTGGGTCGTGCACCCGGAGAATCCGTTGACGGCACGCGTCCTGGTCAATCGGTTGTGGCAGCATCATTTTGGAAGGGGATTGGTGGAGACTCCGAACGACTTTGGCCAAACCGGGAGCCGCCCCAGTGATCCCGATTTATTGGATTATCTGGCGGGGGAGTTTTTGGCGGGCGGCTGGTCCATTAAGCGTGCGCATCGGCTGATCATGACCAGTGCGGCGTACCGGGCATCCTCCCGTTCGGATCATCCGGTCTCCCGTTCCAAGGATGAGGCCAATCGCTACTTCTGGCGTCAAAACCCGCGCCGGATGGAAGCGGAAGTCATGCGGGATTCCATGCTGGCGGTGTCCGGCGACCTCGAGCTTGCGAAAGGAGGGCCTTCATTTTTCTCTTCGCTGCCGAAGGAAGTGCACCGAACCCAGGACAGCGAAGGCAAGGGATGGCAAACCAGTCCGCCGCGGGAGCAATCCCGCCGGAGCATTTATACTTTTGTCAAACGCGCGCTGCTGACCCCTTTGCTGGAATCATTCGATTACACGACCACCACGGTGCCGGTGGGGGAACGCGCGGTCACGACGGTTGCAGCGCAAGCCCTGACACTGCTGAACGATGCCTTTGTTCGGGAGCGTGGCGCCCGGTTGGCGGCGAGGCTGGATCGCGAGGCTGGGCAAGATCCCGCGCGCCGCATCCAGCGGGCTTTCGAGCTCGCCCTGCAGCGGCGGCCCGCCGTGGAGGAACTTGACTCGGCCCAGGCGTGGTGGCGGGAGCAGAGGCAGTTGGCCGAAGCCAAACACCCGGCGGAAGCCGAAGCCATGGCCTGGCAGGCGTTCTGCGTGGCTTTGTTCAATTTGAATGAGTTCGTTTATGTCGACTAGATTTCGTCCAGGATGCTTCGGTACTCGACGGCAGTTCCTGTGGGAAGCCGGAGCGGGATTTACCGGGCTTGCGCTTTCCAGTCTGTTGAGTGAGGACGGGTTCTTTTCGCGTCTTCAGGCGTCCGGGAGCCCAGCCCCTTCCTGGCCGCTGCCTCAACTTCCGTTCAAGGCAAAGTCCTGCATTTTTTTGTTCATGTTTGGAGGGCCGTCTCAGGTCGATTTGTTCGATTACAAACCGGAGTTGCAGCGCCGGGACGGCCAGACGATTGACAACGAGTTTCGTCGCCGGACCAAGACGAAGGCCGTCTTGCAAGCCAGCCGTCGAGTGTTCCGCCAGCATGGCCAATCCGGTCTTTGGTGTTCGGACGCTTTTCCCCACCTTTCCCGCCACATGGACAAGCTGGCCTTGGTAAAATCGTTGCAAAGCGACTCCTTCGCCCATGGTTCGGCGGTGCTGCAGATGAACACCGGGCGCATCATTCAGGGTCATCCTTCGATTGGGGCTTGGATGACGTATGGGTTGGGCGCCCTGAACTCCAATCTGCCCGCCCATGTCGTGATGTTGGATCCGCGCGGAGGACCGACCACGGGGGCTCCGAACTGGTCGAGCGGTTACATGCCCGCCGCCTTTCAAGGCTCCGTGCTTCGAAACGGCGGATCTCCGATCTTAAACCTCAATCCACCCGAGGGGGTCAGCCGTTCCATGCAACGACACCAGATCGGCTGGATCAATCAACAAAACCAAGCCCACTCGCTGACGCGGCCTGGACAATCCGAGCTGGAGGCCCGGATCGCCAGCTACGAACTCGCGTTTCAACTCCAGACTTCAGCACCGGAAGCGATGGACATCGCATCGGAGTCGGAGGCGACTCGCGGCCTTTATGGCATCCACGATCCCAAGGGGGCGCATCCGTTGACGGTGGGATCGGCGACGTTCGGGACGCAATGTCTGATCGCGCGCAGGCTGGTGGAACGTGGTGTGCGTTTTGTGCAGATTTATTCGGGCGGCGGCCCCGCGGGCGGGCAAAACACCTGGGATGGACACCACGGGATCGAGGAGAACCTTCAGATTCACGCGCCGGAGGTGGACAAGCCCATGGCGGGGCTGCTGGCGGACTTGGAACGTCGAGGGTTGTTGGAGGAAACGCTGGTGGTTTGGGGGGGCGAGTTTGGACGGATGCCGGTCAGCGAGACGTTCAACACGGGTGGGAAGACGGGAGGGCGGGATCACAATCCCAAAGGATTCACCTATTGGCTCGCGGGTGGGGGTGTGCGAGCCGGCACCAGCTTTGGGGAGACGGACGAACTCGGGCAGGAAGCCGCATTGAACAAGGTTCATTTGCGCGACTTGCATGCCACGATTCTCCATCTGATGGGGTTGGACCACCGTAAACTGACTTATTTTTACGGAGGTCTTGAGAATCGACTTACGGGCGTGGTGGAAGCCGAGGTGATTCGCGATATCCTGGCTTGAGAGCGGATGGGTAACGGGGCGGTCGCTTAATTGCCGCCGCCGATTTCGGGTTTGAGCCACGGCGTGTCGGACCAGAACCAGGTTTGGGCTTTGATGGTTTCCACGTGGGAATCGGCCATGAGCACGTTGCTTCGTTGATTGTGCCGCTGGTGGGGTCCGCCCCAATTCGGATCGTCCGACGTCACACAGCCATCGCAGGGGGCACTGTTGGCCGGATCGTGGAGAACCCAGGCGCCGGGTTTTTCCGTGGATTTGGGGGTGATCGCTTTTAAGGGTTCCTTGGAGTTGGTGGGTTTCACGCCGCCGTCGGTGAGGTGCACGGTTTTGGCGGGGCTGACCACGGTGCCGATCTTCTTCGCCGGCCATTGTTTGACGTCCCAGACCCCTTCCCAGTCGCAACCGCCCAATCGGAAGTTCATCTGATAATTGGAGATGGCCTTGTCTTGTTGATCGCTGGGGTAGAGGGCGACGACTTCCTTGAATTTCTTGGACTTATTGGGGCAGAGCAGAAGGTTCGTGGTGCCCTGGTAGGGTTGGAGCGCGTTGAACCAGCCTTTGCGCAGCGCATTATTGCCGCGCACGAAGAAGGTGTAGCAAAACCGGTCGTCAAAATCGCCAGAGTAAACGGCTTGGGCGATGCCGAACTGCCGTAAATTATTGATGCAGCTGGTGGTTTTCGCCTTCTCCTTTGCTTTCGAGAGGGCGGGGAGCAGCATGCCGGCCAGGATGGCGATGATGGCGATCACGACGAGCAACTCGATCAACGTGAAGCCGCGACGGGTGTGGCGTTGGGAAGACCGGAATTTTGAGGGAGATGAGTGCATGGGATGTGGCTTGAATGGACCAGTTGGGGCAGTTCGCGTCAAGGTTGTGATACCCGGAAACTTTCCAGGTCTTCTCATTTTGACTGATCAAGGTAGGGCGCGCACTCCGCTACGCGCCGAAACCGGGTGTTTCCAAAGGCGGCGCGCACGGAGTGACGCGCCCTACCCACCCAAATTCGAACTGCTGGAAACTTTCGGGTTCGGCTGGTGTTTTCCTCTCCTGGTGCTACAAGTTACGATGTGTTTATGAGATCGGCCTGGACGAACGCCCGAAATTTTCGCGGGGTTATTGGCTCGCTGGCCTTGGGTTTGACGGGTTGGGCGGCTGCAGGCGAGCGCAACTATCAAGCCATCGTCGATCGCAATCCCTTCGCGTTGAAGCCGCCCGTGGTTGTTCCGCCGCCGGACCCTCAGGCCAACAACAAGCCGAATCCGGCCTCCAACATCAACCTGACAGGCATTACCACGGATCTTGAATCGAAGAAGGTTTGGCTGCGTGCCACCGTGAATGGGAAGACGCCCCCGACGGTTTTCTACAGTCTCGCCGAAGGCGAAAAGCAGGACGATATCGAAGTCATTTCCATCGACGAGATTTCCGACACCGTCAAAATCCTGAACGCAGGCGCGCCGGTGACCTTGACCTATGCGACGCATGGCGTGAAGGACAAGGGCGCTGCCGCCCCGATCAATACGGCTTCGGTGCCTCCTGTCCCCGCTGGAATGCCCTCCGCGATGCCGGTTCCGGGAGCTGCGGGCGGAGGTGGCGGCCCCGTGGTGATTGGCCGGGGAGGGGTGTTGGTCGATAACAATCCCAATCCGACGGGAGCCTCGACCTTCATCATGAATCCCCCCGGCGGAGTTAATAACAACTCCGCGGCGGGTGTCACGACGGGTGCCGCGCGGATCATCCCTTCGAGAGCTTTGCGCACTCAGGCCCAGAGTGATTATGTGCAGCCTGTGGGCGGTGAGCCTTCCATGCCGGTCGAACAGCAAGTCTTGAACATGGTGGCGCAGAAGTTGGATGCCAACAATCGCGGCGTAAAACTTCCTCCTCTGCCTCCCATCCCTGGCATCGAACCGATCCCTGGTGTGGTCGATGGTTTGCCGTCCCGGAATAATCCGAATCCCTGAGGGGGCGACGTCCCTCTCCTCCTTCGAACCGACCCGGAGCCCAGTCCGGCCTCGCGCAGGCTGATCTTCTTCATTCCACGACCGGGAGTGCCCCGGTGCATCCGCAAGTTGTGGGGGCGCGCCGTTCACGGCGCTTCCGCTCGCGCCAACCTGCCGCGGCGATCTCCTCCCGCTCCATGGCCCGCCGTGGGTGAATGCCTTCGCCCTGGCAGCACCCTTGCCCGTTGAATCTGTCATGCCCCTTTGAAGACACGCCCTGAAGCGGCGTGAACGCCCCGGCGCTGCCGCGCGCATCCCCGAAAACCTCTGGATGCACCGGGGCGTGAACCCAAAAAATGGGATTGTCCATGCCTGGGCTTGTCGGCAATCTGGCCGGCCTTATGCAGGTGGCTTTGGGATTGTTGGGCGTTGGCACGGTGGGCGGAGGGTTAATCCTCGGCCTGCGCCGGAATGGTCCCTTGCTGACCTCGCGTCTAGGCGTCGCGTTCAAAATTCAGTCGATGGCGGTCCGCAATCCGCGAAAGCGCCGGAAAGTCCCCCTCCCTGGAGGCACGGTAACCCGTGATTGGAGGAAGGTGGTTGATGACCCTCGCTGTCCAATCATTGTGGAGCTGATGGGAGGAACGCAGACGGCGCGGTTGGCCGTGCTCGCGGCGCTGCGGTCTGGCAAATCCGTCGTGACGGCCAACAAGGCCCTTCTTTCCGCCCATGGAGAGGAGCTTTTTGAAGCCTGCCGCAAGTATGACGCGAACCTTTACTACGAGGCCAGCGTGGCGGGTGGGATTCCGATCATCAAGGTCTTGCGCGAAAGCCTGGTCGGCAATCGGGTCACCCGTTTGCATGGCATTGTCAACGGCACCTGCAATTACATTTTGACCCGGATGAAGCTTGAGGGCGCCGATTTTGCCGCGGTGTTGGCTGACGCGCAGCGGCTCGGTTACGCGGAGGCTGAACCTTCGCTGGACATCGATGGTCACGATGCGGCCCACAAGACCGGGATCCTTGCCTCCCTGGCGCACGGATTTTGGGTGAGGCCCGGCGAGATTCATGTCGAGGGAATCCGCAGTGTCAGCGCCCTGGACATTCAGTATGCCCAGCAGCTTGGTTACACCATCAAGTTGCTCGGCGTGGTCAAGACGACGGGAAGTGGCCGCTCCTCGGGAACGGAAGACATCGAGGTTTCAGTGGGGCCCGTCCTCGTTCCCAACACTCATGTGCTTGCGAGTGTGAATCACGTCTACAACGCGATTTGCGTTCGCGGTGACGTGGTGGGCGATACCCTTTATTATGGGCGCGGGGCGGGACAGGATGCCACGGCCAGTTCGGTGTTGAGCGATCTGGCGGATGCCGCCCTGGATCTCAAGCACGGTTCTCAGCGCCGTGTGCCGCCTTTTGTGTGCCATGCCCGGGGTGGACGCGTGGTTCCCTACGAGGAAATCGTATCCCGTTTTTACCTTCGCCTGAGCGTCATTGACCGTCCTGGCACGCTGGCTAAGATCGCCACGCTGCTCGGGCGAGCCCGCATCGGGATTTCCTCGGTCATCCAGCCGGAAGGGCACGAAGGTGAAAGTGTTCCCTTGATCTTCATGATTCACGACGCCCCGGTGAAGGCCATGCGCCGAGCTTTGAAAGGCATTGCGGGACTTTCCGTTGTCAAAGGAGAGCCCGTGGTGTTCCGTGTGGAAGATTTTTCATGAACGCCGCTCCTCACAACCCCGCGCTTTGGAAGGGGGTCATTGACTGTTACGCTCGTTTTCTCCCCGTCGATGCCGGCATGCCCGTGGTGTCGCTCTCCGAAGGCAACACGCCGCTGGTCAAAGCGGATAACTTTGTGGCGGATCTGGGGGGATCCTTTTCCCTTTATCTTAAGTACGAGGGGCTTAATCCCACGTGTTCGTTCAAAGATCGCGGCATGACGATGGCCGTTTCCAAGGCCAAGCACCGAGGGGCGCAGGTGGTGATTTGCGCCAGCACGGGGAACACCTCGGCCTCGGCTGCAGCCTATGCCGCGAGGGCCAAGATGAAATGTGTGGTGGTGCTTCCCAAGGGCAAGATTGCCCAGGGCAAGCTGGCGCAAGCCTTGATGTACGGGGCCACCACGGTCGCGATTGAGGGCAATTTCGACGATGCGTTGCGGATGGTTCGTGAACTCGGTGAAACGGGGAAGGTTGAGGTGGTGAACAGCATCAACCCGGTTCGCATTGAGGGGCAAAAGACTGCTTCGTTCGAGATTTGCGATGCGCTTGGGCGGGCTCCTGATTTTCATGTGTTGCCGGTGGGGAATGCCGGGAACATCACGGCCTACTGGAAAGGCTTCAAGGAATACCACGACGCGGGCAAAATCGCCAGCCTCCCTCGAATGCTTGGCTTTCAGGCCGCCGGGGCTGCGCCCATCGTCCGGGGAACGCCCGTGACCGACCCCGAGACCCTGGCCAGTGCCATTCGGATTGGCAACCCTGCCAGTTGGGAGGGAGCGAAAAACGCATGGGCCGAATCCTCAGGGTTGATCGATTCCGTGACGGACGAGGAAATCCTGGAGGCATATCGCCGGATCGCGCGCACGGATGGCATTTTTGTCGAGCCGGCCTCGGCGGCGTGCCTGGCCGGCATTGTCAAAGCCCATCAACAGGGCCGCATCCCCCCGGGGAGCGTGCTGACCGCGGTGATGACCGGCCATGGGCTCAAAGATCCGGAAACGGCCATCGCCTCCGCGGGTTTTTCGCCGGTGGAAGTCCCCGCCGAGCTTTCCGCGGTGATGCGCGTCATCGGACTTTAAATCCGACTTCTGTCAACCCCATGGCCCTTATTGTTCAAAAGTACGGCGGCACCTCCGTCGGCAACACGGAGCGGATCAAGAACGTGGCGAACCGCGTGGCGAAGTATCGGCAACGCGGGGATCAGGTCGTTGTGGTGGTCTCCGCGATGAGCGGTGTGACCGACAATTTGATCAAGCTGTCCAAGGAAATCATGCCCCTTCCGAGCGAGCGTGAAATGGACGTGCTCCTGGCGACGGGCGAGCAGACGACCATTGCCCTGATGGCGATGGCGCTGCATGCGCTGAATGTACCGGCTGCGTCGTTGACGGGCGCCCAGGCTGGCATTGTGACGGATGGAGTGCACACCAAGGCCAAGATCAAGAATATTAGCCCGCGGATGGTCCACGCGTTGCTTGACGCGGGGCAGGTGGTGATTGTGGCGGGTTTTCAGGGCGAAACGTCGGAGGGCCAGATCACCACGCTGGGCCGGGGAGGATCCGACTTGACCGCCATCGCGCTGGCCGCGGCTTTGAAGGCCGATCTTTGTCAGATTTATACGGATGTGGACGGGGTTTATACTGCTGATCCCCGCGTGGTTTCCGGTGCGCGCAAACTTCAGGAGATCTCCTACGACGAGATGCTGGAGATTGCCAGTTTGGGGGCGAAAGTCATGCAGTCGAGGTCGGTTGAATTTGCCAAGAAATTCGGTGTGGTTTTTGAAGTGCGCTCGAGTTTGAACGACAACCCAGGAACGATTGTGAAAGAGGAAACCAAGAGCATGGAGGACGTCGTCATTCGCGGCGTGGCTTTCGACAAGAATCAAGCCAAAGTGACCCTGGCCGGAGTGCCGGACCAGCCCGGCATGGCATCCAAGGTATTCAAGGCCTTGGGTGAGGCTGCCATCAACGTGGACATGATCGTCCAGAACGCGAGCCATGGCTCCGGCAAGCCCTTGACGGACTTGTCGTTTACGGTCGAGAAGGCCGAACTCTTGAAGGCGAGTAAAGTGATCGACGGGTTGAAGAGCGAGATTGGCGTGCGAGAGGTTTTCGCCAGCGAACAAATCGGAAAACTCTCCATTGTTGGAGTGGGCATGAAAAGCCATTCCGGAGTGGCGGCGCGGATGTTTGAGGCGCTGGCCAAGGAAGGCATCAACATCGACATGATTTCGACCAGTGAAATCAAGATTTCCGTGATCGTGGATCTGGCCAAAGGCGATCTGGCGACCAAGGTCATCCACAAGGCTTTTCTTGGGTGACCTTCAAAAGGGGAAAAGAAAAGGCCCGGTGGCCCCAAAAAAGCAGTACCACCGGGCAGGAGGAACCGAGACTGTTAACCCCATTGACGTTATCATTCTATGCCCTCTGACAGCCATCGTCAAATCGAATCAAAGGCTTTCCTTCCGCCCCGGGGAATTAGGATGATGGAGCCATGAGTTTGATCGAGCAAATGACGAACCTGGCTCAGCGGGCGAAGGCTGCGGCACGCGCGCTGGCCCGGCTTACTCCGGCGGAGAAGAATCGATGCCTTCTCGCGATGGCGGACCGGCTTGAAAAGTCCGTTGATGCCTTGGTCCTCGCGAATGCCGAGGATTTGCGGGACGGGCAAGCGGTCGGGCTTTCGCAGGCCATGCTGGACCGTCTTCAATTAACTCCGGCCCGCATCTCGGCCATGGCCAAGGGTTTGCGGGAAGTTGCGGCTTTGCCCGATCCCACCGGGAGGGTTTTGGAGGAAAGAATTCGACCCAACGGCCTGCGGTTGCGCAAGGTTTCCACGCCCATTGGGGTGATCGCCATCATTTACGAATCGAGGCCCAATGTCACGGCGGATGCCGCCGCGCTTTGTTTTAAGTCCGGGAACGCCACGGTGTTGCGGGGGGGCAAGGAAGCGATTCGCTCGAATCAGTGCATCGCGAGATGTTTGATCGAAGCGGGCCGCGAAGCTTCCCCGGCGTTTCCTGAGGACGCCATTCAAGTCGTTTCCACCCCGGACCGGGAGGCGATTAAGGCGTTATTGAGTCTCACCGGGTTGGTGGATCTGTGCATGCCTCGAGGGGGTGAGGGTTTGATCCGGGCGGTGGCGGAATGCAGCCGCGTTCCGGTGATCAAGCACTTCAAGGGAGTTTGCCATGTTTTTGTGGATCGTGAGGCGGATTTGCCCATGGCCCTGCGGATCGTCGTGAACGCGAAAACGCATCGTCCCGCGGTGTGCAATGCGATGGAGACCTTACTGGTTCATCAGTCGGTTGCTGCCGAGTTCTTGCCTCAAGCCGCGAAAGCGTTGGCTGAGAAATCGGTCGAACTTCGCGCCGATTCCCATGCCTTGACCCTTCTCCAGGCCCAACCCAACGCCGCGACTTGGAAGCTGGCGGCTGCGTCGGAGCAGGACTTTCATACCGAGTACAACGATTACATCCTGAATGTTCGCGTGGTCGAGAACTGCTCCGCCGCGATCGACCATATTGGGCGCTACGGTTCCAGTCATTCGGACACGATTGTGACCGCCAACCGCGAAACCGCCGAGCGGTTTCTTGCCGAAGTCGATTCCGCCGCGGTTTATTGGAACGCCTCCACCCGTTTCACGGATGGGGGCGAGTACGGCATGGGCGCGGAGATCGGCATCAGCACGGATAAGATTGGCGCTCGAGGCCCGATGGGATTGGAGGAACTCACCACGTACAAATGGCTCGGGTACGGAACTGGTCAAGTTCGTGTCTAACCGCCGCGCTCCCCGCGCGCATTAGCAGTCATGCACGGTGATGTCGATCGAGCACGGGAAGCCCTTCGTCGGCTTCCTCCCGAGGGCTTGTTTGCGGGGTTGGGATGGCGGGTGGCGGGACGTCCTTTTCCAATTGGGCGGGCGCTTGCAGATCAATTCGAAAAACTCGGAAGGGTTTTGCTTAAATTCTATCAGGCGGCGGGTCTGCTTTATCGCCACAGTTGTGAAGGACGACAACCGGCCTGGGTGGCGCAGTGGCTGGAACGTGGCAAACCCAAGGCTTTGATCGAACTTCAGCGTGCGGCCGCCTTCAAACATGAGACGCCCCGTGTCATTCGTCCCGACATCCTGTTGACCGAAAAACATTGGGTTATCACCGAGCTTGACAGCGTGCCGGGAGGGATCGGCTTGACCGCGTGGCTCAATCAAACGTATGCGGCAATGCCTTGGTCTGGCGTGGAGTCGGAGCAGCAGTCGCCGCTGGGGGGCGCCTCCGGCATGGTCGAGGGCTTCCAGTCCATTTTCGGACCGCGTTCAAACGTCCATATCGTGATTTCGGATGAGTCGTCCACGTATCGACCTGAAATGGAATGGCTTTGCAGACAATTGCCGCCGGACCGGTTCCGGGTGACTTCGCCAGGGAGCCGCGACCTGGCTGGGGGGGACGCTGTTTACCGCTTTTTTGAACTCTTTGATTTGGACCACGTGCCTGGGGCGAAGGACTTGCTGGAGAGGGCGGCGTCCGGGTCGATTTTTCTGACCCCTCCGCCTTGCTCCTTGTTTGAGGAAAAGTTGCTTTTCGCCTTGTTGTGGAATCGCAAATTGAGGGCCTTTTGGCATCGGGAACTTGGGGAAGGGTTTCTTTCGACCCTCATGGCGGTGGTGCCTTACACTTGGTTGGTGGATCCGGAGCCGCTTCCACCGCAAGGGGCGATTCCAAGATTAAATGTGACGGATTGGAATCAGTTGGGGGCCCTTTCGCGGCGAGAACGCCAGTTAATTCTCAAGATCTCGGGGTTTTCTCCCATGGCATGGGGGGCGCGTGGAGTCTCCTTGGGAAGCGACCTCTCTTCGTCCGATTGGTCTGCGGCAGTTCGAAAGGCGATCCAGCAGGCGGGCGATCACCCCTATATTCTGCAAGAGTATCACAAACCTCGGCGGGTTGCGACGGCTTGGTATGACCCCGATGCCGGGTCCATGGTTCCCATGGAAGGCCGGACTCGCCTGTGTCCTTATTATTTTGTGGCCGGGGAGGGGGATGATCGTCGGGCGCGATTGGGGGGCGTGCTGGCCACCACTTGTCCGGGAGACAAGAAGATCATCCATGGCATGGGTGACGCGATCCTGGCGCCTGCCAGTGTTGGAGCATGAGGGTTGGAACCGCCACCCCGCCAATCCACGGTGACATTTGGCCGCTTGACTCGAACTTGATGATACACAATATTGACCGGCTATTTCGCGGCCGGGCGGCACAACGATCTTCTCTAGATCTATTCGAGTTCTGGAGTTTTGCTCCTTTGCCACTCTTGCCAGAATTGGAATAGACGAAAAATATGGCCAGAATTGGAATAGACGAAAAATATGGTCAAGTCGCCGAAGCCCAAGAAACACGCAACGAAAGTCGTCTCTCGAAAAAACATCAAACCGGCTGCCAAGCCGGAGGAGAAGACGGTAAAAGCGGTCGCAAAGGACAAGCAAAAGTCCCGTCCCGCGCCTGGCCCGAGGGCTTCCAAGCACCTCTCTGCTGTTTCGGCCCATTCTTCCTCCACCCCTGCTTCTGAATCCCACCCCCCTGCGGACGGCGTGGCGGGTGCGGTGATTCCTCCTATCAAGACCCAGTCGGGCCTGGATTTGACGGAAAAGATCAAGGAACTCGTCCGGCTGGCGCAGGAACAGGGCTACCTGACTTACGGGGATATCAACGACGCTTTGCCGGACAACATCGTCACGCCGGAGGAGCTTGATGAGATCTACATCAAGCTGCGCAATCTCGAGGTGGAGATTGTCGATCAGGCGGAGGTGGATCGCGTCAAGCAGCCTGAGCCTGAGGATGAGGAGGACAAGACGCGCCTCGACATTCTCGATGATCCGGTGCGCATGTATCTGAAGCAGATGGGCCAGGTCCCTTTGCTGACGCGCGAGCAGGAGGTGGAGATTTCGAAACGCATCGAGGATGCGGAGACCGAAGTGAAGCGGATCATATACGGATTCGGATTCGCGGGGAAGGAGCACATCGCGCTTGCGGAGAAGTTGATTTCGGAGCCGCCCAAGGAGCGATTCGACCGCGTCATCGTGGACAAGAAGATTGAGGGCCGGGAGAACCATCTCAAGGCCTTGCGCAAGCTCGTGAAGGAGGTGCGCACGATTGATCAAAACGTGGACGACAAGTACGCCGAGACGCACCACGTGCCGAACAAGGCCAAGCGTGACAAGGTTGCGGCGGAGTTCAAGAAGCTGGACGACAAGCTGCAGCGCACCTTCGCCAAGTTCTTCTACAAGCAGAAGGTCATCGAGGAGATGGCGCTGGTGGCGGACAACATTTACGAGAAGATTCAGGCCAGCTTGCGGGTGATTCACGAGATGGAGCACCAGCGCAAGTCGCCCCAATCGCAGGCCATCATTCAATCCGAGCAGCGCAAGATCAAAGCCCTCGAGGAATTCGTGCGGATGATGGCCACCGACTACCTGGCAGCCTACGAGCGGCTCCAGCATTTTTCGCGAAAGGCCCTCCAGGCCAAGACCGAGATGGTCGAGGCGAACCTCCGTCTGGTGATTTCGATTGCCAAAAAGTACACCAATCGCGGGCTCTCCTTTCTGGATCTGATTCAGGAGGGGAACATGGGGCTGATGAAGGCGGTCGAGAAGTTTGAGTACCGCCGTGGCTACAAGTTCTCCACCTACGCCACGTGGTGGATCCGCCAGGCCATTACTCGATCCATCGCCGACCAAGCCCGGACCATTCGCATTCCGGTCCACATGATCGAAACCATCAACAAGCTGATGCGGGTGCAGAAGCAGCTTGTGCAGGATTTCGGACGCGAAGCGACGCCGGAGGAGATCGCGGACGAAATGCAGATGCCCGTGGAGCGGGTGCGCGCCGTCCTCAAAATGGCGCAGCAGCCCATTTCCATGCAGTCCCCGGTCGGCGACAGTGAGGACACGAATTTCGGAGATTTTATCGAGGACAAGTCCGCGGAGAATCCGTCGGACATGACGAGCTACAGCCTGCTCAAGGACAAGTTGCAGGATGTGCTCGAGACGTTGACGGAACGGGAGCGAAAAGTCCTGGAGCTCAGGTTCGGCCTGGGGGATGGCTATTCACGAACGCTGGAGGAAGTGGGCAAGCAGTTCAAGGTGACGCGCGAACGCATCCGGCAGATCGAAGCGAAGGCGCTCCGCAAGATGCGCCATCCGACGCGCATTCGCCAGTTGCAGGGATTCCTCGAGGGCGAAGGAGTCGAAGCCTAGGCCTTCAAGCAAGGCGGAAGCCGCTCCGTGGCGGGAACCCGGTGCATCCGCAAGTTGTCGGGGCGCGCTGTTCACGGTGCTTCCGCTCGCGCTCATCGGCCGCGGCGATCTCCTCCCGCTTTATGGCCCGCCCTGGGTGGATGCCTTCGCCCCGGCAGCACCCTTGCCTGTTGAGCCTGACATGCCCTTGAAGACACGCCCTGCAGCGGCGTAAACGCCGCTGCCTCGGCGGTGCCGCGCGCATCACCGATACCTGTGGATGCACTGGCGGGAACCCCAAATTCAGCGCGCTTCCCGGGACGGGGAACGCGCGGATTCTTGCCTCATTTCTACCGGTGGGCGGAGCCGGGCAAGCCGAGCGCTATTTCCATCGGGCGGTGTGGCCTCGAATGAACCCGACGCACTGGGCAATGTCAGGGACGGAATGGTCCCAATTGAATTCATACTCGATGGAAATATTGCCCTGAAATCCCTGGGCTCGGAATTCATCCAGGACTTCGGCCACCCGCCCGATGCCGGTGCCGTAAGGCACATCGTGATGTCCCTGGCGGCCTTTCACATTGCGGTCCTTGAGGTGGCTGCTGATGACCCTTCCTTTCAGGATTCGCAGCGCTTCAACGGGGTCGAGTTCGGAGGCCAGCCAATGCCCCGTGTCCGCACACGCGCCGATGCGCGGATCGCGATCCTTGACCAAGTCCGCCACAAAGCGGGGATCCCAGACGCGATAGTTGGGGTTGTTGGGCTGTCGTGGATGATTGTGGAATGCGACCTTGATGTCGTATTCCTTCACCATCTTTTCGATGATGTCGATCGAGTCCACCGACTCGGTCGTCACGGCCACGAAGCCCATTTTCCTGGCGAAATCGAAAATTTTCCGGGCGCTGGCCTCCTCTTTGGGAATGCTCACCACCCCATAATTGACGGCCAGCAGTCCGAATTTGGACAACTGTTCCTTGACCTTGGCGATGACTTCGTCCGAGGCGTCATGGCTCCACTTGACGCCGGGTTCTTCGGGGCTGAGTTTCTGGCCGGGATAAAACTCGATCACTTTTCCGCCTGCGGCGGCGGTTTTATGAATGGCTTCAAAGACCGAAAAACGATTGAAGGTGTAGGCTTGAGTCCCCACGGCCAGTCCGCCGATCCGGTGGGAATCGGGAATGGCGGGGGCGGCCAGGGCCGGCAAGGTGCAAAGAAAAAGGAAGAGAGCGGAGAATCGAAGGGAGTTCATGTCCGGCAGGCTAACTTCCTCGAATTGGCAAAGGCAAGCGCCGGCCCGAGGGGAGCGTTGAACCTGATGGCTGTCACACAATTGTCGCTGGCCTGAACAGAGGGCCGGACCTTAGGCTGAGGGTTTGGGCATGAGGATAAGCAAGAAACTTGGCCGTGTCTCGCCGCCGTCCCTCTCGGGGGGGCGATATTTGCAGCGTGAGCTGAGCTGGTTGGAATTCAACCAGCGCGTGCTTGATGAGGCGCTGGATCCCTCGACTCCCCTTCTGGAGCGGTTGAAGTTTTTTTGCATCACGAGCACGAATCTCGACGAGTTTTTCGAGATTCGCGTGGCCGGATTAAAACAGCGGATTGAGAGCGGCGGGGGGGGCGCCGAGGAGGGGGAAATGGCGCCGTCCAGACTCCTGGCGGCGATCGAGAAGCGCATTCGAAGGCTCGTGCGCGTGCAGTATCAATGTTGGAAGAGACAATTGTTGCCGGGGCTGGCCAAGGCGGGCGTGGCCTTCATCCCGGTGGCGAACATGCCGGGAAGGGACTTGGCCTGGCTGGAGCAGTTTTATCGGGCGGAAATCCGCCAACTCTTGACTCCCATCGCCATTGATCCGGCTCATCCTTTTCCCCTGCTCATCAATAAATCGCTCAATTTGATCGTGCAACTGGCGAGGACAAACGCTCTGGGCGAGGGACGTCACAACGCCATCGTGCCGGTGCCGCGTCGTCTGCCCCGGCTGGTCCAGTTGCCTCGCGGCGACGGTTCCCGAGCCTACGTTTTTTTGGGGGAATTGATCCGGCACTTCCTGCCCGATTTGTTTCCGGGGATGGCCATCCAGGGCAGCTGGCTTTTTCGCGTGACCCGTAACAGCGAACTCTACATCGACGAGGAGGAAGCGGCCAACTTGCTGAAGGCGGTCGAGAACGAACTGCACAACCGGCGCCGGGGCGACGCGGTTCGTCTCGAGGTGGCTCACGATTGTCCGCCTTCCGTGGCGGGTTTCTTGCTGGAGCATCTCCGGCTTCGGCGGGAGGATCTCTATGTCATCGACGGCCCGATGCATCCTGCGAGATTGATGATGTTGTGTGATCGGGACGACGTTCCGGAATTGAAGGATCCTCCCTTTTCGCCGCAGCTTTCGCCGGTTGTGCGTGGAAAGACGGATCTGTTCGAGGTGATTCGCGAGGGTGACGTGCTCCTGCATCATCCGTACGAGAGCTTCTCGACCGTGCTCGAGCTCTTGACCCAGGCCGCCAGCGATCCGCGGGTGCTGGCGATCAAACAGACCCTTTATCGCACCGGCGGGGATGACCGGATCGTGGGGGCACTGATGCGGGCGGTGCATCACGGCAAGCAGGTGTCCGTGGTGGTGGAATTGCGCGCACGTTTCGACGAGGCCAACAATGTCGAATGGGCCAAGCGGCTGGAAGAGGCCGGGGTGCATGTGGTGTACGGTTTGGTGGGATTCAAGATTCACGCCAAGGCGTTGTTGATTGTGCGCCGGGACGACGACGGCCTGCGCCGATACCTGCACCTGGGAACGGGAAACTATAATCCGAACACCGCCCGGCTTTACACGGACATCAGCTTGCTGACCTGTGACGAAGATTTCGGGGAGGACGCCACCCGGTTATTCAATCTGTTGACTGGAATCTGCCAGTATCAACCGATGCGCCGGTTGGTGGTGGCGCCGTTTGAGCTCCATGCGAAAATACTGTCCTTGATCGAGAGGGAGGCCGAGCACGCTCGACGAGGATTGCCGACGAGGATTGTGGCCAAGATGAACGCCTTGGTGGACACGAAGGTGATTGACGCGCTTTATGCCGCGTCCGGGGCCGGGGTAAACATCCAGTTGATCGTTCGCGGGACTTGTTGTCTGCGTCCCGGTGTTCCCGGCCTGAGCGACCGGATCGAGGTGCGCAGCATCGTGGACCGTTTCCTGGAACACAGCCGGATTTACTATTTCGAAAACGCGTGCCGGCCCGAAGTTTTTGTGGGGAGCGCCGATTGGATGCCGCGCAATTTCTTTCGCCGCGTGGAGGTGGTGTTTCCGATCGTGGATGGACGTTTGCGGGATCGTTTGGTGGAGGAGGTGCTGGGACTTTCGTTGCGGGATCGTGTGAAGGCACGCATGCTCAAAGCGGATGGAAAGTCTGTGCTTTCCACTTCAGGTCACGGGAAAGCCCGCTTGCGCAGCCAGGTCGAATTCATCCGCCGCAGCCTGGGCGAGGAGGCGAAGGGGAATTCGAGCATGCATGGCCCGGCGGGACTCGCGGTGTCGCCGCCGCGGGTGCGGTTGGCGAAGCGGCCGTTTTGAGCGGACGGGTCAGGGAAGCTTGAGCAGTTCGGGTTCGGTCCACGCTTCGGCACGAGACTCGGTCTGCTGGCGGATGGTTTGAATCGTGGCGGGGGAGATGGGCGATGCGTTGTGGCCCCATTCGCGGCGCATGTAGGTGAGGATGGCAGCCACCTGCCGGTCGTCCAGAATGCTGAGCGGAGGCATCTCGAGGTTGTAGCTGACGCCTTTGACCGTGAGTTTGCCGCGCACCCCGTGGAGCACGATTCGAATCAGGCGATCGGGCGAGCCCAGCACCCATTCAGAATCGAGCACGGGCGGCGCCAAACCGTCCTGCCCGAGACCGGTGGGTTGGTGGCAGGCGCCGCAGATGGCTTGGTAGAGGGGTTTCCCCTCGTCAAAGAGGGCTTGATCCTCGGCGTTCAAGGGAATGACTTTCGGCTCCACGTATCCGGGTTTGCCCGGCCAGACGAGAACCGAGAGGAGGCTTTCCGCGGTTTTGGCCAGTTCCGAATTCGGTGAAGCCTTGAGCGAAACCAGTTCGGAGGGTTCACGATCGAGTTTCACCGGTCGCGGCGGTGCTGCGTTTTTCGTATTCGGCTTGGGGGCGGCGGCGTTCAGGCCTTGAAGGACGGCGAGGTATGGAGAGGAATCAGTGCCGCTGGCAGCGATGCGCTGCAGGATACGGCTCACCTTGGCGCCCTGACCCTCGTTCCAAACGCAACGCGCCAGGAGGCCCAAGGTCGGAAGGAGCGATGACTTCTGATCTGTCGGCATGGATAGGATGGCCTCGAGGAAATGCGCTTCTCGTCCCACCCAGCCGGAAACGACAGCTTCGCGGAGCAAAGTGTCCGTGGGCGCATGGACGATCATTTTGACCAAGGCGGTGTCGACGTCTTCTCGCGGGTAGCGGGCGAGGGAAAACGCCAATTGCAAGCGGATGGCGTGGCGTGGATCGGTGGAAAAACCGATCAGTTTCGGGAAGAGATCCATTTCATCACGGGCCAGGAAAGGTTCCGACAAACGGATGGCGGCGGCGGCCACGCGTTCGTGGGAATCGCCCAAAGCGGCCATCAGTGTGGGGCGATCCAACAGGGCGAGGCCTTCCAGGGTCCAGAGTGCGTGCAGTCGCGCCTTCGGATTGGCATGAGAGCGAGCGATTTGACGCAGGGGGGCGGCGGCGGAGCTTTCACTGCTTTCCACCAACAGTCGTTGCGCGGTGTCCCGATGCCAGCCATTGGGATGCGAGAGGTATTCGGCGAGTTGCGCCGGCGTCGCGGATCCGAGGCCGGGCCGGGTTTTCGGAGTGGGCGGGGCAGAGGTGCGCACCACGCGATAGATGCGACCGTGTTCCAGCCCTTTTTCGAGGCCTCGCGAAAGGGCTTGTTTGCGCAGGTAGCTGGTCAGGTAGATGCGGTGTTGGATGATGCCGCGATACATGTCCACGACATACAGGGCACCGTCGGGGCCGTTGGCCAGGCTCACCGGGCGGAAGCGTTCGTCGGTGGAGGTCAGGAATTCTGTGCGAGCGTGAGCGTTTTCGGCCGTGATGATGCCGGCTTGCTCCTTGAGCAGGCTGCGGCGGACGAAGTTGCCGGTCGGTTCACAAACGAAGGCATTGCCTTGATGCGATTCTGGAAATTGGTCTCCCCGGTAGATAAGCGGGGCGCAGGCACCGGTGAAGGTAGCCAGAGTGCCGTCTGCGCGGAGTTGTTGAGGCTGGTATCCCCGGTTCACTCCGGGGTTCATGCGTCCCGGCCAGACGGATTGATCTTTGGCGACGGCGAAGTTGAGTCCGGTGACACCGCGGAGGTGGCTGTTTCTGTGAAAATAGTGGGAAGGCACCAAGTCGGCCCTGAGATGATCGCTATTGGAATTGAAGAAGAGTCGGCCAAAGTCGTCCTGGCTGATGCCCCACTGGCCGCGGAACACGGTGGGTTCTTTTTTCCATTCCGCGTCCTGGAAACGGTACCGCGTCGTGTGATTGGCGCTATAGATCCAATTGTCGAGACCCACGATCAATCCGTTCGAGGTATGCTCCGGATTCTCGCGTCCGCCGTAATCCGTGGCGACTTCAATAAAATCGTCGGCCTTGAGGTCTCCGTCCGTGTCGCGCAAGAACCACAGTTTCGGGGGTTCGCCGACCAGAGCTCCGCCGCGGGTGAGGACCAAGGCGCGAGGCAGGACGAGGTTGTCCTGGAACGTGGTCCGCTTGTCCATGCGCCCGTCCTGATCCGTGTCTTCAAGAATGCTGACGCGTCCTGTTTTTGCGTCCTCTCCTTTCCCTTCGGGGTTGGGCATGTAGCCGCGCATTTCGAGGACCCAGAGCCGTCCGTCCGGATCGAACTGCATGAGCACGGGGGCTTCGACGAGCGGTTCGGCGGCGACGATTTCCACTTTGAATCCTTCCGGCACTTTGAAGGACTTGAGGGCTTCCTCGGGCGGGAGGACGGGAGCGGGTGGAATTTTGTCGGCGGGAATGCGTTCGGCCTGAGTTTCGCCGGGTCGATCGCCATTCTGGGCGAGCAGATTCGAGACAGCGAACCAGCCGGCGAGGAGCATGGAGCGGGATGGGGGAAGAATCATGGAGAATAACACTTGAGTAAGAGCTCCCCGAGAGGGCATCGCGGAAACTCGAAACCGGCCTTGGACTTAAGGCTGGCTTTTTCTTTGCAGCCGTCTTTTGCCAACGATGCCCTGAGCACCTTTCGGGAGGCTGCGGGTCAAGCGCCCGGGGTCCAGCCCCCATTTGGAGGCGAGTTGATGCACACGGTCCACGTTGTATCGGGCCATGGCATTGCGTCGTAAATCTTCGGGCGATTCCTCGCCGTATCCAGGGCATTCCACGCCGAGGGATTTCTCGGCCGGAGTGAGGTCCCCCTGATTCCAGACGGTGGAGCCTGACCAGGCGAACGCGCGTTTAACCCGGCCTTGCTCGATCCAAATCCAGGCGTGTTCGCCCACCACGGGGTCTGCGCAAAAATACTGAACCGTGCCCAGTTCGTGGCTGAGATCCGAGAGGAAGCGAAAAAGATGGTCGGGATCCGATCCAGGATCGGGCAATTCGCGACCGAAAACCACGACCCAGTCCTTGACATGCTGGCTGATGAAGTAGCGGTCTTCCGAGGCCAATTGGAGTCCTTCGGCGAGGGAGCACCATTGGACTCCGCAAAGATCAAGGGCATTGCGAACGGCCACAGGCTTGGCCCCCGATACGGCGATCCATCGGGAAGGCCACTGAAGCCAGGCTTGTTCTTCCGCCGGTTCCGGGTCGTTGCTGGGGTCCAGAGCATCCAAGGCCTCTTTGAGCCGGGATCTTTGCCGCTTGGGAATCTCGCGGCTTGCCATGCGGACGAAGAGAAAACCCACTGCCACGACGACCCCGAAGGGCAGTAGCATGAGCAGTGAGGGCGTCATGGAGTGCCTCTATAGCTGGTTCAGGGGGGGCGAGACAATCGGAAATTCCGAAAAGATTCGGTTCATTTGTGCGCTGAGCCGGTTTGGCGATGCGAAGATGATCCATCCTGGTGAACACTTGGCGATCCGCTTCAAAGCGAGCGCGCAGGGCAGGGTGTTCCGCGGTTTTTTGAACTTCGAGCATAAGCAACGCGGGTTCGTATTCCTGGGGCGTGAGCCTGAAGGATGGGTGCGTCTGATTCTCGATGCGCCTTCCCCGTTCGAAATGAGTGTCTTGAAATTCCCGACTAACTTGAGGCTGAATTGACTCACCCTTCCACATCCTGGCCCGTCGGAGTTTATTTGCTGACAACGGCCATTGCCCTTCATGAAACTTCGCAAAGTACAGGCGATAAAGCCTTTCCGAATCATTCACCAGATCCATCGGATATGCTCCTTCCTCGCGCCTTGCCTGCAACGAAATATCCTGCGCGACTTAAGCTCATCTTGAAAGCGCATTGGAATAAACTCCGCCGGGCCAGGATGTGGAAGGGTGAGTCAATTCAGCATCAAGTTAGTCGGGAAGGTTATCGAATTCATCCCAGAATCGGGCGGATGACTTCGCCGTGGTCGAGTTCCAGGCGTTTGCGGCCGGGGAGCTCGAGATGGCGGGAATCGAGGCCGAGTTGATGGAGCACGGTGGCGTGGATGTCGGTGACGTAATGGCGGTCCTCGACCGCGTGGAAACCCAATTCGTCCGTAACGCCATGTTGAACTCCGCCCTTGACGCCGCCCCCGGCCAGCCAGGCGCAAAAGCCTTGAGGATGATGATCGCGTCCGCTGCCTTCCGCTCCCGGTGAGCGGCCAAATTCGGTGCCGAACACCACCAGCGTGTCGTCGAGCAATCCGCGCTGTTTCAGGTCCTTGAGCAGACCCGCCACCGGCTTGTCCACTTCGGTGGAAAGTTTGGTGTGATTGGATTTGATTTCCGAGTGGGCGTCCCACGCGCCTCCACCCCCGCCACCGTGGAAGATTTGAATGAAGCGGACGCCGCGTTCGACGAGTCGGCGGGCCACGAGGCAAAGTTCTCCGAAAGATCGCGTTTCTGACTGGTCCATGCCGTAGAGGCGGCGAATGAGCTCCGATTCTTTCGGCAGCTCCAGCGTTTCCGGAACGCTGGACTGCATTTGGAAAGCGAGTTCGTAGGATTTGATGCGAGCGAGCAGATGGGGGTCGTCGGGATAATCGATGCCAGACAGTTGATTGAGGCGTCCAAGCAGGGAGAGGTTTTCGAACTGTTCCTCGCGCGAAAGGGATCCTGGGGGCGGCGCGAGAAAGGGCAGTGGATTCTTGGGGTCCGTGCCGAGTCGGACGCCGCCGTGCTGGGGGCCGAGGTAAGAAGCGCCGTAGGTGAACGCGCCGCCACAGCAATCGCCGGTGGGCGTGCCGAGCACCACGTATTCAGGCAGGTTTTGGTTGAGCGAACCCAGGCCGTAGGCGACCCAGGATCCGAGCGTCGGATGTTCGAGCTCGCGGGGGTGGCGCCCGGTCTGCCAGGTCAGTTGGGCTCCGTGATCGTTGTGGATGGTCCACAGCGAGCGGACGATGGCGAGATCGTCGGCGCATTCGCCGATGTTTTTGAACCAATCACCCACTTCGAGACCGCATTGGCCATAGGCGCGGTAACCTGTTTGCAACGGCATGATCGTCTTCCGATTGCCGTGGCTCGGGTTGCCTCCGATGATGTCTTTCCCCTCCGTCTGGAGGACCTTGGCGTAAGGCGTTTCGGCGATGGACTTGCCGGAGTAGGTGTTGAGCGCCGGTTTGATGTCGAAACTTTCGAGGTGGCTGACGCCTCCACAGAGAAAGATCCAGATCACCGACTTGGCTCGCGGGATCGGCGGTGGAGAGGCCGCCGGTGAGGCCGTGAGAAAACCGTGCCGGTGGAGCATGGCTCCGAGAGCGAGACCGGTGAAACCCATGCCCGTGTCGGAGAGGAACGAACGGCGGGAGACGCCGGGACAGTGAAGGGGGGCGGGGCGGGATTTCATGTTAACGGACGGTGACCGCCTCGTGATGATTGAAGAGGACGAGCACCAGATTTTCGCGGGGCCGGGCCGGGTTGCCGGCTTGGGTTTGAGGAGGCCGGTCGAGGAATTCGCGGCACAAGCGGAGTTCTTCGGGTCCAGGTGGACGTCCGAGGATCCGGGCATAGGCTTGTTGGACGAAGGATTCGTCGCCGCGGTGCTCGCGCGACAGGCGGGTGGCGAGCAGCCTGGCTTGCTCGATGGCCATGGAGCTATTGCCCAGGGCGAGCGCTTGCTGAGGCATGATGCTGGGCCGCCGTTCGTAGCATTCGGTCACCGAGGGACCATCGAAGAGTTTGAGGAACTCCACTTCTTTTTCGGGAGCGATGCGGAGATAGACGCTGCGTCGCGTGGATTTCAAACCGAGTTGGTGATCGATTTCGGGTCCGCCCATGGTTTGTTGAATCGAGCCCGACGCGTGCAGAAGGCTGTCGCGCACAGCCTCCGCCTCGAGGCGCCGCGGCATCATGCGCCAGTAGAAGCGATTGTCCGGATCAATGGCCAGGTTGGGTTCGTCCGGCGTGGAATTCAGTCGATAGGTTTCGCTGGTGACGAGAAGCCGGTGCAGCCATTTCAAGCTCCATTCACGGGCGACGAATTCTGCCGCCAGCCAGTCGAACAATTCCGGATGATCGGGGGTGCCGCCGAGGCGGCCGAAGTTAGCCGGGTTGGGGGCGAGGCCGCGCCCGAAATGGCGGAGCCAGACATGATTGACGGCGACCCGGGCGGTGAGAGGATTCTTGGGATCCGCGATCCATTCGGCGAGACGCAGCCGGCGGCCCGAACTGGACGCCGGGAAGGTTTCTGCGGCGCGGGGTTTGAACTCGGTGGACAAGGGCTTCTCCATCTCGCGCTTCGCGGCAAGCAATTGTTTTTCGGCCTCTTCAAGGTTCTTGCGCGCGGTGGCCAGGGTGTTGGAGGTTTTGGCGTCGAGCGGGTTGGCCGCTTCGAATTTGGTTTTGGCTTCGGAAACGGAGTCCAATTTGCGCCGTTGGTCCCATTGGGCTTCGAGCAGGGCGGATTGCCGCTGGCTGGCGACGGTTTGGCGGGCCAGGGATTCCCAAAGCCCGCTGTTTCTCCCGTTCTTCTCCTCGAACCTTTCCAAGGCCAACAAGTCTGACAAGGCTGCCTGGCGGGATTGTTCCAGGAGCACTTCGAGTTCGAGCCCTTGAAGGCGGCCTGGGTTCGCGGTGGGTTTGGCGGCCTCGAGCGCTTTTCGCTTTTGCAGCGTGGCGGCGGCGGCGGCGGTAAGGAGATCGCGGCGGACGGACTCGCGATGGTGCGGTTTGGCGGCTTCGGAGGGGAGCGGCAGATCGCTGGTGTGGAAGCGGCCTTCGCGAGGGGCCAGCGAAGTCGATCCGGTGAGGGCGGCGGGAACTCCTGGCTCGGCAACCCGATTGGTTTCGGGATGCCGTTCGTCGCCCCGTTTGAGGACGTAGGTCACCCGGTTGGTATTGAGGTCGTAGGCACGGACCAGTCCGTCTTTGGCGGGATCGGCTTGGCCGGGGAGGGCGTCCGTGCGAACATGGTGCGGGTCAAAGATGGAGCGCACGCGGTAGTAATCCAACTGGGAGATGGGATCGGTCATGTGATCGTGGCATTTGGCGCATCCCACAGTAACGCCGAGAAAAGCTTGGAAGGTGTGTTTGACGGTGTCCTCCATCCACTGCTCGCGGCTAAGCATCTTGTAATTCCGAACGAGGAAGCCCGTGGCGCGGAGCGTGTTCGAATCGAGGGGCGCGATCTCGTCGCCGGCCAGCATTTCGGCAAGCATGCGATGGTAGCCTTTGTCCTGATTGAGGGATTCGATGATCCAATCGCGCCAGCGCCAAATATGAGGTTTGCTGTCACGGACCTGGTTGCCGTCCGCCCAGCCTGCCCAATCGCTGTAGCGCCACACGTCCATCCAATGGCGTCCCCAGCGTTCGCCGTGTCGGGGGTCTGCGAGCAGGCGGTCCACGACTTTCTCGTAAGCATCGATCGAAGAGTCATCGAGGAACGCCTGCTGTTCTGATGGAGTGGGATTGAGACCGATGAGGTCCTGGTAAAGCCGACGCAGGAGGATGAGCTTTGGCGCGGTTTTTTGGACGCTGAGTTTTTGCTCGCTGCGGGCGCGGCTGAGGAACGCGTCCACGGGGTGGGGGGCGGTGGCGGGAATTTTGGGCTGGGTGATGCTTTCGAAAGGCCGCCAACGGTAGGAAGAAAGGAACTGGCGGAATTCGGATTCACGTCTGGACGCGGAAGCGAGTTCCTGGTGGTTGGGTTTGTCGAGAGGATCCCCGGGGTTGTGTCCGAGAAGAATTTCGGCTTGGTTGGCCGTGCCGTCTCCATCGCTATCTTCCGTGCCCACGAGGATCAACCGGGCGGCCAGCGCTTTGGGTTTGCCGGCCTGGGAGAGCTCGGCGGCGGCGCGTTTGAGCCGGTCACCGAAGGCATTATGGGGGAATTCAGACAGGCTTTGGGGTTCCTTGAGCGGGGATGGTCGATGGCACGTCGTGCAATGATTCAGAGAGGGGGTGAGGAAACGGTCGTAGTGTTGGTCGAGCGCGGCTTTATGGGCTGGAGTGGCGTTTGCGCGAGTGAACAGGCAGACGAGGATGAAGAAGAGAGCGAGGGTGGTGGTATTGACGGTGCATCCCAAAGTTGGTGGCAGGGTAATGCAGGCGGCTGAGCCCGCGGTTTCGCCGACTGCCCGTCGGCGGGGCGGGCGACAACCTGGGCGGCGGTCTTCACCCAAAGCGCCTCGTTCCCGTCTCCCCTTCGCAGGTTGGGCAACCTGCGCCACGGCAGACGGGGCTGTCTGAGTTCCCAGGGCAAGCCGGTCGCGGATACTTTCGGGATGCACTGGTGTGTTTGTGGAGGGCTGAGGCGCCCAGGACAGGTGAAGTCTTTCTGGGCTGTGCCATCGGCTACGCTTGGCCTTCGGCACAGGCCCGCTCCGGGTAATGGACTGAAATCGTTTGGGGTGTTCCTGAACTCCGATTCGTGAGCACGGCTCTGCTGAACCCGCGAGGCGGGAGAACCGCTGCGGACGGAAAACGTCTAACGCACGGAGAGATGAGCCAGGCCGCGCGGGCAGATGGATGGGGACTCCATCAACGTCGCGGTGGTTTGGGATCAAGGTTGGCTTGGAGATCCTCGGGCGTGACGACGGAGTGGACTCCTTGCCGAGGCACTTTCAGCTTGGCGATCCAGAGGATGGCGTTGAGCACCGTTTTGCGCTGATCGTCTTTGCCCCATCCGCGATGGAAATGGCCGCCCGTGAAGCCGAAGCCACGTCCGCCTCCGTTCCGTTCGGCGGCCCACATGACGTGCACCGGTTCGCGGCGGGAGACCGTGGCCCGGACGAAAGGGTTGCCGCTGTGGGGTCCATCCGGACGGTTCATCGTGGTTTGGGGAGGGATCGCGGTGAGGATTCCCTGTACGTTTTTCATGCCTTCCCGGAAGCGCATGTTGAAATACCACTCATCCTGGGTTTGGAACGGCTGCACCCCTTGGGTCACGGGGTGTTTGGGCAGGGACTTGAACTCGGCGGTCCAGTGGGGGTTGACCGAGTAATGAATCTCGAAGCAGCCGCCGATCCATTCCAGGAATTCGCGCTGGCCCTTGTCCTTGGTGGGTTCGACGGCATAGTGGATACAGCCGAGCCCGACGCCTTTTTTCATGAGGCGATCGAGTGTTTGCAGGCGCTGGGCTTGCAAGGCCGGGTGACCGCCGCCGCCGTCGCTGTAGATGACGATGGCATCGGCGGAGTCGAGGACGCGTTCATCGGCCGGCCATCCGTTGGTGTAGACCTCGGTGACGAGGCCGGGAACGCCTGCGAGGCATTTTTGGAGAAGCAGGCAACCCGCTCGATGTTCGTGTTCGCCCGCGCCATGGCTGATGCGCCCCGCGATAAAGATCACCTTCTTGCTGGCGGATTTGGAAGTGCCGAGAGGGGTGCAAGCGGTGAAGAGGACGGCAAAAAGGACGGCGAAGAAAACGAAAGAGCGCGCAGCGAGACAGCGGGTGAATTTCATGAGTGGCGGGAGCTTACCACTGTTTGATGCGGAGATTCTTGAATTGGACGGTCATGGGGGGGCCGGTGTGGATTTGGAGGGCGAGCACGCCGGACTTGGCCGCCTTGGCGGCCTGTTCATCCACGACATCGACGGTTTGAACGCCATTGATGAAGTGGCGCAGGTGGTTGCCATCGGCGATGACGACGTATTCGTTCCATTCCTCGTGCTTGATTTTGGCCTGGATTTCGTCCGATTTGCCGACTTGGCCGGTGACTTCGACCTTGGTTTTGCCGTCCACTTCCTTGATGGCGGTTTTTTGTCCGCGTTGCGCGAGGATGCCGCGGCCGCGTTCCTCGTAGAGGATGCCGGAGTAAGTCTTGCCGGCCTCGAAGTCGGCTTGGTAGCCGGAGACAATCGGGCCAAACTTGCCTTGTTCGACGACCTTGCTGCGGTATTGGATGCCGGAGTTGCCATTGACGATCCGGTAGGAAAGGCGCAATTCGAAATTGCCCACTTCGCCGCCTGTATAGACGAGAAAGGTGTTATGGGTCAGTTTGGGGTCCGCTTTGGTGACGCCGGTGATGGCGCCGTCCTGGACGGACCAGAGATCCGTGCTGCCTTGCCAGCCGGTGAGATCTTTTCCGTTGAACAGTGATTTGAAGCCGGGTTCGACGGACGCGGCTTGAAGCGCGCCGGCGGCCGCCCAGGAGAGGGCCAGTGCGGCGAGGGAAACGAGAGTTTTCATGGAGGGAGGGTTTAGAGTGTTTTCTTGAGGAATTTGATTCCTTTGACGGCGATTTCGTCGCGGGTGGGTTCGATGCGGCGCCAGATGGCGGCGGCGCGGGCGATCACTTTGACGTCGGTGGTGAAGGATTCGATCACCACGTCGCCGTGGTAGCCGATGGACTTAAGGGCGGCGGCGATGGGTTTCCAGTCGATGTGATCGTTGCCCGGGGTGCCGCGATCGCTGCCGCAGGCGTGGAAGTGGCCGAGTTGTTTGCCGGCTTTCTTGATGGCGGCGGCCTGGTTCTTCTCTTCGATGTTCATGTGGAACGTGTCGAGGTGAAGCTTGAGGGCGGGATGCCCGACATCGGCCAGCATTTTGAGGCCTTGATCGCAGGTGTTGATGAAATCCGTTTCGAAGCGATTCAGGGGCTCGAGGCAGACTTGGCGGCCCTTTTTGCCGGCGTACTTGACCAGCGCTTTAAGGTGCTTCACGACCGTTTTCCATTGCTGTTTGTATTCCTTCTCGGGAACCGCGTCGGCGCGGCCCACGGCGGAATAAACGGGTCCGATCAGGGAGGGGCAATCCAGCACGACCATTTGGTCGATAAGCTTCATCATGTATTCGAGGCCGGTCTTCTGCTGTTCGGGCGTGCCTCGCAAGTCGCGGTCCTCACCCATGCACGCGCACACCGAGCCGCAGACGAGGCCGTGCTTGTCCAGTTCGGCTTTGACGTGGGCGGGATCGATATGGCTCGGATCCTCGACCGGAATTTCGACGGTATCGAAGCCCCACTTTTTGAATTGGGGGAACAGCTTGGTGCTTTCGTTGGTGAAAGGAGAGGTGAAGAGGAACGTATTGATGCCGAGTCTCATAATGGTCGAATCGATGCGTCGAAGAGGTTGATGAAATGAATCAGGGTTCCTTCAGCCTAGACTTCGTGGAGAGCCTCATTCAAGGCTAAACCGCGCGTTGACAAGCTGGAAACGAGCGTTACCATCCGCGACCTTATCGTTTAACCAATTTATGCCGAATACAAAGTCCGCCGAACGCCGCGTCCGCAACAGCGCCCGAAAACGGCTCCGCAACAGGAGTGTCAAGACCCGCTTGAAAACGCTCGAGAAGAAGTTTTTGGCCGCCGCCACCTCGGGCGACAAGGCGCAGGCAGGCGAAGCCTTCAAGAACGTGGCTTCGGCATTGGGCAAAGCCTCCAAGGGTGGAGTGATTCACCGTGGGACGGCGAGCCGCAAAGAGTCCAGGCTCGCGTCCAAGTTGGCGAAGTTGAAGTAGATTCGAGAGCTTGATCGGGGCTGTGTTTTCCCCGGCCGAGCTGCCGATGGGTCGCGGTCTTGGCTTAGCCTGCGGTCGGATCCGCAGGTGTTGCCGGGTCCGGCGATCCGGGTGGCGTCGGAGATTTGAAAAGGAAGAGCATGCGGTTGTCGCCATGCTCCAGGGACTTTTTGGCCTTCCAGCTTGGCGGAAGGGTCAATTGATCCCGTTTGGCGTGGCCAAGGACGAAGAGTCCGTTTTCCGCGAGGAGTTCCAGGAGGGCAGGTGCGTCCAGCAAGGCTTGGGCGAGGGAGCGCGAACGATGGCCCGAATTTTTTTCTCCATAGGGCGGGTCGGCGAGAATCAATTGGAACCGTTCGCCTTCGGCGAGGAGTTGAGAGAGGGCGGGGAAAACATCCTGGATGCGGAGCGAGAGCGCGGAGGTGTCGAGTTGGGCGGTCCGGGCATTTTCGCGGATGAACCGCGCCTGGCGGTCTGATTTCTCGACGGCAACCAGGCGGTGAGCGCCGCGGCTGAGGCATTCGAGGCCGAGGGCGCCGGTCCCGGCGAACAGCTCCAGCACGGAAGCGCCGGAGACAAAGTCGCCGAGGCTGTTGAAGACCGCTTGTTTGACGCGGTCCGGCGTGGGGCGTACGGCATAGCCCGAGGGAGCCTTGAGCAAACGCCGCGCGGCTGTTCCGCCGATGATTCTCACGATTCAGATCAGATCAGGTTTCCCGCTGAACGAGCGTCCAGAACTCGTCGAACTTCATGGCGATGAGAATCTGGTCCCCATGGACCAGTTGCACGAGGGTGCCGCGCGAGGGGCTCTGGATGTCGGGGTAAGCCAGCATGATATGGGCGGTGTTGAGGATCAGCTCCTCTTCTCGCTGGGGTTGGGCGGCGATATTGTGAAAACCGGAGACTCGGAGCAAGGCCATAGCAGGAGATTCAGGGTTAAGATTTCAGAGCTGATACTGGGGTGTGAAGGCTCGCAAAGGAAACCAAATGTCGCCGTGGCGATTCGAGGTGAATTCGTAGAGACCTCCCGACTAACTTGAGGGTGAAGTTACTCTCCGTTCCGCACCCCGGCCCGGCACTCGTGGAAAAACCTACTGCGTCTCCATGTTCGCAGGTTGCTGCGGCGGGTCTGCGATACAGCCGCGCCACGGCGTGCATGCGGATCTCCCGAGGTGTCCATGCAGCTCGGTTCCGGGAGGGCGGCGTTCCACCGCCGTCCCACCTTTTCCGAGGGTGATCAAGATGGGCTGCGGTGGAACGCAGCCCTCCCGGCGTGGATCCTCGACCCAAGGCGAGTCGAGGATGGGAGGTGACGATTCTTTTGCTTACAACGGCAGTTGCCCATCATGGGGATTCGCAAGGTCCAAGCGATAAAGCCTTTCCGAATCACTCACCCGATCCATCAAGGATTGGCCTTTGCAAAACTTCACCGTGGCGAACGGTCGTTTTAAGGAGGAAACGCCTGCTGCCTGGAGTGGTTCGCTGAGCCCGGAGAATTGTTGTCGCGGAAAAGGGAAGAGACTTCCGGGCTAGGGTGTTTTGGCGGTGGTGGCGGCGTTGTCGATCGCTTTTTCGAGATCGGGATTGCGGGGGTGTCCGGCACTGATGGATTTCTGGTAGTGCCAGCGGGCGAGTTCGATGAAGGGGGGTTTTTGCGTGGTGTAGATGATGGCGAGGTTATGGTGGGCGTTGCCATAACCGGGCTGGAGCTGGATGGCTTTGCGCAAGGCGGCCTCGGCTGGGATTCTTTGGCCCTTTTCGCTCAAGGTGATACCGAGATAGTTTTGGGTCTCGGCGTCATTGGGATTCAGTTTGGCGGACTTACTCAGGGATTCGAAGGCGTCATCGAAACGTTTCTGGCGAAAACGGAGAATCCCCATGAGCGAATGAGATCGGAAATCCTCGGGGAGCTCGGCGATCGCCTGAGACAAGTGTTTCTCGGCGTCGTCCAAGCGGTTCTGTTCCATTTCGACCACCGCGAGATTGGCAAGGGTATTGACGTTCTTGGCGTCGAGTTTGAGCAGGGCTTGATATTTTTGCTCGGCTTCGTTGAGTTGCCGGTTTTGGAAGGCGCGTTCGGCTTCCGCGACCAGGAGGGTGGCTTCGGCGGGCAGCGCCGGGGCTTTGCGGGGTGCGGGTGTTGATTTCGTTTCGGCGGTGGACGGCGTGACTTGCACAAGGGGTGCTTTGAAGAGGGCGAGTTCTTCGGGGGTGAAGGGCACCTTGCGCGCCTCAAGCACGTCGAGTTTGGCCTGGAGCTGGGCGGCTTCTGTCGCTCTGCCGCCCCGGCGAGAACGCTTGGAAGCCTCGATTTGGGCGAGCAAGTCGTCCCTTTCCTTTTCGAGTTTGCGGATGCGATCCGACTCTTTCCCGGCGGCCTTGGCCGTTTCCTTGCTGGCCTTGGCGAGTCGTGTTTCGAGGTCGGAATTGCTTTTGCGGAGGGCCTCGGCGGTGTTTTGGGATTGTTTCAATTCCTCGCGGGTGGCGGCGAGGTCCGATTGGAGTTTGGAGGATTCACGTTCGAGGGCGGCGAGGCGAGGATCCTCGGTGGAGCCTGGGGTGGCGCGCGGGAGGCGTTGGGCGCGGCGTTTGAGTGTATCTCGTTCCTTTTGGAGATCGGCGATCGATTCTTCGCGGGCCTTCAGTTGTTTCCGGTTTTCGGCGGATTCTTTTTCCGCCTGCCGCAGTTGGTCGCGCAAGTTCCCGCTACTGGATCGCTCGGCAGCCAGTTCATTTTGGGCGAGTTTGAGTTGCTGTTCGAGGTTGCCGATGCGCCGTGAGGAGGTGTCAGGGGCGGGAGTGCCAGGCCTGGAGGCGAGCTGTTGTTTGAGGATTTCGTTCTCCTTGCGGAGGGCCTCCAAACGGTCGCGGTCGGCATTGCTGATGGAAGCCGCGGGTTTTCTCGCCAGCAAGCGCTCTTGTTCGTCGATTTTCTTGCGGGCGTCCGCGAGATTGCGCCGAAGGGAATCATGCTCCGCCGGGTCCACGACTCGTTCGAGACGTTTCTTTTGGGACTCGAGGGTGACGCGCATCGTCTCGTTTTCTTTTTGAAGGAGGCGGACTTTTTCCTCGGCTTTGGCAACCTCGCGAGGATCCACCGCGGCCGGTTGGGCGAGGAGAGCTTCGCGGAGTTTCGATTCGAGGAGAGTTTTCTCGCTTTGCATTCGTTGAAGCTGTTGCCGGAGCTCGGCGGCTTCGGCTGCGGCTTGAGCGAGGTTGTTGATTTGGGAGGGGGACGGCGAGGCGGGGGTTGTGACCGGGGCGGGCTGGGTGTCGCGGACGTCGGCGGGAACCCGGGGGGCGAGCAGGGAAAGTTTGTCCGCGACGTAACCCAGGCGGTATTGGATAACTTTGGGATTCCAACTGGGTTGGGAGGCTTGGAGTTTGCGCAGTTCGTCCTGGGCTTCCCGGTATAATTTGTAGGCCTCGGACGACTGGCCGTTCTCCGAGAACTGGTCGGCCTGTTTGATGGCGCGGTAAATTTGAATGAAGCGGTCGTCGGCGGTTTGGGCCAAGCTGGCCTGGACGAGCAGGCACGCGAACGCGGCTACAGCCAGCAATCGGGCAAATTTCATGAAGTGAATCTAGAGTGGGGAATAGGCTAAATCAACGGGGTTTACGAGGGGGTGAGTCATTCCGCAGCCGTACGACGCTGCGATCCCTCCGGGATCGGCCTTGACTGCGAACCGTGATCCGGTGGTAGCGCTCGTTCCTCGCGCAACCACCGGCTAATCGCTGGCAAGCCTCCGGCTTGTTCATGGGTTCACTCCAACGAAATCAGCCAACAGCAGACAGGGTTGTCTGCGTGACCACGACCACCCGGTCACCGACAACCTTTGGATACACCGAACGCATTCCGGTGCATCCCGATGTTGTTGGTAGGGCGGGCCTGTCCCAGCCCGCCGCCCACTGGATGCAAAACATCATGCTCCGGCGGCGCGCCGGGACGGACGCGCCCTACCTGCATCACCGGCAACATCGGGATGCACGGAACGCATTCGTTCCCCAGGACCGGGCATTGAATTAACCGGCCAACAACCCCATGGTTTCCGGAAGTCCGCAAAGAATGTTCATGCTTTGCACGGCCTGGCCCCCGGCGCCTTTGACGATGTTGTCCTCGGCGCTGAAGATCAGCAGGCGTCCGGTCCGGGCGTCCAGTCGGCAGGCTATGTCGATGAGATTGCTGCCGACGACGTTCTTGGTATCGGGGAGATTCTTGCCGTCCAGCAATCGCACGAAGGGCTCGCTGGAGTAGGCTTGGCTCCAGGAAGCTTTCACGGCGGCCTCGAAATTTTCCCTCGCTTCCGGGCTGCGCAAATCGGGCACGGGGGCGGCGTAGATCGTGGTATGGATGCCGCGGTTGACCGGGATGAGGTGAGGAACGAATTGAATGGTGGTTTTCTCGCCGGCGGCCAGGCTGATTTCCTGCTCGATTTCGGAGAGGTGCCGGTGCTTCGGCACGCCGTAGGCGCGAACGCTTTCATTGCATTCGCAGAACAAATAATCCAACTCCGCTTTGCGCCCCGCTCCCGAGACGCCGCTCATCGAACTCGCAATCACGGACGACGGATGGATCAGCCGGTCGCGCACCAAGGGAAGGACCGGGAGCAGGATGCTGGTGGGATAACATCCCGGGGAGGCGATCAAGGAAGCCTCGCGAATCTGGTCACGATAGACCTCCGGCAGCCCGTAAACCGCTTTCTCCAGCCAGCCGGGGGCGGGATGTTCGTGTCCGTAGAATTCCTCGTACGTTTGAGCGTCGCGCAGCCTGAAATCCGCGCTGAGATCGATGACCCGGCAGCCGGCTTCGAGCAGGGGCAAGGCATATTCGGCGGCGACCCCGTGGGGCAGCGCGAGGAAGGCAAGGTCCGCCTCGCGTGCCACCTTCGCGGCGTCGGGCTCAACGAACTTCAGGCTGCGCGCCTTGGGATGGTGGGCGAACTTGGGATACACTTGGGCCACTGTTTGGCCCGCGTTCGGGCGCGAGGTGACGAGCGCCAAATCCACACCGGGATGATGGAGCAGAATGCGAACGAGTTCCTCACCCGAATAACCGGTGGCTCCGATAATGGCCACCCGTGATGGTTTTGAAGAGGTCATGAGAACGGGCTGGATTTCGACGGAACATCCCAGGAAACGCGCTTGCGGCGCACGCCTGGGTCCGGGGACAAGAAAGACGCCCCGCCAGTGTATCCACCAACGGGGCGTTCCATGGAAATGGGGAATCGAGAATTAGCGCTTGCTGAACTGGAATCGCTTGCGCGCGCCCGGCTGGCCGTACTTCTTGCGCTCCCGCATACGAGGATCGCGAGTGAGAAAGCCCTCAGCCTTCAGAACGGGGCGGAAGGTGGGGTCGGCCTTGAGCAAAGCCCGGGCGATGCCGTGACGGGTCGCGCCCGCTTGTCCATTGGGGCCGCCGCCTTGAACACTGACGCGCACGTCGAATTTGGCGGTGGTGCCGGTGGCGCTCAAGGGCTGGGTGACGGTCATGCGCTGGGATTCGAGGCAAAAATAGGCCTCGATGGCGCGTCCGTTGACCACAATTTTACCGCTGCCGGAAGCCAGTCGCACGCGGGCAACGGCCGTCTTGCGCCGTCCGGTTCCGAGAAATTCCTGAATTTTCGAGTCCGACATAGTCGTTCTGGGAAGGGTTGAGGGGGCTTACTTGCCGGCCGTCATTGCGGCGGGTTGCTGGGCTTGGTGCGGGTGAGTCGAGCCGCGATAGACTTTGAGCTTCGTCAAGAGGCGGTCGCCCAAACGGTTCTTGGGCAGCATGCCTTTGACGGCGTGCATGATCAATCGTTCCGGCTGGCGGGCGCGGACCTGAGCCACGGTCTTAAACTTCTCGCCGCCTTTCCAGCCCGAATAAGTCATGAACTCTTTCTGCGTTTCCTTCTTGCCGGTCACGCGGACCTTGTCCGCGTTGATCACGACAACGAAATCCCCGGCGTCGAGGTGCGGCGTGTAAACCGGCTTGTTTTTTCCACGCAGGACGTCGGCTACTTTGCTGGCCAATCGCCCGAGAATTGCGTTCTCGGCATCCACCACGTGCCAGCAACGCTGGTTCACATCAATTTTCGGCAAGTACGTTTTCATCAAGCCTTCAAAATAAAGAACGCAGAGGGTAGCAACGAGGTTTTTCAAGTCAATAGCCTATTTTGCTTCCCCTCCCGGGAGGACGATTGCAAGAGTTTGTCCACTTTGCAGGTTGAAATCGTCAATACTGGCAGTGAACTGATGCTGGGCCGGGTCCTCAACACCCACCAGCAATGGCTTTGCCGCCGCCTGGCCGACCTGGGGTTGCCCGTCCAACGCCAAGTGGCTGTCTCGGACACCGCCGACGATATCACGTCCGCCCTCCGAGAATCCTTCTCCCGGGCGGATTGGATTTTCTGCACAGGGGGGCTGGGGCCGACTTCGGACGATCTCACCCGGGACGCGCTCGCGGAGATGCTCGGACTCAAACTTCGAGAAGATCCAGTGACACTCGACCGTATTGCGGCGTTTTTTGCCGCCCGCAACCGGCCGATGCCTGATTCCACGCGCGTTCAGGCCCTGATTCCCGAGGGCGCCATCGTTTTGCCGAACCACCACGGCACGGCTCCCGGACTGGTCATCCGATCAGATCCTAATCCCTGGCGCACCGATCGCAAGGCCTCCTGGCTGGTCATGCTTCCGGGACCGCCTCGGGAACTGTATCCGATGTTCCAGGATCAGGTGATCCCGCTGATTCAACGGCATCGCGAACCGGGCGCGACCTTTGCCTGCAAGACGCTCAAGACGCATGGTCTGGGGGAATCTTGGGTTGAACAGCGGGTGGCAGCTCCGCTCCGACAGTGGGTCGAACGCGGATTAGGGATCGGTTATTGCGCCCGGGTTGGGGAAGTCGAGGTTCGACTTGCGGCGAGCGGGGCCAACGCGGTTGAACTTGTTTCGCAAGGCGAGGCGTTGGTGCGCTCGGTCCTTGGGAACTACATTTACGGCGAAGAGGACGATCAACTCCCGGGCGTCGTTGTGCGCGAATTGACCCGGGCCGGAAGAACGCTGGCCTTGGCGGAGTCTTGCACCGGGGGCGGGATATCGAATCGCATCACCAATGTGCCCGGCGCTTCAGCGGTGCTGATACAGTCCTGGGTCACCTACGCCAATGCCGCCAAGACCTCCCAGTTGGGTGTGCCCGCCGCCTTGATCGAATCCGAAGGGGCGGTCAGCGAGCCGGTAGCTCGCGCCATGGCCGAGGGCGCTCGGGCCAGGTCGGGAGCAGACTTCGCACTTTCCGTGACCGGCATTGCCGGACCCTCGGGAGGCACGCCGCAAAAGCCGGTGGGCACGGCCTACGTGGGGTTGGCCACACCGGAGCGCACGGTGGTGAAGCATTGTCTCAATCCCGTGGATCGCGAGACCTTCAAATATGTGACCTCCCAGCAAGCCTTGGAATTGTTGCGCCGAACCTTGCTCGGAGTTTCATCGGACGATTGAGTCTTGAACCGCACCGGACTCGGCTGACACATTCATTCCTACAATTCCCATGGCCAATCCCCTCGCTCTCCCCCGTTGCTCGACCTCCATTCCATGAAAATCTGCCGCTTCCGTGATCCCCTGGGCCGCGTGCGTGCCGGCGTTCTGACCGGCGAACAGACGGTGGTGGACCTCACACCCGCCGGTGTTCAGTCGCTGCGGGAAATCCTCGACGCTCCCGATCCTTCAGCTCGCGCTGCCGAGTGTGCGGAGCGATCCCACGTCCGCTATTTGGTTCCGCAGGTGGAATGCCTCGCGCCGGTGGAGAACCAGGAAGTTTGGGCGGCCGGGGTGACTTACCTGCGCAGCAAGAAAGCGCGCATGGAGGAATCCAATTTTAGCGCCACCGCTTACGACCGGGTTTACGAAGCGCCGCGCCCGGAGCTGTTTTTCAAGTCCATGCCGGAAAAGGTGGCCGGGCCGGGGGGCCGGGTGGGGATTCGTCAAGACGCGCGATGGAATGTGCCGGAGCCTGAGCTGGCGTTGGTGCATAACGCCCGCGGGCAGCTTGTGGGATTTACGATCGGCAATGACATGAGCTCGCGCGATATTGAGGGCGAAAACCTGCTCTATCTGCCGCAAGGAAAGATCTACAAGAACTCCTGCGCGCTCGGTCCGGTGATCACTCTCGGCGCGACGGAGGCCGAGGCCCGGACTTGGACGATCTCGCTGGTCATCGAACGCGGCAACGCCACGGTGTTTGCGGGTGAGACTGCGGTGAGCCAGATCAAACGGAGTTTCGAGGAACTCACGGGTTATTTGCACCGCAGCCAGGAGTTTCCCCATGGCGCAATTCTGTTGACGGGAACCGGCATCGTGCCCGCGGACGATTTCACGTTGCAGGCCGGCGATGTCGTGGCGATTCGCATTTCCGGCATCGGGGAATTGCGCAACACCGTCGCGGTGGTTTGACGGGATCCCGGCATGGAGCTCGAAGAGGTCCAACACCGGATCCGAAGCGTCAACGGATGGCTCAGTCCGATGGAGGTGCGGACGCTTTACCGGCTCGCGCGCGGCTGCACCGGGCGGGGCGTGATTGTGGAAATCGGGTCCTGGCAGGGAAAATCGACGCTTTGCCTGGCGGGTGGTTCACAAGCCGTCAACGGACCCAAAGTCTATGCGATCGATCCGCACGTGGGATCTCCGGAGCATCAGATGGAGGGCAAGATTTGGACCTTTGACGCGTTTCAGAAGAACATCGCGGACGCCGGATTGTCGGACCGGGTGGTGCCGATCGTGAAGATGTCGGGCGACGCCGTTCGTGACATGCGCGAGCCCATTGAACTCCTCTTTATCGACGGGGCGCATGAGTATGAGGCGGTGAAGGCGGATTTCGAGAATTACGAGCCTTGGTTGATGGAAGGCGGCGTGATCGCCTTTCACGACACGGTGGGATGGCCCGGGCCCGAACGGTTGGTCGCGGAGTCGATCTTCCGTTCCGACCGTTTCGCGGGCGCGACCTTCGCCAATTCGATTACCTACGCGCGCAAAGTCGCCCGGAACACCGCCTCAGAACGCCTGGCCAACCGGATGCGTTTGGCCGTGAAGAATCTTTACGCCGCCGTCTATGTCAGCCTGTTGCGGTTGAAGAAGAGGATCTCGGGACAATCCGCGCCGTGACGTGAAGCCGAGGCGGGATCCTCGGCTATCTCCGCTCGGCCCGGCATGAACACGGCGGCGCACGTATCCCGAAGTGGTCTGTCGTGTGGCGCAGGCGGCCCAGCCTGCCGTATCGCCGACGGCCCGGCGGGTGAAGAACCAGGCCCTTCCGTGATCTCCCCGAGCCGTGGTTCCCTTCGTCGCCCCGCAGGCTGGGCAACCTGCGCCACAGCAGACAGGGCTGTCTGCGTGACCACGACAACCCGGTCACCGACAACCTCTGGATACGCCGCACGGCGGCGGTGCATCCCGATGTTGCCGGTGATGCAGGTAGGGCGCGTCCGTCCCGGCGCGCCGCCGGAGCATGATGTTTTGCATCCCGTGGGCGGCGGGCTGGGACAGGCCCGCCCTACCAACAACATCGGGATGCACGGGCACGGCGGCACTCTTCCAGGAATGCCTTGAGATCGACGCGGTTCCGGAGTACTCAAGCCAAAAACAGATCCTCCCGGCATGAGTCACTCTCCCCGCATCGGCATCATCGGCGGCAGCGGCCTTTATCACCTGGAGTCATTGACCTGCCAGAAGTGGGTCAAGGTTCGCACGCCGTTCGGGCTTCCGTCGGACGACCTGCTGACCGGACAGTTGGCGGGCCGGGAGGTGGTTTTTCTGCCGAGGCATGGACGCGGCCACACGATCCTTCCCAGCGAACTCAATCATCGGGCCAACATTTGGGCTCTGCGCAGTCTTAACGTCCGCTGGATTCTCAGCTTGAGCGCGGTGGGATCGTTGCAAGCCAAGTATCGTCCGCGCGATTTTGTCTTCATCGATCAGTTCGTCGATCGCACCAAGAAATCCAGCGAGCACACTTTTTTCGGGCAGGGCTTGGTGGCGCACATCGCGTTCGCCCGCCCGATCTGCGAGGACCTTCGGCAAATCGCGCTGCGCGAGGCGCGCCGGATGGAGTTGCGCCCGCATGACGGCGGCACTTATCTCAATATGGAAGGCCCGGCGTTCAGCACCCGCGCGGAGTCGCTGCTCCATCACCGGCAAGGTTTTGATGTGGTGGGCATGACCAATCTGGGCGAGGCGCGTTGCGCGCGCGAGGCGGAGATTTCCTATGCCTCGGCGGCCATGGTCACGGATTACGATGGATGGAGGGCGGAGGAAGGCCATGTCACGCTGGAAATGATCCTTGAGAACTTGCGCCAGAACGCGGATCACGCGCGCGAGTTGGTGCAGCGGGTGGTTCCAAAAGTTCCCGAGCAAGCGAACTGGCCAAGCCATTCGGCGCTGAAGTGCGCCATCCTCACGGAACGCAGCCGATGGCCCAAATCGAGGGTGCGGGCATTGCGGTCCATCCTCGCTCCGTACCTCTGAGTCATGTCGAGGGCGATCCTCATGGCGGTGGGTGTGGCCCTTGGGGCCTGGGGGGTGTTGGTCTGCTTCACCGCGCTGCAGATCAGCCAGGGGGTATCCCTGGACTGGGCGGACGCCCTCCTCAACGGGTTGCATTTTTGGGTCACGTGGCCGCTGCTGTCGTTGCCTGCCATTCTCCTTTCCTTTTATTTTCCTGTGGAACGTCCGCGCTGGCCCTGGCACTTGGGGCTGCACGCGGTGGCGGCGGCTCTGCTTGTCTGGCTTTCCACCGAGGCTCGGGAGCATCATCTGCCTCCCGAGCGGTTGGCGGCGTTCTTGGGCATCGCTGATCCGCAGGGGCCGATGTTTCGCCAGGGTCCGGGGCCGCCCTGGGGCCGGGGACGTCCGCGGGGCTCGCCGCCACGGCCTCGAGGCCAGCCCTTCCGCATGTCCTTCGATTTTCTGCTGTATGCGGGGGTCGCCAGCGCCTGTCATGCGGCGACTTTTTTGCGGCGGTCCCGGCAACGGGAACGCCAAGCGCTCGCGTTGCAAGCAAGCCTGGCCCAGGCCAATCTGCAGGCGCTGCGCATGCAGTTGAATCCGCATTTTCTATTCAACACGTTGAACGCCATTTCCACGTTGATTCACAGCGATCCGGACGCGGCGGATCGCATGATCGGGCATTTGAGCGAGTTGCTGCGGGCGTCGTTGGACACCCGCGACGACCAGGAAATCCCGCTGCGCAAGGAATTGGATTTGCTCGAGCACTATCTGGCCATTGAAAAGCGGCGATTCGGGGACCGGCTCGCGGTTGAGGTGAACATCCCCGGTCCATTGCTGGACGGACTGGTGCCCACGCTGATGCTGCAGCCGCTGGTGGAGAACGCGGTCAAGCATGGCATCGAGTCCTCGCGGCGGCCGGGATTGATCTGCCTCTTGGCTTCGCGCGAGGGGAATCGATGGGTTCTCCACGTTCGCAATCGAGCGAGAGGCGGCGACGGAACCGTGGCTTCAACGGTTCCGTGCGAGTCTTCTTCGGAACGCCCCTCGCCCGGGCATGGCATTGGTTTGGCGAACGCCCGGGCGCGGCTGCGGCAGCTCCATGGTGACGGGGCTCGTTTGGAGGCAGGTCCGGATCAGGACGGGGGATTCTCGGTGCGCATTGAGCTTCCCTGGCGCGAGACGCAGGACTCAACGGCATGAACCTCCGGGCGGCCATCATCGATGACGAGCCTTTGGCGAGGGAACGGATTCGATTTCTGCTCAAGGATGAACCCGGGGTGGTGATTCTCGGCGAGTTCGGGAGTGGACCCGAAGCTTTGCCTGCGATCGAGAAGGAGCCGCCGGATCTTTTATTCCTCGACGTGCAGATGCCGGAGATGGACGGGTTCCAGATGTTGAAGGCATTGCGCCTCGAGCCGCTGCCCGCGGTCATCTTTACGACCGCCTACGATCGGCACGCTTTGAAAGCGTTCGAACACCATGCGCTCGACTACCTGTTGAAGCCGGTTCAGCCGGACCGGTTTCGATCGGCGCTCGCGCATGCGCGCAAGCAACTGGAGGATCGCGCGACGGGTCGAACGGCCAAGGGATTGTTGGAATTGCTCGGGCAGCGCGGTTCCGCCACGCCATCCTTAACCCGGATCTCGATCCGCAACGACGACCGCACTGTCTTTGTGAGAACGGCGGATATCGATTTCATCGAGTCGGCAGGAAACTACGTCGCGGTCCACGCGGGAAAAGAGAGTCATATCCTGCGCGAAACCATGGCCTCCCTCGAATCGCAGCTGGATCCGGAAAAATTTCTGCGCGTCAGCCGTTCGGCGATTGTGAATTTGGACCGGGTGAGAGAATTGCAGCCCATGTTCAAGGGTGAACACGTGTTGATTCTTGAAGGAGGAAAGCAGCTTCCGATGACGCGGGGTGTGCGTGAAGTGGAGAAGGCGTTGAAGTATTCATGAAACTTTCGCGCCGGCCGTGTGGCGGGCTTGTCGGCGAGGCAGGAGCCGGGTGGTGGCGGAGGTATGGCTTGGCGCGCTTTGCGGAAGCCAGGGGCGGAGGAATTCCGGCGGATCTTTGCGTCCGGGCCGGAGGTAGTCGCGCGCGAGGATTTCCCCGGCGGCGGCCGACTCGAATTGCCGAAAGTCGACGAGGAAGGTGTGGAGCGCCTCGAAAAGCGTGGCGAGGGCGATGCCGTGGCGGGCGCCGAGGCGTTGGTGCAGCCAGTTCGACCATTCCGTGAAACCGGCAAACGGAGAGAGGCCGCCTTTCCACAAGCACGGCAGCGCTTCCGCGAAGTTGCCGCTGTTGGCCATCAAATCCCAGTAGCGCGAGAAACGGCTGAGCTGCCTGACTTGCGCGAAGGTCAAGTCCCGCGTTCGCAGAATTTCATAAGGCGGAAGCGGGCTGTAGGCCATGGCGAACTCCTGGTCATGCCGGGAGATGGGAGTGCCCCGCAGACGTTTGAGAATGCCCACTTGAATTTCCTGCGGCCGGAGAGCGACCAGGCGGTTGAATCCCTCGGCGAAACTTTCCATGGTTTCGCCCGGCAATCCCGCGATCAGATCGGCATGGACATGCACGCCGGTTTCACGCCGCAGGAACTGGAGGTTGTCCTCAAGCTTGGAGAGGTTTTGTTTGCGCCGGATCCGCGTGGCGACTTCGGGATTGAACGTTTGCACCCCGACTTCGAACTGGAGGCTGCCCGGAGGGAACTTTCGAATGACGTCTCGAAGCGCGTCCGGCAGGCGGTCCGGGACCATTTCGAAATGGAGGAACAGGCCGGGCCGCTGGCGATCGAGAAAATATTCCAAGATGCGGCGGCTTGTGGGCAGATGAAGATTAAAAGTGCGATCGACGAATTTCAATTGCAACAAACCGCGCGCAAGCAGGCGGTCCATCTCGTCGAGAAAGGATTCCAAGGGAAAGGCCCGGACTGGCAAGTCGATGGAGGAAAGGCAGAACTCGCAGGTGAAGGGACATCCCCGGGAAGCTTCCACATAGACGACGCGGTGGGCGAGGTCCTCGTCCGAATAAAGCGTGTAGGGCAGGCGCAGCTTGGCGAGGTCGGGGAGCGGCGGTGACAGGATCTTCCCGGCGGGAGGACGGCGGTCCAGGACGTCGAGGCAAAGCTCTCCAAAGGCGACATCCGCCTCGCCGGTGATCACGAAGTCCGCCAGGGCCACCAGCGGCTGCGACTCCCATTCGTAGCTGACCTCGGGGCCGCCGAGGACGATGACGATTTCGGGTGCCGCCTTTCTGAGCAGGGCGACCACTTCATGGGTGGCGGTGGCATTCCAGATATAGACTCCAAATCCGATGATGCGTGGCTGCTCGGAGAGGAGGTTTTCGACGATGTCCATGGGCCGCTGTTGAACATCGAATTCGCGCACGCGGGCGCGGTTTTGCAGTGCTTCCGGGAGGTTCGCCTGGAGATAACGGAGTCCGAAGGCGGCGTGGATGTAACGCGCGTTGAGCGTGCTGAGGAGAATGTCGGCCATGTCGGCGAGGGCTAGCGGGATGGGGCGGGCGCGACCGGGCGGAGCGCAGCTTTGCGCCCGTCGACCTCGTCGAGCCTCCGGACGGTTTCCTGGGCCAGGACGACGAGGCTGGGCAGGCCCTGGCTTTTGGTGGCCGGGGCGTATCCTGCGCGTTGGCGGCGGGCCAGGTAAGTGTCAAGGGTTAGCCGGTAGTCTTCGACCACCGGGAGGATTTCCTCGGCGCAACGCGTTTTCAGCAGGTGGAGCTGGGAGATTTTCTTGCGGAACAGGAAGGTTTGCTGAGCCGGATCCCATTGGTTGATCATCGTTTGGAGGGAGACGGTGGAATGTTGGGCGGCGGCCCGCGGTTGGATGCTGATTTGAGCCGGAGTTTTGAGGATGTCGTCGAGTTGCTTCATGCTCTCCTGAAAACTCCACGAGCGCCGGGGATCGCGGCCGGTAAAATTCACCACCGTGATGGCCCACCATTTCTCGAAGTCGAGCATGGTGGGAAAGACATTTCGATAGCTTTCGAGAAAGGCACTTTGCCAGTTGAGATAATGGCCGGAGCGGCTCAGGTATTGCACCAGGGGGGCACGATTGGCGTGATAACGACTGAGCTCGAAATAGAGCAGGTGGGCCGACAGGGAGTAAGTCAAGCCGCCGCCCGCCACGAGCTCAACTTGCCCGGGCAGGCTGAGTTCGTTGATCGTCAGGGGACGATTGGTGGAGAAATAGGTGCGTACCATCTCGAGCGGATCCCCTTGGGCGATGCTGACGACGGAGCGGGTTTGAGGACGCAGCAGCAGATCCGTTTTGTAGCCGGCGAGAAGGTGGCGGCTGAGCCCTTCCGAGAGCCAGAATGGAATTTCGGCCTGGCGATCCCCGGAAGTTCGATTGGCGAACTCTTGCAGCAGCAATTCGGCGAGGTAACGGACCAGGACTTTTGAGGAAACTTTGGGGGGAAGGGCAGCCTGATATCGCCAGCCTCCCTGCGAACGGGCGCTTTCAAGGCGAATGGCCCGATCCTCGCCCCAGGAAGGCTCGATCTTGAGCGTGACGCGGCCGCGCCATTGGTCCGGCAATTGCAATTCACGAAGGAAAGCCCTCTTGACGCGTTCGCAAGCGATCGCGAGCAGATCCGTGTCGAGCTGGAGCAGGACATCGTCCGTCAATTGATCATTTCGCTCTGGGGTTCCCGGCACGGGGCGAGGCCCTTGGATCACGAACTGGCCGGACGCGCTCTGGATGATTTGGGGGAGCCGCGAAGCCGCGGCTCCAACGCCGGCGACATGCGCGAGTAAAAGTGCCGCGAGCACGGCCAGGCGCATCCACGCTCCTGCTGGACAGGGGTGGGAATCATAGGCGCGGAATTTTACCAATGCGGCCTGCACGGATCCAACGCTGCCACACCCCAGCGAAGGCGTCCACTTCGTTGCCCGCGGGCGGGACCGGGCGACGCGGAAGCGCCGTGAACGGCGCGGTCCGGTGGTGGGGCGCGCCGCTCACGGCGCATCCGCGCGCATCACCGACTCCTTGTGGGTGTACTGGGCGCCGGCTCCCGTCTTCCACAGGGCGTGTGACGAATCCCTTTGTTCAGGGATCAACGCTTTCGAGTGAAGGTGAAGCTGCCGAAAGGAACCACGTTTCCACCGACCAAGGCGGGGAAGCCGAGGATCTGGCGGATGGTCGATCGAGGTTGAGTATCGGCATCGAGCGAGTTGTAGTTGGCGCCGCTGTCGGTTCCCGCGTCGTAAAGGTTGAGGACCACGGTTTTTTTATCCACCCACTGGTCGTTTTCCCGCAGGAGGACACCATGCACCCCCGTGAACCAGTCCGGGCTGGGCGCGATCATGGTGACTGCGGTGACTCGGGGAAATTTCCTATGAACTGTGAATGTGACGCTGACGGTCCCGCTGGGAGGAATCGACCCCGGCCGCGTGAAGGTTTGGAATGCCTTGCCGACGGCAATCACCGCGTTGATCTCCTGACGCAAGTTCACCACGCTCCCGACCTCGGCCATATCCTCAATCCCACGGCTGGCGAGACCGCCTGCCTCCCAGAATACCACTTCCTCATTGTGCGTGCCTCCGATCAAGGGCGACCAATGGGCGCCGAGCGGATAACTTTGCGGATGCGTAGATGGAGTCCAGTCGCTTTGAAAGGAGAGTTCATACTCCACGGTTTCATTGGGGTCTGCGGGGGGTGGCGGCGGCGGGTTGTCGGGGTTTTGAGTGGTGGTGGCCAGTTGCAGTCGATAATAGCCGGGAGCGGAAGCCCGGGGGATCTCCACGTTCCGATTCGTGGTGGGTTTCCCGAGGTCCATCCAGGTCCCTGCTTCGAGTGACGGGCGGTGTTGCACTTGGAATGGGGGTGTTCCACCGGTCCAGGCCAGCAAGAGATGCGTTGCACTTGTGGTGGCGGGCGCGAATCGAAGCTCGGCGGGGCCGAGAGTGTATTCGAGGATCAACTTGGGAGCGTTGGCGGGATCTTCGCGGGAGGCGATGCGGCGAGCCGTTTCGCGCACGCTTTCGTCGCGCACCGCGAGCACCCATCCAAAATTAGCCGTGGGATCGGCGAGCCACGCTTGAACATCGGCCAACAAGGCACGGGTCGATAGAATTTCCAGGGTCCCTCGACCGATGATCGGCACCGAGGCGCTGGTGGTGCTGGAGAAATCGGATCCGAATCCGCCGCCTTTTTCCGCCCAAGGCAATCCGGGATGCATATTGAAGGACCAGGTGGTTTCGCCGGAGGTCGCCGGTTGTCCTGAAGGGCCGGGTTTGTTGCCCTCGGTCCAAGTGCGAAGCACGCGGCGGACTTCGAGGATGCCATCCGCACCCCCGCTGGACGGCTCGCGGGTGAATCGCAACACCAGCCGGGCGGAGAGGATGGTGGCGTTGGCAGGCACTTTTCCGGTGAGGTCGAATTTGACCAGCGCCCGCGTGCGCTGGCCGCTGGCCACGGTGCCCGCGGAAAAATCAAAATGGCCCCCGACATTGAAATCCGGCGACTTTTCATGAAGGGTCGTGTCCGCCGAGGGCGTCACGGTGACCATTTCGGCGTGAACGTTCGGAACCAGGTTGAAGCTCCATCCGACAAGGCACACGAACCAGCACAAGAGAACCAAAGATTTCATGGCGATGAGCATGTGGAAATCGACGAATGCGGAGGGGCGACGGCGGTCAGCCGAGGACTCACACCAACATAGCGGCTTTGGATGGGCATTGTCCAAACCATTGTCCATGCTTGGGAGAGCGGAACCGGAGCTCTTATTCCCGCATTTCTTCCGGGGCGCCGTGGCCGCGCAGTGCAGACGGGCGGCGGGGTGGGGATGGCTTATGGCCTGGTTGGGCCTGGGGGTCTTGGGCTGGACGTCGGACCGCCGGCCGGTCGAGCGTATTTCGGCCGAGCAGGCGAGGGCGGAAGGTCTTCATTCGTTCTATGCCAAGCGGGTGCGAGTTCACGGGTTCCCCATTGTGGGGTCGGAGCGCGTGTCCGATGCGGCGCTGCTTGAGGCGGCCTGGATACTGGAGCGGGTCACGGCGCACCGGCGGGAGATGTTGGGGGTGATGGCCACGAACAAGGTCAAGCTGGCCGTGATGGCGTGGAACGAATTCACGACGGATGTTCCCGAGCATGCCCACCTCAAGCCCCGCGTTTACTGGAACCGGCGGGCTCGGGGTTTGGGCGCCACCCCCGCGGTTCCCACGGTCAGTTGCGCCGAGGAGAACCTGCTGGCTTTCCCCGGGGACCCTTACTCGACCGAAAACATCTTGATTCACGAGTTTGCGCACGCCTTGCACGAGACGGCCATGAATGTCCTGGATCCGACCTTCGACACCCGGCTTAAGGCCGCGTATGAGGAGGCCCGGCAACGCGGCTTGTGGAAGGGGACCTATGCCGATTCGAATCGAAATGAATACTGGGCCGAGGGCGTGCAGAGTTGGTTTGACGACAATCGCGAAAACGACGCGCTCCATCATCATGTCAACACGCGGGTGGAGTTGAAGGCTCACGACCCCGCGCTGGCGGCGTTGTGCGCGGAAGTGTTGGGAGATCGGGATTGGCGCTATGTCAGACCGGCCCGGCGTCCCGCCCTCGAGCGCGCACACTTGGCCGATGTTGATTTCGAGCGGGCGCCTCGGTTCCAGTGGAAGGCGGAACCGGTCCCGGCCAGGCCGCGCGTGGAAATCCATACGGAGATGGGAACGGTCGAGCTGGAGTTGGATCGGGAACGCGCTCCTGGAACCGTCACCAATTTTCTTCGCTATGTGGAGGCGGGCCATTATCAGAACGGCCGTTGGTTTCGCGCGGTCCGGACTGACCATCAACAGGGGAACCCGGTCAAGATTCAGGTTCTGCAAGCCGCGATGAATCCGGAGAAGGAAAACGAGGCTTTTCCTCCTATCCCATTGGAACGGACTCGAGACACCGGGTTGAAGCACCTGGACGGAGTGATCTCCATGGCCCGAACCGGACCCGACTCCGCGCAGCATCATTTCTTCGTTTGTATTGGGGACCAGCCCGAGCTGGATTTTGGCGGGCGCCGCAATCCCGACGGTCAAGGGTTCGCGGCCTTTGGCAGGGTGGTGCGCGGCATGCAGGTCATCCATGCCATTCACGCGATGCCTGGGGACGGTGAAAGGTTGAAATCGCCGGTCAAGATTCAACGGGCGATTCGGCTGGAGTAAGGCGCACTTTCTCGCGTAGAACTCTCCGCGTTCCCCATCGAGCCGGTTCTCGTTGACGAGGAGCTGGGCTCACCCGGATTCATGCAGTTTACGGACCACGGCCGAGCATGGCTTGAGGCTATTTTATGAGACGGACTTCCAGGCTGGTGCCGATCCCATACCGTGCCTTGACCGTGGCGGTGTTGTTGTGGGTGGCTTTGACCGCCAGGGCGGCCGCGCCTCGGCCCAATGTCGTGATTTTTCTCGCCGACGACGCGGGGTGGGGCGACTACAGTGTGAATGGCAACACGACCGTTCGCACCCCCCATCTCGACTCGCTGGCGCGGCGCGGAGCTTCCTTCGATCGGTTTTTCGTCTGCCCGGTTTGCTCACCGACGCGAGCCGAGTTGCTGACTGGGCGTTATCATCCTCGCGGAGGCGTCCGAGGCGTCTCGACCGGTTTGGAGCGCTTGAATCTGGATGAGAAGACGCTGGCTGATTCTTTCAAGGCCGCGGGCTATGCCACGGGCGCCTTCGGCAAATGGCACAATGGCTCCCAGTGGCCGTATCATCCGGGCGCGCGTGGCTTCGACGAGTTTTATGGGTTCACGTCCGGTCACTGGGGCGAGTATTTCGATCCGCCCCTGGAGCACAACGGCCGCCCGGTGCGCGGTCGGGGTTTCATCGCGGATGATGTGACGACCCATGCCGTTGAGTTCCTGGAGCGGCATCGGAACCGGCCCTTCCTCTGCTTCGTGCCCTTCAACACGCCCCATTCGCCCTGGGCCGTGCCGGACGATTACTGGCGGCGCTTCAAGGATCAGCCGCTGGCGCAGCGTGCCACGGATGAAAGCCGGGAAAAGCTGGAACAGACCCGTTGCGCGCTGGCGATGATGCAGAATCTGGACGACAACGTGGGCCGCGTGCTGCAGAAGCTGGACCAGCTCCAAATCGCGGATCGCACGCTGGTGATCTATTTTTCGGACAACGGCCCCAACACCCATCGCTGGAACGGCGGCATGAAGAACATCAAGGGTTCTTTGGACGAAGGCGGGGTGCGGTCGCCGTTGTTCATCCGCTGGCCTGGCGGCGGCATTGAACCCGGGCGTGTGGTTCGCGAAATCGCGGGCGCGATCGACTTGCTGCCCACCCTTTGCGCACTGACCGGGGTCCGGCACCTGGGCGAAAAGTCCCTTGATGGACGCGACCTTTCGCCGCTGCTGCGGGGTCAATCCGTTGTCTGGCCCGAACGTTTGCTCTTCTCACACTGGAACGGCCAGGTGAGCGTCCGGTCCCAGCGATATCGATTGGACCCACGCGGTGCCTTGTTCGACATGGTGGCCGACCCGGGCCAAACCCGGGATCTTGCTGGAGAGCATCGGGAGGTTGCCGAACGTCTGGCCAAGGCCGTCGTCGATTGGCGGGAGGAGGTGTTGCCGAAGTCGAACGAAGGTCGACCCTTGCCCGTGGGTTACGCGGTGTTCCCGCGCACGCCGCTGCCCGCGCGGGACGGTGTCCCCCATGGCGGCGTGAAGCGGAGCGCGAGCGCCCCGAATTGCTCCTACTTCGTGAATTGGACAAGCCTCGACGACCGCATGACCTGGGATATCGAGGTCAACGAGGCCGGGAATTACGAGGTGGAGGTGCTTTACACTTGTCCGGTGCAAGACGCGGGCTCGACGATCGAATTGGAGTTCAAAGGGGAGCGGTTGGAGGGCTCGGTGGAGCCGGGCTGGGACCCGCCGCTGTATACGAACCAGGATACTCTTGCCCGTCCGGCGGCGGAATCGAGGATGAAGCCGTTTCGTCCCCTTCGCCTTGGCCGGATGCGGCTGGAGAAAGGGAGAGGATGGCTTGCGTTGAGAGCGACGCGCGTTCCCGGCCGCAGTGTGATGGATGTCCGGCAAATCAACCTGACCCTCTTGCCATGAACGGGACACTTTTGGGGGTGATGATCAGTCTCCTTTTCGCGGCCCTACCGCTCGCCGTCGCCAGGCCCAATGTGTTGTTTATCGCCGTGGACGACATGAACAACGACCTCGGCTGTTATGGGAACCGGCAAGTGAAGTCGCCGAACCTCGACCGGCTGGCCGCGCGCGGTGTGCGGTTCGACCGCGCCTACTGCCAGTTCCCGCTCTGCTCGCCGAGCCGCTCATCGCTCATGACGGGTCTGCGGCCGAGCCGCACGAGAGTGTACGATTTGCAATACCACTTTCGGCAGGGGTTGCCGGATGTCGTCACGCTCCCACAGCACTTCAGCCGGCATGGCTATTATTCCGCGCGAGTCGGGAAGATTTACCACTATGGCAATCCCGGTGGCATTGGCACGAGCGGGCTGGATGATGCCGCGTCGTGGAATGAGGTGTTCAATCCCGCCGGCCGGGACAAGGCGCTCGAACGCGAGCTCGTCAACCATACGCCGAAGCGAGGACTGGGCTCATCCTTGAGCTTGTTCGCGGACCCCGTTGGACGCGACGAGGAACACACGGATGGCATGGTGGCAACCCAGGCCGTCGAGTTGATGGAGAAACACCGCGACCGACCGTTCTTTCTTGCCGTCGGTTTTTACAAGCCGCATTGCCCGTATATCGCGCCCCAAAAGTACTTCGACCTGTATCCCCTGGAGGAAATCACCCTGCCCGATTTGAACACGAACCTGCCCTCGATCCTGCCGAAGCCCGCCCTTTCCTCGACGCAGCCGTGGCCTTATTTCGGGGTCACCGCCGGGCAGGCGCGCGAGAGCAAGCGCGCGTATTACGCCACCCTCTCGTTCGTCGATGCGCAGATCGGGCGCGTGCTGGATGCGCTCGACCGGCTCCGCCTGCGCGACAACACCATCGTGGTCTTCTGGAGCGACCATGGTTACCTGCTCGGCGAACATGGGCTGTGGATGAAGCAGAGCTGCTTTGAGGAATCTGCCCGCGTGCCGCTCATCATCGCTGCGCCGGGCCTGAAGGCTCGCGGGAAAGCTTCACCGCGCACCGTCGAACTGCTCGATCTCTATCCCACCCTCGTGGACCTGGCCGGACTGCCCGTCCCCAGCCCTTTGGACGGAGTGAGCCTGCGGCCTTTGCTGCACGATCCGAAAGCGAAGTGGACGCGCCCGGCTTTCACCCAGGTGCAGCGTGGCGGCTTCCCCGGCTACACGGTGCGAACAGAGCGATGGCGATACGTCGTCTGGGACGATGGCGACAAGGGCGCCGAGCTCTATGATCATCAACGGGACCTCCGGGAATTGAAGAATCTCGCGGGGCGGAGGGAATACGAGAAGATCGAGGCGGAAATGAGGTCTCAAGTGCGGAAGAATTGGCCGGAACGGGTTCCGGGCGGCCGAGTCCTGCCCAGCAAGGTCGCCGCGCCATGAGGATCCATGTCGGACCTGACGAGCCCGGTCCTTTGCGGAGAAGTCGGCAGCGCCACAGTGCATCCACAGGTTGTCGGTGCTGCGCGCGGAAGCGCCGTGAACGGCGCGCCCCGACAACGTGCGGATGCGCCGGCAGCGCCATTCCGGCCAGATTCAAGGTTGAAATGACCCCTTGGTTTCCCTAGCCTCGTTTCCAGATTGCCCCTGGAAACGCGACCATGGGTTGGCTGCGGGGGACGAAGGTCGCGGCGAGATTCCGTCCTGGACCGGGAGGAAAGTTGCTTTTCGGGGGCGAGGACGCTGCGGACGAAGCAGGTTTGAAGATGCCTTTGCGTCGGCCCGTCGAACTCTCGTTCAGTCAGAAACAGACTACGACCCTGCCGGGTCCGTTTTGCATGAAACAATTGATACATGGTGCTATCGGCGTGGAATGTCGGGCCTGGGCGCGGCGATTCGCGGCCTTATTGGCGCTGATTTGCGCTCCGGGGCTGCTTGCGGCGGAGTCGATCAAGATTGGCGAATTTGCCTCGCTGACCGGGAAGGAAGCCGCGTTCGGGCAATCCTCCCACAAGGGAACCGTCCTGGCGGTGGAGGAAATCAATGCCGGGGGGGGTGTCCTGGGGCGCCCGTTGCAGCTGGTGTGGGAGGATAATCGGTCGCAACAGGGCGAATCGGCGACCATTGTTCGGAAACTGATCACCCGCGACCGCGTGGTGGCCATCTTGGGAGAGGTGGCATCAGGTCGATCTCTGGAGGCGGCGCCGGTTTGCCAGCAGTTCAAAATTCCCATGATTTCCCCTTCCTCGACCAACCCCAAGGTGACCGAGAACCGCGACTACATTTTTCGAGTGTGCTTCATCGACCCTTTCCAGGGAACGGTGATGGCCAAATTTGCGTCGAGCACCCTGAAGGTGAAGAAGGTGGCGGTCTTGTTGGATGCCGCCGCGCCCTATTCGGTGGGCCTCGCCAGTTTCTTTACGGAGAAGTTCAAAGCCAGCCAGGGCGTGATCACCGCCGAACGAAAGTACAACAGCGGCGACAAAGATTTCAAAGCGCAGCTCACGGCGATTAAGGCCAGCGCTCCGGAGGCGGTGTTTGTGCCGGGCTATTACACCGAAGCGGGATTGATCGTCCGTCAGGCGCGCGAGTTGGGCATTCAGACCCCCATTTTCGGAGGCGACGGCTGGGAAGCCCCTCAGCTGCTCGAGATCGGGGGCAAGGCTCTGGAGGGCACTTTTTACTCGACCCATTATTCTTCCGAGGACAAGTCGGCAGCGGTGCAGGAATTCGTGAAGCGGTTTCGCGCCAAGTACGGCGAGGTCCCGGATGCCATGGCCGCGTTGGGGTACGATTCCGTCAAAGTCCTGGCCGACGCGATCAAGCGCGCGGGGAGCACGGAGGGGCCGAAGCTCCGGACGGCCCTGGCTGCGACGCGCGATCTGCCGGGGGTGACGGGGAACACGACCATTGACGCCCAGCGGAACGCGACCAAGCCGGCCGTGATTATTGCCGTCAAGGACGGGCGTTTCCAGTATGTGGAAACGATTTCACCTTGATGGCTTTTCGAGACAGGGCGGTTGCCGCAGAGAACCACGGGGCCGTGTGTTAGGAGCCTGGATGGCGTCCTCATGACCCAATCAGAATTTCTTCAGCAACTGATCAACGGTTTTTCCCTTGGATCGGTGTACGCCCTGATTGCCTTGGGTTACACCATGGTCTACGGGGTTCTCGGGTTCATCAACTTCGCGCATAGCGATGTGTTCATGATCGGGGCTTTCGCTGGGTATTACCTGGGCCGCCGATTGCCTCCGGAGACCGTCGGGGGAGGACTGCTGGTGATGGCGGGAGCCATGATCTGTTGCGCTTTGCTGGGCATGCTGGTCGAGAGGTTGGCTTACCGGCCCCTCAGGTCGAGATCCAAGCTCACCGTGTTGATCACGGCGATCGGGGTTTCTCTGCTGCTGCAGAATCTGGGCCAGCGCTATTTCGGCGCCGAGGTCAAAAGCTTCCCCCCCGTCTTCCCGGTCAAATCGCTGAGCCTGGGTTCGGACTTGGTCTTGAACAGCAACCAGCTCCTGGTGCCCTGCATCACGATGGTGCTGCTGGTGGCCTTGCAGTTCATCGTGATGAAGACGCGGGTCGGGACGGCGATGCGGGCGGTATCCTTCAACCCGACGGCGTCCTCCCTGGTGGGGATCAACAACGACGCCATCATTGCCTTCACCTTTGGATTGGGCTCCGCGCTGGCGGCGGCCGGGGGCATTCTTTACGCCATGAATTATCAGGCGATCGAGCCGCTGATGGGCACCTTGCCGGGATTGAAGGCTTTTGTCGCCGCCGTGCTCGGAGGCATCGGCAACATTCCGGGCGCAGCATTGGGAGGCCTTTTCCTTGGCGTCATTGAAACCTTCGTCAACTCGACCGTCGCTTCCAGTTGGACCGACGCCATTTCGTTCGCCTTGTTGATCCTCATTTTGCTCTTCAGGCCGGCCGGCCTGCTTGGGCGGGTGCGGGTGGAGAAAGTTTAAGCCCAGTCATGGATTCCGCGCCGCGCGCATTCCGCTGGATGAACCGGGCGAAGAGTCTTTTGGCCGCGTCCCTGGCCCTTTGCTTGCTGGTGTCCCGCTACTCGGACCAGATCAATCCCTATTTTTTTGATGTGATCATCACGATCGGCATCAATGTGATTCTGGCCGTGAGCTTGAATTTGATCAACGGTTACACCGGCCAGTTTTCTCTTGGCCACGCGGGGTTCATGGCTGTGGGGGCTTATGCCGCGGCGGCGTTGACGCTCTTTGCGGGTCCGAAAATCCTGCCTTCCGGCGAGACTGGGTTCGCGGTTTATGCCGGGCAAGTTTGGTTTGGTTTCGCTCTGGTGGCGGGGGGATTGGCCGCCGCGCTGGCGGGATTGTTCGTCGGCATGCCGTCTTTGCGGCTCAAGGGAGATTACCTGGCCATCGTCACGCTGGGCTTTGGCGAGATCATCCGCGTCGTGTTTCGAAACATGGAGTCCGTGGGCGGGGCGCTGGGCTTGAACGGGATTCCGGCTTACACCAATTTCTTTTGGACGTTTGGCTTTGCCGCGCTCACGGTTTATGTGGTCGCCTGTTCCGTGAATTCCACTTACGGGCGGGGGTTTCTCGCCGTGCATGACGACGAGATCGCGGCGGAAGCCATGGGCATCAACACCACCCGTTACAAGATCACGGCCTTCGTCATGGGCGCGTTCTTCGCGGGGGTGGCGGGGGGCTTGTACGGACATTATAAATTATCGATCGATCCCAAGGGGTTCGATTTTTTCCGTTCGATTGAAATCGTGGTCATGGTCATCCTGGGCGGCATGGGAAACACCGTGGGAGTCATTCTCGCGGCCGTGTTGCTGACTTTGCTGCCGGAATGGCTGCGTCAGTTTCAGGATTATCGCATGATCATTTACTCGGCGGCTTTGATTGCCTTGATGCTGCTGCGTCCGCAGGGGCTGTTCACCCTGCGCCGACCGGGTAAAGTTTGACCCGAAAGGCTCGCCTTCTGATCATGACTTCGCCCACTGACCGGGATGTCCGCGACCTCCTCAGGCTGGACCGTTGCACCATCCGTTTCGGGGGGCTCACGGCCGTCTCCGAGCTGACGGCGAGCGTGGGTTCGCGGGAGTTGGTGGGGTTGATCGGGCCCAATGGCGCGGGCAAAACCACCGTTTTCAATCTCATCACCGGCGTGTATCAACCCACGCAGGGCGGCGTTTTCTTCGACGGCGAGCCGCTGGCTGGGAGAAGGCCTTATCAGATCACCGAGCACGGGATCGCCCGCACCTTTCAGAACATCCGGCTTTTCCCTTCCTTGAGCGTCTTCGACAACGTGCGCGTCGCGTTCCATCTGCATATTTTCAGCGGTCTGCGCCATGCCCTGTGGCGAGGACGGGCTTTTCAAGATGAGGAGAAGGAAATCGAAGGAAAGGTGATGGAACTTCTGGAGATTTTTAAGCTCGGGCGTGCCCGCCACGCCCCGGCCCGCAGCCTTTCCTACGGCGATCAACGGAGGCTGGAAATCGTGCGCGCCTTGGCGACGCGTCCCCAATTGCTTCTGCTCGATGAACCGGCGGCGGGCATGAATCCCACCGAAAAGGCCGGGCTCATGGATCTCATTCGATTCGTCCAGGACCGTTTCAAGATTTCCGTCCTCCTGGTCGAGCATGACATGCGGGTCGTGATGGGCATTTGCTCCCGCATCATCGTGTTGGATTATGGGGTCAAGATCGCGGAAGGTTCACCGGAAGCCATCCGCAACGATCCGAAGGTCATCGAAGCCTACTTGGGTGAAGACCCGCCGAAAACCTAGCATGGAAACGGCGCCCATGATGGAAGTCCGTTCGCTCGAGGTTGCTTACGGCGGCATCGTCGCCCTGCACGGCATTTCACTGCGGGTCGATCCCGGTCGCATTGTGACGTTGATCGGCGCCAACGGCGCGGGGAAGACCACGACGTTGCGCGCTCTCTCCGGCCTGCAACGCGTCCGTTCGGGGGAGGTGCTTTTCGAGGGACGCCCCATCCACCTCCTTCCTCCCCATGAATTGGTTCGCCGGGGCCTCGCTCATGTGCCCGAAGGACGGCTGGTTTTCGCCAATCTCACCGTGCTGGAGAATCTGCGCATGGGCGCCTATTTGAGACGAGACAAGCGGGAGATGGGCGAAACTCTGGATTATGTGTTCAAAGTTTTCCCGCGGCTGAAAGAGCGCGAACGCCAGGTGGCCGGAACGCTCTCGGGCGGCGAACAACAGATGTTGGCCATCGGACGCGCCCTGATGGGGCGTCCGCGTTTTCTCATGCTGGACGAACCCTCCCTCGGAATCGCGCCGATTCTGGTGAAAACCATTTTCGAGAAGATCGCGGAGATCAATCGGGAGCAGGGCATGACGATCCTCCTGGTGGAACAGAATGCCAATCTCGCCCTGGAGATCAGTCATGAAGCCTATGTCCTCGAAACCGGGCGAATCCTCCTCCACGGCGAGTCTCAGTCCCTCCGGCAGAACTCCGAAGTGAGAAAGGCCTACCTTGGAGGACACTGAGCAAGACGGCATGGCGAAGCCATCCTCTCTTGAAGTTGGATGGCGCGGCGATGCCGACGACCTGGATCGATCCCGAAGGCTCCGTGTGAACGCTCAGCCCACGCCACCATGAAGGTCGTCGATCCATGCCCTTGAAAGACTACTTGCCGTCCGGTCCGGTCACCGCGGACATCCTGCTGGAGCACTTTTTGGAATACGCGGCCTCGAGGGAGTTGTCCCTTTACCCCGCCCAAGAATCGGCACTGCTCGAAATCTTCGACGGGAAAAACGTCATCCTGAACACCCCCACGGGCTCGGGAAAATCGCTCGTCGCCGCCGCCTTGCACTTCGAATCGCTCGCGAGGGGGAAACGATCGGTTTACACGTGCCCCATCAAAGCCCTGGTCAATGAGAAGTGGATGGCGCTCTGCCAGGAGTTTGGGGCCGAGCATGTCGGACTGAGCACCGGCGATGCCACGGTCCATCAGGACGCTCCCATCCTGTGCTGCACCGCCGAGATCCTGGCGAACATCGCGCTCCGGGAAGGCCGCGCTGCACCTTTTGCCGACGTGGTCATGGACGAGTTTCATTATTACTCGGATCGGGAGCGCGGGGTCGCGTGGCAGTCGGCAATGCTCTGCCTCCCCCAATCCCGGTTCCTGCTGATGTCCGCCACGCTGGGAGATACGATGTTCTTCGAGGAAGAATTGGCGCGAATCACGGGAAAGCCCGCGGTTACAATCCGTTCGGAGCATCGACCTGTTCCCCTGGAATTCGGCTACCAGGAGACCCCCTTGGCGCAAACCATCGAGCGACTGGTCCAGGAGCGCCGCACGCCGGTGTATGTCGTTCACTTCACCCAAATGGAGGCGGCGCAAAGCGCCCAGGATTTTACCAGCATCAACGTCTGTTCACGGGAAGAAAAAGCAACCCTTTCACGCGCGATCGACGCCTTCCGTTTCAGCAGCCCCTATGGAGCGGAAATCAAGCGATGGCTTCGCCACGGCATCGGACTGCATCATGCGGGACTCCTTCCCAAATACCGAGTTTTGGCGGAGCAATTGGCCCAGCGGGGCTTGCTCCAGGTCATCTGCGGGACCGACACTCTGGGGGTCGGCATCAACGTCCCGATTCGCACGGTGCTCTTCACCCGCTTGTGCAAGTTCGACGGGGAGAAGACGGCGATCCTGTCGGCCCGCGACTTTCACCAAATCGCGGGCCGGGCCGGACGCAAGGGGTTCGACTCGCTGGGTTGGGTGCTGGCTCAAGCCCCCGAGCATGTGATCGAGAATCTCAAGCTGGAGGAGAAAGCCGCGCGCGACGGGAAGAAAACCGTCAAAAGAAAGGCTCCGGAGAAGAATTTCGTCGCATGGGACCGACAGACCTTTCAACGGCTCCAACAATCCCCTCCTGAGAGGCTCGTCTCGCGCTTCCAAGTCTCGCACGGCATGTTGCTCAACGTGCTCTCGAGACCCGGAGACGGATGCTTCGAGATGCGCTCACTCATCCGGCAGTGTCACGATTCTCCGAAACAAAAGAAGGCTCACTTCCGGCGCGCCTGGCAGCTTTTTCGCTCCCTCGTGGAGCGAGGCATCGTGTCGCCGAGCCCTGAGGTGCAAGCCCGGTCCCAATGGAGAATCAGCGTGGAATTGCAGGACGATTTTTCGATGAATCAATCGCTCTCGCTTTATCTCTTCGAAACTCTGCCCAAGCTCGATGCTGCTTCGCCAAATCATACCTTCGATGTTTTGAGTCTGGTGGAGTCAATTCTGGAAGACCCCGAACCCATTCTTCGGAGGCAACTCGACAGGCTGAAGTCAGAGAAACTGGCCGAAATGAAGCGTGCGGGCGTGGACTATGATGAGCGCATGGAGGAGTTGGAGAAATTGGAGCATCCCAAGCCCAATCGGGAGTTCATCTATGCCACTTTCAACGAATTTGCGAAGCGGCATCCCTGGGTCGGCGAGGAAAACATCCGTCCGAAATCCATCGCGCGAGAAATGTTCGAGCAGTTCCGCTCCTTCGACGACTACGTCAAGGATTACGAATTGCAGCGGGTCGAAGGCTTGCTGCTGCGCCATTTAAGTTCGGTTCACAAGGTGCTCGCCCAAACCGTGCCGGATGTTTTGAAGACCGACTCTCTTCGTGAAGTGGAGATTTACCTGCTGGCGTTGATTCGCGGAGTCGATTCCAGCCTGCTGGAAGAGTGGGAGAAGATGCAGCGAGGCGCCTCCATGGCCCCTTCAACGCAGCCGCCGCCGGCGCTTCCGCCCCGTCCAGAATCCAACTCAAACAGGCTCCGTGCCGAGCTCCGCCAAATCGTGTTTCAGTTCCTTCGAGCCTTGTCCAACAGCGAATTCGTGCTCGCACTCGAGTTGACCCCCGCCGCCTCAGTTCCAGGTCAACCGGATTGGAACCCCGAATCTTTGCGAGTTGCTCTGGATCGTTACCGGCAAGTCCGTGGACGATTTCGACTCGACCCCGAGGCTCGTAATCTCAAGCACACCCATTTTCTTCAGGGAGACCAGAACTCGCGCCTCACGATCGAACAAGTCTTGATCGATCCGGATGAACACAACGACTGGATTGTGGCGTTTGAGGTGGAAATGGGTGGAATCCCACCCAAGGACAGCGCTTCGGTCCGGTTTCGAGACTTACGTCCTTTGCTCACCCCTTGAGACGCCACGAATCAGGTTGGACAAAAGTGTTTCATCCCTCCCTCCAGGCTCCATCAGCCTCCACGGCAAGGATTGTCGGTTCTTCTTACACCTCTAGTATTGGATATAAGTAATTCGTGATAAACGACTTAAGATGTTTAATGGGCTATTGATGCTTTGAAAGTGTCGGATTTTATTACAAACTCTTATCCTTGCTAAGGAGTAGATTCTCGATTCTCATAATTTGTAATATGTTTACAATTAACTAGTTGCATATATTTCCTAGTGAGTTGCGACTTTTGGCATGCTTCATGTTCAGTGTCGAATGCTCATGGTGCTGCTCCCATATGGATCTAGTTTCAATGGGGTTGGGATTCCATAAGCTGAAAAAACACATGAAAAACAAAACAACGTTCGGGCTCTTCTGGGTTGTAGCCGCTGTGCTGGCCTCGGTGACGGGGCAAGTGATGGCGACGCCTCCTCCTCCGGTCCCGGATGCGGGATCCAGCGCT
>Ga0194132_10000547_pt1 | contig 77145 bp, 52 predicted proteins | sample TA2KigOf80mmetaG_FD_148612 | JGI IMG/M metagenome (GOLD analysis project Ga0194132, IMG submission 148612) | Freshwater microbial communities from Lake Tanganyika, Tanzania - TA2015054 Kigoma Offshore 80m | ecosystem: Environmental > Aquatic > Freshwater > Lake | place: Tanzania: Lake... | reverse complement strand
GCGTGCATCGCGTCTGGCAGTTCGATTTCCGCCGGCCCCGTCAGAACCATCCGCACGCCGTTATCGAAGTCGAACTCGGCCGTGCCGTCAGATAGCTTCACGCGTCCGGCCTGCAACCGATCGCCGACCTGCAATGCCGTACCGCTCCAACTCACCGCCGAAGTTCGAGCCAACCTGCCGATCGCTTCGCCAGAGTTCTGAGAGTTCGATACGGGCGGCGCGACGTCGCTGCCCGGCCGCAACAAAATCGCGACGATCAAGCCGATGGCAACCATCGGCCCCAGCCAAGTGCGCACGAATCGCAGCACGTCCGATAGCCGGTTTTCGCTCCCCGAAAGCACCTGCCTTTGTGGAGCGAAAGCCAACTCTTCTTCACTCGCAAACGCATCGCGTCGCAGCGTCTCATGGATCACCGCCGACTGCATTTGCAATTCGGCGAACGCTTGGCGTTTTCCTTCGTCGCCCCGCAGCTCCGCCTCGAATTCGGCGAGCTGCTCGCCAGACAACGCTCCATCCTGAAAACGCATCACGCGTTCCAGAAACGCGACATCCCACGCAGCCGATTCGTCCTGCGGATCATGCGAACCTGGCGAGTCACTGGTACTCATGCCTCGCCCTCCAACGTCAGCAACCGCTGCTGAATACACTGCGCCAGCGATTTGTGAATGCGTGCGAGCGCCTGATAGACGGTCTCCAACTTGCGGCCAAGAGCCTGCGCGACAGCGATTCCCGATCGCCCTTCAAAGTAGCGCAAGCGGAGCAATTCGCGGTTGTTGGGCGTGAGCGATTCCAAGCAATGTTCCAGCGCCACTTGCCGTTCGCGTCCGCCGCCTTGGCGATCAGGCCACACGATGGCGAGCGAATCGAGCAGTCCTTCACTGAGCCCTTCGTACTTGCCGTCGCGAACGCGCAGCAGGTCGATCGCTCGATTACGCCCGGTGAGCCGCGCCCAATTCAAGAGATGCTTGGCCGACTCAAATTCCGCATCACGCCCCATCGCCTTGACGCAGACATCCTGAAACACATCTTCGGCCAGATGGTAGTTGCGAGTGACGGTCGCGATAAACGCCATCAACGGCAGCCGATCACTCAGCAAAACGGCGGTAATTTCTTCCTTCGCGAGCATGCGGCGGTTTCCTTTTCAGTAATACGAAGCCACCGCCGCTTACTCGACATGTATTTTCCAGCATGCCGCAAAGATTGGTCGCCTCACACTGCTCCGCACGTTTCGCATTCAGGCACCGAAATGCAATCGGCTGCCGATCATGTCGGGCGCAAGCCGCCCAGCGGCTCGCGCACGTAGCTGGGGGCATCTTGCCCCAGCGGCTGCGGCTGGAAGCCCCAGCCACGTTCCGCACGGATCATCTCGCGTTCATTTCCTTGTTGCCGGTCATTCCACGGTTCTCTGCGGCAGGGTCACGGGGGTCACGGTCGCCGTGCCTCCGGCCACGCAGATGCTTTCGAGCTTCAGTTCCTGCGGCTTGGCGTCGTCGAACACCGGTTCGATTTCCAGCAGGTGAGGCACGCTGGAGTCGAGCCCGTGGGCGACTTCGTAGAGCAGGAAGCCGTTGCCGTTCTTCCAAAGATTGCCGTTGAACAAATCGGAGTCCTTGTCCTGCCCCCATTTTCCTGTGATCGGCTTGCCGTCGAGCTTGAAGTTCGGTTCGAGGGCCGTCTTGCCGGTTTCCATGTAGTTGTGATTGCACTTTACGTTTCGCAAGTGGCCCCGATGTGACGGGTGGCCGAGCAGGTAGGCCGCGCCGTTGGGATTGATGGTGCGAGTGCGCTGGATGGTGATGTTCTCGGCGTCGAAGGATTCGCCGGGGCCGACCGCGCCGCCGGGCAGAAACTCGCCCGTGTGTTCGCCGTAGCACATCACCGAGCGGTTGGTGTCCTTCATCGTGATTCCCTCGACCACGACTCCGCGCACACGGCCGTGAATCAGCACGCAGGCGTTGATGTCCTTCACAAGACCGCTGGGTTGAGCGTTCTGCGAACCGTTCAGATCAATCGTTCCCTTGCCGAAGATGCGGACGTTCTCGATGGAGTCTGTCTGCCGCCCGTGGCCGATGCGGATGCCGTAAGCCACCGGGCCATCGTACGAGACGAACCACAAACTGCCTTTGCTGTGCCCCGCGCGGTTTCCGAAGCGAACCTTCACGCCATGACTGAGCGCCTGCCAGTCGCCGGTGATCGGGATTTGCTTATGCGGTGTGTCGAAGATCTTGCCGTCGCCCCACGCAAACGTATCTGGCTTTCCGTCCGATCCGCTGCCATCAATCACGATCGTGTAAATCGTCGCCCCATACGACTCCGGCCCGTCCACCGCCGGCCGCGAGGTATCGAACGCCCCGCCGATCTCCAAGTCATCGAGTTTCTTCCCAGCATCCTGATCGGTCGTGATCTCCCCTTCCGCCTCCACCTTGCAAACCTCGGGTGCCAGCTTGAGCACCGCCCCTTCGCGCAGCTCAATCTCAACGGACTTGTCCACATAAAGCATCGCGCGGTGCTTCCCCAAACTGTGCTGATGCAACCCCGGCAAGAACACCAACCGATCCCCCGCTGCCGCTCCGTCGAGCACCGCCTGCGGCGATTCACCGGGATGAATGAGATGCTCCGCAGCGTCGAGCGCGGCCAGCGGCGCGAGCAGCAGGGCGGTGAGCAGGCTGAGAGTGTGTTTCATGGTCGTTCTTGTTGGCGTTCAATGGAGATCGGTTCTGAGTTCACGGTTGGGCAGTCACGGTTCCCGGTGGAGGGTAGGCTTTCCCGGCGTCGTCCAGGACCAGTACCCGGTCGAGGAGTTCGCCGGGCGCCGGCGGTGAGAATGACTTTTCCCCCATGCTCTCGAAGGTGCCGATCGCCGACGTGGAACCCTCGAGCGAGTTCAACCACCACGCCTGCGCCAAGGGCACTTTATCCGATCCATCACTTCTGTTTGCTCTTCCGGCCAGCCTGTTTTTTGGGTTTCGCCGAGGAAGGCTCGTCGGTCGCCGGGGCAACGTCGAGTTCTGCAGGCCGAGCGGATTTGTATTGATCGAGTGCCGTTTGCAACCGCTTCGCTGCAGCCGCCGGCTCACCGGAAAGCGACTCCGGCTTGAGTGGATGCCTTTCCCCGGCGTCTTTGCTCAAGTCAAAGAACTCACCCGTGCGGTACAGCTTGAAGTGCTGATCGAAGGCGAATTCACGAACTTGCTTGTCGGCCGATTGGCGGGGCGAGTACCACGAGTAGATCCACTCACGCGACGATGTTCTTCCGTCGCGCAGTTGCGGCAGAAAACTGTGGCCATCGAGAGTCAGGTCCGTGGGTGGCTTCACGCCGGCGGCATCCAGCAATGTCGGCAGGAAATCCGTGCTGTCGACAAGAGCATGACTGACATTGGGTGACAACTTCCCCGGCCAGTTCACAATCAACGGAACGTGCATGCCCGCCGCGGTCGTAGTTCCCTTGCCGCCGACGACGACTCGATCACCCATCTGCGACCGAGTTCCTCTGCCAGTTCCATTGTCGCCGAGAAAGACAATCATCGTCTTCTCTCGCAGGCCGAGCGAATCGAGTCGCTCGACGAGTTTTCCGATCAACTTGTCCATGTACTCGACCATCTCGCCGAAATGCTTCTCGTTCTGCTGCTCCTTCTCACCCATGAGCTTGGGATCCCACGCACTGCTGTCGGGCGTCGGTTGATAGGGCCCGTGCGTCAGCATCATCGGGTAGTACAGGAAGAACGGCTCACGCTGCTTCCGCGTGACGAAGTCGATCGCATAGTCGTTGACCAGATCCGGACCATACTCACCGTTGGTGTAATCTTTCTCGATGCCGTTGATCTCGAGGCCGGCATTGGCGTATCGCGGCGGGCGTCGCGTGTGCTGCCAGAGGCACGATTCGTCGAACCCAAACTTCTTCGGCAAATCCGCGTCCCGGCCCAGCTGCCACTTGCCAGCGATGCAGGTTGAATATCCGGCCTGCTTCAGCAGGTTGCCGAACGTCACCGCACGTGGGTCGAGCACTCCAAACCGAATGTAATTCCGCACGTTGTACTGCCCGGTCATCAACTGCGCTCGAGTCGGCGTGCAGAGCGGCTGGACATAACACTGAGTGAACCGCGCACCGGACGCCGCCAGTTTGTCGAGAACTGGCGTCCGATAGCTTGTGCCGCCATTGGCTCCGATCGTCTCGTAACCGAGATCGTCCGCCATGATCAGAATCAAGTTCGGCTTGTCATCGGCGACGACCGAATCCGCCGCGCGCAAAGCTGGCGTTAGGAACAGCGTCAGGAGCACGAACCAGAAACTTCTCGTACCACTCATCGTTCTCTCCATGCGAACAGACATCCTTTTCTCCATGCGAACAGGTTATCCGGAAAAGAGGGCAGGTCGACAGGTCCATTCGATCTTCTTCATTTGTCTTCCACAAAGCGGAGCGAAAACAGATCGGCATCGGTGAGATCAACTCGCAGTCGCACGGGCTTGCTTGCGAGAGCGGCCAAGTTGGGCGAGTTCTTCCACTTCACAACGCGAGCGATGTGATCGCCCCAAATAGGTTCACAGTCGTCGAGCGTGAAGCCGGGAAGTGAGTTGCCTTCGGCGTCTTGCAGTTCGACTCGGAGCTGGCCCGCAGCGCTCGTCGAGTAATTGATCTCCAGTTGCGAGCCGGTGAAACGAAACGGCTTCGTGATGATCTCTCCGCCAGCAAGCGGCGCGTTCACTGAGGCGAAGCCGTCGAGTCGTAGCGTGTAGCGGCGGCCTCCCGTCAAAAAGAGCGACATCTCGGTCGGGCCGGTTTGATGAATGCCGATGGCGGCGTAGTTCGCGCGGTTCGCCCACCCATCAGAGCCGAGACCGGGGCGAATCAAACTCTGAGTGAACTCGCGGTCGTAGCGGTCGCCACCGCGAGTGGTCATGAAAAGAATGTCGGTCGCGGCGCCGCGTTTGTCCATGAAGCGCGTCGGCAACGCGATGTACAGATGCGCCGCGCGAAAATAGGGCTGAGTGCAACTTGTGTAGAGATGCTCGCCTGGCAGGTTCGCCTGCATCTCGACCAGCGGCGTCCAATTCACGAAGTCCTCCGACGTCGTTCGCGCGATGCCGCGCCAGCCCTTGATGAAGCGACGGAAGTAGCAGACATAGCGCTGCTCGCTTTCACTCCAGAACGCGTAGTTCTGCGAGTCGAAATACTTGCCCCAGTCCTCGGGCACGACCGGTTCGTCTCGCAGTTTCTTCCAATGCACGCCGTCGGGCGAAACGAATGCCTTCAACCCGCCCGGTCCGCGTTTGTCTCGCACGGCGGTTTGATGCGGCTGAAATGCGATGCCACCTAGCGCCTTGTATTTCTCCGACGCGGGGACGCCGGGCTTCGTGTCGATGAACGGCGTGAAGTTGTGGTTCACGAGGAACTCATTCATCAGCACGATGTTGCCATCGGGAAACGACGGATGCTCAAAGAGGCCGAGCTTCGGCACGGTCCAGTGGATCGCATCCTTGCTCTCTGCGTAGAGCGTGACTTCGCCGTCGTGATAGGCCTCGATGCCATGCGTCTTCCAAGCGACATTCGGATCCTTGTCGCCTCGGTAGTAGAACTGAAACTTGTCGTCGGCCTGGAGCAACGTCGCGTAATGCCCGTTGGGCCGAGCGGGTGAGACCGGCGCAGCAAGCTGCGGCTCATGCAACTTCAGCGAGGCGTTCTTCAACTCGCCAACAAGAAACCGATCGACGAATAACTCGCGCCGCGAACCGATGTCCGGCACATCGGCGGCCTGAAGCGCGACGAGGGGCGCGCAGAGCAAGCCAGCAACAATTGCGACAGCGTATTTCATAGTCACTTCTTAAAAAGGGCTTTCATCGCGGGCTTCTACGGTTCAGCATAGGAAAACCAAACTGGGGCAGGTAGGACGGGTCCATTTAGGGACCCGAACAAAACCGATCTTTAGTCAGAGCGGTTGGCTTGGTTGGCCTTCGATCGTTCGAAAAGAAACGCGAGAAAGTCAAGCCGCTGCTGACGGAAGAATTGCGGAAACGCATCGAACCACTTTTACTGCCGGAATCGCCGAAGCCGACAGGTGGACGTCCGCGAGTGCCGAACCGTCTGGTGCTCACCGGGATTCTGTTCGTGGCACGAACCGGTTGTGCCTGGGAGTTGCTGCCACCATAACTGTAATGTGGCAGCGGGATGACCTGTTGGCGTCGGTTGCGCAATCGACAGGTCGCGGGAATTTGGCAAACGGTGTGGCGTGTGTGGCTCGACGAACGGAGGCTGCTCAGCGATTCAATTCGACCACGCAAACGTACTCGTCCAAACTCCGTGACGCCCCGTTCGTCGCCCTGCGCTGTGAGCTGCACTCGCGGAATCGATCCACGACTTCCCGAAAGGGACCTCTCCGACAGCTCGCGTAGCCGAGTCCTCAGCGATTACCACGGCTCGAAGAAGTCCACGTGGACTTCGAAGTCCGTCTTCGAATCTCAAAGCAGAGACAGGATGGATGCCATGTTTCACCCACCGAGCACTTCGTTGAGGATTTCCAGCATTCGACGCTGAGTCTCCTTCGCTTTGACCGCGACGCGGATCGTTCGGTTGTCGAACACCGTACCCATACTGCTGACGTCGCGAAGGAACAACCCGCGTTCTCGACAATTCGCAATAACCTCTGGAGTTGTTGGTTGGTGGTCTGGCAAATGTGCCAAAAGAAAATTCACGCAACCTGAGACCACCTCCCATCCAAGCGAACTCAAGCCCACGGCCAGTTGCTCGCGCAGTGCATGTGTTTCGCGATGACGGGCGGCGTAATAGTCCGGATCACGCAACGCCTCGACGGCCGCGACCTGAGCTAACAAGCTGACGGCCCAGGGTGGAGTCAGCCGGCGCAGCGGTTCGATCTGAGCAACTGAACCACACAAGTATGCCACGCGAGCACCACTAAGGGCATAAACCTTTGACATGGACTTGCAGACGACAACGTTGTCGGTTCGGCTCGCGTAACGTTCGAGCGATTGTTCGGAGTCGACGTAGTCGATGTACGTTTCGTCGATCCAAACGCGAGTCCGCGCCGGCACACTGACCAACACGGATTGCAGCGCCTCGCGAAAAATGAACTGACCGGTCGGACTGTTCGGATTCACGAGCAAGATTAGGTCGTAGCCGCCACTCTGCAACGATTCGGCCAGCCGATCCAGCGGCACTCGATAGTGGTCGTCTCGCGATAACCGCAGCCGATCGACTTGGCAGCCGATGACGTTTTCCAAAACATGCGTGTACTCGCTGTAGGTGGGGTCGAGGACCAAGGCTCGCGAGTCTCGATCCAGCCATTCGCGCAGTGCGAGGAAAATCAAATCCGAAGATCCCGCTCCCGGCAGAACATGACTGCGATCAACTCCGCGAACCTCCGTGATCACGTCAATCAGCCCGCCACAATTGATCGGCGGTGACGTTTGCAGCAACCATGGCAGGTGCTCATTCAGCGCGGCAATCACTCGTGGAGCCGGCGGGAACCACGCATCCAGCACATCGGCGTTGATGATCTGCTGACGGAGATCGAGCGTTTCAAACCGTTCGCCGATCGCCTGAAAGAACGCCCCACCATGAAAACAGCCGTCGAACTTCAGCGGCTGCGAGGGTTGTGATGCGATCATGATCGTTCGTTTCAAATTGGCAAGAATCAAAAAGTTCTTACTCACGACCAACCCATCCCAACACCGGTAGCGCAATGAGATATAACACCCAACAACTGCATATCCCACTCAAAACGCCGCGAAGTTGCTGATCCAGTCACTGCCGGAGAGCTGATCCCTTTTTACTTGGTCGTACCGCCACGGATGCCGATTCCTCGTAGTTTTAGTGGCCTTCTCTCCTTCGATCCAAATCGTCTCAGGGCGCGCATTCGACATCATCAAGGCTGCGACGAAACTGAAAATCGGAAAGAACCTTAGGGGAGTGAGTCCGCGGCGGGGCAGCGGTGGCAACCTCAGCGGAAGTCTGACGTGGCCTCGGCTGATGATCCGGAGTTGACGGAATTGGCTTGGTTTTCCGGTGAAACTCTCTTTATCCTGTGTTCCGCTGCGATTGGGAATTTTGATTGGACCTTCCTCACACCCGCCTGCCCAGGAGTCTCCCATGAAGTGCCTGCTGTCGATCGCGTTCGCGTTGCTGCTCACGACCAGCCTTGCCTTGGCCGAAGATGCCAAGCCCGCGAAGCCGGCCGAGAAAGCCGAAGCCAAGCCCGCTCCCAAGAAAGTCGACGTGGGGATGCAGGCTCCCAACTTCAAGATCAAGGACGCGAATGGCAAAGAGATCAACTTGTCTGAGTTGACCGCCAAGGGTCCGGTCCTCGTGCGACTGACCTGCGGCTGTTCCGGCTGCGACAAGGAACTGGCCTACTTTCAAGCGATTCACGAGGGCTACAAAGACCTCGGTCTGACGTCAGTCGCCGTCTTCCGCGAACCAGACTCGAAGGTCGCGGCCTACGTCAAAGAGAAGAAGCTCAACATGCTCTACGCCGTCGACACCAAGGGGGATGCGTGGAACACGTTCGAAACGAAAACCATGCCCACCAATTTCCTGATCGAGAAGGGTGGCAAGATCGTCAAGGTCGCCGCCGGCTGCGACCCGAGCGGACTGCTCGCCAAGAAGGTCTCCGAGGAAGTCGCGAAGACCGTCAAGACCGAAGCGATCGACGTGCAGAAGAAAGTCGCTGACGACGCAAAGGCGAAGAAATAATTCGACGACAATGACGTTGATCGAAACAGAACAAGCCCGTTCGACTCTGATGGTCGAGCGGGCTTGTTCATTTCCGCAGCTTGGTCACCTCGGCCAAGAGAGGGCCAGGCGACGGGGCTCACCAATCAATCCGGAACTTCGTCCAGCGGATGCCGGAGACACCTTGTTCGACACACCAGTGCGTCTCCAAAAAAGTTCCGTCTTCCAGGCGGATCGCGGTTGGAAATCCAAACTGGAAGCTGGCAAGTTCATCGACGCCGGTGTTGCCGGACATCGGCCCGTCGCGAAAGCCGCGAGCGTCGTACAGCAGTTGCTCGTGATGCACGGTCCACGTGGCGTCGGTGAAGGTCGCGAGCACTGCGACGATCCCCTGCTGCCCGTAACGGCGGTTGTAGAGCACCAGCAGCCGATCACCGCCGAGCGGCAGTGGAGTCATCGTCTGCCCACGAATGCCGGTTGATTGAAACGGCCCCCACGTCCAACCGCCGTCGCGCGAGATCGCGAAGCTATCCGGCTGATCGTGATAATCGCCGAGCGTGACGGTCCAGGCGACCGCCAGCAGTTGGTCCGGAGCGAACTCCACGAGCTTCTGCTCCCAAAAGCCAAACTTGCCAGCCGGGTCTTTGAAGACCGTCCGATGCGTCGGCCAAGTCCGACCGCCATCGTCCGAGACTGCCACGATGACCTCTTCCCCCAGCCGTTCTTTGCTGACGAGCAGTCCCGTCGGAGCCAGCAAACGTCCCGAAGCGAGCGGCAGGATCGAATGCGAAACTTCGAGCGTGACATCGGGCATCGGGATCACTTGCGGCAACGACCACGAGCGGCCCTCATCGGTCGAGACACAGAACAACGCCTCGCCACGCCGCCCGCCAAACTTGTCATCAAGCGGCCCCCAGTACCGAGTCCCGTAGGCGTAAATCGTCCGGCCATCCGGTGACAGACTGAGCTTCAAGAAGTTCGCCGACGGCGGATCAACCGTCTTCGGAAGCACCGTCCCTTCCAACGTCCAGGTCAACCCGCCATCCGTCGAGCGAGCCCAATCGGTCCCGCCATGAACGAACTGCCCCCCTTCGACTCCGAACGAACAGAGGATGTCGCCATTCGGCAACTGCACCGCCTGCGGAAACGCCGACTCACGCTCATCGAGTCGACCGGTCGCGAGAATTTGAAGGGAGGGCATAACAAAGTTCTCCGTCTATTCGGGCTTAGGCTTTTTAGGGAGCAGCGACACTGCCACAATGATGCCGCACAAAACAAAAATGCTGCTCGCGAGAAAGCTGGCCCGGAATCCGAGCGATTCTGGGGTCAATCCTAGTGCAGTCAGCTTGTGGCTTTTCACAAAATCGACGATCGCGCCGTACAAGTAACCGGCGGGGGCGGCCGGGACCATCAGCATCGTCGCGAAGGCCATCGTGCGGCGCAGGTCGTTCGTCTTCGAGGCGGAGACCATGTAGTTCGGCGAGTACACACCAATCAGCTCACCCGCTCCGAAGATCACGAACGCCGCGAGATACCACGGGCCGGTGACGAGCATCGCCCACAGTTGTGATGCGAGGCAAATCGTCGCGGTCGCGAGAATGCCGGCTCGCGGATTCGTGCGAGTCAGCATCCAACCGAGAAACCCGCCGGCCACTGCTTTGAAGCCGAACCGCAGCATGTTTTGCAATCCCGCGTATTTTTCCGGTGAATCGCCGAGAGCCGACTGCGAATACAAATTCATGTTCGATGGCGAACCGTTGACCGCATAAACCAGGATCGTGACGACCGTCGCCAGCAGCAGAACTCGTTGGCTCAGCAGCGAGCGGAAGTAGTACACGATCGCCACCGCCGCGACCGACGCCGCTCCGTAGCCAACGAACCGAAACAGTTCGTTCGATTGGACGGACGCGAAGTGCAGCAATGCGACCGAGCCGAACATCATCGGAACGCCAATCAACAACGGCAGCACCGCGGACAACGGTTCGCGTTCCAGTTCGCATTCGACGGGAAGCACCACAAACAGACGCGACAAGTAAGCGGCCACCGCCATCACCGGAGCACCCGCGCCGAACAGAACCACAAAATTCCACGGATAGGCCGCGCCAGAAAACTTCCAGCCAAACAAAGTGCCTCCCAGCAAGGCTGTCTGAGCGAACGATCCAACCACCGCCAGGATCGGCCCCAATCCGAAGGCCAGGCTCAGCGCGAGTCCGCGCTTCGATTCCGCCGATCCACGGCCGATAACCTCCCACAAAAACGCGATCGCCGCCGGCATCACCGCGCCGGAAACTCCACCTTGCAGAATCACCATTGCCAGCTTCACCGAGTTCGGCAACGGCAGCAGCAGCGTCACCGCTAACGTCGCCAGCATCGCTGCCGAGGTCGCGTAGCACAGCATCAGATTCCGCTTCAGCGAGGCGACCTTCGGCGAAACCCATGCGATGATTGCCGGCACTGCAGTCATCGCGAAAAACAACGTCGCCGGCAGATTTGATGTCCGAGCGTCTGCTTCCAGCCGGTCGCACAACGAGGCCTGCGTGATCCCCACGTACAACACGGGTGCCGCGAGATACTGCATCCCGGTGCAACTCGCAAACAGCACCAGGTTGCGCCGCTGATCTGACCAGGACAACGGACAAACATCCAACGAATTCTCCGGACATCGGTCAGTCATCGGACAAGCTCCCGGTCATGGGTGACGAACGGTTCGCGGTTGATGGTCACTCAAGACTAACCCGAAGCGTCAGCGAGGGCGAATGTCCCAGCGACATCGTCCTGAAACCAATCGACAGAACGCTCGCCCTCGCTGACGCTTCGGATTAGGCTCTTGGGCGCACACATTCCGATTTTGTCTGCGAGGGGCACCCGATGAGCCGTCTCAGTTTGATTGTCGTGATGGCACTCGGAGTCGCTGGCTTATCGGCGACGACCGCGAAGGCCCAACTCGTCCCGGAGATTGGTTACGTTTACCCCGTCGGTGGCCGAGTTGGTACGACGGTTGATGTCGTGCTCGGCGGTTACGACTGGACTCCGGACATGCAGCTCTTCGTGCATGATCCGCGCATCAAGTTGGAGATCGCCGGCCCGCCGTCGCCGGTACTGATTTCGGAGCCGCCCTATTGGTTCGGCTACAAGGCTCGCGGCTTTGCGTGGCCGCTGGCTCGCGAGTTCAAGGCCAAGCTGACGATCCCCGCCGATGTCCCATCGGGGCTGGTGAAGTGGCAAGTTGCGAACGCGAACGGTGCGTCGCCGGTCGGTACCTTTCATGTTGGCGGCGTGCCGGAAGTGATTGAGGACGCAAAACGCAAGACCGCTCAACCGCTCCCCGCATTGCCGGTGACGGTGTCGGGACAAATTCGTCGCATCGAAGAAATCGACCGCTATCAATTCAGCGTACCGAAAGCCGGGCCGGTGACGATCGAACTGCTCGCACGGCCGTTCGGCTCGATGCTGCACGGGATGTTGCAGGTGCGTGACGTGAACGGTGCGTTGCTGCTGGATGTCTCTGATTCCGAAGGGCGCGACATCGTGACAACGTTCGTGGCTCAGGCGGATGCGAAATACGAACTGAGCTTGCACGACCTCGACTTCGCGGGGGATCGGTCGTACGTCTATCGATTGACGCTGACCGCCGGTCCTCATGTCGTCGCGGCATATCCGGCCGCTGGCAAGCGCGGCGAGACTCGCAAGGTCGAGTTCGTTGGCATCGGCATCGCGACGGGCGGCCCGCAACTGGAATCGGTCGCTCGCGATGTCGCATTTCCAGCGACCCCGGGTGTTGCCTCGTTTGGGTACTCGCTGGAAACGCCGTTCGGCAACGCGCGGCCGCACACGTTGCTCGTGTCGGATGTGGCCGAGCAAGTCGAAGTCGCCGGCGCTGCGACGTCGCTGACCGCACCTGTCGCGGTCACGGGGTCACTCGAAACGCGATTCGGGGCCGACCAGTTCACGCTCGATCTGAAGAAGGGGGCCAAGTGGGAACTCAACGCCGTCGCCCGCGCGATTGGTTCGCCGCTCGATCTTGAATTACAAGTGCTCGGCCCGGACGGCAAGCAGGTCGCAACCAACGACGACGAGAAGGGGACGACCGATGCGTCGCTGTCGCTCGCGGTCGCTGCCGATGGCGTGTATCGCGTGATCGTCTCCGATCGTTCCGGCAAGAGCGGCTCGCGCACGGCCAATTATCGGCTGAGCATCGAACCGCCGCGTGAGGAGATCACGGTCTCTTTTCCGACGCAATTACCGATCGTCGTCGGCACAGCTGCGAAGTTGGCGGTCAAAGTCGTTCGTGACGGAGGATTCGCCGGGCCAATTCCGCTGAAACTCGAAGGACTCCCGGCCGGCGTGACCGCGCCCGCCGACCTGGCGATTCCAGAGAAGATAAACGATCTTGCGATCGACCTGACTTGTGCCGCAGACGCTGCGGCCACGGCGAGCCTCTGCACGATCACCGCGACGCCGACGCTCAACGGTCAGCCGTCACCGCGTCTAGCGGGTCGGGTGCTGCTCGCGATCACGATGAAGCCGCGCATCAAGCTCACGCCCGAAGGACTCGATGACGTCAGCAAGGTCCATCGCGGCAGCACGCATCTGTTCCCCTTCAACATCGAACGGCTCGAAGGATTCGCAGGACCGATCACCCTGGAGATGACGGCGAAACAGCAGCGGCATCGACAGGGTCTCTCAAGTGATGAACTCGTCGTTTCGGCAGAAGCCAAGCGGGTCGAGTACCCGATCTTCGTCCCCGAGTGGATGGAGACCACCAAGACCAGCCGCATGATTGTCAACGGAGCCGTGAAGGTCGCCGACCCAAAAGGGAACGTCCGCACACTGCTGCAAAAACAAGAACTCCGAGTCGGCATCCTCCCCGAAGGTGCGTTGATGAAGCTCAGTCACTCCGCCGGCGAGCCGACCGTCACGCTCGGCAGCGAAGTTCGCATCCCGCTGGCGCTGTCCCTGGCAACCGAGTTGAAGGATCCCATCAAGATCACCGTCATGCCATCCGACGATCAATCCAGTTTGCTGGCCGCCGATCCAATCCAATTGTCTCCCGGACAAAAAGAAACGACGTTCGTCGTGCGAATCGCCAACGATGCCAAACTCGTTGGCGAACAACCGCTCGTCATCCGAGCCGCGACGTTGCGAAATGGCTATCCGGTCATTTCTGAAACGAAGGTGCTGTTGACGGTGAAGGCTCCCTGATCGTGCCCACGATGCATTGCGGGACTGGCCACTCGCTGGCAGCCATCCGACATCGACGCCAAACTGCTTCAGAGTGCGGTGTGTCAGCACCGCTTTGGATCGTTCTCAGAAAAATTTGACTCTCGATACGGCTCGCGCGTGAGAATTTGATCTCCATCCGCTCATTCAACAACCAAAGCGGTGCTGACACACCGCACTCCAAACATTCAAAGAGAACCATGACACAGCTCAACAAGTACAGTTCCCGCATCACTCAACCTCGGTCGCAGGGGGCATCGCAGGCGATGCTGTATGGGACCGGGCTCACCGAAGAGGACATGAACAAGGCCCAAGTCGGCATCTCGTCCGTTTGGTGGGAGGGGAATACCTGCAACATGCACCTCAACACGCTGGCCGCAAAGGTCAAAGAGGGCGTGACGGCGGCCGGGTTGGTCGGGATGCGGTTCAACACGATCGGTGTGAGCGACGGTATCTCGATGGGGACCGAGGGAATGTGCTACTCGTTGCAGTCGCGCGATCTCATCGCGGACAGCATCGAGACCGTGATGGGCGGGCAATGGTACGACGCGAACATCTCGCTTCCCGGCTGCGACAAGAACATGCCGGGCTGCATCATGGCAATGGCTCGGCTGAACCGGCCGGCGATCATGGTCTATGGCGGCACGATCAAGCCGGGATGCTGGCAGGACAAGAAGCTCGACATTGTCAGCGCGTTTCAGGCGTATGGCGAATACATCGCCGGACGCATGAAAGACGACGAGCGGCAAGGCATCGTGCGTTGCAGCATCCCCGGTCCCGGCGCTTGCGGCGGCATGTACACGGCCAACACCATGGCCTCGGCAATCGAGGCGATGGGAATGTCGCTGCCGTACAGTTCGTCGATTCCTGCCGAAGACCCCCTCAAGTTGGATGAGTGTTTCCGTTCGGGCGCGGCGATTCGCCATCTGCTGGAGAACGACATCAAGCCGCGCGACATCATCACCCGCAAGTCGATCGAGAACGCGCTGGTGGTGATTATGGCGACGGGTGGCTCGACGAACGCCGTGCTGCACTTCATCGCGATCGCGCGCTCGGCCGGCTTGAACCTGACCATCGACGATTTCCAGAAGACTTCCGATCGCATCCCGTTCATCGCAGACCTTAAGCCGAGCGGCAAGTATGTCATGGCCGACCTGCAACAGATCGGTGGCACGCCCGCGTTGATGAAGTATCTGCTGGCGAACGGCCTGCTCGACGGAAGCTGCCTCACCTGCACCGGCAAGACGGTCGCCGAGAACCTCGAATCGCTGCCGGGACTCACTCCGGGCCAGCCGATCATTCAGCCACTCGACCAGCCGATTAAGTCGACCGGCCACATCCAAATTCTGCGCGGCAACCTCGCACCCCAAGGAGCCGTCGCCAAGATCACCGGCAAGGAAGGGCTCGTCTTCACCGGCACCGCCAATGTCTTCGACGGCGAAGTGGCAATGCTGCACGCGCTCGAACAAGGCAAGATCAAGAAAGGTGACGTCATCATCATCCGCTATGAAGGTCCGAAAGGCGGCCCCGGTATGCCGGAAATGCTGACGCCGACCTCGGCCATCATGGGCGCCGGTCTCGGCAAAGACGTAGCCCTGATGACTGACGGCCGCTTCAGCGGCGGTTCACACGGCTTCATCGTCGGCCACATCACGCCGGAAGCTCAAGAGGGTGGCCCGATCGCGCTCGTCCAAACCGGCGACAAAATCACGATCGACGCCGAACAGCGCGTCATCAACATGGACGTCTCCACCGAAGAACTCGCCAAACGCAAGGCCGCCTGGAAAACCCCGCCGCTCAAGCACACCCGCGGCACGCTCTACAAGTACATCAAAAATGTTAAGAACGCCTCGGAGGGCTGCGTGACTGATGAATAACCGAACAAGGATCGCGGATGCTTCGAATGATCGAAAAGAACCAGCCAGAGTAGCCTGGCGCAGTGCGCTCACAGTCGTCTATTGGCTTGCCGTCGTCCTCATTCTGGCTGCAATCGGATCGTTGTTTATGGAATCGCCAGCGGGCGTTGAAGTACTTCTGGTCAACCACAGTCCATCGCCGATGCGAGACGTTGTGATCCATGTCACCGGCGCGAAATATCGAGTTGGCGAGATCGCCATTGATCAGACTGTCCGCCAGCGCGTTCGTGTGACAAGCGAGTCACATCTCGAAATAGAGTTCAAGGCTTCTTCCGGCAAGCCTCAACGAGAGATCGTCGAATGCTACATCGAATCCAATAGTTCCGGCTCAATCGAAGTCGAAATCTTGGATGGCGCGATTCGAACGCAAGACCACATCAAACACTCAAGGTGGCATTAAGAACGCCATCCACGAATCGCCAGTTTCACTCGACAAATAGAAACTCGTTCGCGGCCAGCAGTGTGCGGCAGAGGCCGCGCCAGGCGGCGAGCCGGCGGTCGGCGGGAGCAGCCTCGGGCTGCGCGGCTTCGAGTCGATTCAGGAGGTCCAGGCTGCGGCTCGTCTCTGACGAGAGCGGCTCGCGCTGATAGCAGGTGAAAAACACTTTGCGGATGCGGGCAGAGTCATCGAGGTCTGGCTGCGCGAGAAGCTGCAGTGCCAGCTCGCGAGCTTGCTCGGCGACAATTTGGCTATTGAGCATGAAGAGTGCTTGAGTCGCGATGGTCGTCGAGTCCCGTTTGCCGTTCATCACGCTGGGTTCCGCGAAGTCGAAGACCTGATACAGCTCGTACAGGGCACTGCGGATTACAGGCAGATACACCGACCGGCGATTCGAGTTGTAAATCTGCGGATAATTATTGGCCGTGCCGGTGACGTAGCCTCGATTCGGTGACGGCAGCAATGTACCGCCCATCGAATTCTCAAGCCGGCCGCTCACCGCCAGCAACGAATCGCGGATCGCTTCGACTTCCAGCCGTCGGCGATTGCGTCGCCACCATAGCCGATTGTCGGGATCGGCCAGGAACGCCGCTTCGCTGAACGTCGTCTGCATTTGATACGCCGATGAAAGCATGACTTCGCGGTGCAACAACTTCATCGACCAGCCCGCAGCGATGAATCGCTGGCTGATCCATTCGAGCAGTTCAGGATGCGTCGGCTTGTCTCCGAGCAGTCCGAAGTTATCGGGGGAACGCACAAACGCCTCGCCGAAGTGACCTTGCCAAATGCGATTCACCGCGACGCGAGCGGTCAGCGGGTGCGTTGGTTCCGTGAGCCAGCGAGCGAACTCGAGGCGGCCGCTGCGGTCAGCGGCGAGTGCCTTCTGTTGTTCTCCCGCGATGATGCGTGGAAAGCGCCGCGGCTGCTTGTCCTTCGCCAACGTCGTATGGTTGCCCCGCAGGTGGAGTGGCAGGTCTTCGATGACTCCCTCGCTGACCGCCATGACTTCGGGGAGCTTCGGCATCGCGGCTTCCAGTTGCTTGATTTCGTCGCGCCGTGACTTGAGTGACGTCTTGGCATCGTCAGCGAAATACTCTTCGGCATTCTTCGGCAACGCGAACGGCGAGCTTTCGACGGTGTTGAACAACAGTTTGCGAAGCGTCTCTTGCCGAACGTCCGGCAGTTCGGTCGCGGATTTTCCGGCATCGGTCGCTTTCAATTCCTTCCACGCGGTGAGCACGGCAGACAACTCGGAAGCTATTTTGTCGGCGAGCGACAACAACGACGGTGCGGCTTCGATGCGCTTTGCGGCGTCGGCCTGTTCGAGCGACATCAGTAACGCTCGCCAGTCGGCAAATGGAGTGGTCGCGTCGTCGAGCGTTTTCTCAAGCAGTCGCCGCCATTGTGAAATGAACGCTGGACGCAACGGACTGAGCGGCGCGGCACTAGCCACCGCTGACTGATCGAGTTTGTCCGGTCCACGACCGGCGGCTTGGGCCGTGCTGCTGAAAACACGCGCGATCAGCAGTTTGTCGATGTGCGGCAGCGGCGGGCGGCGGAAGAGGCGGATGACGTTGGCGCCGGCTTTAAATTCATGACTCCCTTCGACGTGCCAGCGTTGCGTGTCAGGGTGCCAGCTTCCGGTCACGTCGCGCAGAGCGTCGGGCTTCAGGACGTTTCCGTTGAGCGACAACTGCGTCGGCCGCGAGTCGGCGGCGGCGTAGCGCACTTCGATTTGATAAATCCCGGCGGTCGGAACGGTGACATCGTACTCGGCGGTCCATTCGCCGTTGCCGTTGCTGAGGATCACACCGATCCCCTCGCCGTAACCGGTGCTCAGCTTGATTGCGTTGCCGCGCTGATAGTTCTCCGCCTCGATGATCTGCACGCCGTCGGGCGGAGGAGCGGTCTTGTCGGCTCGCTTGTCGAACTCGGCACCGAACGAGCGGGACGTCTTGTCGAGATAAATCTCGCGAGCGGCAGCCTGGACGTACTCGGCAACTCGCGCGCGGGCTTCGTCGAGCAACTGCTCGTTCGACTTCGCGACGAGTTGATTGACCTCGCCCTGCTTCGCGGCGATGTGCTGTTTTTGCTCAGAGATCTGCTGCAACACAGCGGGCGAGGCCAGCGGACGCTCTTGCCACTGCGCGACGACGCTGAAGTTGTTCATCGTCTTCGTACTTTTGAAGATGCCGGCCAGCGAGTAGTAATCGGCCATCGGGATCGGGTCGTACTTGTGGTCGTGACAGCGAGCGCACCCCAGCGTCAGCCCCATGAACGCCTTGCCGATCGTGTCGACTTGCTCATCAACGATGTCCATCTGCATTTTGAGCGGATCGTCCTCGGCCAGCATCTTCGCTCCAATGACGAGGAATCCTGTCGCCGTCAGCCGATCGTTTTGCCGAGCCGCGACGACCGGATCGTTCGGATCGCCGTCAGGCGGCAACAAGTCCCCGGCGATTTGTTCGCGGACGAATTCGTCATACGGCAGGTCTCGATTAAAGGCCGAGATCACCCAGTCGCGATAACGAAACGCATTCGCGTGCGCGAGATTCTCATCCAGCCCGTTCGAGTCACCGTACCGCGCGACGTCGAGCCAATGCCGCCCCCAACGTTCGCCGTAACGGGGCGATGCCAGCAACCGATCGATCACGCGCGGAAATGCATCCGGTTCGTTGTCGGCCAGAAACTCAGCCACTTCATCTGGCGTCGGCGGGATGCCGATCAAATCAAAGGTCGCCCGACGAATCAGCGTTCGTTTGTCGGCGAGGTCAGCCGGCTGCAAGCCGCGTGTTTCGAGTTCGCTGACAATGAAGCGGTCGATGGGAGTTTCGATTTTTGTTTTTTGATTTTGGATTTTGGGAACAGGGGGCACGGTCATCGGCTGAAACGCCCAGAAGTTTTTTTGCTCGTCAGTGAACTGCATCGCGGTCGCCGCCGCTTTTGCATTCGGCTTCTTCGTCGCAGCTTTTGGTTTGTCGCCTTCCGGCCAAACCGCACCGGCCTTGACCCACGCGGTCAGGTCGTTGATCTCACGCTGCGACAGCTTTTCTTTGGGAGGCATCGCCAGCGTGTCGGCGTGATTGACCGCTCGAATCAGCAGGCTCTTGTCGGGATCACCGGGCATAAGCGCCGCCCCGCGCGAACCACCTTCCAGCATGTCCGCTCGCGAATCGAGCCGCAGTTCGCTTTCGGCTTGGTCAGCCCCGTGGCAATCGAAGCATCGGGCCGCGAACAATGGCCGAATGCGCTTCTCAAAAAACTCAACCGACTGCGGTTCGTCTGCCGGTGCGAAACCCGTCAGTGCGAAGACGTTGAGTATTAGAAGAAACTGAGGCACCACTCGCATCGGCCCAACTCCACCGGTCGCGATATACTCCGCGCCCTCTGTGTCTCTGTGTTGAAACTGTTTTGAAACACGGAGAGCACAGAGATGACAACAAGATCCTTTGGAAGACAGCTTAGACCAACGCCTTGAGGACTTCCAAGAACCGATCAATTTCGGCGTCCGTGCCGACGGTGATTCGGAGACCGTCGAGCAGCCCGTTCGGCGCGAACGGCACATCCGGGAAGCGCATGTAGCGGACGAGGATCTTCTGAGACTTGAGGCTCTCGTAAATCTCTTTGTGGTTTCTCGTCGCTCGCGTGGCCCAGACGAAATTCGCCTGGCTGGGAACGACCTCGAACCCAAGTTGCTGCAACGCGGTCGTTAAACGGGCACGAGTTGCTTGGATGCGGGCAACGTTGGCGAGCATCCAATCCTGATCCTGCAACGCGGCCAACGTCCCGGCAAGCGTCAGGCTGTCGCAGTTGTAGCTGTCTTTGACCTTCCGCATCGCCGTAATCAAATCGGGATGCGCAATCGCGAAACCGGAGCGGATACCGGCGAGGCTGTAACTCTTGCTGAGCGTGCGCGTGACGATGATGCGGCGGCCGAGCCGTTCGTGACTCAAGAACTCGGCTTTAGAAGGTTCGTCGGCGAAGTCAGCGTATGCTCCGTCGAGCACCAGCACTCCGTTTGGCGGTACAAGTTTGACGATGTCGATCGGCGGCCAACGATTGCCCGACGGCGAGTTCGGATTCGGAACAAACAAGACCTTCGCTCGTTGGATGATTGGTTCGGCAACTCGCCAATTCCACGACCAATCGGGGTTGAGCAGAATCCGTTCGTGCTTGGCTCCCTGTATGTCGGCCAGCGACTCATAGAGGATGTAGCTGGGGTACGGATACGCGACGAGGTCGGTCGCGTCGCAGAACGTGCGGGTGATGATCGTCAGGTTCTCGTCGCTGCCGTTGGCAGGGATGACCCAGTCGGGATCGACGTGGAACAGCTCGGCGATTTGCTTACGAACCTGCGTGCCAAGCGGGTCGGGATACACATTCAGCCGCCCGTTGGCCGCGCGCGTGATCGCCTCAGCGACTCGCGGGGACGGCGGGTACGGGTTCTCGTTGGTGTTGAGCTTCGTCCAGCCGGAGTCCTGCGGTTGCTCGCCCGGAACGTAGCCATCAATGCGGTCGATATCAGGTCGGATGAATGACATGAACCGAGCATATCACGCCGCCACATCGATGACAGCCAACGCGAACGCTCGGCCGATCGCCGTGAGCCGAAAGCCAAAGTTCCTATTTCGTCGCGACGAAGTAAAAAAGTTCACGGCCATCGGATTTCGGCCTACAGCCATCGGCCGGGCAGGAGCATGCGGATTCCTGCTTGGTCACACCAGTTGACTTTGATATGTTGTCGTTCACCCCAACTTCCGAGGAGCGCGTCTGGCCCGCGCTCCGCGGAAGTCGCGGTGAAACGAAATGTCGAGTCAATCGCCACTCTTCGGGAGGCAGACATGGACCAGAAGTTTGAAGGAACTCCGAAAGCCGAGATCCAACTCGCAGGCCGCAAGCTGACGCGCGGCGACGTCACGAACGATTGGGGATCGCAGTTGGTGTGGGAGGTCCGTCGCAACGGGCAAGTGGTGGCTCAAGTCCCCGCCCGCTCGGACGCCTCGTACGAGCACCCCGACACGACTCCCGGCCAATACGAAGTTGTTCTGCAGATGTTTAAGTACGACGGCTATGCCAAAGACAAAGATGGCAACTTCACGCAGAGCAAGTTCGTCGAGGTCTCGAACAAAGTGGCCTACACAGTCGGGTAACAAATTTGAGTAGGGCAGGCTCCTGCCTGCCGATGATGTGACGTGATTCACGAATAGCCGGCGGTGGCTGACCTTACTCCGCTTCCGTCGATAAGCGATGCGTCCGTTGCAGCGTTGAATCGATTCGAAAGAACAAGACGATGGCAAGCTGTCACTCTTGCAGCCTGAATGGAAGAAAGATCGACGTAATCCAACAAACGAAATAGCCAGACAAACCCACCTGTCACAACGACTACGGGATCAGGAGACCGCCATGCTTGGTATCGGCAATGAAAAAGTTTCGCTCTGTGATGGTCACGGATCGACTCGGCGCAGTTTCTTGCAGGCTGGGTCGGCGGGACTCGTTGGCTTGTCGCTGCCGAGTTGGATGTCGCTTGAGGCGAGTGGGGCGGTCGATCAGGCTCAGCAGAAGATTCGCAACTGCATCACGATTTTCTTAGTCGGATCGCCGGGGCAATTGGATACGTGGGACATGAAGCCGGAGGCTCCGGCGGAGATTCGGGGGAAGTTCAGGCCGATCGACACGAACGTCTCCGGCATTCAAATTTGCGAGCACTTTCCGTTGATGGCTCGGATGATGGACAAGGTCGCGTTGATTCGCAGTCTGCATCACAAGACGGGAGCGACTCACGAGAATGGCCAGCGGTGGATGATGACCGGGCACGACTTCAACCCGGACAGCATGAAGCCGTACAGCGGCTCGGTGATCTCGCGAGTCTTCGGCAATCGCGGCACGCTGCCAGCGTCGGTCATCCTGCCGTACAAGATCGGCAACACCGGAGCCGGGCCGCTCCACGGGCAGACGGCCGCGTATCTCGGCAGCGGGCACGAGCCGTTCTTCCTCGGCTCCGATCCGGCTCGCTCGGACTTCAAGGTCTCGGACCTGCAACCTCCCGCCGGGCAGACCGAGTTCCGGCTGAACGCTCGCAAGCAACTCCTCTCGCAGATCGACGAGGTGCAACGCAAAGCCGAAACCAACCCGGAGGTGGGCCGCGACACGGCCTACGCGCGAGCCTTCAACCTGCTGACCTCGCCCGAAGCCAAGCAAGCCTTCGACCTCACGCAAGAGACGCCGAAGCTCCGCGACCGCTACGGCCAGAACTCGCTGGGCCAAAGCTGCCTGATGGCTCGGCGGCTGATCGAACGCGGCTGCCGCTACGTCACCATCAACCACTTCGACACCGTCTTCGGCATCTCCTGCTGGGACATGCACGCCGACGGCGGCGGCTTGAACAATACCTACGCCGACTACGAACGCCTCCTCTGCCCGCAATTCGACTGGGCCTTCACGGCGCTAATCGAAGATCTTTCTTACCGCGGCTTGTTGAATGACACCGCGGTTTGTGTTCTGAGTGAGTTTGGTCGAACGCCGTCTCTGAACCCTCGCGGCGGCCGAGACCACCACCCCGGCGTCTGGACCAATTTCATGGCCGGCGCAAACATCAAAGGGGGCCAAGTCATCGGCTCCTCCGACAAACAAGGAGCCCGCCCGCAAAATAACCCAATCGAACCGCCGCAAATCCTCGCCTCGATCTACCACGCGATGGGCATCGACCTGGAAACCACCATGATGCCCGGCCCCGGCAACCGCCCAATTCGATTGGTCGAAGCGGAACCGATTCAGCAGTTGTTTGGATAATTTTGGAGTGCGGCGATGCATCGCCGCTTTGGATCGCGACGGAGCCGCTTTCCATTTTCCCGCCAATAAGCCTCACCCAAATTCATTCGGCATTTTTCCGCGAAAACAAAGCGGCTTCGCCGAAAGTGAAAGCGGCGATACATCGCCGCACTCCAAAGGTCGTCATGCCTCGCCTCGTCACGTTCCTGATCATTGCGCTCATCACTTCGACGGCGTTCGCTCGCCCACCGGAAATTCGCAGCGTCAACGTGCGCGGGTTGCAGATCGGGCAGCCGACGGTCGTGACGATTGATGGAGTCGACTTGCTGCCGGCTCCGAAGTTGTTGCTTGGTGCGAACGCCGTGGCCGTGACGCTTGATGACAAGCAGAGCAACGCGAATCGAATCGTGCTGACGGCGACGTTATCCAACGAAACAATTCCCGGACTTGCACAACTGCGACTGGCAACGAACGAAGGTGTCTCGAACAGCGTCGTAGTCGCACTCGACCGAATGCCGCAGTTGCCGATCTCGCAAACGGTCGCCGTGCTGCCGGTCAGCCTGCATGGTTCGGTTCCCGGCAGCGGGAGTTCCAAGACATCGTTCACCGGCAAAGCAGGTGACGATGTGTTGATCGAGATCGAAGCCAAGCGACTCGGCAGCAAGCTGCGGCCGGTCGTGCATTTGTTCGATGCTCAACGAACTCAGGTGGCCTGGGCGATGCCGTCACGGACGTTGGCGGGAGATTGCCGGCTCAGCGCGAAGCTGCCGCGCGATGGGGAATACACGGTCGAGCTTCACGACCTGCAATACGCTCCGCCGGGAGTCAGTTTCTTTCGGCTTAAGATTGGCCAATGGCAATTCGCTGACTTGGCGTTTCCGGCGGCGGTGACTCGCGGACAAGAAGTCGCGATCGATTTGTTGGGTTCCACGCCTGGAGCCAAGTTGTCGTTCAAGGCGATCGGCGACAGCGATGTGATCCCGCTGTTGCTGCCGAATCCGCAAGCGTCCAGTGGTGCTCCGCCGAGCGTCTTGTTGTCGCCATTGCCGGAGTTGGTGGAAGCGATCGTGGCGGCGGGCGGATCACCTGTTGCCAATCAAGCCAGCAGCACCGGTGAACCGGCTGTGTCGACGATCCCGGTCGCGATCAACGGCCGGTTCGATGCACCGGGTCAACTCGATCAGTACCGCTTCATTGTCACACCGGGAATAAAGTTGACCTTCGACCTCTTCGCCGAACGGATTGGTTCTCGCATCGACGCGGTGCTGGAAGTTCGCAACAAGGACGGCGGAGTGCTCGCAACGAACGACGACGGGCCGAATTCGACCGATCCGCGATTGGAGTTCACCGTCCCGGCGAACATCGACACGATCATCCTCGCGTTGCGCGATTCGCTGGACATCGCCAACGAGCAAGCGATCTATCGGCTGGTCGTCATGCCGAGCGACAAATCGCCGCCGGAGATCAGCGTCTCGGCGAAGGCCGATGTTGCCAACATCGCCAGCGGTGACTCGCAAGTGCTTGAAGTGAATGTGACTCGCAAAGGCTACGACGGCCCGCTGCAACTGAGCCTTGGCCAACTGCCGACTGGAATCACTGCAACGGGGACCGACATCTCCGCCGGAGCCAGCGGGACATTGCTGACGCTGACCGGAACCGGCGACGCGATCGCACAAGCAGTGACTTCGCTCACCGCGAAATCGCCCGACGGAGCGATCGCCGCGCGAGCCCGCACCGAAGCACCGGCCGATGACCGCTCGCCCGTGTGGTTGCGCGAATCGTTCGGCATCGCGGCCGCTCCGAAACAACCGGTGCCGTTTCAAGTCGCCTGGGCCGACGCACAGCCGATGTCGCAACTGGTCCAGATGAGCAAGACTGCGATCCCTCTGAAGTTCGTGCGGCCCAGCGGAATGCTCGGCCCGATACGGCTGACGTTCGTGACCTCGCAGCTTGAACCACGAGTCAACAATCAACCGAACCTCATCCTGGCGGTGCGACCGGAGCAAGTTGTGGAAGTCCCTGTCGATCCCCCGGTCAAAGCAGCGATCGACTCGCTGAACGCGATCAATACACAACTCGCTGAAGCGACCAAGCAAGCTGCGGCGGCTCAAGGCGACGCCAAAGTTGCAGCCGACGCGAAGGTCGCCGATCTCACTACGAAGAAGACCGCCGCCGAAGCCGCAGTCCGCGACGCCGAAGCGAAAGCCAATTCCCAGAGCCAACTGTCGCTCGTCGTGCCGTCGGTCTTGCCTGAGAGTTCCTGCGACGTCGCCATCAAAGCCGAACTGCTCAATCCCGAACGCAACTCGGTCTTGCGAACCGCGTACTCGACGGTGCGTCGCTTGCCGGTACTCAATCCGCTCGCCGTGAAGCTGACAGGTTCCACCACGATCGAGCAAACGATTGATCCAAAGACCGGTGCCGTCGTGAAGGTGACCGGCAAGATCGAACGGCTCGCGAACTTCAAAGGGGACGCGAACCTGACGCTCACCGGCCAGCCCGGTGGAGTCGCCATCACCAACGCCGCCGTGAAAGCCGATCAAACCGACTTCGCCCTCGAACTCCGCTTTCCCGCCAACTTCGCAGCCGGAGAGCTCAAAGGGATTAAACTGATCGCCACCGGCCCACCCGATCCGCTCACTGGTAACCAGCCGATTCGGACGGAGACCGAATTGATTGTGAAGTTGGTTGCACCGGCTGCGGCGAATTAGGATTCAAAGGGGCGAGTTGGCAAAAAGATTTGGAGTAGAAATATGAAGCGCAAGATAACCACGCGGTATTCTCCAGATTTTTTTGCCCCCCATTTTTTTGCCAGTCTGTCTTTGTGTGCCTTGTTCGCTTCCTCAATCAAAGGCGAACCGCCGCAGTCAATCAGTGTCTCCGGCAACATTCAGGTCGCACCGTCGGCGTTGAAGTTGATTCATCACCGCTATGAGCATTCGCTGATCGTCAGCGGTAAGACTGCCGATGGCATCGCGGTCGATTTGTCGGCTCAGGCGACGTTGACCAGCAGCGACCCGAGTATCGCCACGATCGAGAACGGTTGGGTGAAGCCGTTGAAGTCGGGGCAGACGCAGATTGTGGTGCAGGCGGCGGGGCAGACGGTGAATGTGCCGGTGGCGGTGGAGTTGCCTCCGGCCGAGCGGCCTTACAGTTTTCGGCATGAGGTGATGCCGGTGCTGTCGAAGGGTGGCTGCAACATGGGAGCGTGTCACGGATACTCGCTCGGCAAGAACGGGTTCAAGCTGTCGCTGCGCGGCGGTGAAGCAACACAGGACTACCAAGCGGTGTTCGGTGATCAGTTCGGGCGGCGGATCAGTCTCGTCAAGCCGAGCGAAAGTTTGTTGATCACCAAGCCGATCGGCGAGGTGCCACATCGGGGTGGGATTCGGCTGGCGAAGGGTTCGCTGTCGCACAAGATTCTGCAGACGTGGATCGAGCAAGGGGCGAGGTCGGACTTCGAGGACAAGGCCGAGGTCGAATTCGTCCGCGTCTTCCCGGAACGATTTGTCGTTGAACCGGGGATGAAGCATCGGTTGCAGCTCATTGCACATTACACGGACGGGACGACCCGCGATGTCACGAAGCTGGCGATCTTCAACGTCAACACCGAAGGGGTCGCTGACGTTGATGAGGTGGGGCTGGTGACCGCTCGCGATGTCGGTGAGTCGGCCGTCGTCGCGCGGTACGAACGGAAGTTCGCGGCGGCACGGCTGATCGTGCTGAATCGCAAGTCGGACTTTCAGCCGTCGCCGATTCCGACCGAGCACTTCATCGACCAGCATGTCGTGGCGAAGCTCAACGATTTGAAAATTAAGCCGTCGGAGTTATCCAGCGACGAAGAGTTCTTGCGGCGCGTGTCGATCGACTTGATCGGGTTGCAGCCGGCAGCGGAGGAAGTGCGAGCGTTTCTCGCCGACGCGGATCCCGCCAAGCGGACGAAGAAGGTCGATTCGCTCTTTGCGCGGCCGGAGTTTGTCGATCATTGGTCGCTGAAATGGGGAGACTTGTTACAGAACTCGCGCGTGCGACTGAGCGAACCGGCGATGTACGGGTTCCGCGAATGGATACGGAGCGCGGTCGCAGCGAACATGCCGCTGGACGAAATGACTCGGCTGTTGCTGACCAGCAAGGGGGGAGCGGCCGACAACCCGGCGGCGGCGTACTTCGCGGTCAGCAAGGACACGAACGACACGCTCGAACGAGTCGCCGAAGTCTTCTGCGGCGTCCGCATGTTGTGTGCTCGCTGCCACACGCATCCGCTGGAGAATTGGACGCAAGAGGACTACTACGGCCTCGCCAGCTTTTTTAATCAAGTGACGGCGAAGAACGATCCGCGAATGGTCGGCGTTCCGAACGCTCGCGCGGTGAGCCTGCAACTTGCGGCTGGCTTCGCGACGAATCCGCGATCGGGACAAGCACAGCCGCCACGATTCCTCGGCGGGATTCAACCGCCCGTCTCGATCGGGACCGATCGCCGAGTTCCATTCGCGACTTGGCTGACCGCTCCCGACAACCCGATGTTCGCGCGCAGTCTCGCGAATCGTTTCTGGAGCTACTTCTTCTCACGCGGCATCATCGATCCGGTCGATGACCTGCGGACGACGAACCCGCCAATCAACCCCGAACTGCTCGACGCGCTGACGAAGGATTTCCTCGCACACAAATTTGACGTCCGCCATTTGATGCGGACGATCGTCACGTCGCAGACGTACCAGCGGAGCAGCATCGCCAACGACAGCAATCGGCACGATACGCAGAATTTCTCGCACGCGATCCCGCGCCGCATTTCCGCCGAATCGCTGCTCGATTCGCTCGTACAAGCGACGGGCGTGCGAGAAAACTTCGGCGGCGCACCGGCGGGATTCTCCGCCGCACAGCTTCCTGACGCCGAAATCACCAGCGAGTTCCTGAACCTCTTCGGAAAACCTCAACGAGCCGAAGCCTGCGAATGCGAGCGGGACGGCGACAGCAACATGCTTCAGGCGCTGCACCTGATCAACGGCCAGTCAATCCTTCGCCGAGTCACCGACGCTAATGGACGAGTCGCTCAACTGCTGCGACAGAACCCCGCACCGACTGAAGATCAATTGATCGAAGACCTCTATCTCTGGTCGCTCTCACGACGACCGACCGTGAAAGAAGTCGAAGTCGCCAAGAAGCACTTCGCCAGTTACGGCGACCAACAACGCACCGACGCGGCTCAAGACTTGATGTGGAGTTTGCTCAACAGTCGCGACTTCTTGCTGGTGCGTTGAAGCCTTCGGGCTGATTGGGAAACCGGCACGATGCGTCAGCGAGTGCATGATTGATCGCCGGTCGAATAGTCGCTGGCGCGTCGTTGTGGTCAAGTCTCGTCACCTGGCGGACATGAATTCCGCCATCTCGGTCGCGACGAGCAATGCCATCGCGCCTCCGCGGTCGTCGGGGCCGAGGATCGCCTTGCGGTCGAGATACGCTCGCAGACTGGTTTGCTTGCCAGTCCCTTCACAAACGTCAATCAGCGAACCGTCTGCCGCGATGCGAGCCAGAATCGCGGGCCAGGATTGGCGGATGCTCGGTTCGTAAGTCGCTCGGTCGAGCCAGCCGTGCTTCATGCCTCGCAGCATTGCGAACGTGATCATGCAGGTTGCGGTCAGCTCGCGATAACTTCCCTCGACGTCGATAACTTGATGCCACATGCCGGTCGGGTCTTGGTGAGTTCGCAGTGCGGCAAGGTGTTGCTGAAACGCGCGGAGGACTTCGGCTCGGCCAGGATGTTCGGCCGGCAGATCGGTCAGCGTCAGCGCGAGGCCGAGGGCCGGGAAGCCGTTGCCGCGTCCCCATGCGGCGTCGTTGAGCGGCGAGTTGCGGTACAGCCCGTCCGGACGAGCACACAGCTTCCGCATGAACGCGAGATGTCGCACGGCCATGTCGTGGTACTTCACGTCGCTGGTCAGCCGACCGACTTGAGCAAGGATCGGGCAGGACATGAAGACGGCATCCGACATCTCGACGTGCGATGGCATGGCTTTACGCGGCTGACCGTCGGCATCGAATCCGAAATCGGCGGCAGCTTTCGCGAGCGAGATCAGCTTGGCTTTCGTCGGCTCGTCCTTGATTCGCAGAGCCAACTCACCAAAGACGAGATGCCCGGCAAAGTCGCTGCCGCTCGGATTGTCGCTGATCGCCTTTTGCTTCCCAGACAGATACGGCTCGACGATTCGTTCCGCGTCTTGCTGAGGCGACGGATCGTTCGTCAGTTCGCTCAGCCGAATGCGGCCGATCACCGCAACGGCCGGGATGTACTGCACTGTCTTCAAAGAGTGCCCGTATCGTTGGGCGAGTTGCTCCGCGACTTCGATCGGCGAACGGCGAATTCGCCGCAGCCTTTCCTGACGCGCCTCGCTGTGGACGTCGATGGACTTGCCTGTGCTGGCTAGCTTCTTCAAGTGTTGCGGCAGGAGGTTATCCGACTGGATGCCAGGCTTGTCGATGTTCCAGCGCACGGCGACGAGCTTTCCCATTCCCGCGACCGACTGCCGGGCGAGTTGAGAAGTGAGGTCATCGTCCGCATCCGAGCCATCTTGAATTCCAGCCCGCTTCGGATCGGAGTGGTGTCGCACATCGAAGATGACATCTGGAGCTTGTGTTCCGAGCCAGCGCCACAAGTACTGCGCCTCGGGAACTTCCTGACTCTGATATCCATCGACTGGCGGCGGATACCCGCGCAACAAGTCGCCACCGGAAAGATTTTTGCCGCCAAGTTGATTCGCCCAGCCATCGGGATTTGCGATCAAGACGGCCGACATCGCCATCGTCGCACGCAGACTCGTCGCTTCTTCCGAGGTGTGAAACCAGCGCAACACTGCGATTGTGTGATCGACGCTCTGGTCCGTGCCGTCGAGCCCTCCGATCAGCCAGACATGATAACGATCCGGCTTCTCAGCGAGTTCTGCCGTGTCGATCCAGCACGGAATCGGCGTCTCAGGCCGTGTGACCCCGATCGCTGACCGGACCAGGCGTGATTCCTTAATCCACATCTCTCGTTGCAAGCGCTCTGCGATGTTGCGCTCCGCGCCATTCAAGGGCCAACTCCAACTGACGATGCACAACAACCACAACACCCGACAGAGCATCACAGCACCTCCCCTGACAATCGGGCCGTCAGTCGTGAGCCGAACGCTGTTGGCCGTTATCCTTTTTGCGTGTTTAAAAAAGGATAACAGCTTTCGGCCACCGGCTCACGGCTTTCAGCCGGACAGTCGGTCGTGGGATTGTTAAACTTTCACACACAGAAGATCACCCTCACCCGGAGATGTACTTCCATGCGATTCACGGAATTGCTCACGTTGAGTCTGTGCCTGTTGACGATCTCATCGAGCCGGGCCGACGACGCGATTTTCTACAACCGCGACATTCGGCCGATCTTGACCGACATGTGTTTTCCGTGTCATGGGCCGGATAGTGCGGCTCGGAAGGGGGACTACCGATTGGATCGCCGAGAGGACGCGATCGGCAAGAAGGTCATTGTGCCGGGCAAGCCGGACGAGAGCGAGATGATACGGCGCATCCTTTCCGCCGATGCGGAAGAGATCATGCCGCCGCCGGCCATCAAGAAAACGCTGACGGCGAAGCAAAAGGAGTTGCTGCGAAAGTGGATCGCCAGCGGGGCCGAGTATCAGGCTCACTGGTCGTTCATCGCGCCTGCCCGACCGGAGCTACCGAAGGTCAAAAACGAGGCGTGGGCCAAGAATCCCATCGACCGGTTTGTGCTCGCGAAGCTTGAATCGGCGGGACTGACTCCGGCGGCTGAGGCGGATCGGCGAACATTGGCTCGGCGAGTCAATCTCGACATCACTGGTCTGCCGCCAAGCGTTGAGTTGGTCGATGAATTCGTGGCTGACAAGTCGGATAACGCTTACGAGAAGCTGATCGACAAGCTGATGACCTCGAAGCAGTGGGGCGAGCATCGCGGTCGGTACTGGCTCGATGCAGCCCGCTACGCGGACACGCACGGCATTCACTTCGACAACTTCCGCGAGATGTGGTCGTACCGCGATTGGGTCATCAGCGCCTTCAACCGCAACATGCCGTTCGATCAGTTCACGATCGAGCAACTCGCCGGAGACCTGTTGCCGAACAAGTCACTCGATCAGGAGATCGCGTCGGGCTTCAACCGCTGCAACATCACGACGAACGAAGGGGGCTCGATCGCCGAAGAAGTTCTCGTCTCGTACACGCGCGATCGAACGGAGACTGTCTCGCAAGTTTGGATGGGGCTGACGGCCGGCTGTGCGGTCTGTCACGACCACAAGTTCGACCCGCTGACGATGAAGGATTTTTATTCGATGGCGGCGTTCTTCAATAACACGACGCAGGCCGCGATGGACGGCAACATTCCGAACACACCGCCGATCATCACCGTCCCGAAACCGGAGGATCGTGAGAAGTGGGAAGCAGTCTCCGCCGCATTGAAGGAAATGCGCGCCAAGCTGGAGACTCGAAAGAAGGAAGCTCGGGCCGACTACGATAAGTGGCTGGCCGAAGCGAAGGTCGAGCAGCTTGCCGCACTCATTCCGACCCAAGGTTTGAAGCTGCACATGCCGCTCAACGAAGGGGACGGGAAAGCGTTGAAGTTGATCGTCGATGGCCAAGAGCGATCCGCAAACGTCGCCTCCGGCTTCGATTGGGTCGGTGCAGGTAAGGTCGGCGCGAAGGCCTTCGCGATCAAAATCGGCGACCCGTTGCAGATTCCAGAAGCCGGGGACTTCGAAAAGGATCAGGGCTTCACCGCGTCGGCGTGGGTGAAAGTCACGAAGCGGAATCAATCCGGGGCGATCCTCGCTCGCATGGACAACGACAACAACTACCGAGGCTGGGATCTGTGGTTGCAAGCGGATCGGCCGGGAATGCACATCATCAACAAGTGGCAGGACGACGCATTGAAGGTCGTCGGCAAGACACCGCTGCAGCCGAATCAATGGAGCCACGTCTGCGTGACTTACGACGGTTCAGGAAAGGCGACCGGCGTGCGAGTCTTCGTCAACGGCGTGCAGCAGCCGGTCGATGTCGAAGCGGATCAACTCCAATCGACGATCAAGACGAATGTCCCCCTCACTGTCGGACAACGGAGCAAATCCGAGCGGCTGCAAAATGTCGTCCTACAAGACGCTCGCGTTTACGGCCGAGCGTTGGCCAACAGCGAGATCGAACAGCTCAACCGGACGCCGCAGGCGGTGGAACTGCTCGCGAAGCCGGCCGACAAGCGGACGCCGCAAGAGGTCAATGAACTCTTCGACTGGTGGCTGGTGACGATGGACAAGCCGTTTCAGGAACTCAACGGCCACATCGCGACCGCTCAGCAGGAAGAGATCGCTCTCAAATCGCGCGGCACGATTGCTCACGTCATGAACGAAAAGTCGGAAGAGGCGATGGCCTATATCCTCTTTCGTGGTGAGTACGACAAACGCCGCGACCCAGTGAAGCCCGCAACTCCGGCCGCACTCCCAGCCTTCCCGAATGCAGCGCCTAAGAACCGCATCGGTTTTGCAAAGTGGTTGCTGCAACCGGAACATCCGCTGACAACACGCGTCACTGTCAATCGCTTCTGGCAAGAAGTCTTCGGCAGCGGACTCGTGAAGACCTCGGGAGACTTCGGCATCACAGGCGAATTGCCGTCGCATCCCGAACTGCTCGATTGGCTGGCGGTCGATTTCCGCGAGTCCGGCTGGGACATGAAAAAGTTTTTCAAGCAGGTGCTGATGTCGAATGCCTACCGGCAGTCCGCCGTCGTGACCCGCGAAAAACTGGAACGTGATCCGCAAAACCGGTTGCTGTCTCGCGGCCCACGCTTCCGCATGGATGCCGAGATGATCCGCGACTACTCGCTGGCGGCAAGTGGCCTGTTGATTCCGAAGATCGGCGGGCCAAGCGTCAAGCCATATCAGCCCGACGGCGTCTGGGAAGCAGTCGCGATGATCGGCAGCAACACGCGCGATTATAAACGAGACGCTGGCGAGAACCTGTATCGCCGCAGCCTGTACACATTCATCAAGCGAGCAGCTCCGCCCGCATCGCTGGAAATCTTCAACGCGACTGCCCGCGAAACCTGCGTCGTCCGCCGCGACCGCACGAACACGCCGCTGCAAGCGCTCGTCACGCTCAACGACGTGCAGCACGTCGAAGCGGCGCGAACACTCGCCCAGGTCGTGCTCAAGATCGGCGGCGAGTCGTTTGAATCGCGAGCGGATCTGCTGGCGAAACGACTGCTCGCTCGGTCGTTGCGCTCAGAGGAGCTAACGGTCGTGAAGGGATCGCTGGCTGAACTCACGGCGTACTACCAAGCTCACGGCGAGGATGCGAAGCAACTCATCGCGTTCGGTGAATCGAAGCCCGACGACAGACTCGATCCCGCGACGCTCGCCGCCTGGACAATGCTGACGAACGAAGTGCTGAACCTCGATGAAGTTTTGAACAAGTAAACTCAAACCAACTGCTGCCGGTTGAACTCAAATCACCGATCTGAATCGGAGGCGATCATGGATCTTCTTCAGGAATACCAACGCAACGTCACTCGTCGTTACTTCTTCTCGCAGGGATCGCACGCGCTTGGTTGGGCGTCGCTCGCGTCTCTGATGGGACGAGCACCCGGAGTCGCTGGGGCGGAGGAGTCCAGCAACGCAACAGCGCTGCCGAAAACGAACTTGCAGCATTACGTCGGCAAGGCCAAGCATGTCATCTACCTCCACATGGTCGGAGGTCCGCCGCAGATGGACCTGTTCGATTACAAGCCGGTGATGAATGATTGGTACGACAAAGACCTTCCGGAGTCCGTTCGCAGGGGACAGCGGCTGACGACGATGACCAGCGGACAGGCCCGATTCCCGATCGCTCCATCGATGTTCAAGTTCCAGCAGCATGGCGAGTGCGGCATGTGGCTTTCGGAATTGCTGCCGTGGAAGGCCAAGATGGTCGATGACATGGTCTTTATCCGCTCGATGAACACCGAGGCGATCAATCACGAGCCGGCGATCAGCTTCATCCAGACCGGCAACCAGGTGACCGGCCGGCCGTGCCTCGGAGCGTGGGCCAGCTACGGACTCGGTTCGCTGAACGAAGACCTCCCCGCGTTCGTGGTCATGGTCGCGAAACCGACGAACACCGAGCAGGTACAAGCGATCTCCGCGCGGCTCTGGCAAGCAGGCTATCTGCCGGGTGAGCACGCGGCCACAAGTTTTCGTTCTGCGGGCGATCCGATCCTCTACATCAACAACCCGCCCGGTGTGCCGACCGAGATTCGCCGCAAGACGCTCGACGGGTTGAAACAGCTCAATGAGCTGACGCTGCAACAACTCGGCGATCCAGAAACTCGAACACGGATCGAGAACTACGAACTCGCCTTCCGAATGCAGGCGAGCGTCCCGGAACTGACAAACCTTGCCAGCGAATCGGAAGCGACATTAAAGATGTACGGCGACGAAGTCCTCAAGCCCGGCACGTTCGCCAACACCGTACTGACGGCGCGAAGACTCGTTGAGCGCGGAACGCGGTTCGTGCAAGTCTACATCAACAACTGGGACACGCACGGCAACGTCGCCGGCCGGCTGCCGTCGCAATGCAAAGATGTCGATCAGCCATGCCACGCGCTCATTCAAGACCTCAAGCAACGCGGTCTGTTCGATGACACGCTGGTGATTTGGGGGGGTGAGTTCGGACGCACGATTTATTCGCAGGGGGGGCTCTCGAAGCAGAACTACGGCCGCGATCATCACCCGCGCTGCTTCACCTGGTGGATGGCCGGCGGAGGCACAAAGGGTGGCACGATTTACGGTGAGACCGACGACTTCTCGTACAACGTCGTTAAAGATCCGGTCCCGATTCGGGACTTCCACGCGACCGTGCTGCACCTGCTCGGCTTCGACCACGAGCGATTCTCGTACAAGTATCAGGGACTCGATCAGCGACTGACTGGTGTGGAGCCGTGCCGAGTTGTCACAGAGGTATTGGCTTAAATCAAGTGGCGATCTTTGAGCTTCATAGCGAGTGCTTCGCGAGGCGATTACTCTTTCGTCTCGTCTGGCCCACGCTCATGGAGCACTCGTAATGTCTACGCCGCTGCAATCGTTAATCGCTTCAGGGACGAAACTCTGGCTCGACAGTATTGACCCGGATTTGGTGCGGCTAAACCGCGAGCAGGGCGCGACGGGAGCGACGTCGAATCCGATCATCGTGTCGGACCTCATTAAGACCGGCCGGTTCGATGACCGATTGGCCTTGCTGATGAAACAAGGGCTCGATGACGAGGCGGTCGCATGGCAAGTGACCGATCAATTGGTGCGCGGTGCTCAAGAGGTATTCGCCCCTGTTTGGGCGGAGACTCACGGCAACGACGGATACGTGTCGTTTGAGTTAGACCCGCTGCTGGAGGATGCCGCATGCACGCTCAGCTTGCCAGACAAAATTGCACGGTACGTTGAACTAGGGAAGAAATGGTCGACAGGACACACGAACCGGATGATCAAAGTTCCCGCGACCCCCGGAGGATTGGGAGCGTTGGAAGAATTAACGGCCACCGGGATCACTTTGAATGTCACGTTGATCTTTTCGGAACGGCAGTACCGTCTGGCTCGTGAGGCGGTGTGGCGCGGGGCGCAGCGGCGGAAGTCGCTCGCTAGTTTCAAATCCGTCTACAGCATCTTCGTCAGCCGGATCGACGTGTACACGAAGCAGAAGGTCTCGCAGCTTTCGCCGGCGGCGCAAGGGCAAGTTGGACTTTTGAACGTGCAACGCATCTGGCAAGAGAACGAACGCTGGTGGACGGAGAAGCGACTGCCGCTCAAGCAGGAGATCATCTTTGCAAGCACTGGGACGAAAGACCCGGCCGACTCGCCCGACAAGTACGTCGCTGCGTTAGCGGGTTCGGACATTCAGACGAATCCGCCTGCAACAAACGCCGCCGTACAGGCGATGTCCGGAAAAATCTTTTCACGCCGTGTCGATCAATTGCCGCCGGCCGACGTCATGGCCGAGATCGACCGGTTGGTCGATTTTACGAATCTCGAAGAGACGCTGATGTCCGAGGGGCTTCAGAAATTCGCTGACCCGCACAAGGCGTTACTAAAGCTGATCGGGGAGAAGCGTCAGAGTCTGAAGGCCTGAAGATCGATCTGGCGAACTGACCAAGGTCGATTCAACGAAAAGGTGGTAATCCTGTCGTTTGCCCTCTTGGTTGCGGGGCCTGATGTCGGTGACTCGATCGACGATGAATCCTGTATTCGGTGTTCTGCCAGCTTCTCCCAAAGGGAGAAAGCTACGAACTAAATGCGATCAAACGGGCGAGGCTGCGGTGTGCTCCTTGACACTGTGAGTGGTCAAAAGTAATGTCCTTGTCCCGCTCAGCAGGATGGGGGCGTTTAGGCCGTCGAAGGTCGTCTCGCAAGCGACTTTGGACACCTCGACACTGTTCTGGATTTTGGCAGCACCGCGTGATTTCGCGTGAGGTCGTCGATGAATTAACGTGTCGGTTCAGGGACGTTCGCCAGGGTTTCTTGGCTTCGTCTTTCGATGGCTGGCCTTCGTGGCTGAGTCCGTTGTCGCTCGCGGCAACGGTGAGAGAAGTGGGTCTCGTGCCCGCTTTTTTTGTTTCGGGACCGTGCGAAGTCTGATTCCAAAGTGGCCATTTCAATCGGTCACTGCGGAGCAAGACCTGATTGACCAAAGTGAATTGAATGACAAGAACGGCGCTGGTGACCACCCGGAGAGGAAACGTCGTGCGACTCCACCAAAACAACGTGGATCGGATGGCGGTACGAAACGTCGCGTGGGAAAAGAGCGTCGTGCCGACAAACAGGACGACGATCGCGGCGAAAGGAACAGCATGAACGGGGCGGACGTCCTACGATTCGTCGATGCGCTGCATCGCGACCGGAATATCGACAAGTCCATTGTCTTCGAGGCTCTGGAACAGGCGGTGTTGTCGGCGGCGAAGAAGCATTATGGCGAAGACTTTGAGGTCACGGTCGCCATTGATCCGGTCAGCGGCAAACCCACCGTGCTGTGTAACGGTAAGGAAATTGAACCGGACATGCTGGGAGAGATTCTGGGGCGCATTTCGTCGCAGACCGCTAAACAAGTGCTGATGCAGCGCATCCGCGAAGCGGAGCGAGATTCCATTTTCGACGAGTACGAAGATCTGAAAGGCCAACTTGTCACGGGCACGATCACTCGATTTGAAGGTGGATCGGCACTCGTAGCACTTGGCAAGATCGACGGATTTCTGCCAAAGAGCGAACAGATTCCGGGTGAATCGCATCGCATCAGCGAGCGGATTCGAGCCGTCGTGATCGAGGTTCGCAAAGCCGGCAGTCGCGTTAAGATCATTTTGTCGCGGACGCATCCCGATCTCGTGCTGGAACTCTTCAAGACGGAAATCCCGGAAGTCGCAGAGGGGATCATCGAAGTTCGTTCGCTCGCTCGCGAGGCGGGTTACCGCTCAAAGGTCGCGGTGTCTTGTTCCGACACGAAGATCGATTGTGTCGGCGCCTGTGTCGGTGTCCGCGGAGCTCGCATTAAGAACATTGTCGATGAGTTAGCGGGTGAGCGAATCGACATCGTGCGTTGGAACGACTCGTTACAGGTGCTCGTGCCGAACGCGATGCAGCCCGCGGAAGTCGAAGATGTGATTCTTTGCCCGATGCTCGGCCGCGTGATTGTGCTGGTGCGAGAAGATCAGCTCTCGCTAGCGATTGGCAAACGCGGACAAAACGTGCGGTTGGCCTCGAAGCTCGTCGGCTGGGATATCGAGGTGATGACTCGTGACGAATTGAATGAGCAGCTCGAAAAGTCGGTCGCCGCATTCTCGCAAGTACCGCACATCACCGAAGAATTGGCCGAGAGTTTGGTGTCTCAAGGTTTCTTTAGCTTCTATGACTTATCGGTCATTGAGCCGGACCAGTTGGAAGAAATGAGCGGGTTGAATTCGGAGCAGGTCGAAGAGATCGTCGCCCACGCTGACGTTGAAAGCGAAAAACAAGAAATCGAAGACAACCGTCGCAAAGCGGAAATAAAACTGCAAAGAGAAATTGACGCGCGCTCCGCGGCGGAAACACCTCCGAAGGATGGCTCGCCACCATTGGATGAAGGCGCTCCCGCAGCCGAAGCAGCGGCGGAGGCGGAGTCCGCACCTGCCGCTTCGGAAACCGAACCACCTACCAATCCAGAATCTGAACCTCCCGCTCAGGCCGCTGAATAATGAAGCGTCCGGGGCACAATCTGTTTGATCGCCGTTTCGCGCGAGAGACGTCTCGCGCGAGGCTGCGTGTCCTTCGTCTTTCCAACACCGAGGAATCCTTTGACCGAACAACTGGCCGAGGACAAAACGCTCAAGGTTCGAATCTTCGCCTTGGCGAAAGAATTGGGGATGGACAGCAAAGTCCTGATCCAGCATGCCAACGATGCTGGGATCCCCGTCAAAGCGTCGGCGCTAGCGAGCATCTCGCCGGCCGAGCGCGACGTCGTGTTGGAATATCTCAAGACTAAGACGGCAAAACCCGCACCGGAAAAGAAGGCAATCACTCGCGATGACGTCGTGACCGATGTCGCGGTCAAGGCACGAAAGTCGATGCCCGTTCGGACGATGGCTCCCATCTCCCGGCCGGCGAAACCCGCCCGCGAACCGGAGTTGCCGCCAGCGGAGCCCGCTCACACCGCCGAACCGGAAAAACCACGTAGTGCCGACGTGTCCGCCGTTGCTTCTCAGGAGGTGTCCGCCCCCACGTTGCCGACTGACACTGCGGCAGCGCAAACAGACCAACCACCGACCGATCTTTCGGAATCTCCCGACGACGGAAAATCGGCGTTGCGGCGCGAAGACTACATTGGTCCGCACGGTGCGACGGCACGGACGCGCGAGATGCGGCCGATCGGTTCGACGGGTGACATGCGGGCGACGGGAACCGTTCGGAAAAGCAAACCGAATCTCCCACAATTGGCCGCAATTCCGGATGCTCCGGTCGTCAAATCGAAGAAAGATGAAGGTAAGGCTCAGCGGCCCGACATCAAGATTACGGCTGAAAACTTCGACTCGGCGGGCCCCTTGGCGGGTCGAGTGAGCCAAGTGGTGAAAGGGGACAAGGGACATCCCGCCAGTGGTGGTTCTAAAAAACGTGGCCAGGTCATCGACGACGATGGCGACAAGAAAATTATTTCCGGTAAGGGTGGCAAGGCGCATCCCGGCGGCTTAATGGAATCACGCGACGAACGCCGTAAGCAGCGACACTCGCGAGTCGACGTCACCACGGAAGACGAAGAAGTTGCACGCCGTCGTCGCAACATCAAGACGTATCGCTCGAAGATGGCCGGACAGCCGGAGCTGAAAACTCATGCCGAGGTTGAAGTGCCGATTTCTCTGCGCACATTATCCGAGGCGATGGGACGGCCGGTCAAAACGTTCATGAGCATCTTGTTCAAGCAGGGCAAGATGCTCCAAATCAATGACACGATCGACGAAGAACTCGCGCTCGAACTGGCGATGGAAGTCGGCGTCGAATTGACCATCCTTCGCGAGAAAGACCTCGAAGAAGAATTGCAGGATGCGTTGTTGGCCGCCGATCCGGCCGAAAGCTTGGTCACTCGGCCACCGATCGTCACGATCCTGGGTCACGTCGACCACGGCAAGACGACGCTGCTGGACAAGATTCGGTCGACCAACGTCGCTGCGGGCGAAGCGGGCGGTATCACCCAGCACGTTCGCGCCTACCAGATCGATCACAACGGCCACAAAATTACATTCGTCGACACTCCGGGCCACGCGGCGTTCGGCGAGATGCGTGCTCGCGGAGCCAACTGCACCGACATCATTGTGCTCGTGGTCGCGGCCAACGATGGCGTCATGCCGCAGACTATTGAATGCATCGCGCACGCGAAGGCTGCAAATGCGACGATTGTCGTCGCACTCAACAAGATTGATTTGCCTGACCGCAATGAACAGCGAGTTCTCAGCGATCTCGCGACGCATGGCGTGCTCGTGCAGGAATGGGGCGGCGACATCGAAATGGTCCGCACGTCCGGACTCACTGGAACGGGCATCGACCAATTGTTGGAGCTTTTACTGCTGACGGCAGAGGTCCATGAACTTAAAGCCAACCCGAATCGCTCGGCGGTCGGTGTGTGCATCGAAGCATTCCGCGACGAAGGGCGCGGACCGATCGCATTGATGATGGTTCAGAACGGAACGCTGCGCGTCGGCGACATCCTGCTGTGCGGTGGATCACACGGCAACATCCGCGCGATGTACAACGAGCATGACGAAGAGATCACCGAAGCTCCGCCGTCGACACCGATTCGAGTCGCCGGACTCGACCTTGTCCCGAACGCGGGCGACCAGTTCTTTGTGATGGACGACCTCGATGCCGCCCGCGAAATCGCTGAGATCCGCCAGCAACGTGGTCGTGCGCAAACGCTGTCGACTCGCGGACGCAAACGAACGATGGAGGACATCCTCGTCGCGGTTCAGGGTGGAGCAGTCCGAGAACTGCCGCTCATCATCAAGGCTGACACACCCGGCTCGATCGAGGCCCTGAAGCACGAACTCGGAAAATTTGCTCACCCGGAAGTGAAGATCAATTTGCTGCATGCAGCGGTCGGCGGCGTCAACGAAAGCGATGTATACTTGGCCAGCGCATCAGGCGCGATCATCGTCGCCTTCCACGTCATCGCCGAAGATCGAGCCGTTCAACTTGCCGAAAAAGAGGGGGTCGACATTCGACGGTATCAGATCATTTATCAGGTCACCGACGAGATCAAGCTGTCGCTGGAAGGGCTGCTCACCCCCGAGAAGAAGCAAGTTTCGACCGGCCGCGCGATTGTCTTGCAAACGTTTGCGATCAGCAAAGTTGGCACAGTCGCTGGCTGTCGAGTTCTGAGCGGTACCATTGAGCGCAACAACCGCGTACGACTGATTCGCGACCAAAAGGTTCTCAACGATTACCCCCTCGCGTCTCTGAAACGCGTCAAAGACGACGCGAAGGAAGTCCGCGAAGGGATGGAGTGTGGTATCCGATTGGAAAACTTCAACGACGTCAAAGAAGGAGACCTGCTGGAGGCGTATCGCATTGAGGAAGTGAAACGAACAATCGACTGATCAAGTCCGAAGCCCGAAACTCGAAACCCGAATTTCGGGAATCGGAGGTTTCCAATTCGGGTTTCGGATTTTGAGTTTCGGACTGTCCCCCATGCCCTCACGTCGGATTGCCAAAGTGAACCGAGCCATTTTGGAAGCGCTCAGCTCTGCGATCTTGTTTGAGCTGCGTGATCCGCGCGTGAAGAATGTGACGATCCTGAATGTCGAGACGACGGATGACCTCAAAGCCTGCAAAGTGCGAGTCGGTGTGCGTGGCGACGCGAAAGTTCAGTCACTCACGCTGCATGGTCTCGAGTCGTCACGTGGATTTCTTCAATCGAAAATCGCGGAGCGCCTGGAAACTCGATACACCCCGATCCTCAAATTTGTCTTGGAACCGAACTGGCTCGATCACCTGACCGCTACGTCGCAGAGCTTCCTGGAAGCAGAGGGGACGTCAATCAAGATCGAGGACGACGATACCGATTCAGCCAATGACGAGGCAGATACCAACAATAATGAAGATGAACCTGAAGATGAGGCTGCAGACGAAGAGGCCCCTCCGAACGGATGACTCGCGTTGAGTTCGACCGATCAACCTCGTTTTGCAATTCTCCATTTCCGATCACACCGAACCCACAGGCACGTTGCTCATGGCCGTCGTTAAGAAGACCAAAGCGTCCGACCTGCATTCTCTTTGCAAGAAGCTCGTCGCGCTGTTGAAGAAGCACTACAAGCCCGCCAGCCACAAAAAGGACAAGGCGGTGCTGGAAACGATGCTGTACGCCGTTTGTCTGGAGAATGCGACGAACGAGCAAGCTGATGCCGCATTTGAACGGTTGCACGAGTCGTTCCACGACTACAACGAAATCCGTGTCAGCACGTTTGCCGAATTGGCCGAGTGCTTCGAAGGAATGTCCGAACCGGATGCTCGCGCGGCTCGCGTGCGATCCATCCTGCAATACGTGTTTGAAATTAATTTCGATTTCGACTTTGAGCCGCTGCGCCGCAAGACTATGGAGCTCGCCGAAAAGCAGTTGCAGAAGATTCGCTTTCTCAGTTCGTTCATCCAGCTCTACACGTTGCAAAAGTCGCTCGGCGCACACATGGTACCGGTGGACGATCGACTGCGCGACACCGCAGTCTGGCTAGGACTGGCTCCTCCCCATTCTTCAACCGTGGAAGTCGCCGAGTTTTTGAAGTCTGCGGTGATGAAGGCCGATACCGCCATTTTCTGCGAGTACGGCCGCTGCCTTGCGCTCGACGATCGCCTGACTCAGATTTTCGCCAAGACGAAGCCGCCGGAAGAAGGATTTGATCTCGACGACATGCTGACTCGGGTCGAAGCGGTATTGCGCACCGCGAAGAAGGCGAAGGCCGCCCCCGCTGCGAAGAAGCCGGCGGCATCGAAGTCCAAGGCCGCAGCCAAGCCTGTCGCGAAGTCCGCAGCAAAGGCAAAGGCAAAGCCAAAGCCAAGCACAGCGAAAAAGAAGAAGCCTCGCTGATGGGCATCCGTTCGGATTCTGGTGGACAGGTCTCGCGACAAAAAGGGCGGTTGTTGAAAGTAAGACGCACACGCGACGCCTGAAAACGAGGTTTGGTCGGAATCCGGTCGCTCGCTATCATTTGTCGTGCGAGTTCGCGTGAGGGTCACGCTCGGAATTTCGTCGCCACCCAGGGAAGAGCAGGTCATGACACAATCGCCACGAAGGATCGGTCTTGCACGATGGATCGGCTTTGTATTGAGCATCGCCTTGAGCGCGATGCTCCTGTGTAGTTCCTCTGCGTCGGCCTCCCGGCGGCTGGCACAGGACTCCGTATCTCCAACAGATCCCTCATATCGAATTCCGCGTCGCAGCGAATCTCGATTCGACGTTTCCGAACCGCCAAGTCTGCCAGAGCAACTCAAGCCGGCTCGGGAACGGGGAGCCGAAGGTCAAAAGCGTATTGATGCGATGGGCTGGTTCATGAAGGGCCGGTTCCTCGAACAGCGTGAGGAATTCAAAGCCGCTCTCGAAGCCTACGAAAAGGCCGTGCAGATCGATCCCGGTGCCGCCGAAGTTTATCGGGCATTGATCCCGTTGGCGTTCGGACTCAACGAGGCCGACAAGGCCATGAACTATGCCTTGAAAGCGATCGAACTCATGCCCGACGACTTTCTGTTGTTGCAACGAGTCGGGATCAATCTGGCGACCAAAGACAAAGTCCCCGAAGCGATTCGGCTGATCGAGCAAGCCTCACGGTCGACCAAGCTCGACAAGTTGTCCGGGCAGTACGTGGCGATCATGCGCGATCTCGCTTTTCTGTACCTCATTACCAGCCAGATTGAAAAATCCGCCGATGCCTTTGAAGTCGTCTTCGATGCCAAGACTAACCCGGAGAAATTTCACCTCGACTTCCAGATGAAATCGGAACTTGAGAAACATCAGCGGACGACCTACGAGGCGATCGGCCAGGTCTTCCTCGACGCCAAACGGCCAGACCGGGCGATCGTCGCGCTGGAACGTGCTGCCTCTGCGAAGAAGACAAAGCCAGGGAACATCAGCTTCAGTCTCGCGCAGGCCTATTTGATGACCGAGCGGCCTGACAAATCGCTTGAATATTTGCAGACCTACTTTGACGCGCAACTGCAATCGAAAGGGAAAGCGGCGTATCAACTGCTCGCCGATATCCTCAAGGTCCAAGGCAAGTCGGACGATCTGCTCCCGCGACTGGAGCAGCTTGCCGAGAAGGATCCGCACAATCAGACGCTGCAGTTCTTTTTGGCGCGGCAGTACGTCGACGCGAATCGCTTTGACGATGCGGAGTCGCGTTTCAAGAAGACGCTTGAACGCGAGAAGGGAATCGAGGGGTACATCGGACTCGCGGCCTTGTACCGCCGGCAGAATAAGCCGGCCGAACTGCTGCAAGCACTGTCACAGGCATTCGCGCGTGAAGCGGAACTGGAGAAGGCCGCAGAGGATCTTGAACGAGAACTGCAAGCCGTTGGCGCGGACGAAAAACTGGTGGCCGGACTGCTGGAAGTCGGCACGAAGCAATCCGAGGGAGATTCACCCAAGCTCGATTTCGCGAGCAGCGTGTTGCTCGCCAAGATCGCGACACAGAACAAGCAGTACGATCCCGCCGAAAAGTTCTATCGCCTGGGGATCAAACTTCGCCGCGACCGAGCTGCCAACTTGTACGACGAACTCGCGCGAATGCTTTTGGAAGCTCGTAAGTTTTCTGAGGCGGTCAAAGTCCTCGACGACGCGATCAACGAACCGTCGCTGAAGAACAATCGCGCGGCATTCTGGTTCTTGCAAACTCAAGCACGCGAAATGGCGGGAGACACCGCTGGCGCGTTGGCCGCGATCGGTGAAGGTCGCAAGCTCGCCGGCGATGACAACCCGTTGTTCCTCTTCCAAGAGGCGTGGATTCACTATCACGCGCACCAGTGGGACCAAGCGGTGCCATTGTTCGAGAAATTCATCGAGAAGAACCCCGGCCATCGACTCTCGCGGCAGTGCCAGTTCAGCCTTTCCAACATCTACGTGCAGAAGGGTGACATCCGCAAAGGGGAAGAAATCTTGGAAAAAGTGCTCGTCGAAGCCCCGGATGATCCTTCGGTCAACAACGACCTCGGCTACCTCTACGCCGACCAAGGCAAGAACCTGGAGAAAGCTCGCGGCATGATCGAAAAGGCGCTTAAAGCTGAACCGGACAACTCCGCCTATCAAGACAGCATGGGCTGGGTTCTGTTCAAGCTCGGCAAGCCGGCGGAAGCGATCCCGTTCTTGGAGAAGGCCGTTCAAACTCCGCGCGGTACCGATGCGACGATCTTTGACCATCTCGGTGACTGCCAGCATGCACTAGGTCAGAAGGATAAGGCGATCGAGAATTGGCAGAAGGCACTCAAGGATGCGAAGGCGGACAAGACACCCGACGCGAAATTGATTGAAAAGATCGAAGAGAAGCTGAAGCAGAAATAGTTGTAGGATGGGACAAGCTCATTTCGAGCGCCGGCCCACCGTAATCGTCAATACTCCCTTGGTGGGCCCCCCGATGGTTGGCCCACCCTACGAAGCAAATCACGACCCATGGCAGGACATTCCCATTCGGCGAACATCGCCATCCGGAAAGGTGCGCAGGACAAGAAGCGAGGCAAGCTGTTTGGCAAGCTCAGCCGTGCGATCATCGTGGCCGCTCGCAACGGCGGCGGTGATCCGGCAAGCAACCTCCCGTTGCGATACGCCCTCGACAAGGCTCGCAAGAACAGCATGCCCAAGGAAAACATCGAGCGGGCCGTCAAGAAGGGGACCGGCGAATCTGGTGACGAGCAGTACGAAGAAATGGTCTACGAAGGTTACGCTCCGGGTGGCGTGGCCGTGCTGTGCGACATTCTGACCGAGAATCGCAATCGCACTGCCGGTGAGGTGCGTGAGGCGTTCAAAGTTCACGGCGGAAACCTCGGCAGCACCGGTTGTGTCGGGTACTTGTTCACTCGCAAAGGAGTGTTCGTCGTTCCGGCTCAAAACGTTGACGAAGATCGCCTGTTTGAGATCGTGCTCGAAGCCGGCGGCGATGACGTGCAAAAAGTGGGCAACTCTTTCGAGATCCTCTGCGAAGTGAGTCTCTTTCAGCAACTCAACGAAGTGCTCGAAGCGGCGAAGATTCCGACCGACGTCGCGGAACTCCAACGAATCCCGAGCACAACCGTGGAGGTTGATGTCGACACCGGGAAGCTGGTGCTGGAATTCATCGAGGCTCTCGAAGACTTGGATGACATCCAAACCGTGACCACGAATGTGAACCTGCCGGACGAGCTGACGTCAGCGTGAACGGAGTCGAGTGGCATGGCGCGGCAACGAATCATCAACGGCGACGACGAATCACGAAAGACATCCGCATCATCCGACGAACCACCGCGCAAGCCTCCCGCACCACCAGCGATTGAGTTCCGACCCGACGACGAGAAGCACGACGACGAACTCCGCCCGCAGAAGCTCGACGATGTCGTCGGCCAGCGGAAGGCGGTCGAGCGGCTGCGGATCATGCTCGACGCCGCCAAGAAGCGCAATGAACCGCTCGGCCATCTGCTGTTCGACGGCCCGCCCGGTCTCGGCAAGACGACGTTCGCGACGGTGATCCCGAAAGAACTGGGAGTCGATTTTCAGATCGCGTCGGCCCCAGCCCTGACGGCTCCGAAAGACGTACTGCCGTATCTGACAAACGCCAGCTTCGGCTCGGTGTTGTTTCTCGATGAGATCCATCGCCTGCCACCTGCCGTCGAAGAGTTTCTTTATCCGGTGATGGAAGACTTCCGAGTCGATATCGCGCTTGGCGAAGGGATGAACGCTCGGACGATCAACATGCCGCTGAAAAAATTCACGGTGATCGGTGCGACGACTCGCAGCGGCTTGCTGACCGCTCCGCTGCGCGACCGCTTCGTGAATCGGCTGCATCTCGATTTCTACGACGACGACGACCTCGCCGAGATCGTGGATCGCAACGCTCGCAAGCTGCGCACAGAGATCGAATCCGACGCTTCTGCCGAGATTTCCAAGCGGAGTCGAGGCACTCCGCGCAAAGCGAACAACTTGCTGTACTGGTGCAGAGACTACGCCGACAGCCGCGCCAAAGGCCGCATTTCCGTCGACGTCGCCAAGTTGGCTCTCGAAATGATCGAAGTCGATCACGTTGGCCTGGATGAACTCGACCGCAAGTATTTGCTGACGTTGATCAATATTTTCGCCGGAGGGCCCGCCGGCCTGACCGCGATCGCTCACAGCATGAGTTGCCCGTCCGACACACTCGAAGACGAGATCGAACCATTCCTGCTGCGGGTCGGTTTTCTGCAACGGACGCCGCGCGGCCGAGTCGTGACAAGTGCCGCGCTGGCACATCTCGGCATCGCGATTCCAGAGGCGCCAAGCCAAGGGACGCTGTTCTAATGTTGGAGTGCGGTGAGTCAGCGCCGCTTGGGATTGAAACTTGTTTGTCGATCCAAACATCCAAAGCGGCGCTGACACACCGGACTCCAAGAGGGGGCCGGTTGAAATCCTGTCCCACGTTCGCTGCAATGCCGCGCGACTTTTCCTCGCACTCTCCAACGAAGATCGAACGCCATGACGACTCTGTTTCCCGCTGCGGTGAATCCACCGCGACGCATTTTGATGGGGCCCGGTCCCAGCGACATTCATCCGCGAGTTTGGGCCGCACTCGCCGCACCGACCGTCGGGCACCTCGACCCGTACTTTCTGCAAATCATGAACGAGATGCAGGCCATGCTGCGGCAGGTCTTCCGCACGACCAACGAACTGACGCTGGCTGTCAGTGGTACCGGCAGCGCGGGAATGGAAACGTGCATAGTCAACCTCATCGAACCTGGCGACAAGATGATTGTGTGCGTCAACGGAGTCTTCGGCGGACGCATGGCCGATGTCGCCGCTCGCAGCGGTGCGCAGGTCACGATCATCGAACGGCCATTCGGTGAAATCTTCTCGACCGCCGAGGTTGCAGACATCGTCAAGAAAGTGCAGCCCAAAGTCCTCGGCATTGTGAATGCTGAGACCTCAACCGGAGCTTGGCAGCCGCTGGAAGAAATCGCGAATGTCGTGCATGACGCCGGCGCGTTGCTGCTGGCCGATTGCGTGACATCGCTAGGGGGAGTGCCGCTCGAAGTGGATGGTTGGGGATTGGACGCCGTCTACAGCGGCACGCAAAAGTGCTTGAGTTGCCCGCCAGGTCTCGCGCCTGTCACGTTCAGCCCGCGCGCCGTCGCGGCGATCGAGGCTCGCAAGACGAAGGTGGCCAGTTGGTATCTCGATCTGACGATGGTCCGCAACTATTGGGGTCAGTCGCGTGCGTACCACCACACGGCCCCCATCAATATGAACTATGGCTTACATGAAGCGCTGCGGATTGTCCTCGAAGAGGGTTTGGAAGCCCGGCACGCAAGGCATCTGAAAAACCACAAGGCGTTGAAGGCGGGCCTCGCCGCGATCGGAATCAAATACGCCGTCGCAGAAGGCCATCAGCTACCGATGCTCAATGCCGTCTTGATTCCGGACGGGATCGACGACGCGGCAGTGCGCGGCCAGTTGCTCAACGAATTCGGCATCGAAATCGGCGGCGGCCTCGGCCCGATGAAAGGAAAGACCTGGCGCATCGGCCTGATGGGCGAAGCCAGTTCACCGCGCAACGTGCTTCTGTTCCTCGCTGCGCTGGAACGCTGTCTGACCGATCGCGGCTACAAGCTAGCGCCAGGCGCAAGTGTCGCAGCAGCGAATGCGTTTTACGCAAAGAATTGATCGTGAACGACGACGCTCATCCGGACGAGGTGTTTGAGATTGAGCCGACCGACTCCGGCGGCGTGTTTGCACACCTTCCGTGGTGGCTGATTCTGACCGTCGCCGTCGTCGTCACCGAGTTGACCGCGCATCCGGCGGTCGGAGTCAGCGTGCTGTGTTTGAAATTCGGCTGGAATGATTTTCGGACCTCGATTTGGCTACGGCGGCGAGATCTGATTCCGCGACGTCGAGACGTCTGCTCGCTGTTTTATTTTGCAAGCGGGATGTGGCGTGTCTGCTTGTGGAGTTTTGGGCTGATGTTTGTCGCGATCATGTTTGTGGTCGCGGTGGAGGGAAGAGGGGTTCCGCCGCCAAAAGGTCCCGACCCCGGACGGGTGATGCAACCAGAAGTCCTGGCGTGCATGGGCATGTGGATGATGAGCTTCGTCGCTGCAACACTGATCACGATACTGTCCGTCGTCTTGGCTTGGTATCGGAACGTCAAGGTTTGGATTTCCGGAAGCATTTCCGATTCTCGACGTCGTGACGAATGGCCGCCTCGATCGAGATCACGGCTTAGTCCAGAATCGAATCTGCTGAAATGGTGGCTGATTGGATCGGGAGCAGGACTCTTCGTCGCTCTGTTCTTGTTCGGAATGATTTTGCTGTTTTCGGGTCTGGAAGCGATGAATCGTCAGGTGCGTAACGGAAACAACCAGGGTGCCGCCGCGGTTTTTGGCGGACTGGTTGGAGGAGGCTTGCCAATCATTTCGGCAGTTCTCATCTTGGCAATTGGGGGTCGGATTTTCGAACGCATTGGTGCCCAAAGTGCGACCGAATGTTGGCCAGACGAGGGAGTACTTGCCGCCTCGAACCCGTCCGGTTGAGACGAACTTGCGGGTCGCGCAAGGGTTGAGCGGTGCAGAAAACCGCTCGTTGACTTTTCCGAAAAGCACAACTAACCTCGCGCGGCAAAATCTGCCGATGGGAACAGGCATCGAAGTGGCGTCCTTCCCTGGAGCTTTGGTCCAGCCGGTCGCCGTTGGCGATGAACCCCACGATTGGGTTGTGTGTCGTCTCTCCCGCGTGCGAGGGTCGTCGTTTGTGGCTCACCAGGAGGTTGCGTGAGCCGTCTTTGTGGTCGTGGCGTTGGGTTGGACCACGCTGCACACCTGGAGCAAGTGACCATGATGTTGAATGCCCGGCTGCCTCGCTTGTGTTTGGCGTTGGTTTTTGGAGTGTGCTACGCGGTCTCCGCATCGGCTCAGGAATTGAACTGGGCCGAGAAGATGTTCGATCAACGGACCATCGACTTCGGTGTCGTGGCCCGTGGCTCGGATGCCGTCGCTCGCGTGAAGATCACCAACCTTTACAAGCAAGTTGCGCACATCTCCGACGTCCGCACGACATGCGGTTGCTCGGCCGGAAAACCGAGCAAAACGTCGCTCGAGAGTCTCGAAGAAGGCTACATCGAAGTGACGATGGATACTCGCAAATTCACCCGCCGAAAGGACTCGAACGTGATCATCACGTTTGACGCTCCGCTGTTCCAAGAGGTTCGCATTCCGATCACCGCGTACATTCGGACCGACGTGGTCTTTGATCCCGGTTCTGTCAACTTTGGGGCGGTTGAGCATGGCAAGGAAGCGACACGCACAATCAAGCTGCAATACGCCGGCCGCAATGAATGGCAGATCAAGGAGATCAAGAGCCGCAACGAATCCGTCGTCGCGAAAGCGGTCGAGACCGTTCGCAGCAATGGCCGAGTGGATTACGACATCGTCGTGACGTTGGCTCCGAACACTCCGCCGGGAACTGTTCGCGAGCAACTCACGCTGATCACCGACGATCAGACCAGCCCGCAAGTCCCGTTGCTCGTCGAGGCGAATGTCGAAGCCGACGTGACGGTCACTCCCGCGATCGTGTCGCTGGGGGTATTGAAGCCGGGTGAGGCGAAGCAGTTCAACGTCGTCATCAAGGGACGTCAGCCCTTCCAAATCGACAGAGTGGAATGCGATACGGACAACGGCCTGTTCAAGGTTCGCCTGCCGCAGACTGCTGCTCAAGTGCATGTCTTGCCGATGACAATCACTGCTCCCGACAAGCCCGGTGATCTTTCTGAAGAATTTTCGATTACCGTCAATGGACGGCCGGAGCCGGTGACGTTCAAAGCACGTGGGAGAGTCTCCGAACCGCCAGCGGGATAGAGTCAGCGAGTCGATTCGTCATGTGACACGACAACCCCGGCCAAAACAGCCGGGGTTTTTTCATTGCCGGTCTGGAGGGATTTTCGGGGACCCGACGACGTTGTCCGCTCGAATTCGACTAGCGTTGATCGCGGCGGGAACCATACGGTTCCGGCTTGGAGGAATTCATGGACGAACCACAATCCACATCGACTCGCACAACGCCATTCAACTTCCGAAGGCTGGGCTTGATCCTGCCGTTGACGGTCGTGTGCGTGTGGTGGGATTTGTATTCCAAGTCGACTGTGTTTGATCGGCTGGGCTACCCGCGCGGACAGGGGCCGGTGCATCAGTGGCTCGGTCGACTCTCAACCTTTCAGCTCTACACGAGCTTCAACGAAGGAGCCTTATGGGGAGTCGGCCAAGGTCTGACCTGGTTGTTCGCCGCACTGAGCATCGTAGCGGTCGCGGTCATCGTGTACTGCCTGTTGAAGACATCGGCCGGCCGGATCAATTGGCTGACTGTCGCTCTCTGTTTGGTGCTCAGCGGGACGCTCGGCAATCTTTATGACCGGCTGGGGTTGTACGGCTACAAGAATCCCGACACTGGCGAGCCGTATCGAGCCGTGCGGGACTTCTTGCTCTTCACGTTCGGCAACTGGCCCTGGCCAGTCTTCAATTTCGCGGACGTGTTTCTGGTTATAGGGACGGGAATGCTGGTGGCGTACTCGTTTTGGTCCGAGCAGTCTCTGGCGGGATCAAATGAGTGATGGCGGTCAGAATCACCACCAATGATCTTCGCGATTACGGCTCCAGCAAGTCGCACGGGTACGGGGTGCGATCGACCTTCGGCAGCACCTTCGGCTTGTAGATTTCCGTGTACGCTTTCGCGAGCCGATGCAGATCCAGCGCTTCTTGCGAACTCCAACGTTCGACCAGAATGAAGACCTTGGCGTCAGTCTGCGACTGGTACAACTCAAAGCGTTCGCAACCTGGTTCCATGCGTGATAGCCGTGTTTGCTCCAAGAGCAGTTCACGGATTTCCGGGACGTCCAGTTCATTTTTGACGGTGACAACCACGTTGTTGAAAGTCATGGCGAGCCTCGTGAAGATCGGGGTGGCGGAGCAGTCGACGGCAGAATAGCTCTGTCCATCGGCGTCTGCCACGGAGGTCGCTGTCATGTCACCGGAACTCGATCGTCATGGCCGGGGTGCTCAGACTGATCCGCCGAATCGGTTCGAGGCGGTGCATGCCGAACGTGATTGGGAGCAGCTCGCGGACGACGAGTCGCTAAACGAGCGTCCGGTCAAGACGCAGTTTCTGGTCGATCACTCGCGGTCGATCGTCAGCGAGAACGACAGCCCGGACATTCCGTTTCGCTACAGTGTGAATCCCTACCGAGGCTGCGAGCACGGCTGCGCGTACTGCTACGCGCGGCCAACTCACGAATATCTCGGCTTCAACGCGGGAGTGGACTTCGAGAGCCGCATCCTGGTAAAGGAACGCGCACCAGAGTTGCTCCGTGACTGGCTGGCTCGTGACGAATATCAGCCGGAGTGGATCGCGTTCTCCGGCGTGACCGACTGCTATCAACCGTGCGAGCGGAAGTTCGAGTTGACTCGCCGTTGCCTGCAAGTCGCGGCCGAGTGCGGTCAGCCGATCGGAATTGTCACAAAGAACGCACTCGTCGCACGCGACCTCGACGTGTTGCAGCCGATGGCCGAGCGACGAACCGTGCGCGTAATGCTGAGCATCACGACGCTCGACGCGGAGTTGGCTCGGACACTCGAACCGCGCACCAGTTCTCTGGAAGCTCGTCAGCGGACGATTCGTGAGCTGTCCGCAGCGGGTGTTGAAGTCGGCGTAATGATCGGGCCGGTGATTCCCGGCCTGAACGACGTCGAAATTCCGGCGATCCTGCAAGCCGCCAAAGAGGCGGGAGCAGTGATGGCCTCGTATGTCCTGCTGCGATTGCCGCTGACCGTGCGGCCGGTGTTCACTGATTGGTTGGCGAAAGCGCTGCCCTCCAAAAAGGACAAGATCGAATCGTTGATCCGCCTGTGTCGCGGTGGCGAAATGAATGACTCACAATTCGGGCGTCGCCGGCTCGGCGAAGGACCAATCGCCGAACAGATTGCGCAGACGTTTCGAGTCTTCGCCAAAAAGTACGATCTCGACCGGACCGTCCCGCCGCTCGAAACACGATTCTTTCAGCACCCAACACCAAGCTCTGGGCAGCGACGACTCTTCTGACACATGGCCTGCTTGTTTTTCAAACTGAGTGGCACGCGCTGAACATCGAGAAGGGTGTGTGAACGGTAAATGACCCTCGTAACCACGCCCTTCCCGGTGGTCAGAATCATGTCACCTACCGTAGGGCAGGTTGCGATTCCGGCAGGACTCCGATAGACACGACCTTCGTGTTCGGGTGGATTCCAGCGTTCTTGAAAAGGTGCCGATGATGGGTGAGCCGCTGTTTGATGGAGTTTCCGCGGCCATAGTGCTTTTTGGGCTCATCTCCGTTGTTGCATTGCGGGCGTCCGTCGTCGATGCGGAGATCATTCAGCGCGCGCGGAAGTTTGATCTCGCCGGTCATGTGCTGTTGGGAATCGCGGTCAGCCTGCTGCTGTTTCGCTGGATCGATGCGGTGACGGACTTGTCGCTGGAGGCTCGCCCAAGTTTTTGGCGGAGCGGTTCCTTGTCGACGACTTGTGGAATCGGACTCATCGCCGCCTTGAAAGCGGTCATCGCTGGGACGATCGCTCGCCGCGTCCAGTACTTTGTGATCACAGCCGTCAGCGCCGTGATCTCGCTGGCTATCGCATCGGCATGGGATTGGGCATTGCTCGTGCTGGCAATGTTGTGCTCAGGCCTTGCGGTTGCTCAGTGGTGTGCAACGCGGAATCGAATCAGTGACGACTCACTGGATGACGTGGAGTCTCCTCGCGAACCAGTGCTGGTGCTGGGCATCTCGGCCATGGTTGTGCTGCTGTTACTCGGAACTTGGGAACACGTCATCGCGAACGAAGCCCAACGAAAGACACGCAGTTCGCGATACTCTGCGTGGCCGCGAGCAACCGCACTCCGGAATGCTTGGGAACGAACCGGCTGGTCGGCAAGAACGGCTGACGACAATTCCACCCAACAGGTCGAAGATGTTGCCGCTCGTGAGCAATGGATCGCGTTGGGACTTGGTTCGCTGCTGCTGGTGGTCGCCGCGACTGCTTGCTTCCGAACGCGTCACGCCCCAACGACCTTGGAGACCGATCATGCAGGCTGAGCTATCAATATGGCGACCGTTGTGGGACTTCGCGGCCTTGCTGTTTGTATTGGGAATGGCCTCCGCGCTGACCAGCCGTGACCGCGCATCGTGGTGGGTGTCGCAAGGCTTGTTGCTGCTGAGTGTCGTCGTCGGCTTCGCGGCCACCGGTGCGACTCATCCAGGCGTAGACTTGTTCTCGCTGGGAATTTGGGTTCCCATCGCGTGGGCGTTGAGTTTGCTCGGCCCCTTCCGAATTCCGAAACCTTCACCGGTCAGTCCCACGAATCATGATGGAAGTCTCTGAAGCCGTCGCCGCGGTACTGCGGGAAACCTGGCCGTTCGAGCCGCAAGCGATTTTGTTGTTGGATGCGCTCGGGCTTGTCTTGGCCGAGGATGTTTGCGCCAATGAAGACTCGCCGCCGTTCGACAAGTCGCTTGTCGATGGCTTCGCGGTACGGTTAGCCGATTGTGTGACGCCGTTGCCAGTAATTGAAATCGTCGCGGCGGGACAAGTGCCGACTCGACTGCTCGATTGTCCGGCCGCGATTCAAATCATGACCGGTGCTCCGCTGCCTGCCGGAGCCGAGGCGGTCATACCGGTCGAACACACTTCTCAAACGATCGGTGCAGATGAAAGACCGTTGGTCGCGTTGCCGAGCAGTGTCACGAGTTGGAAGCTGGGTACGAACATTCTGCGGCGCGGAGCATCAACGAAGCTTGGCGACTTGGTTGTCGCGGCGGGATCGGAACTGAGGCCGCAAGAATTGGGAACGCTCGCGGAGTGTGGTCTCTCGCACGTGACTGCTCGTCGTCGTCCGCGAGTCGCCGTGCTGGCAACCGGTGATGAGTTGGTCCCTGTCGAACAGACGCTGGGACCAGGACAGATCCGGAACTCGAACGAGACAATGCTCTGCGGACAACTTCTTCGAGCCTGCGCCGAACCGGTGCCGTTGGGAATTGCTCGCGACGAACGAGTTCATCTGCGCGAGCGAATTGACATCGGACTGCAAGCGGATGTGCTGGTGCTGTCCGGCGGAGTCTCGATGGGCGACAAAGACCTCGTGCCGTCCGAACTGGCATCCGCCGGAGTGCGGCAAGTTTTTCACAAAGCCAACGTCAAACCCGGGAAGCCGATCTGGTTCGGAGTCCTCGATCGCGGGCCAAACTTGCGGACTTTGGTCTTCGGCTTGCCAGGGAATCCGGTCAGCAGTTTGGTCTGTTTTGAACTCTTCGTCCGCCCGGCTCTGCGGCGAATGATGGGCGTTTCTCCCGCCGAATCGGTTGCTGTCAAAGCGCGACTGACCGTTCCACACACGACCAAGGGGGAACGACCAACTTATCAACCCGCTCGGCTGGAGTGGCAATCGGATGGCCCGATCGTCACCGCTGTCCCATGGGTCGGCTCCAGCGATCTCCGAGCAACGGTCGCCGCGAACTCGATGGCGCTGTTTCCCATCGGGGATCAAACCTACGAACCCGGCAGCACGATCGAAGTCATCGTGTGGTAATCATCATTCTTTTTCCCTCCCCCTTTGGGAGAGTGTCGGGGTGAGGGAAACGGCCGTTCTTGAATCCCTCATCCGGCCTTTGACCACCTTTTCCCGAAGAGAGAAGGGTCGATGGAGACCTACGACAGTAGTTCGTGAATCGGCGTTGGGTCTTCCAGCACCGGGTTCGGCCGACCGGCGTGATCGAGCACGCTCAGATGCGGATCGATGCCGAGGCAGTTGTAGATCGTCGCATGGATATGCGTCGGCTGCACCGCGCGTGTCGCGGGCCGAGTGCCGTTCTTGTCAGTCGAGCCGACGATCTGACCGCTCTTGATGCCGCCCCCCGCGAGCAGACAGAACATCGAGTTGCCCCAGTGATCGCGGCCCGGTGTCCCCATGCTACCCGGAGGCCCGCCGTTGCCGCCGTCGTTCATCTTCGGCGTGCGGCTGAACTCTCCGCACAGGATCACGAGCGTCGTGTCGAGCATCCCGCGCTCATCGAGGTCGGTTAGCAGTGATGAGACCGCCGCATCGACCATCGGCAGGTAGTTGTCCATTCCCTCTTTCAGATTCCAGTGATGATCCCAGCCACCGTAGTGAACCGTCACGAAGGTCGAACCGGCTTCTACGAGCCGGCGAGCCAGCAGCGTACTCTGTCCCCAATTCTGTCGACCGTACTTGTCTCGCAGTCGCGGATCTTCCTGGCCGATGTCGAACGCCTTGCGGGCACGCGAGCCAGAGACGAAATCGAAAGCGTCTCGATCGAATTGATCCATCGCGGTGAACAGGCCACGTCGCTCAACCGTGCGCGGAATTTGATCGAGCACTTTGTTCAATTCGCGACGACTTTCAAGTCGGTTGATGTTCATGCCCGGCGCGAGATTCAGATTCTGCACCTGATAGTTTGTTTGATTCGGATCGCCCCCCGGTTGGAAGGGGTCGTACTGCACTCCGAGAAAGTTACCGCCGAAGTATCCGGGGACGAGTCCGATGCTCGAGGCATACGGCACGGCGACGTAGCTAGGCATCGACGGATGCCGAGAGCCACGCTCGCGAGCGATGATCGACCCGAGGCCGGGAAACTTGCCGGCGTTCTGCGCGCCGGACACGTTCATGTCCTTCGTCGTCAGCATCCGATGCCCGCCAGCGAAGTGGTCGCCGGTGTCGTGATGCAGTGAGCGGACGATGGAAAACTTGTCGGCGACTTTTGCCTGCTTCGGGAACAGTTCGGTGATTTCGATCCCCGGCACGTTAGTCGGGATCGGTCTCCACAAGCCACGCACTTCCGACGGAGCCTCGGGCTTCATGTCGTACAGATCGAGGTGGCTCGGCCCGCCATCCAGCCAGATCAAAATCGCGGAGGTGTCTTTCTTGCTGGTCGAGGCGGCCTTCGCTCGCATGACCTCGCCCATCCCGACGCTTGCCATCCCGGCGACTCCAAGCTGCACGAAACTGCGACGAGTCAGGCCATCACAATACGGGTTCGGAGCAGAGCCGGCGTCAATCTTCAGCATGGTCGTTCTCCAGATTCGGCGGGCAAGTTGGACGGGCGAGCCATCGCGAGAGTGGTGGTCGCCTCAAGTCATATCGGCTGCCACCAATGCGTAGCATTATTGGCCGTTCCGCAGTCTGCCTCAAGTCCGAACCCCGGAGGATGGACACTCTTACCCGTCCCTGAGTTTCAGCCTGGTCGGTCCTGTAACGGTACCACTCCTCCGATTGTGTAGGTTATCCTGCCCGGCCGATGACTGTCGGCCGAAAACCGATGGCAGCAATTCGAATCTCTTTCGCGGAGGGTTCCTGTCATGCGCCGTGCCTTATCACTCGTCATCGTCGTTCTACTTGTTGTGATTTCCTATTCTGCGCGAGCCGACGTCACCTCCGGCCCCGGCGAAGGAAACGCCATCGTAAAGTTCCAAGTCACCGTCGTCGCGGGCGAGTCCTCCGGCAAAGAATTGGATTTCGTCACCGAACGCAAAGAGAAGCCGACTGTTTTCGTGTTCGTGCTGGCCGACAAATTCTCGCGGCCGATGGCGCGGTTCATCAAAGTGCTCGACGACAAACTCAAGGCCGAGCGAGCTGATGTCGACATCGTCGCCGTCTGGTTGACCGACGACGTCAACAAGTCAAAGGACTACTTGCCGAAAGCCTTCATGTCGCTCAAGACGGAACGAACCGCTTGGTCCGTCTTCTCCGGAACGAAAACCGGCCCCGAGAACTTGGGCATCAACCCCGACGCCGACATCACCGTCGTCGTCTCCGGCGGAGCCAAGGCGAAGTTCAGCAAAGGCTACCTCTCGATCAACGAGACCGAAGTGCCAAAGGTCTTCGACGCGCTGCCGCCAAAAAAGTAGCGCTGTCGCTTCGAGGCAGCAAAGCCGCGTGAATCACCGATGCCACCAGTCCGATCGACGAATGCGACGCAATCTAATCTTGAGATGTGATCGGCTGTCCTGTCGGGAAGCGACAGGGCTACCTCGCATCGCGAATCTCGACCGACACGCTGCCGCGATTGTCGACCAACTCGGCCGGATGATCGTTGAGTCGCAGGTACAGCGTTCCGGTTCGTGATGCCTCGAAGCTGGACGAGTTTCCGAGCGGCTTCACATCCCGCATCGGCTCCGGTTCCTTGTCTGTCGGTTTCTCGGGACGAATCGTGGCCAGCAACTGCCCCAGCAGTCGGCCGTTGTGGTAGCGGATCGTGACGCCATCCGCTTCGCTGACCCAAGGCTTGGGTTTCTCGGCCAACGTGAATTGCCCAGTCGCGAGCAGTTCGTAGCGATGCCCTTTCTCGACGAACACACGGCTCGATTGCCAGCCTCGGTCTGCGTGGATTTCGACCCGCCGCGGTTTGGTCAGAGCCTCACCTTCGTGGAATTCGATCGCGTGCCGCAAAAAATCGAAGCCTTCCCAGGCATCGGCCGCAAATAAGTTCCATTCCGTGACGATCTCCGGCAGATCCGTCAGTAGATCATTTTCAAATGTTTTCCAGGCGAGCGGATTGGTCAACGACTTCGCCAGCTTTCGAAATCGCTCATGCGTGCGCGGGTTTTGATCGAAGAAGACGCTCATGCCCCAGGCCCAAGCGTAAGACTCATTGAAGAACCGAAAGTTCATGTCCTTCCATTCGTTGATGTCGAGCAACCCTGGAATCCCCCGCTGTTTTACGTCCCGCCGAATCAAGAACAACCGATCATGGCCGCGAAAGTCCGAGCGATTAGTTGGTACCAAACGTACCTGCAACTTGCCGCTGATCACTTGGTGCGTTCCGAAGTGCTCGGCCATTCCCTCGAGATAGGCGACCGGGACATCGAGTCGCGCGATCGCCAACATGAAAGCGTGCGTCGCCTCGTGCAGCAGCAGGTGGCGACGGTAATAGTCCTGCGGCTGATCGATCATCCAAAACTGGTATCCCACTTGCCGCCCGTGAAATTGATCTGGCAATTCGCCTCGCAGCAGCCCCGCCTTTTCGAACTTGTCCTTGTCCTTCATCAGATAGCCGTTGATTTGAAACTCCGACTCGTCACGAGCCGGAGGCAGCTTCCCAAAAAATTCCTCCCAGGAGTCGTAGGCCTGATCGATGAGCGGAGGCAGCGACTTCGCGACCTCGGCTTCGAGATCGGTGAACAACCTCAGACGCTTCGATTCAAAAACTCCAATACCTCCCTCATTCAATTGCTTGACCGTAATCGGCAGCAGCGGTCGATCATCCGGAATACGAAAACCGTCTTGTGCAGCTACCGGCACGATTGGCTCAAATGCGATAAGCACACACAACAGCGGAATCACCATCCCGCTTCCAATCGTCGTTGCTTTCATCGTCCTGTCCCCATCGTTCTGCCATCCGCCCTGGCCGCATTTGCCGACTCGCACAAACCGCGATAGCGTGTTCCCCGTGTCACGGCGATTTGCTCGCCGAACTTCCTTCTATCCTCTCACAACTGGCTCATCACCATGTCTGACTTCATCTACTGCCTGAACTCCAGCACGATTCGACCAACGCCGATCCTCGACAAAATTCGCATCGCGGGCGAAACCGGATACGCCGCCATCGAACTGTGGCACGACGATATCGACCTGCACCTCTCGAAAGGAGGCCAACTGACCGACATCCGCAAAGCGGTCAACGATCAGGGCCTTGAAGTGCCGACGACAATCTACCTCAAAGGCTGGGCTGAACCGGATGACTCGGTGCGCAAAGTCGAACTCGACGAATGCAAACGCCGCATGGACCAATCGGTCGCCGTCGGCGCACACTACATCATCTCTGGCCCGCCTCCGGGAGCCTGCGAGCACGCATTCGTCGGTGCAAAGTATGCCGAGTTGCTCGATCTCGGACTTGCAATGGGCGTGAAGCCGGCGTTCGAGTACCTCGGCTTCGTCGATGACATCAACAGCATCGACGCCGCAATCGAAGTCGTTGAACACTCAAAGCATCCGCAAGCCACGATCGTGCTCGACCCCTTCCATTGCTTCCGTGGCGGCAAGGGCATCGAGTCGATTGCCAAGCTCAAGGGATCGAGTATCGCGATCTCGCACTTCAATGACACACCATCATCACCGCCGCGTGAACAGCAGCACGATCACAGCCGAGTCATGCCGGGCGACGGCCACATGGACCTCCGCCGCTACCTCGATCTCCTCAAGCAAGTCGGCTATCGCCGCTGGCTATCATTGGAGTTATTCCGCGAAGACCTGTGGGCACGCGACCCACGCGAGGTCGCCAAGCTGGGCCTGGAAAAGATGCGATCTGTCGCGGAAGGTGGTCAAACGACGCATAAGACCACCACATGATGTGGCTGATGGACAGAGAATTATGTGAGTATGTATTTCTGATTTTTTCAAAAAATGACATGATGCCGTATTGACATGCGGTCGCTGTCTGGCATATTGTACCCAAACATGCTCAATGAGCGTGTTTTGTTGAGATTGGCAAACGATTGATCGGTGGAGTAGCCGATACTGAGTGTTGAATACCCAGGTGTTGTGCCAGGGATTCGGGAGCGAAGAATCGTGAGACGGGATTGGCAAAAACTCGATGCGACAGGACTGCAAAGTCTGCAAGCCCGGTTAGGGCTGCGCAGTCTTTTTGCAGTCGCGGTCGAGGTGCCCGCCGCCGTCGTGGGTTGTCCATCACAGATGATGGAAACCATTTCCAACACGAATTCGCACCCGTATCGCCTCAGGCAATGACACCGGATTATTTTTCCGACGGGAGCTTTCAAAAGCCCGGTGTCACAAAGACATCGGGCTTTTTTGTTGGACTGATTTCGGTGTTTTCGTAGCCGCGTTCGCCAGAACGCAGGATTTTGAAGAGATTGGTAGCTGTCTTGCCTGCGTTCTGGCGAACGCAGCTACGGGAGAGTCCGTTGCCAACCGGCGAGACGCATCGCCGGAAGGCTGGTGGCGGGGATTAGTGGTCGGGTCGCGGCGACGAATTCGCGAGTCGGCCGTTAGGTTTGTGGGCCTCTTAGCGGAATTGGAGATCAAATCGGGAGTCATTCAGGGTGTTGGATAACCTGGTAGTCCGCCGGCTTCGGCTGCCGGAATGTGCTGGTTCAAATCCAGCCACCCTGACTGCTCGCAGAGTTCTGTTCGCACAATTCGTCTGACCGTCAGGATGTGGGAAAGTCTGGAAATCCGCCGGCCTTGGGTGCCGGAGAGCGTGGGTTCGAATCCCACCGTCCTGACTGCGCTAATGTTGTTTTTAAATCTTGGTGTTTGTCTGCGCAGATAATATGCGCCGACAAAATCTTATGAGTCCAATAAGTGATATAGGAGTAGGTGGTCTCATTTCGGAGTAGTTCAAAGGTAGAACGGCTGGCTGTTAACCAGACGATTGAGGTTCAAGTCCTTGCTCCGGAGCTTTGGTTTGGGAATACGGAAGGGCAAGCCAACTGGCGATGGCAGCCGCCTCGAAAGCGGTCGAGCGTCCTGCGATGTCTTGAGGGTTCGACTCCCTCTCCTTCCGCCTGGATGAGTGGCGTCAGGTTTTGGTTCTTGGAATTCGTGATTTGAAAACGCGTGTCTTTGGCCGAGCGGCAGAGGTGCCAGCCTTCCAAGCTGGTCAGGTGGGTTCGACTCCCACAAGACACTCTCGGGGATCGTCTAATGGTCGGACATCGGTCTTTGAATCCGGCAATGGAGGTTCGAATCCTTCTCCCCGAAGTCAGCAACGGAAGTCATCCGGCCGGATGAGGAACCTGTTTTGAAAACAGGTCGCGGCGTTGAGCCGCATGTGGGTTCGAGTCCCACGGCTTCCTCTGAAATTGGCTTGGCTCTCTGAGCCAAGCGACGAATTCGTTGTGCATGCCGGCGGGTGGCCGGGGCGATGACGGCGGAAGGTCGACTGTGCCCATTGGGATGCTGCGGAACGGAACGTGAGCGAGACCTCGTTCCTCCGCGTCGCCTGACGGTCGCTGGGAGCACCGCCAGAGCGACTCCGATGGAGCCTCACGTTTGGCCGGACCCGGCCACCCGACAAAGGCACGACAACGCAGGACCAATCCAGAAAGGACAACCAACATGCCTGCCGATCAGGAGACCAATTCTGACGACAATCCTCCAGGGCCGAAGCGATCACCGTCTGACCACGAAAATCGAGTGGCCGTCGTGAATCAACGCAATCGCGCGGGGGTACTCACGCCGTTGCTGAAATCGTTGGGATGGGAATTTGTCGGTGTCGGCGCACAGTTCGAGATCGAAAGCGATGAATCACGGAAGCCAACCGGCCAGATGAGGAACCTGTTTGGAAGACAGGTGGCGACTCTGTCGCATGTGGGTTCGAGTCCCACGGCTTCCGCCTTGAGAAGTTGAGAGTCCAGAGTAGAGAGTCGACCACGACCCACTGAGTCGAAAGTTCCAAGAGAAAAGTCGAGAGCCTCGCCCCAAGGCGCCGAGGCTTTCGAGACTGGCGATCGACTCACCCGTCCAAGTGGTGCAATCGGCAGACACGCGGCGCTTAGAACGCCGAGCCTGGGAGTTCGAATCTCCCCTTGGTCATTGAAGAGAAGTCAGCGGTCAGAAGTCAGAGGTCAGAAGAAATGACGCGGGTGAGCGGGTGCTCAGCGGGGTCTCATAAACCTCGGAGGCCGGGTGCGACTCCCGGACCCGCTACTGGTTTGAGTTGAGTCTTGTGAAGCGTTCGTCCTCGCTGACGCTTCGCGTTCGTGAATTGAACGGCCAGGTACGCAAATTGGCAAAGCGGTCAGGTCGAGAGCCTGATGTGTGTGGGTTCGACTCCCACTTCGGCCACTGTGTTGTTTTTCGATGGTGTCCGTTGTGTAGCGGAATTTGCACGTGGCTCTGTGACAGCCGAAGTACGGGTTCGACTCCCGTCGGACACCCTGGAGAATGACGAAGCACGAATTTCGAAATCGGCTTCGATCACACCTTTCGTCATTGGTCATGCGAGCTTCTTTCGTCATTGGGTATTTCGTCATTCGTCGTTTGGAGATCAATCATGACTGCCGCATCACTCACGCTGACTCGACCGACTCTGGTTTTGAACCGGAACTGGCAGCCGATCACGGTTTCGACGGTGGCTCGGGCGCTGGTGAAGGTGTTTGGTAAGGCGGCTCGCGTGGTCGATCCGAGCGACTTTCAGTTGTACTCGTGGGACGACTGGTCGGAACTGCGGCCGTGCGACGGGGAACCGTTCATCCAGGCAGGCCGCATCCGACTGCGAGTGCCGGAGGTCGTGACGTTGACTCATTACGACCGGCTGCCGCGGCAGGCGGTGACGTTCTCGCGAAGAAACCTCTTCAAGCGAGACCACTTCACTTGCCAGTACTGCGGAGCTCAGCCGGGTGGCGATGAGCTGACGATCGACCACGTCATCCCGCGTTCGCAGGGTGGCGAGTCGACCTGGACCAACTGCGTGCTGGCGTGCGTCGCGTGCAACTCACGCAAGGCCGATCGCACGCCGGATCAGGCCGGTTTCAAGCTCAAGCACAAGCCGGCTCAACCGGCCTGGCGAGCGTTCTACGCCTCACACGAGGTGCGGATCGAAAGCTGGTCGAAGTTCCTCAGCGAGGCGTACTGGAACGTCGAGCTGCGCTAATTTGTGATTTTCGATTGGCGATTTTCGATTGGGGTTGAGGACTTCGTCTTCAATCCCAAATCGAAAATCAAAAATCGAAAATTCCTCGGCAGTGTGCTCCTGGGAGAGCAAGCGGTCTCCAAAGCCGCCCGATGGGGTTCGAATCCTCACGCTGTCACCTCGCACGCGAGCTGCGTGCGCCACAAAACAATTTGCCTTGTGGGTGTAACGGTTGGCATAGCGGACTCTTAATCCGTCGGACTGGGTTCAATTCCCAGGCGAGGCACTTTGGATTTTCGATTTAGGATTTGTGATTTTCGATTGGGTGACGTGATGCACACAGAATCGGCGACTCCGTGGCTGGCGCGCGATTACGTTCGGGACGTGTCGTCGGGAAACGTGACCGATGAACTCGCGAACGACGTGTATCGGCTGGTCTGTCGAACGGACCTTTCGAGCCCCGGTTTCTGCTTGCTGAATCTTGGAAGCAACGCGTCGTCGGAGTCGTTGCGTCGGTTCATGGTTTCGTTGAAGCGTCAATTGCAGGAGGTTCATCAAGCGCGGCGGCAACGAGAACTGGTGTTCTTGTCGGCGGCGAGATTCGATCAGCAGACCACGACGAAACTGCATCGGGACGGTGGGCCGGACGAATGCTTTCTGGTGCTCGGATACGAACCGTCGGAAGTCCGTTCGGAGGTCGTCTTGGCGGATTACTCGCGGTGTGCTCGCGACATGCGGCTCACGCCGAATGAGTTCCTCGAACAACACAATCCGATGTTCGGCCCTGGAGCAGAGTTGCTCAGGCCGTATGCGACTCGCGTGGAAGCGTTCTCGAACGAGGCCGCTCAGGTGCTGTTGATCAACAACAGTTCGGCGGCGTTGTCAAAGGACGGGACGACATGGCAAGGCGTGTTGCACACGGCGACGATCGTCAATCCGTGCGATGACAAACGCCGAGTCGTGAACTCGATGATGGTTGCCTCGGTGCCGCTCGGCACGGTTGAACCGGTGTCGCTGAGCGAGCAAGACGAATTCATCACGACGACGACCGTTCGCCGCCGAGGCTACGACCGACAACATCTGACCGACGATCAATGAATTGCATGACATGGCTGTCCTGTAAACAGCGGAACGGGGTTCGATTCCTCGGCAGGGCCCTGCGAGTGTGAGGGACGCATGACGGTCTTCGAAACTGTCGGACGAGGTTCGACTCCTCGGTGGGGCAATGCAGTCGAGAGCTGAGAGACGAGAGCTATGACAGATGCAGGCTGCATGACTCTCGACTCATGTGTCCTTGGGGTGTGGCGGATGCACGCGACTCTGCGAAGGTCGCGGACCAGGTTCGATTCCTGGCGAGGACGCCTTTGGAATTTTTGATTGATGATTTTCGATTTAGTGTGATTGAGCAATCAAAAATCGAAAATGCACCGACGCCGATGTCAAACGGTTTGGCGGCTGCCTGCAAAGCAGCACTGAGTGAGTTCGACTCTCACCGGCATCTTTTTTCGTGGCGGATGCTGCCAGCATCCGCAGCCGACGCAAGCTGCGTCGGCCACGAGTAGGCAGCGTGTTGATGACGCCCGGCCAGGGGCGCGTTGGCTCCGAGAGGTCGGTCAGCGTGACGTGTTCCTAACTGGATTAATAACGGAGCGGCATCGATGGGTAGCTCATTGGAGAGCATCAGGCCCTTAACCTGAAAGTTGCGGGTTCGAATCCCGTCCACACGGCCAAACGCCTGTAAAGCGTTTACCAGAAAACCCAAGGGAGGCGGCCGGACGGTTGTCGGCTGGTTTCGTCGGCGAGTCATTCCGTGACTCGCAATCTGAGGCGCGACGTGATCGCAGAGAAATCTGGGTCACGAAGTGCCATGACGATGAGACCAGCAGCAGCGATCGGGGCTTTGAGGGGACGATATTGATTTGGCGTGAGGCTCGGCGAACGGCCGTGTGTCGCGTCGCGAATCCGTGGGGCACGAATTGATCGTGTCTGAACGAGAGCACGAGGAACTCGTGCTCCACGAAAACACGAACGCGACGCCAGCATGGTCGGGGTCCGAGTCAGCGCGCCCTTTCAAAACGTCCTCCCGCCGAGATCGTCTGTGACAGTCGCGCGGTTCGCCGCCCGAGGGTGTTTGAAATTTCGAGTGCGGCGGGTCATCGCCGCTTGGGATTGTTTTTGGGTTGTTCGAGGTGGTTGAAAAGTTTGGAGAAATCCAAAGAAAGAAACGAGAAAGCGGTGCTGACACACCGCACTCCAAAGGAGAGGCATCATGTTCAAGAAGATCTTCATTCGCAGCTTTGAGGTCGGGCTGTTGTTCCGGCGAGGGGAGTTCGTCGGGCTGCTCGGCGAGGGGACGCATCGCTTCTTCGATCCGCTCGGTCGAGTGACCGTCGATGTTGTGTCGCAGCGGGCTCCGTGGCTGACGCATGAGAAGCTGGATGTGATCGTGAAGTCGGGGGCGCTCGACGGGCGAGCTGTTGTCGTTGACCTGAAGGACTACCAGCGCGGGCTGGTGTGGGTTGATGGGCGGTTCAGCCATGTGTTGCCGCCGGGGCAGTTCGCGTATTGGACGAAGTTCCGCGACGTGCGGGTCGAGGTGATCGACGCGCGGCGGGTGCGGTTCGAGCACGCGGACTTGCCGGTCATCTTGAAGTCCACGCTGGTGGGCCAGGCTCTCGACGTGCTGAGCGTTGAGGCGGGTCAGCAGGGTGTGTTGTTTCAGGATGGCGAGATCGTGGCGGTGTTGTCGCCGGGGCGTTATGCGTTCTGGAAGAACATCGCGACGATCAAGCTGGTCCCGGTGGACGTTCGCGAGACGATGCTGGATGTCAGCGGTCAGGAGATCATGACGGCGGACAAGGTGACGCTGCGTCTGAACGGCGTTGTGACGTTTCGCGTCACGGACGTGCGGCAGGCGCTGGGCGTGGCCGACGACTTCCGTCAGGCTCTGTACCGCGAGGCTCAGTTGGCGTTGCGAGCGATCCTCGGCACGCGCGAACTCGACCCGTTCCTGGCCGACAAGGAATCGGTCGTGCGCGAGCTGGAGCAGCTCGTCCGTCCGCGAGCCGCACAGTTGGGTCTGGAAGTTGTCTCGTTCGGAATCCGCGACGTGATTCTGCCGGGCGACATGAAAGATCTGATGAACAAGGTCACGGAAGCCAAGAAGGCGGCCGAGGCCAACCTCATCGTGCGTCGCGAAGAGACGGCCGCGATCCGCAGCCAGTCGAACACCGCGAAGTTGCTTCAGGACAACCCGACGCTCATGCGTCTGCGTGAGCTGGAAGTCCTGGAGAAGATCGCATCGACCGGCAAGCTCAACATCGTCCTCGGCGAGAAGGGGCTGGCGGAACGCGTCATCAACATGATTTAGGCGGACTCACCCAAGCGGTTTCAAGACCGTCGCCACGCTCGCCAGAGCATGGGCGATCCGTCGCGACACCCACGTTCTGGCGAACGTGGCTACCGACTCTCGACTTCGTGTTGCACGGGGTCGAGAGTTTTTTCTTGCGTTTTTCAGCGAGTGTTAAACTCGGTCGTTCTCGTTGCTTCACATGAATGCTGCACCAGAATACCTTTCTTCCGTCACTTCCTGGTTGCCACCGTTCGCAGGACGTAGAACCCGCAATGGCGAAGATCGTTACCAACATTCCGGCCGAATTCGAACAGATTGCCGCTGCCATCGGCCCGGAAGATGAATTGCTCACAGCCAAAGAACTGGGAGTCTTGTCGATCTTCGAGTCGCTCAAGAAAGCGCCGTCGTTCGAGAAGTTCCCCGGTTCAACGCTGCTGCGAAAGTGCCATCCCGGCCGTGTGCTCTGCGAACAGGGCGCCGCCGGCGCGACGGCGTTCACAATTCTGACGACGCGCGACGTGCTCAGACTGCGTGAAGTCCAGATCAAGGGCATCCGCAAGGAACTGGAGGATCGAGCGGCGGGACGCTCACGCGAGGAATTGCATCCGCAGTATGCTCGGATGACAGCGAACGATCTCTCGAAACTCGAAAACGAATATCTCCGCGAGGTTCAACAGTTGCGGCCCAAAGCCGAAGAGTTGGACCGCCCGGAGAGCAAGACGAATGTCTCGCTACGGCAGCGGGCGACCGCGCATCTGCTGGTCAATCTGGAAGGCAACGCGGCTCGCCGTTCGTTGTGGCAGCGAGCGGCACGCTGGCTGACCGGACGGAGATTGACTCGCAAGCTGCCCAAGTGGATTGCCATCGACGGGGCCGACGTCAATGCGGCGACCAAGATGGCTCCACTGCACGAGGGGGACCTATTCGGCGAGATGAGCTGCATCAACCGCGCGCCACGCTCGGCGACGGTCGCGGCCGACGAAGAGTGCTACATGCTGGAGATGCTCCGCAATGTCCTCGACATGCTGCACAGCGACCCAGCGTACAAGGAACAGATGGATGTGATCTACAGGCAGCGAGTCCTGGAAAACCACGTCCGCCGGCTGTCGATCTTCGAGAATCTGAGCGACTCGGAATTCGCCAAACTTCGCGAGGCGATCGAACTGATCGAAGTCCCGACCGGCGGGATCATCTTCGAGCAGTTCGATTCTTCGGATGCGTTCTACGTCATTCGCGGCGGCTTGGTGAAAGTCGTCGCCAACGCCTGGACGCAGGCTCGTGCGTCAGAGTTTTCCGCGGCACAGTGGACCGGTCTTGCGGCAGAAATCAGTGACACAAAAACATCGGCACTGGCATCAAAGGTCGCTACGGCTCTTTCATCACCCGTCCGAGAGGCGGCTGATCGGATCGTCGCCACGAAGTCCGCCAGTGAGGCGGATCAAGCGACGTTGATCGCCGGATTGAATGAGCTGATTTGCAACGGGGAGTTGCACACCCAGTTCGGCAAGACGACAACCGATGTGGCGATGGCGGTGGACAGTGTCGCCATCACCTTGGCAATGAACGATTTCCCAGACGATCCGAAAAAGTGGTCGGATTTGGAGTCACGCACGTTCCATCGGCTGCTGCTTGAACTAGTCTTTGCCAACATGCCGCGCCGCGCGGTGAGCGCCGGGCCTCGGCGGACACTCAGTTATCTGGGCCTTGGCGACTACTTCGGTGAGATAGGAGTCATCGCCAACGAACCGCGCAGTGCGACGGTCTACGCCTACGATCATCCCGATGGCGGAGCCAATCAGCGAGTCCCCGACTCGCGCACCGGAGCCGTTCCATCGCGCGTCGAATTGGTGAAGATCAGCAAATCCGCATTCCAAGACCTGGTCGCTGCGTCGCCGAAGCTGAAGGCGAAAGTCGAGGCCGTGATCGCTCAGCGCAAACAGCGATCGGTCGAGCAGACGAAGACCGATGCCTGGTTGTTTTTCTCAACGCAGTCGCCGGAGTTCGAACAGTTGGGATTGATCCAAGGTCAAAAGCTGATGCTGATCGACCTGAACCGCTGTACGCGCTGCAACCAGTGCGTCGAGGCGTGCGTGGCCGCTCACGACGATGGCCGCACACGGCTGTTCCTCGATGGACCGCGATTTGAAAATTATCTTGTGCCGATCTCATGTCGGTCGTGTCTTGACCCGGTCTGCATGATTGGTTGTCCGGTCGGCGCGATCCATCGAGGAGACAAGGGAGAAATCGTTATCGAGAATTGGTGCATCGGCTGCGGCATGTGCGCTGATCAATGCCCCTACGGCTCGATCCAGATGAATCCGCTGACCAAGCCGGTCGAACTGAGCGCACAGGCTCGCGAAGCACTCGGAACCGAATCGGAAATCAAGTCGATCACCGAGCAAGCAGTCGTCTGCGACTTGTGCAGTTCGTTACCCAGTCAGTCACCCTCGTGCGTTTATGCTTGCCCGCATGATGCCGCGATGCGTGTCCACGCCCAAGATTTCTTTCTGAGCGGGAGGCGAGAAGTTGCTGATTGACCGGACGCACAAGCCCTGGATTTTTGGAAGCACACTCGTGCTGTCGGTCGCGGCATCGGCTTATTGGGCGATCGACAAGCGGTCGATTCACGGCCCGACGGGCGGAAGTGTCCTTGGTTTGATTCTTGGCATCGCCGGTTCGCTGTTGATGATCTTCGCCGCGCTGCTGGCCGTACGCAAACGGCTACCAACTTGGCGAGTCGGTTCGGCTCAGTTTTGGTTGCGTGGGCATTTGTGGTTGGGGACGCTGGGCTTCGTGCTGATTCTGTTTCACGCCGGCTTTCACTGGGGAGGCGTGCTGGAGAATCTGCTGTGGGTCGCGTTCGGACTGGTGGTCGCGACCGGTTTCGCGGGAGTCGCGCTGCAACAAGTCATCCCGCGATTGCTGACGATGCGTGTGCCGTTGGAAACGATGGTTGCTCAGATTCCATTCTTGTCACAAACGATGCGATTCCGCGCGGATCAACTGGTCGCCAAGCAAGCCGGAGCGCTCGACATCGACTTCGAACCAATCAAGCCGTTCGCCAAGGAAGTCCTTAAACAGCAACGCGTGCTGAAACGTGAGTCCGACTTCCCGAAGGAGTTGGCAAAGGTTTACGCCAACGTCCCGCTCCCCGAAGCAGACGCCAAGAAACCAGCAGCCCATGCTCCTGCCGAAATCATCGCCACAAAACCCACTCTCCCGAACACCACCCCTCTTCCCTCGGCAGAGGGTGGCCAAAAACCGGCTGAGGGCTCGGAACCCGACACAGTCCCAGATTCGCCCGTTGCGACGAAGCCGAAAAGCCCACTCGAACTGATGCGTGAAAAAGCCGCTGCCAAAGCCGCAGGTGGTGAAGCTCCCGCGCCGACGACTGCGAATCCAACTTCTTCCGCTGCGGCCGAGCCGGAAAAGAAGCTTTCGCCCCTCGAACAAATGCGTGCGAAAGCCGCCGCGAAATCAGCCGCACAGCCGAATGCAGAGGCTTCAAGTCCGACTTCTTCTGTCGAAGCCCCTCCTGCCGCTCCTCTCGAAGAGAAGAAGTTGTCTCCGCTCGAACAGATGCGAGCCAAGATGGCTGCTAAGTCCGCTCCAACGCCCAGCGAGGCCGCACCGGCTGCCGAGGTTGCACCAGCGGCAACTCCCGAAATGAAGCTGTCTCCGTTGCAACAAATGCAGGCCAAACTCGCGGTTGCGAAGGGTTCAGGAGCGGACTCGGCGACCGACACGCACAAGCCACTCACAGCCGAAAAACCAACCACGGCAGCAGCGCCCGCCGCCGAAAAGCCAGCGGTCAAAAAGCCAGCGCCGATGGTGAAGCCCACCGCAGAGAAACCTGTCGCCGCCACTCCACCGAAGATCGCTGCGCCGACGCCTCCCGCGCTGTTGGCAAAGTTCCGTGACTTTCATATTCGCGTCGTGCGACCTTTCTTGAACAACGGCCGATCGCCGCAGCATCGGTTGGACGACAACATCTCCGCTCGGCGAATCTTCGCACAACTGCGATCTGATCTGCCGGCCGAACTGCACGACTCGCTGCAAGAACTCGAAGACCTCTGCGAGGAGCGACGGCAGTTCAACACCCAGTTGCGGTTACATCGCTGGCTGCACTGGTGGCTGATCCTGCACATTCCACCGTCGATTGCGTTGCTTGTTTTGTTTGTCGCGCACGTCATCGTGTCACTGCGCGTGGTTCCGTTTGGGAGATGAAGATGCTGCGTTCCAGCCGCGAGCTTTCCAGTCGCGTGGACATCAACGTGCATCGGCAGCCGAACCGCCAGCGTCGCGCGGCGTGGTGGCTGGCGTTGTGGTCAGGCGTCGGCTCGCTGATGTGGTTGATGCTCCAGCATTCGCAGGGGGAGAATCAGATCTATCAGGCCGGTGACGTGACCACGCCGCATCGGTTGATCGAGAACGAATGTTGGCGCTGTCATACGACGTGGACTCCGCTGCAACGACTGGTCGCGTTCTCTGACGACGCCCATTCGATCGACAACAAGAAATGCGAGACCTGCCACCGTGTCGCCGAGCATCACGCCAATCAGATTCCGGCTCACAAGGACATCTCGTGCGCGGCCTGCCATCAGGAGCACGAAGGGACCGACATGCTCACCAGGCCCAGCAGTCGCCACTGCATCGCCTGTCACACCGAATTGAAAACGACTCACGGCGTGAGCGAGGTCTTCGCAAAGCGTGTCATTCGATTCGATGAACGCGAAGGTCATCCCGAGTTTCGACTGAAGACGCTGCTGAAGGACGCGGCGTCGGAGCCTCCAAACGCCAAGCACGGAGTCAATCTCGCGATCGAGAACTTCAAACGTCCCGGTGACGCGGCTTCGCGGTGGCAGGACCGAGGCCGCATTCGCTTCAACCACGCCGCGCATCTCAAGGCGGAATACGACGCGAATGGAAAACTTATTCACGGGCTGATCGGCAAGGACCGCAAGTTAACAGACCTGTCTCGCAGCTGCGAAGTTTGCCACGAACCGGACCAGGAAGGGCGATTCCTCAAGCCGATCTCGTTCGAGCGACACTGTCGTGAATGCCATCCGCTGCTCTTCGACCACGAACGCTTCCCCGGCCAAGCCGTACCGCACCAGACGCCGGACATCGTCCGCGGATTCCTCACAGAGACCTACACGCTGAGGGAATTCGGAAGTCGGAAGTCGGAAGTCGGACTCCCGAGCGATGAGCCGTCGCGCCCGCTCCCCGGCCATCGCGACTTCCAGAGACTCTCCAAGGATCAAGCCAAGGCCGTTCTCGATGACGTTACCAAGGCCGAGCAGATTGCTCAGCAGCATCGACACAGCCAATTCGGCTACGAAGCCACCGGCGGCTGTCGTTACTGCCACGAAGTTGAACCAGTCGCCGACAAATCTCCGACTGCGATCGCAGATTGGAAGATTGTCCCGACGAACATCCCGTCGCGCTGGCTGCTGCACAGCAAATTCCATCACGAACCACATCGCCTGCTGAGTTGCACGGTCTGCCACGCCGATGTGGCTCAAAGCAAAAACACCGGCGACGTGCTGATCCCTTCGATCGACATTTGTCGAGCCTGTCACGCTCACCGCCCCGCCGAATGGCTCGACGGAATCAAAGCCGACAGCGTTCCTAAATCGGAATCGCCACAGGCACCGCCAAACGAATCGTTGAAAGACCTGCTCTCAAACGTAAACCGCGGCGCTCGGACGTTGTGCATTGAGTGCCACGTTTATCACGACCGCTCCAAGAACAAGTGGGACGGCCCGTTTGTGCGGTGAGAGGAAATGCAAAGTGCAGAGTGCAGAATGCAAAATGAACAATGTGAGAGTGATGGCCGCGCGTGCCACTCACTTTGCACTTTGCACTCTGCAATCGGCACTCTGCATTGTCGTCTGCCTCAGCGCCGATGACACCGTTGCCGAAGACGCGCCACCCAAACTCGTCGGGAGCGCCTCCTGTGCGACTGCCGCCTGTCACGGCGGACTCGCCGGCCACAAATTCGTTGGCTCTGAGTTCCCGATCTGGTCCGCGCGCGACCCACATTCCCGAGCCTACTCGGTCCTGGAAAACGATCTCTCGCGACAAATGGCCGCACTGCTCAACCTGCCGAAGCCGGCACATGAGTCTGCCGTCTGTTTGAACTGCCACTCGCCAGCAACCAGCGTTGAGTCCAAGCTGACTTCAATTTCCGGTCGCACTCCGCTCGCCGGTGTCGATTGCGAGCAATGCCACGGTCCCGCAGAGCGCTGGCTGACTGAGCATGTCCGCAGCGACTGGAAGCTGCGATCTGCGGCGGATAAACAGCGTCGAGGTTATCGCGACCTGACCGACGTACTGACGCGAGCCAATGCCTGTGCCGATTGCCATGTCGGCGGCCCCGGCCGAGACGTCAATCACGATTTGATCGCCGCCGGACACCCGCGTCTGTTTTTTGAACTCTCCACGTTCCACGCCAACTGGCCTAAGCATTGGCCTGCCGAAGTCGATGCGAAACGGCATCCGGCCGTCGAGAAAGGATCTGTCTTCGAGGCCAAGCTGTGGACTGTCGGCCAGACGGTCGCGGCACAGCGTTCTTTGGAATTGCTCAGCCAGCGTGCGGAGCTGGCGAAAGTGACTCCCGCCAGGTGGCCAGAACTTGCCGAATGGAACTGCTTCGCCTGCCATCACGATTTGCGATCCGCAAGCTGGTGGCAGTCGAAAGACGCGGCGAAACGCCCGCGAGGTTCGTTCGCCTGGAACGCATGGCCGTATGCGATGCTCGATCCGCTCGCTCGGCGAGTCGTCGGTTCAGAGAACTCAATCCCGCAATCCGAATTGACGAAGCTGCGGTCACGGTTTGAGTCTCCAGTCTTGCCAGCCGATGCGATCTCGCGCGAAGCCATCGCCATCGCGCAGGGACTTCGTTCGGCAGCTGAACGATTCAACCGCAACGATGCAGCCAAGGACGTGCTCTCCGCGAAATCGCTCGCGGCGATGCGACTCGCCTTCGTGACCGATGATGGCCTAAACCTTGTGAATCGCGATTGGGATTCGGCCACGCAACTCTTTCTGAGCTTGAACGCGCTGCAACACGCGATCGTCGCCAGCACGCAAACAGACCCAGAACAGGACCGCCAGATTCAGGCTGTGCTCGACTCGATGAATGAAACGTTGAACTTCCAGCCTGGGCTTCGTAGCCCGCGTGATTTTGCCGCTCAACCGATCGAGCGCTTGCAGGCCGATCTGCAGCGCTTGCGGAAGTTGCTGAGTCCGCCTTGACCTACCGTCCCATGATCCATGCCTGAACCTGACTCATCTCGCGGCGAACTGATCCTGCTTGGCACCGGTACCAGCGTCGGTGTGCCGATGATCGGCTGCGATTGCGCGGTCTGCACATCGACTAATCCGAAGAATCATCGCACGCGCACCGGTGTCGCGATCAACACTCCGCGCGGCGTGTTCGTCATCGACACTCCCCCCGAACTGCGGCTGCAATTGGTGCGTGAGCGAGTCCGTTTAATTGAAGCGGCCGTGTTCACGCACGCGCATGCCGATCACATTTTTGGGCTCGACGATCTGCGGACCAGCGGTTGGAAGTTGTCGCGGCCGATTCCGCTGTTTTGCGAAGAGCGGGTCGAGCGACAGCTTCGCGCGTCGTTCGGTTACGCCTTCGAGACTCCATCCCAAGTCCTGCATCCGGGGGCGATTCCGAAATTGGAGTTTGTGCGGATTGGCCTCGAGGCCTTCGACGTGCTCGGCCAGCGAGTGCAGCCGATCCGCTTGCTGCACGGGCAGTTGCCGATCCTCGGCTATCGAATCAATGACGTCGCTTTCTGCACCGACGTCAGCCACATCCCTGAGGAAAGTTGGCCGCTGCTGGAAGGGCTGGACGTGCTGATCCTCGACGCCCTGCAAGACAATCCGCATCCGACACACTTCAGCATCGCTCAAAGTTTGAAGGTCGTGGAACGGCTCCGTCCGCGCCAAGCGTTCTTCACGCATGTGTCCCACAAGCTCGACTACGACGCCACAAATGCTCGCTTGCCTGCTGGCGTCGAGTTGGCCTACGACGGACTCCGGCTTCCGCTGTGAGTGAGCGCGGAGCGCAGGTTTGTGCCAATGATGCGGCTCGCCTTTCGCTCGCAGACTGCGTGGGTTAGTTTGGTGTTACCATGCCTCAACCTGCCCAGCCAATTGCGTCGCATACTCTCAAACTGTCCGGTCGCACCGCTCTCGTTACCGGAGCCGCTCGCGGGATCGGACGAGGCTGTGCGTTGGAACTGGCCCGCGCCGGGGCCGACGTTGCAATCAATGATCGGCAGCCAAATGTCAACACTGCATCGCTGATCGCTGAAATCGAATCGCTCGGCCGCCGCGGCTTACTCGTCGACGGCGATGCGTTCGAGCGTTCCTCGTGCGAGAACATCGTGCAACGGACGCTCGCGGCATTCGGCCGGATCGACATCCTGGTCAGCAACCCCGCGTACTCGCGGCGCGGTGATTTTCTCGATTACGACCCGGAGGTCTTCGACAAGACGCTGCGAGGCACACTGACCGCCGGGTTCCACATGAGCCAGTTCGTCTCGCGTCACATGGTTGAACGCGGAGGCGGTGGGAAAATCCTGTTCATTTCAAGCGTCCATTCACGACGGCCCTACGCTCGTGCTGTCGCCTACAACGCGGCCAAGGCGGGTTTGAATCACATGGCCTTCACGATGGCCGCCGAACTGATCCGACACCGGATCAACGTCAACGTCATCGAACCCGGCTGGATCGACACCCCCGGCGAACACGAAACCTTCGGCGACGCGATGATCGCAGAAGAAGGAGCAAAACTCCCGTGGGGCCGCATCGGCACACCGTCCGACATCGGCCGAGCAGCAACGTTCTTGTGTTCCGACGACGCTGACTACATCACCGGCACCTCGCTAGTCGTGGACGGTGGCTTTTGTCTCCGCGATTCGATCAGCAGTCCGTCAATGACGCCCAAGTAACGTCCTTGGAACTGCGGTGTGTCAGCACCGCTTTGAATTTCCCGTGGGTTTTGCCGTGAAAATAAAACCATCCAAAGCGGCGCTGACACACCGCATTCCAAAAGGCCTGTCATGCACCGCGTCGAAAAATCCTACGAACTGTATCGTCGAGCCAACGAACTCATTCCTGGCGGGACGCAGTTGCTCAGCCGTCGGCCGACGAAGTATGCCTATGGCGTGTCGCCAGTGTATGCCGCGCGAGCGAAGGGCGCACGCTTTTGGGATGTCGATGGGAACGAGTACATCGACTGGGTCAGTGGCATTGGGGCGATCATTCTCGGTTACTGCGATCCAGTTGTAGACGACGCGGTGCGCGAACAGATCGGCAAGGGGGTCGCGACGTCGATCAGCAGCGAACTTGAAGTCGAACTGGCCGAGGAATTCTGTCGCACGATTCCGTGTGCCGAGATGGTTCGCTATGCCAAGTGTGGCGGCGAGGCGTGCGCGATCGCGGTTCGAATCGCTCGGGGAGCGACTGGTCGAGACAAGGTGCTTTTCTGCGGCTATCACGGCTGGCACGACTGGTATCTCGCGGCGAATCTTGTGGCCGAAGAGAGTTTGAATTCGCACTTGTTCCCCGGAATTGAACCGATCGGCGTGCCCAAGGCGTTGGCCGGAACGGCTCTTCCGTTTCCGTTTGGTGATCTCACGGCGTTGGGGCAGATGCTTGACGATCACAAAGGGGAAGTCGCGGCGGTCATCATGGAGCCGTTGCGGTCTGAAAAGCCGACGGACGGATACCTCGCGGGAGTCGCAAAGCTGGCGCGGGAACATGGGGCCGTGTTGATCTTTGATGAGGTCTCGTCGGGATTTCGCTTCGGGATGCAGGGGGCTCAAGGGTACGTCGGCGTGACGCCAGACATGGCGGTCTTCGCGAAATCGATATCGAACGGTTATCCGATGGGAGCGGTCGTCGGGCGGCGCAGCGTGATGGAGCCGGCGGCGAGGATGTTCATCTCCAGCACCTACTGGTCCGATCCGATCGGCATGGCCGCCTCGCTGACGACGATCCGTGAACTGCGACGTCGAAACATATCGGAGGGACTCTGGTCATTCGGTCATGAACTGCAATCGCGACTCGATGCCGTCGCGAGAGAGACTGGGCTTGAGGTGAAATGCTCCGGATTGGCCGTGCATCCGCATTTGGAGTTCGCCTCGGCGTCGCCCGATCTGAAACCGGTTCTGGCAACGTTATTCATTCAGGAGATGGCCAAGCGTGGCTGTCACGGCTACGCGAGCTTCTACCTCAACGCGGCTCAAGGAGCGGCGGAGTTGGAGCAGACGACGGCAGCGGCTCGCGAGGTCTTCGCGATCCTCCGCCAAGCGATCGAGAGCGGCAACGCCGAGTCGTTCCTCGAATGCCCCCGCCAGCAAGATGCGTTTCGGCGACTGGTGCGATAGGCTG
>Ga0194132_10000545_pt1 | contig 77165 bp, 80 predicted proteins | sample TA2KigOf80mmetaG_FD_148612 | JGI IMG/M metagenome (GOLD analysis project Ga0194132, IMG submission 148612) | Freshwater microbial communities from Lake Tanganyika, Tanzania - TA2015054 Kigoma Offshore 80m | ecosystem: Environmental > Aquatic > Freshwater > Lake | place: Tanzania: Lake... | reverse complement strand
CGACGACCCATGTTCAAGGAGCTTCGTGCTCGATCCCTTGCAGCCTGGTCAGAGGCGTCGGCAGCCGCATGAGCCTCGCCCAACCCAGCGTACCTCACCAGCCCAGGCCAGTTAACGTGACAATGCCTACCGGACGGCTTTCCCCGTCGTTGGTGGAACGAGGGACTGGCGCGTGCCACGATGGCCGAGCACCGAGCGATAGGTCGCTTTTGATTCACGGCAGGGCAGGGTTCCGACGTGGCTGACCTCGTGAACTCCACGGACAATCTGGCACGACGAGTCGAGAATGGCGCGTTGGTCGCCATTCCGCCCGACTACGCGGGGGTCGCCATGGCGGCGACCCGGGCCCTGGTGCGGCGCGAGGCGCGCGATCTGCGCCTGCTGGCGGTACCGACCAGCGGCCTGCAGGCCGACCTGTTGATCGGCGCCGGCTGCGTCGCGGCGTTGGAGGCGGCGGCCATGACGCTCGGCGAGTATGGGGCGGCTCCGTGCTTCGTCCGTGCCCAGCGTGCCGGCGCCCTGGCGATGAAGGATGCCACGTGCCCGGCGATCCACGCGGCCCTGCAAGCCGCCGAGAAGGGGGTGCCGTTCATGCCCCTGCGTGGGCTGATCGGCACCGACGTGCTGCGTTTTCGCGCCGATTGGACAGTCATCGACAACCCGTTCTCGGCCGGGGACCCCATCGTCGCCCTGCCGGCGATCCGGCCCGACAGGGCGCTGTTCCACGCGGCGATGGCGGATCGCGAGGGCAACGTCTGGGTCGGCCGTCGGCGCGAACTGATCACCATGGCTCACGCCGCCGAGGCCAGCCTGGTCACCGTCGAGCGCCTGGTCGACCGACCGCTTTTCGACGACCCGGCGCTGGCGGCGGGCACGCTGCCCGCCCTGTTCGTCGAGGCCGTCACGGTCGCGCCGCGTGGCGCCTGGCCCATCGGATTCGAGGATCTCTACGCCACCGACGACGACCACATCGCCATGTACGCGCGCGCCGCCGCCACGCCCGAGGGTTTCGCCCGCTACGTGGCCGATCACGTGCTCAACGCCGACGAGGCCTGACATGGCCGACCCGCGCCTGCTGATCGTCACCCTGGCCCGCCTGCTCGATGGCTGTCGGACCGTGGCGGTCGGTGCCTTGTCGCCGATCCCGGGCAGCGCCGCGCTGCTCGCGCGCGAGCTTGCGGGCGGGCGCCTGCACGTGTCGGTGCTGGGCAGTCGTCGGCACAGCGACTTCTCGGACGGCGGGCGCGAGCTGTTCGACCGCGCCGGGCAGGGCCGCATCGACGCCTTCTTCCTGGGTGGCGGCGAGATCGACGGCGCGGGCAACATCAACATGGTCGGCACCGGCGGCTATCCCCGATCCGCGGCGCGCTTCCCCGGCACGTTCGGCGCCGCCTTCATGGCCTTCGCCGTGCCGCGAGTCATCCTGTTTCGCGAGGAGCACACGCCGCGCGTCCTGGTGCCGCGCGTCGCCTTCGTCAGCGTGCCGGGCACCAGCCCGCCCGGCGTGTGGCGCCGAGGCGGCGCCACCGCCCTGGTCACGGGTCGCTGTGTCTTCGACTTCGATCCTGCGCGCGCCCGGTTCGGGCTCCGGAGCGTCCATGCGGGCGAGACGGTCGCGAGCGTGCGCGCCGCCACGGGCTTCGACTTCGACGTACCCGCGTCGGTGCCGACGACCGAGCCACCCAGCACGGCCGAGACGGCGCTGCTCGATGGCCCCGTCGCCGGCGCGATCGCCGAGGTCTACCCGCGCTTCGCCGGCGCCGTGTTCGAGCCAACCCGCACGCCGTAGCCGGCGGCGTCGATGCCGACGCGCGTAGCGGCAGCGACGATGCCGTCCCACACGGCCAGGTCGAGCGGAACCGCCGCGTAGCGCTCGGCCGCGAGCCGCGCCTCGGGCTCGCCCGGCATCATGACGCGCTCGACGCCCTCGACGGGCGGCACGGCGCGCAGGCGCTCGGCGTAGGCGGTGGCGCTGGCCAGCGCGGCGTCCAGCGGCCGGAACAGGTCAGCCTTGATCGCCAACAGCAGCCAGTTAAACTCGTAGGGCGCGCCCATCATCGCGTCGCCCACCAGTTCGGCGATGACGCTGAGCCCGCTGCCCTTGTGCCCGGCCGCGGGCAGCAGGGCGCCGCCGTCCTGGTAGACGGCGGCGGAACGCGTCGGCCGGCCGTGGACGTCGGGCGTCGCGCCCTCGGGCAACGGCTTGCCGGTGGCGCGCGCCAGTGTCGCCTTGCCGTTGGCGATAAGCGAGGTCTCGAAATCGGCGACGGCGGGCGCCTGGTCGCCGAGCGGGAAGCCGAACGCGTAGGGGTTGGTGCCGAGGATCGGGCGTGTCCCGCCATTGGGGGGCGAGGCCCGCCCACTCGCGCCAGCCGCCGCCACCGAAGACCTGGCACAGGAAACCGGCGCGGGCGCCGCGTTCGGCGTAGGCGCCCATGCGGCCGGTGTGCCCGACGTTGACGACGCCGGCCAGCGCCCCCCCCCAGCCCGGCCGCCCGGGCGAGGACTGCGTCGAGCGCAAACTCCATGGCCGCGATGCCGATGCCACCGCCGCCGTCGACTTGTAGCACCGGGCCGTCGTCGTGCACGAGTCGCGGCACGCCCGCCGGGTTCAGCCTGCCGGACCGCGCGCACTCCAGGTACCAGCCGAGCCGGTTGACGCCATGGGATGTGACACCCTTGATCTCGGCGTCGATCAGATGCGCGGCGGTCTTGGGCGCGGCCTCGGCACCGAAGCCGCCGGCGACCAGCGCGTCGGCCACCAGGCGTTCCAGGCGATCCGTGGCGTAATGCGGGTGCTCGGTCGGTTCAGCCATGGGCGCGGTCCTCCGGCTCCTGTCGCGTTCAGGCTGTGATACGGCGCCGTGTGACGATGCGGAAGCGCCAAGCCAGGCCGACGGTGGCGCACGCCAGCGCGAGCCACAGGCTCCACAGCAAGCCGTCCAGGCCCAGGCCGAGGCAATGGCCGGCCAGCCAGGCCACCGGCACGCCGACGATCCAGAACGCCACGGCGTAGACGACGGTCGGCGACAGCGCGTCGCTGAACCCGCGCAGCGCGCTGATCATGACGCCCTGGCCGCCGTCGACCACGACCATGGCCGCGGTGATGCCGATGGCGCCCAAGGCCACCGGCACCAGGATGGCATCGCCGGTGTAGGCGCCGACGACCAGCGGCGCGCCCAGCGTCAGGGCGATGCCGACCGTGCCGGTCACCGCCAGGACCAGCACGAAGCCGGCCCACCCGGAGCGCGTCGCGCTGCGCACGTCGCCGCGGCCCATGGCCTGGGCGGTGTGCACCGTCGTCGCGGTGCCGATGCCGACCGAGAGCATGAAGACGAGCGAGAGCACGTTCGAGGCGATCTGGTAGGCCGCCACCGGTACGTGACCGAGCTGGCCGGCGAACCCGGCCACGGTGGCGAAGCACGCGCCCTCGAGGCCCAGCGCGATCGCCATGGGCAGGCCGATCGAGATCAGGCGCTTCGCCACGGCGCGCGACCCACCCGAACCGAGGACGCCGTAGCGGCGCATCGACGGCGTGAACAACACGTAGCCGACGATCGCGGCGACCATGAACCAGCGCGCCGCGCTGAAGCCGAGCGCGCCACCGGCGGCACCCAACGCCGGCAGGCCCAGGTTGCCCTCGACCAGCAGCCAGCAGGTGAGGATGTTGATCAGGTTGCCGGCGACGACGATCGCGGCGCCGACGCGCGGCTGGCCGATGCCTTCGAGGAACAGCGACGTGGCCACGAACAGGATCGCGACCGGCATGCCGATGGCGTACATGTGCAGCACGCGCCCGCCGCCACGCGCCAGGTCCTCGGGCTGGCCGAGCACCAGCAGCAACGACTCGCCCAAGCCGAGCAGGGTTGCCGAGCCGAGGCCGAACAGCATGCCGATGACCAGGGCGACGCGCCAGGCGTGGCCGCACTCGTGTAGCCGTTCGGCGCCCTTGGCCTGGGCGGTCAGCACGCCGGTGCCCAGCATCAGGCCGATGCCGAGCGACAGCAGCATCAGCTGCGGCGCGCTGGCGATCGCGAAGTAGGCGAGTTCGGTCGCCCCGGCTTGGCCGACGAACGCCGTGGCGACGAACGCCATGACCAGCAGCCCGGCGCGCGCGAACATCACCGGCACCGCGAGGCGGCCGATCGCCAGAATTTGATCGCGGAAGCGCGGGCTCGGCGCAGGGTGGGCGCGGGGCGGGGCGGAGGTCACGGGCGGCGACCCTATAGGGCCGGGCCGGCGCGGTGAAGGGGCTCGTGGCGCGCGCTCAGCGTCGGGGCCGGATTTACTTTCCGGCCAACGCGACCTACGTTCTCCGCCTCGAAACGACGCGCCCGAGACCGCAGATCATGAGCCGAGAGAGTCGCCGAAGCCGTGTCCGCCGCAAGGTCGGCGCGCTGCGCCAGCGACCGTGGGGCCTGCCGTACCGCCGGCTCACGCCGATCGCGATCCTGAGCGCCGACCAAGTGGAGGCGGTGCACGACGCGGCTCTGCGCATTTTGGAGACCATCGGCGTTGTGGTCGAGGACGCCGCCGCGCTCGATGCTCTGGCGCGCACCGGGGCCGTGGTCGACCGGGTCGAGCGGCGCGTCCGCTTCGATCGCGGGCTGGTTCGTGCCCTGTTGGCCAAGGCGCCCGGACGGTTCACGGTGACGGGCAGCGCGCCCGGCCGCGACCTGGTCCTTGGCGACGAGACCATGGCGTTCGCATCGGTCGCGGGGCCCGTCCACGTCATCGACGGCGATGGCGCACGGCGCGACGGAACCCACGCCGACATGATCGAGGCCTTGCGCGTGATCCAGGGGCTGAACACGGTTCACCTGATCGGCGGCGCGCCAGTCGCGCCACTCGACCGGCCAGTGGCGACCCGCCACCTCGACATGGTCGAGGCGTATCTCGCCGTGACCGACAAGGTGTTCCACGTCTGGCCACGCGAGCGCTACCGCGTGCGCGATGCGCTCGATCTGCTCGGCGCGGCGTTGGGACTCGACCGGGCCGACGTCGAGGCTGCGCCGCGCGTGCTGGGGACCATCGTCTGCGATTCGCCGTTGCGCTACGACGGGCCGACGATCGCCGGGTTGTTGGAACTGGCCGAGGCCGGCCAGGCGATCGTGGCGGCGCCCTTGGCGCTTGCCGGAGGCACCGCGCCGGCGTCGCTGGCCGGTGCGCTGGCCCAGCATGACGCCGAGGCGCTGGCCGCAATCGCGCTCGCACAGGCCGTGCGGCCGGGGACGCCCGTGGTCTACGGCGGCATGGCAGGCGCGGTCGACATGCGCACGGCGGCGCCCGCCTTCGGCACGCCGGACGCGGTGCGGGCGACGCTCGCGCTCGGCCAGCTCGCGCGGCGCCACGGCCTGCCGTTCCGCGCCGGCGCCGTCAGCTCGGGCAACGTGGTCGATGCCCAGGCCGCCTACGAGACCGAGATGGCGTTGTGGGGCGCGGTGCTGGGCGGCGCGCACTACTTCGGCCACGCGGCGGGTTGGCTCAACGGCGGCCAATCACTCTCGCTGGCCAAGATGATCGTCGATGCCGAGATGCTGCAGATGATCGCCGAGGTGCAATGGCCGCTGGACACGGCGCGCGACGAGCTGGGGATCGAGGCCATGCACGAGGTCGGCCCCGGCGGCCATTTCTTCGGCGCGGCCCACACGCTGGCGCGCTACGAGAACGCGTTCTACGCGCCGTTGCTGTCGGACTGGCGCAACTACGAAACTTGGCGCGAGGCCGGGGCCGAGGACACGGCCGCGCGCGCTGGGCGCCTGTGGCGCGAGCTCGCCGAGGCCGAGCCGACCGCGCTCGACCCAGCCGCCGCCGAGGCGGTCGCCGCGCTCGCCACAGAGCGTCGGCACGCGATCGCCGCATCGGCCTAAGGCGCCCGTCCATGCTGGATCGTCTCGATCACGTGACCATCCTGGCCGGCGACCTGGACGCGTCGGTCGCGTTCTACGAGGGTGTGCTGGGTCTCGCGCGAGGGCCCCGACCGCCCTTCGGGTTTCCCGGTGCGTGGCTCTATTTGGCGGAACGTCCTGTCATCCACCTGATCGGCGGGTGCGGCCGCGCCGACGGCACGGGCACGATCGATCACCTGGCGTTTCACGCCCAGGGCGTGGACGCGACGCGTGCTCGCCTGACGGGGTTGGGCATCGCGTTCGAGGAACGCGTGGTGCCTGGTCAAGGCCTGATCCAGCTTTTCGTGCGCGACCCCAACGGCGTGCGTGTCGAACTCAACTTCGACGCACCGGCCGCGTCGTCATGAGGATCGACGGCGTCGCCTGGCGCACCATCGCGCCCGAGGCGGATGGGTGCTCGGTGCGCATCATCGATCAGACCCTGCTGCCCCACCGCTTCGAAACGCGGGTGCTGCGCACGCTGGACGACGCGGCCCGCGCCATCCGCGTCATGCAGGTGCGCGGCGCGCCCCTGATCGGCGCGACGGCCGCGTATGGGCTCGCGCTCGGCCTGGCCGAGGATGCTTCGAATGCGGGGCTCGAACGGGCGCACGCGGTGCTGCTGGTGACGCGGCCGACGGCGGTCAACCTGCGCTGGGCGCTCGATCGGGTGCGCGCCGCCGTGGCGCCGCTGGCGCCACGGGCGCGCGCCGGCGCGGCGTTCGACATGGCCGCTCTCCTGTGCGACGAGGACGTGGCGACGAACGAGGCGATCGGGCGGCACGGTCACGCCCTGATCGCCGAGCGGGCCAAGGCGCGCAGCGGCCGCGTGGACGTGCTGACCCACTGCAACGCTGGCTGGCTCGCCTGTGTCGATTGGGGCACCGCGCTCGCGCCCATCTACAAGGCCTACGACGCGGACATCGCGGTCCACGTCTGGGTCGACGAGACCCGACCGCGCAACCAGGGTGCGGCCCTGACCGCGTGGGAACTCGGGCGCCACGGCGTGCCCCACACGGTGATCGCCGACAACGCCGGCGGCCACCTGATGCGCAACGGCAAGGTCGATCTGTGCATCGTCGGCACCGACCGCACGGCGGCCAACGGCGACGTGGCCAACAAGATCGGCACGTACCTGAAGGCGCTGGCCGCCCACGACAACGGCGTGCCATTCTACGTCGCGCAGCCGTCGTCCACCATCGACTGGACCCTGGCCGACGGCGCCGCCATCCCGGTGGAGGAACGCGACGGCGCCGAGGTTGGGCGCATCAGCGGCGCGCTCGACGACGGCTCGGTGGTCTCGGTGCGCCTGGTGCCCGAGGGCACGGCGCTGGCCAACCCGGCCTTCGACGTCACGCCAGCGCGCTACGTCACCGGGCTGATTACCGAACGCGGCGTGTGCGCCGCGTCGGTCCACGGGCTGGCGCGCCTGTTTCCCGAGCGGGCTTAGCGCGCGCCCGTCATCGCGCGGGTGCCACGGCCTTCGGGGCTTCGAGACGCAACGCGAGCAAGGCGGCCATCGCGAGGGCGGCGGCGAGGCCGGCCACGCAGGCGCCCCAGCCCAGACCGTCGTAGAGCCGGCCCAGCACCCAGGCACCCACCAGGCCGCCGCCGTAGTAGCTGGCGAGGTAGAGGCCGCTGCCCGGTCCGTGGTCGCCGCCCGGCTGACGAAGCCCGTGGCGATGGCCTGGGCGAAAAACGTGCCGGCGCCGACCAGCGCCATGCCCACGAGGACCACCACGAGATTGGGTGCCAGGACGAGCGGCAACCCCAGCGCGGCGACGAGCGTGGCCGGCCAGAACGTCCGCCGCGTGCCGAAGCGCAGCGCCGCGCGCCCGGCGAGCGGGGTGGTGACGATCGACGGCAGGAACACCAGGTAGACGAAGCCCAACTCCATGGCGCCCAGCCCGATCGGCGACGCGACGAGCACGAAGTTGACGTAGGTGAACAAGCCGATGAACACGAACAGGATCACTAAACCGATGGCGAACGTCTCGCGCAGCGCCGGGTTGCCCAGGTGATCGCGCCACGCCGCCAGGGTCGACCGCGCGGGACCCATGGACGCCATGGGGGTGGCGCGCGCGAGGTCGAACACCACCAGCGCCGCGCCCACCACGTTGAGCGTGAAGAAGAGGTAGAAGTTGGTCGCCAAACCGAGCTGGTCGGCGACCGAAGCCGAGACCAGGCGCCCGATCAGGTTGCTGGCGACGACACCGGTGATGTAGGCGGCCAACACCGAGGCCGCGTCGCGCACGCTGTACTGCTCGGCCAGGTACGCCATGGTCAGGGTGAAGGCGGTCGCCATGAACACGCCCTGGGCGATGCGCAGGGCGGTGAACACCATCAGATCCGGCGCGACGGTCAGGAGCGACGTGGGGATCGCGAGCAGGGCTAGGCTGATCCAGTTGCCGTTGCGCCGGTCGATACGACGGCTGACCAGGGCGACCAGAAGGCCCGCGGCCGCCATGCCCATGGTGCTGGCGTTGACCGCGAAGCCCATGGCGGCGCGGCTGACCTGGTACGTCTCGACGAGCGTCGACAGGATCGCCTGGGCCGCGAACAGATCCACCAAGGTCAGGAAGCCGATCACGCCGATCAGCAGGCCGCGCGCGGCGTCGGCACGGGAACGAGCGGCGGTCGGGGCCGGGTTGTCGAGGACGGTGACGGTCATGACCTTAACCTCGGGTCGGGGCAGGGGGCGGGAGCGCGGCGGGGGAAGGCCGCGCTCCCGCGGGGCGCGCGTTCGTGGGGAGGGGCGCCCCGGTTACATCATCGTGTCGTCGTCATCGTGACGCAGAAGGTCGGCCGAGATCAGGATCGCGGTCTCGGTGCCGTCGTTGCGCCACCAGTGGGAGACGGTGTGCGTTTCGGTCGAGAGTTCGCCCGCCTTGTGCACGATCGGCACGAGGCAATCGCTCGAGTACTCGGTCACCTCGCCCTAGACGACGTAGATCTGGGCCGGACGATCTTCCTGGCTGTGGAACGGCACGACGCTGCCGGGCTGGATTTCCAGGCGGCGCAGGCGGAACAGGCGGCCGTCGATGGACACCGGCTCACCCGCCAGATTGATCGAGCCGAGCACCGTGTCGGTGACCCCCGCGGGGGCGGTCATGCGGTCGGCCAGGGGATTGGCGCCGACCTGGTCGGACGGGCACTCGCCCGCCACGGCGGGCGTGACGTAGGTCGCCACCGCCAGCAGGCTGGTCAGGGCGAACGTCGTGGTGAACGCTGATCTGCGGAGCATGGGCTGGTCCTTCTTCCTTCGTCGCGGGCCGGTATGGCCGCGCCATGGCCGCAAGGATCGTGGTTCAGTGTACGGAACGGAAATGCCGATCGCGCCTGATTTCCATAGCCGGCGGTCATGGCCGGCATCGCTATCGCCAGGGCGAACCTGGCCTTAGACTCGCGCCCGTCAAGCCGGAGTCCAAGCGTGGCCAGTCGCGCCGAACCCATCGAACCTAGCGTCAGCGGGCCCGGGGCCCTGTCGTTCGCCGTGCTCTACACGCTGCACAGCTTCTCGCAGGCGACCACCATGACGATCATCCCGCTCGAGGCGCTGCGCCTGCTGGGCAACGCGCGGGACGTCTCGGTGCTGTTCTTCGTCACCGGCTGGGGTGCGTTCCTGGCGCGGTTCCTGATCCCGCTCCTGATCCGCCGATTCCGGCGCCGCCGGGTGCTGTCGGCGGGCGCGTTGTTCGTCATGGTGGCGCCGATCCTGATCGGCACCGGCAGTCTGGCGGGGCTGGTGGCCGGCTCGGTGCTGCGCGGGTTTGGCGGCGGCTGCGTCAACATCAACCTCAACCTTTACATCATGGACTACGTGCGCAAGCAGGACCTGGCGCGGGTCGAGCCGTTGAAGTTCGGCCTTTCCGCGCTGGCTTGGGCCGGTGGTCCGACCATCGGGGTACTGCTGTTCGAGCGGGTGGCGCCGTGGGCCGCGTTCGGCACGGCGAGCGCCCTGGCGATCGCCGAGCTGGCCTACTTCTGGTACTTGCGCCTGACCGACGCGCCCACCGTAGCGCCCATGAAAGTGCCGCCGCCCAACCCGCTCCGCTTCGTCCGCCGTTTCGCCGTGCAGCCCCGGCTGCGCCTGGCCTGGGCGTTGGGCTTCGGGCGCGAGTTCTGGTGGGATCTATTCTTGGTCTACGCGCCGGTCTATCTGGTCGTCGCCGGCACCAGCAACGAAACCGCCGCCTATGTGGTGTCGGGCGGCATGGTCACGATGGTGGGCGCGCTCGGTTTCGGCTGGTTCGCTCGGCGCTTCGGCGTGCGCCCGGTGATGGAGATCGGCTTCGTCGCGGTGGGAACCCTGACACTCGGCGTCCTAGCGGTCTACGACCAGTGGATCGCCGGCGCGGCCCTGCTCGTCCTCGCGGCCCTGGCCATCACGGCGTGCGATTCGGTGGCGAACGTCACGTTCTTCCGTGCCGTGCGCAAGCGCGAGCGGCCCGAGATGACCATGGTCTACTCGACCTACGGCGACATCGCGGGCCTGGTGGCCATGGGCGTGTTCGCCGGCCTGCTCAGCGTGTTCGACCTGTGGATCGTGTTCGCCGTAACGGGCGTCCTGATGTTCGGATTCGCCGGCCTGACCCGCTGCCTGCCACGCGGCCTGTAACCCTCAGCGCGCCTCGGGTGGCACGCGGAAGGCGACCATGGCGCGGTTCCAACCGTTGATGAGGACGATGGCCCACGTCAGGTCGACGATCGCGCGGTCGTCGAAGTGCTGGCGCAGATCGGCGAAGTCGGCATCGGGAACGCCGCCGGCGACGTTGGTCACCGCTTCGGCCCACTGCAGCGCCACCTTGGCGCGTGCGTCAAACGCGGGTGATTCGTGCCACGCGGCGAGGGTGTCGAGCTGCACCGTCGAGACGCCGTGGCGGCGGGCCAGCCGCCCGTGCATCGCGAGGCAGAACGCGCATCCGTTATATCTGCGAGACGCGCATCTTGACCAACTCGAGCAGGGCATGATCGAGGCCACACGATTCCACGTAGGCTTCGAGCGCCTCCAAGGCTTGTTCTCCGCCAGGCGCCAAGGCGGCCGTGTCGATGCGTAGGCTCATGGGTCCGCCCCTGGTCGGTCGGCCGGCAACCTAGCACATGCCCTCGGCCGCGCGGGACCATGGCGCCCGCACGCATCGGCGACATAGAATCAACGGCAACGGGGCAGGGACCGAGGGCCTGGTCGTGGCGAACGTCGGGGCGGTGCTGGAGAGGGGAGGCGAGACGGTCCGCCCACCGTCACGTCTCGCCATTCCCGCCGCGCTGCTGTCGGTGACGATCTGGGGCTCCTACTACCCGATCATCGAGTACCTGCTTGCGTCGTGGGACGCGGTCACGCTCAGCTGGGCGCGCAACGTCATGGCGGCCATGGCGCTGGGCGTCCTGCTGGTCATGACCGAGGGCGCGCGGTCCCTGATCCGCGACGTGCCGTGGCGTCCGGTCTGGCTGATCGGTGTCGTCGGTGTCGCGGCGAACATCCTGTTGTCGTCGTACGCCGTACAGTTCGCCGGAGCGGTGCCGGCAGCCCTGATCACGGGCGGAACGCCGGTGCTTGCAGCGCTCATGGCCTGGTTCTTCTACGGGCAAAGGCCGCGCTGGCTCGCCTGGTTCGCGATCGTCCTGGCGCTCGCCGGCGTCACGATCGTCACGCTGGGCGGCAGCGGCTGGGACGGCTCGTTCATGGGCGGCGAATTCATGGTGCTCGCCGCCGCCCTGACCTGGGTCTGGTACATGATCATGATCCAGAAGGCGCTGCCGGGGTTCTCGCAGCTCCGGGCGACTACGATCACCATGATCACCGGTGCCTTCGCCTCGACCGGCGGCTACGGCGCGGTGCTCGTCCTGGGGTACGGGCCGGTCGCCTACGACACCGGCGCGTCCTCGCTCGGGCTCGTGTTCTTCTCGGCCGCGGGCTCCGTGGCGCTTGGCACGGTGCTGTGGAACTTCGCGGTCAGCCGCCTGGGTGTCACCGTGACGTCGCTGTTCGGCAACCTCGTGCCGGTCGTCGCCGTGGCGCTCTCGCTGGCCTGGGGCGGCACGATCGGCGGCCTGCAGGTGGTCGGAGGCGTGCTGGTCCTGATCGCCGTCATCATCATGCAGGTCGGCCCGCGCCTCGCGGCGCGAACCCGCAGGGGCTGACCATCGACCACGAACCAGGAGACCACGCCGTGACCGATCACGACCACGCGTACCAGGTGCCGCCGGCCGAGTTCGCCGACCGCCAGCGGCGCGCCGCCGCCGCCGCCCGTGCCGCCGGCTATGACGGCATCCTGGTCTGTTCGCGCGGCGGCGGCACGGTGGACCGCTACGCCAACGTGCTCTACCTGGCGAACTTCTACTCGTCGTTCCCGTTCATTCCCGACGTGGCCGGCCATTGGTCAGCGCGGGCGCACGCGTTCATCGTCCTGCCGGTCGAGGGCGCGCCGGTGCTGATCACCGACATGCCGGTCAAGAAGGACGAGGTGCGCATCGCCGATGTGCTGACCGGCGACGATGTGGTCGGGCTCGTGGCCCAGGCGGTGAACGAGCGTGGCTTGGGGCGGGCTCGCCTCGCGGTCGCCGGCGCCGACGCGCTGCCCTGGACTAGCTTCCGCGCGGTTCAGGCGGCGCTGCCCGAGGCCGTGTTCGAGCCGGCGGACGCGCTGCTCGACCGGCTGCGCATGATCAAGTCGCCGGCCGAGATCGCCGTCCTGCGCCGGGTCTCCGAGATTGGCGGCGAGGCGATCGACGCCATGATGGACAAGGCCGTGGCCGGCGCGACCCATGGCAAGGTGATGGGCGAGGGCCTGCGCTGCCTCGCTGCCCACGGCGCCATGCTCTACAACAACTTCATCGGCTCCGGGCGCGGCGGCAACGACCCGCGCATGCACTACGCCGACTTCCCGACGTGGAGCTCGACCGCGCGCATCGAGGACGGCGACTGGTTCCACATCGGCGCTTCGGGCGTGTGGCGCGGCTACTACTTCGACCACTCGCGTTCCAAGCCCATCGGCAACCCGACGGCGCCGCAGATCGAGGCGTTCGAGGCGGCGATCGCGGCGGTCGAGGGCTCAATGGCGCGCATCCGCGCCGGCGCGACCGCCGGCGAGGTCGCCGACGCGGGCTACGACGCGCTGCGCGCGCGCGGCTTCTCGACCCAGAGCGACTTCAACGGCATGGGCCACGGCGTCGGCATGGGCTGGGACCTGCCCTGGCTGGTGCCGGGCGACCCCACGGTGCTCGAGCCCAACATGGTGCTGTGCGTCGAACGCTCGGTCGAGAAGCACGGCTATGTCGGCGACTTCGAGCAGACCGTCGTGGTGACCGAGACCGGCCACGAACTCTTGACCCACGCGCGCAAGCGGCGCTGGTAGTGGGCTACGCCGACGCGTCGAGCGCTTGATCGAGATCGGCCTCGATGTCGGCCGCCGTCTCCAGCCCGATCGACAGGCGGATTAAGCCGTCGGCGATACCGTGCTTGGCGCGCTCCTCGGGCGCGTACTGGGCATGGGTCATGCTGGCCGGGTGCTGCACCAGCGTCTCGGCGTCGCCGAGACTGACCGCGCGGGTGATCAGCTTGAGCGCGTTCATGAAGCGCATGCCGGCGGCGAGACCGCCGTCGAGCTCGAAGGACAAGAGGCCGCCGCCCGCGCTCATCTGCCGGCGGGCGACATCCTTCTGGGCGCAACTGTCGAGCCAGGGATAGGCGACCCACGTCACGCGCCGATGGGTTTCCAGGTACCGCGCGATGGCGAGCGCGCTGGCCGAGTGGCGCTCCATGCGGAGTTCCAGGGTCTTGAGCCCGCGCAGCACCAGGAACGCGGTGAGCGGTGCGATGGTTGCGCCGGTCAGGTAGCGCAGGCCGTGGCCGCGCACCTGGTCGACGACCGTCTTCGGCCCGATCAGCGCGCCGGCCAGCAGGTCGCCGTGGCCGCCCAGGAACTTGGTCATGGAGTGCACAACCAGATCGATGCCGTGCTCGATCGGGCGCTGCAGGGCGGGCGAGGCAAAGGTGTTGTCGACCACGGTCTTGGCACCGACGCGCCGGGCGCGCGCCGCGACCGCCGCCAGGTCGATCACCCGCAGGCTCGGGTTGGCGGGGGTCTCCAGGTAAACCAGCTTGGTGCGCGGCGTGAGCGCACGCTCCAGCGCTGCCGGATCGGTCATGTCCACGCTGGTGGCGCGCACACCGAATTTCGCCAGCCCCTTGGTGAACAGGTAGTAGGTGTTGCCGTAAAGCGTGTGATCGACGACGACCTCGTCGCCCGCCTCGAGCAGCGTCCAGAGCAACGCCGAGATCGCGCCCATGCCCGAGGCCAGCGCGAGCGCGGCCTCGCCACCTTCCAGCTCGGCCATCCGGTCCTCGAGCAGCGCCTGGGTCGGGTTGCGCGTGCGGCCGTAGATGTAGCCTGGCTTCTCGCCGCGGAACATGGCGCCGCCCGCCTCGGCGGATTCGAAGGCGTAGGTCGAGGTCATGTAGACCGGCGCGGTCAGGGCGCCGTGCGCGGTCATCGGGTCGTAGCCGTGGTGGATCGCGCGGGTCGCGAAGCCGGACTTGCGGTTGGAACGATCGGTGCTCATGGGCTCCTCAGACACGGCGGCGGGCGAACCTGACCAAGGCGTCCTCGCTGAGGGTGACGCCGACGCCCGGCGCGTCGGGCACCGCGATGCGGCCGTCGGCGCTGATGGGGAATCGCTCGTTGGTCAGTTCCCAGCGCAACGGCGAGACGCTGGTCGAATATTCGCACGGCTCGTCGGCCGCCTGGGCGGCCAGGAAGTTCAGGTTGATGGCGACCAGAAGGTTGGTCTTGTAGCCGTGGGTGACGATGCGCTTGCCGCGCGTCGCCACCTCGGCGGCCAGCCGGCGCATCTCGGTGTAGCCGCCGACCATGGTGATGTCGGGCTGGGCGATGTCGCAGCGGCCCCGGTCCAGCATGTCGAGGAACTCGAAGCGGGTCGTCAGGCCCATGTCGCCGCCGCCCACCGGCACGCCGTGCCCGGCGAAACGCGCGTGCCCCGCCACGTCGTCGAGCGGCAAGGGTGCCTCGAGCCACGCCATGCGGCATTCGCGGAACAGCGGCAGCAGGGGCAGGCCCTGCTCGGCGCTGGTCCAAGCGGTCGCCGCGTCGACCATCAAGTCCACGTCGGGGCCGACGTGGTCACGCGCGGTGCGGACGATGCGCTCGGTGACGGCGATGTCGTCGGCCCAGAACGGGTCGGCGACGATCTTGATCGCCTTCAGCCCCAGGGCGAGCCCGCGGTCGAGATTGGCGCGCACCTCGTCGGGCGTTCGCCCCAGCGGGTAGACCGTGCCGTAGGCCTTGACCCGGTCGCGCTTGCGGCCGCCCAGCAGCGCGGCCACCGGCTTGCCTTCAGCCTTGCCCTTGATGTCCCACAGCGCGATGTCGATGCCGCTGATGGCGTGAATCGCCGCGCCTCGCCGGCCGAAGTGGTAGGTCGCGTCGTACATGCGATCCCACAGGGCCTCGATGTCGCGCGCGTCCGCGCCCAGCAGGACCGAACGCAGGCCGCGCGACTTGGTGTGGGCGACCGGCGCCTCGACGATCGCCCGCACCACGACCGGCTCGCTGTCCACCTCGGCGATGCCGGTGATGCCGGCATCCGTGTGGACGCGGATGACACAGTCGTCCCAGCTGCCGTCGTAGCCCGAGCCGTCCCAGCCGGGCACGCGCAGCTCGATGACCTCGATGTTGGTGATGCGCAACGGGTCCTCCTCAGTCCTTGAACTGGCTTTCGCGCCAGCGGATCGCGGCGGTCAGGCCGTCCTTGGCGGCGATCGCCTTGAACGTCTTGTAGGTCTCGGTCTCCTCCGCATCGAGGATCGCGCCGGTCTCGACGCCATAGTCGAGCGCCTGGCGCAGCCCGGCGATCTCGGCGCCGCGGTTGATCGACGCCTTGGTGGTGATCAGGCCTTCCACGGCGATCGCCGCGGCGCGCCGGGCGTAGCGGAAGGTCTCCTCCTCCAGCTTGTCGTCAGGGAACAGCCGGTTGACCATGCCGACGCGCAAGGCTTCCTCGGCGTCGATCAGGTCGCCGGTGTAGAGCAGCTCGCGCGCCTTCTTCAGCCCGACGATCCAGGGCATGACCACCGCCGGCGGCGCGGTCGAGAAGCGGATCTCCGGCTCGCCGAAGGTTGATTGCTTCGAGGCGAAGGTCACGCAGCACATCATCGCCAGTTCACAGCTTCCCGCCAGGCAGTAGCCGCGCACCATGGCGATGACCGGCTTCCTGCAGCTCCACGGTGTCAGCTCGAAATCGACGCAGGCGCGCAGCATGTCGCGCATCGACATGGGCCCGCGCCCGCCATAGTGCTCGCCCCACGGGAACTTCAGGTCGTAGCCCGCGCCGAAGTTGGCGCCGATGCCCGACAGCACCATGACGCTGACGTCCTTCGCTTCGTCGGCCTCCTTCAACGCCGCCGACAGCTCGGCCATGACCTCGGGGTTGATCGAGTTCATCTGCTTCGGCCGATTGATCTGGATGTGGGCGATGCGGTCCTTCTTGGTGACCAGGATGTGCGCAGGCATGGCGTCTCCTCGGGCAGGGTCAGGCGGGGTTGCGTCGTGGCACGACCAGGGCATCGATCGCGACCGCGCCTTCGGGGCCAGCGATCACGGGATTGACGTCCATCTCGGCCAGCCAGGGTCCCAGGACCTCGGCGATCACGGCGAACCGTGCCACGGCCGCCGCCAGGGAGTCGAGGTCGGCGGCGGGCTGGCCCCGGTAGCCGTCGAGCAGGCGGCGGCACGCCAGGCGGTCGATCAGGCGGCGCGCCCAGGCGTCGTCCAGCGGCGTCAGGCCCCAGCGCACGTCGGACATCAACTCGACCAGGGTGCCGCCGGCGCCCACGCCGACGATCGGACCGAAGGTCGGGTCGTGCACCATGGCCAGCGCCAGTTCCACGCCACCCCGGACCATCGGCGCCACCATGACGCGCGGTCCCAACCGGCCGGCCACGTCCTCGTAGGAGCGCGCGACCGCCGCGCTGTCGGCCAGGTTCAGCCGCACCCCGCCGGCCTCGGTCTTGTGCGCGATGCCCGGCATGGCGGTCTTGAGCACGACCGGGAAGCCAAGGTCGCGGGCGGCCGCCTCGGCCGCCACGACGGTCTCGACGACGCGGTGCGGCACGACGGGGGCACCGAAGTCCGCCAGCAGCGCCAGCCCTTCGACCTCGTCCAGCGTGGCACCGCCAGCCAGCCGGACGCGCCATCGGTCCACCACGGCGGGCGCGGGCGCCGGGCCGCGACGCGGCCGTGGGCGGGCAGCCGCGTCGCGCAAGTCCAGCATGGCACGTGCGGCGAGCAGAGCCGGCCGAATGCCCTCCAGCAGGGGTACGTCGTGACGCATCAGCCGCTCGGCCAGACCGGTGTTGGCGCCCTTGCTGAAGCACGTCGCTACGGCGACCGGCTTGGTGGTGGTCGCGGCGACCCGCAGCAGCGGGTCCATGTAGCCCTCGTGAATGCCGAAGCCGTCGAGCACATCGGCGACCCACAAGCCGACCGCGGCGTTCTCGTCGTCCATGAGCGCCGCGAAGCCCGCGCCGAAGATCGCCTGGTAGTCGTTGCCGGTGCCCCAGGCGTCCAACGGGTTCACGGGCTCCAGGCCGGGTTCCAGGCAGGCACGCAGCCGGGCCGTGGTCGCCGCCGAGATCGCGGTCACCGGCACGCGCAGCCGATCCGCATGGTCGAGTAGAAGTTCGCGCTCGCCGCCTGAATCGTGCAAGGCCACCAGGGCGCCCCGCGCCGCGCGCCGGGGCGAGCGGACCATCTGAAGCACCGCCGTCATTTCGTCCAGGTCATCGACCCGGTGCACGCCGTAACGGTCGAACGCCGCCTCGTAGGCCGCATCGTTGCCCGCGATGGCGCCCGAATGGCTGACGGCGAGGCGCGCCGCCGCCTCGCTTCGCCCCACCTTGACGGCGACGATGGGGATGCCGCGCTCGGCCGCGACCTCGAGCGCCGCCAGGAACGCCGGGCCGTCGCGCACCGTCTCGAGGAACAGGCCGATCGCTCGAGTCTCCGGCCGGGTCAACGCAAAGGCCATGTAGTCGGCGGCGCTTGTGGCGATCTCCTGACCTGAACCGATGAGCAGGTTCCACGCCACGCGGCCGTTGTTGAGCCGCATGGCGAGTTGAACGGAGCCCGACTGCGTGATCAGCGTCGCGTCACCCTTGGGCATGGGCCCGCGCGTGCCCAGCGCGATGTAGGTGTCCGCCGTGGTGTTGGCGTAACCGCTGCAGTTGCCACCGCAAAGCGGGATGCCGGCGGCACGGACCTTGGCGCGCAGGCGATCGAGCAGCTTGGGTTCGCCGTCGCCGTCCAGGTGGCCGCTCGCGAAGATGGTGGCCGACCGCGCCTGCGCCGCCAGCGCATCATCCAGCGCCGCCTCGAGCAGCCGGTTCGCCACACCCAGCACCACGTGGTCGACCCGCTCGGGCAGGGCCGACACGGAAGGGTAGCAGCGATAGTCCTCGATCGCCTCGTAGTTGGGGTTGACCGGGTAGACCGCGCCGGGGAAGCCGCACTCGCGGAGCGCCCGCACCATACCGTTGCCGAACGAGCCTTGCTTAGGCGATGCCCCGACGAGAGCGATGGACCGTGGCGCCAGCAGCGGCACCAGATGCGCCGCGCGCGCCTCGACGGTGGCAAGGGCCTCGCTCATGAAGCGTCTCCAGGTAAGTCGCGACCGACGAGCGCCGAGCCGCCGTCGACCGGGATAAACGCGCCGGTGATGTAGTCGCCGGCGGCCGAGCACAGGAACGCCACGGCCAGGGCGCACTCACACGGCGTGCCCATGCGCGGTATCGGGAGCTTCCCGAGGCGCAGGCCGCTCGTCATGGCTCCGGTGTACTGGGCGATCGCCGGCGTCTCGATCGGCCCGGGGCCGACCGCGTTGACCAGGATCCCCTGGCGCCCCCATTCCATGGCCAGCGTCTTGGTCAGGTTGACCACGGCCGCACGTGCCGCCGCCGCATGGGCGAAGTACGGCATGCCGTCGGTATCGCAGAACACGACGTTGACGATGCGGCCCTGGTGACCGGCGGCGAACAGGCGGCGCGCCTGGGCGTGGCACATGTGCCAGGTGCCCTGAACGTTGAGGTCGACGACGGCGCGGAATCCATTCGGCGAAATGTCGATCGCCTTGGCCCCGAACTGGCCTCCAGCGTTGTTGACCAGGATGTCGGGCAGGCCACGCTCGGCCTCGACCCAGTCGTAGAGCGCCTCGACGTCGGCCTCCTTGCGGATGTTGACCGGCCGCCAGGCGGCATCGATGCCGGTGCCGTGAAGCTCGGCGGCCGCCGTCGGCAGACGCTCCGCCGTCCGTGCGGCGATGGTGACACGCGCGCCCAGGGCGCCCAGCTCGCGCGCGATGGCAAATCCGATACCGGTGCCGCCGCCCGTGACCAGGGCGTGGCGCCCCGCCAGGATGCCGGCCGCGAAGACGGTCGTGTCGGTCATGCGGACACCAGCAGGGCGTCGACCGCCACGACGCCCTGACCGTGCGGCAGAACCATCAGCGGGTTCACGTCCAGTTCGGCGATCCGTCGGGCATCGCGTTCGAGCGCCTTGGCGATGGCCATGACCGCCGCGACGACCGCGTCCACGTCCCCCTTGGGCCGGCCGCGGAAGCCGTCGAGCAGCGGCCAGGATCGCAAGCGGTGCAGGGCCTCGCGCACGTCGGCTTCGCGCAGCGGCAGGATCAGGGTCTGCACATCGCGCAGGAGCTCGGTCAGGACGCCGCCGGCGCCGAGGGTGATCGTCATGCCGAACAGCGGATCGCGCCGCGCGCCGACGATCAGCTCGGCGACCGCGCCCTTGACCATGCGTTCGACGATGAAGCCTTCGAGGCCCGGCACGGCGGCCATGGCGGCGGCGGCGGCGCGAACCGCGCCGGAATCGCCGAGGTTGAGCGCGACCGCGCCGGCCTCGGTCTTGTGCAGGAGGCGCGCGCCGCAACCCTTGAGCACGACCGGGTAACCGAGTGCCTCGGCGGTCCGCGCCGCGTCCTCTGCGTCGGTGACGCGGCGCCCTTCGGGCAACGCCACGCCGGCCGTCCGTAGCCAGGCCTTGCTGGCCCATTCGTCGGCGCCCTTGGCTTCGCCGCCGCCGTTCGGCGCCAGCACCAGGCGACTTTCGACACCGCCCTGGGCGTCGAGCGCGCTGCGGCGCGCCGCGAAGCGTGCCGCGCGCCCGAACGCGGCGAAGGCGTCCTCGAATCCCTGGAGTGTCACGACGCCATGCTTCGCCATGGTGTCTCGCACCCGGCGTGGCGCGCCTTCGGGCAGGTTGGTGATGACATAGCAGGGCAGGTCGGTCGCCGCCCGCACGTGGATCATCGCCTCGATCGCCGGGTCGTAGGTCGAGCCTTCCGAATTGGTCGGGTAGTTGATGATCAGGGCCGCGGCGTCGGTCGGCTCCTGGAGCAACGTGATGAGCGAGGTCGCCTGGCCGGCGCGATCGTTCCACTGCATCATGGTCACGTCCAGCGGGTTGGCCGGCGTGGCGATGGGCGGGATGACCTTGCGCAGCGCGTCCTGGACGGCGGGCGAGGGCTGGGGCAGGGCGACGCCGTACCGTTCCGCGAGGTCGGCGCAGTAGCCTGCATCCGTGCCCGAGCAGGTCTCGATCGACAGCCGGTTGCCCTTGGGCATGGGGCCCATGGTCAGGAGCTTCGCGACCTCGAGCAACTCCGTGAACGACTCGGCGCGCACGACGCCGAGGCGCTCGAAGAACGCGTCATAGAGCTCCGAGGCGCCGGTCATCGAGCCCGTGTGCGACAGCGCGATCTTGCGCCCCATCTCGGACACGCCCGCCTTCAGCACGATGATCGGCACGCCGCGCGCGTGCGCCTTGGCGGCGGCCTCGGCGAAGGCCTGGGCATCGTTGAGCCCCTCGACGTAGAGCACGAGCCCGGTCACGCGCGGATCGTCGAGCACCACGTCCACGTAGTCGGCCATGCCGAGCACCGCTTGGTTGCCGATGCTCAACAGGTAGCCGATCGGCAGCGAACGATCGGAGCCGACCAAGTTGATGGTGATGGTGCCGCTCTGGGCGATCACGGCGACGCCCTTGGCGGGGCGCTCGACACCGTGGTTGCCGATGGCCACGGGCACGGCGTCGAAGTAGTTGACCGTACCGATGCAGTTGGGGCCGACCAAGGCGAGCGACGGCCCGGCCGCCTCGCGCAACCGGCGCTGCAGATCCTGATCGCCCACCTCAGCGAAGCCAGCGGTGTACATCACGGCCGAGGGCGCGCCGATCGCCGCCAGGTCGGCCACCGCGTCGATGGCGATTTCGGGCGTGACGGCGATGAAGCTGCACTCGGGCGGCTCGGGCAGATCGAACACTGAGGGGACGCAGGACACGCCGGCGATCGACGATCGCTTGGGGTTCACCGCATGGAGGCGCCCGGTGTAGCCCAGTTCGTGGCAATACTGGATCGCGTGCTCGACGCCGCTGCCGCCGATGAAGGCGATCGAGCGTGCCGCCAGGCCTCGCCGGAGGTTGGCGCGGCGTTGCGCGCGGTCGTTCGTCTCAGTCACGAAGAATCTCGGTGGTTGTGGACGCGGGTTTCTACGACCATCCCGTGTAGACGTCGAGACCGCGTTTGCGGATATGGCCGCCGATGATGACCTTCTGGATCTCGGACGTGCCTTCACAGATGCGCTCGAGCCGCACGTCACGGTGGAGCCGCTCGACCGGGTTCTCGCACATGGCGCCACGCTCGCCGAAGATCTGCAACGCCTTGTCGACCACGCGCCAGCCGGCTTCCGAGCAGTACCACTTTGTCGCGCTGGCCTTGGCGTGGGCATGCTTGCGGTCGAGCCCGCCGTCGATCTCGGCGCACACGCGGTAGAGCATGCTCTTGCCGGTCATGATGTCCGCCGCCATCTCGGTGATCATGAACTCGATCGCCTGAAAATCGCCAATCGGGCGGCCGAACTGGACGCGCTTGGCGGCGTAGGCCTCGGCCAACTCGGTCGCGCGGATCGCCATGCCGATCGAGCGCGCGGCTATGGCGAGGCGCGCTTCGACGAACCAGTCCTTGGTCAGCTCGAAACCCTGGCCCACCTCGCCGAGCATCGCATCGGCGGGCACCTTTATGTCGCGGATATCGACCTCGGGATGGCCGTGGCCCGAGCGCTGCATGAAGCTTGGCAGGCGCTTGATGTTGTAGCCCTTGGTCTTCGGGTTGATGATCAGCAGCGTCGGCTTCTTCGGATCACTGTCGACGATGGTGGTCAGCAGCGCCAAGTCGGCGCCTTCGGAAAAGCTCGCGAAGCATTTCTCGCCGTTGACGACCCAGTGGTTGCCGCGCAGCACCGCGCTCGTGCGGACGCCCCCGGCATCCGAGCCCGCGCCCGGTTCCGACGTGCAGAACGCGACGAAGACCTTGCCGGCGCAGGCCGGGCGCAGGATCTCCTCCTTCTGCTCGCGCGTGCCGTCCTTCAGGCACATGGGCGGCAGCCAGACGCGGCCCCACAGGGCGCCCGTCGCCTTGGCGACCTCCTCGTTAACGATCATCAACTGGACGACCTGCCCTGGCCGCCCCATTCGACCGCGTGGTTGACCGCGTTCAGGTGGTAGTCGCGTACCGCCTGACGGATCGCCTCCTCCGTCTCCTCCGGCAGGTGGTCGTTAACGTCGAGTTCCTCCTCGTGGGGGAAAAGATGCTTCTCGGCGAACCCCGCGCCCGGGCGCACACGTCCTTGTCATCGCGGCTGAAGTTCACATCCATGGTCGCACTCCCCTGCGCTCGCGCAATGTTACGCGCAGGGTGCAGGCGTATACAATCGCGCAGGCTCGGGGACGAGGGGAGTGCCATGACAACACGTATCGCGATACCGCCGGTGTCCGTCGTCGACATCGAGAACCTGTGGATCCCGATGCCGGACGGACGGCGACTGGCGGCGCGCGTCTGACTGCCCGCCGGGGCCGAGACGTCGCCTGTTCCGGCGATCCTCGAGTACATCCCCTACCGCAAGCGCGACCGTCAGACGCTGGAAGACCAGCGCGTGCACGGCTACCTCGCCGCGCATGGGTACGCGTGCATCCGCCTGGACATCGTCGGGTCCGGCGACTCTGAGGGCGTGCTGCAGGACGAGTACCTGCGTTCCGAGCAGGACGACGCGGTCACCGCCATCGCCTGGATCGCGGCGCAGCCGTGGTGCGACGGCAAGGTGGGCATGACCGGCATCTCGTGGGGTAGCTTCAACAGCTTGCAGGTGGTGGCCCGTCGTCCGCCTGCGCTCAAGGCGATCATCACTGTCGCTTCCACCGACGACCGCTACGCCGATGACATGCACTACATGGGCGGTTGCGTGCTGATGGACACCATGGGCTGGGGCGCCACGTTCCTCGGCTACTTGCCGACGCCGCCCGACCCAGTGGTGGTTGGCGCCGCGTGGCGCGCCATGTGGCAGCAACGCCTCGAGGTGGTCCGGCCGCCGGTGCTGGCCTGGCTCGAGCACCAGACCCGCGACGACTACTGGCGCCAGGGTTCGGTGTGCGAGGACTACGGCGCGATCCAGTGCGCGGTCTACGCCGTGGGCGGCTGGGCCGACGGCTACTCAAACGCCATCCCACGCCTGATGCGCCATCTGACCTGCCCCAAGAAGGCCCTGATCGGGCCGTGGGGCATTGCTTCCCCTACGAGGGCGGGCCGGGTCCGTTGATCGGGTACCTGCAGGAGACGCTGCGCTGGTGGGACCACTGGCTCAAGGGCCGCGCCACCGGCGTCATGGACGAGCCGCCGATCCGCGTCTGGATGCAGGAGTGGGAACCACCGCTGGCCGAGATCCCGGTGCGCCGCGGCCGTTGGGTGGCCGCGCACGCCTGGCCCGACCCCGCCGCACCGGGTCTGGACATGTGGCTTGGCGAGCAGGGGCTTTCGCGCACGCGCACGGCATCGAACGCGGCGAGTTCGGTGGCGTCGCCGACCGTGGCGGGCCGCGCTTCCAGCGACTGGTGCCCCTACGGCCTGGGTCCTGATCTGGCGACCGACCAGCGCGAGGACGATGCCGTCGCCCCGGTGTTCGACTCAGAACCGTTGGATCGCCCACTCGACATCCTAGGCGCGCCGGTGCTCGCCATCAACGTCGCCGCCGACCGGCCCGTAGCCCAACTCGTTGTGCGCCTGTGCGATGTGGCGCCCGACGGCAGCTCCGTGCGCGTGACGTACGGCGTGCTCAACCTGACCCACCGCGGCGGGCACGAACGGCCCGAACCCCTGGAGCCGGGGCGGAGCTACCGGGTGCGGCTCGCGCTCAACGACTGCGCGCACGCCTTCCCGGCCGGGCACCGGGTGCGCGTCGCGCTCGGCACATCGTACTGGCCCGTGGTCTGGCCTGCGCCCGAGCCCGTGACACTGACGGTCGCGCTCGGCTCCGGCTCCCTGACCCTGCCGGTGCGCGCGCCGAAGGCCACCGACACGACGCTGGCGCCGTTCGGCCCGGCGGAGTGCGCGCCGGAACGCGCCTTCACCGTGCTGCGCGCGCCGACACGCGGCCGCCAGGCGCTCGCGGCAGACGCCACGGGCACGACGCGTTTGGTTTCGGTGCGCGATCGCGGCCGCTTCCGCCTCGACGACATCGGGCTCATCCACGAGGGCTGGGGCCAGGGCGTGCACAGCTTTGGCGAGGGCGACCCCGCCTCGGCCGTGACGGAGACTCAGCGCCGCGTGGCCTATGAACGCGACGGCTGGTCGGTGCGCATCGAGACGCGCATGCGGCTCGGCGGCGATTCCACGGCGTTCCTCCTGCAAGCCAAACTCGACGCTTTCGAAAGCGATGCCAAGGTGTTCACCGGGACGTGGGATGAAGTGATCCCACGGTGCGGCGTCTGAACCGCCTATACTGCGCGCCATGGCAGGGTTGACCCGTAGCTATGTCCACGGCGCGGCGTCGGTGCCGCTGATCGGCACGACGATCGGCGAGCATCTGGACGGCGCCGTCGCGCGCTGGGCCGAGCGCGACGCACTGGTTGTCCGCTCCCAATCGGTGCGCTGGACCTACGCCGGGCTCGCGCGTCGGGTCGAGGCGTTCGCCGCCGGGCTTCTCGCGCTCGGGCTGGAGCCGGGGGATCGCGTCGGCATCTGGTCGCCCGACAACGCCGAGTGGGTCGTCACTCAGTTCGCCACCGCCAAGGCAGGGCTCGTGCTGGTCAACATCAACCCGGCGTACCGCCTGGCCGAGCTGGAGTACGCGCTCAACAAGGTGGGTTGCCGCGCCCTGGTCACGGCGACGCGGTTTAAGTCGAGCGACTACCTGGCGATGGTGGCCGAGTTGGGCCAGGCCCGACTGTCACGGCTCGAGACGGTCATCGTGGTCGGCGACGGGACGCTGCCCGGCGCGATCCCGTTCGATGCCGTGGCGGCGCGTGGCCGCGCGGCTGAACGCGCGCGCTTGGCCGAAATCGGCGCGCGGCTGCAGTTCGACGACGCCGTCAACATCCAGTTCACCAGCGGCACCACCGGCGCGCCCAAGGGGGCGACGCTTAGCCACCACAACATCCTCAACAACGGCTACTTTATTGGCGAGTCGCTGGCGCTGACCGAGCGCGACCGGGTGTGCATCCCGGTGCCGCTCTACCACTGCTTCGGCATGGTGCTCGGCAACCTGGCGTGCGTCACCCATGGCGCGGCGATGGTCTACCCTGGCGAGGCGTTCGATCCGTTGGCCGTGCTGGAGACGGTGGCGGCGGAACGTTGCACGGGGCTCTACGGCGTACCGACCATGTTCATCGCCGAGCTCGACCATCCGGAGTTCAGGCGCTTCGATCTGACCAGCCTGCGCACGGGCATCGTGGCCGGCTCGCCGTGCCCGATCGAGGTGATGAAGCGCGTCGTCAGCGACATGCACATGGCCGAGGTCACCATCGCCTACGGCATGACCGAGACTAGCCCGGTCAGCTTCCAGACGTCGCCGGCGGACCCGCTCGACAAGCGCGTCTCGACCGTCGGGCGCATCCACCCGCACGTCGAGGTCAAGATCGTCGACGCCGAGGGTCGCGTCGTGCCGCCGGGCACACCGGGCGAACTCTGCACGCGCGGCTACTCGGTCATGTTGGGCTACTGGGACGATCCGGCGCGCACGGACGAGGCGATCGACCGCGCCGGCTGGATGCACACGGGCGACCTGGCGACGCTCGACGACGCGGGCTATTGCAACATCGTCGGGCGCATCAAGGACATGGTGATCCGCGGCGGCGAGAACGTCTACCCGCGCAGGGTGGAGGAGTTCCTCCACCGCCACCCGGCGGTCGCCGACGTGCAGGTGATCGGCGTGCCCGACGCGCGCATGGGCGAGAAATTGTGCGCCTGGATCAAGCTGAAGCCGGGCGTCGCGGCCAGCGCCGAGGACATCCGCGCCTTCTGCCAGGGCCAGATCGCCCACTACAAGATCCCTCGCTACGTGAAGTTCGTCGACAGCTTCCCCATGACCGTGACCGGAAAAATCCAGAAGTACGTGATGCGCGAGCACATGAAGCAGGAGCTCGGCCTGGCCGAGGCCAGGACAGCATGAACGCCATCGTCGTCATCAACCCGAACAGCGACGCTGAGGTCACGGCGCACCTCGACCGTGGGCTCGAGGGCCTGCGCTTCCGCGACGGCCCGCCGATTACCTGCCTGACCCTGGACGACGTGCCCAAGGGCATCCAGACCGCGATGGACGCGGCGGTAGTGGTCGGGCCGCTATGCCGGCTCGTCGAGCGGTACGACAACGACGCCGGCGCCTTCGTCATCGCGTGCTTCGGCGATCCGGGGATCCACGCGGTGCGCGAGGTCACGAGCAAGCCGGTGATCGGCATCGGCGAGGCGGGGTTGACCGCTGGCCTCAACCTCGGCGAGCGGATCGGCATCGTCACCAATCTGGCGGGCGACATCGCCGGGCATCACCGGCAGAACCGTTCGCTCGGCATCGGGGCGCGTGTGGCGGGGGTGCGCGCTGTCGGCATCCCCGTGGTCGGCCTGCCCGACGAGACGCGCGGCCTGCCGGCGATGATCGACAACGCCCGCCGCCTCGTCGAGGAGGACGGCGCCCAGGTGATCGTGCCGGCGTGCGCCGGCATGGCCCGCTACAATGACCGGTTGCGCGTCGCGCTCGGCGTGCCCGTGGTCGATCCCACGGCCGCGGCGGTCGGCATCGCGCTCGCGGCGGTGCGCGCCGGATTCCATGGAGCCGCCGGATAGGCTTCCCGGCTCACCCCACCTCGGTCGGGGGTGAAAGGAGCGTCGCGGCCGAGCCGGCCGGCAGGCGCCCCAGGGCCTCCAGCACGCACGCCTGGAAACAGTGGATGGCATGCTCGCTCATATCGCCGCGCGCCGCGTCGATCAGCAGCCGGCCCTGGCGTCTGGCGGGCGAGCGCAGGCCCTGCTGCACGCCCACGTTCAGCGCGACGTCCTCCGGCCCCAGCACCTCGGCCATCCAGCGCACCGCCGCAGCGGTGACCTCGTCGAGAGCGCACCCGCCGGGCGTGTAGGCGACCACCTCCTCGTGGGTGCGTTCGGGCCCCGTGGGCGTCATCGGGAAGCTCCACACCGCGCCCACGTGCGGGAACGTGAAGATCAGCAGGTCGGGCCACAGGAAGAAGGTCACGTAGTCCGGCGTCTGGCCCTTGCCGATGTTCGAGCGGTAGTCGTAGACGCCGCTGTCCGGCGAGCCCGGACCGGCGTGCAGCAGGATCCAGTCCGGCCGGTTGATCATGCGTAGGCCGTGGCCGTCCATGAACCGGCCGAACGCACGATGCGCCGGCCCGGACAGGAACACGTGGTAGCCGTCGATGCCGTCCTCGGCGACGACCTTCCAGTTGGCCGCGATGTCGAAGTCCTGGCGATCGACGCGGACCATGCGGTCGAGATTGGGCATGTAGCGCTGGAGCGTCGTCATCGAGGTTGACGAAGACGAAGCCGCCGCACGTCTCGGTGCGTACCGGCAGCAGACCGAAGGCGCTAGCATCGAAGGCGCGTACGTTCTCGCTGTTGCGTGCCGTGCGCAGCCGGCCGTCCAGGCCGTAGGCCCAGGAGTGGTACGGGCAGGTGATGACGGCGCGGACCTGGCCCGAGGACCCGGGCAGCAGGCGATGGCTTCGATGTCGGCAGACATTGTGGAATCCGCGCAACACACCGGCCTGATCGCGCAAGACAAACACATCGGAGCCGGCGATCGACCGCGCCAGGTAGTCGCCTGCGTTCGCCAGCTCGCTGACATGGCCCATGAAACGCCACGTGGCACGGAAGATGGCGCGTTGTTCGGCGTCGAACACCTCGGGCGCGGTGTAGTAGGGCGCCGGCAGGGTCCAAGCGTCGTCGGGATCAAGCGAGAAGCGGCCGATGTCGAAAGGGTCGGTCACGCGGTCAGGCCCAAAGCGCCTCGATGCGCTCGCGATAACGCGCGAGCACCGCGTGCCGGCGCACCTTCAACGTCGCGGTCATCAGGCCATTGTCGATGGTGAACGGCTCGTCGGCGAGGGCGAAGCGCTTGACCTTCTCGATGACCGAGAGCTTCTCGTTGGCGCGACTCACCGCGTCGCCCAGCGCTTGGTGTACGGCCTCCGCGTCGCGGGCGTCGACGCCCTGCGCACGCAGGCCATCCGCATCGGGTACCAGCAGGGCCACCAGATGGGGCCGGCGGTCGCCGAACACGGCGGCCTGGGCGACTTCCGGTTGCAGCGTCAACATGCCTTCGACGCGCTGGGGGGCGACGTTGTCGCCACCCGAATTGACGATGATGTCCTTCTTACGGTCGGTGATGACGAGGTAGCCGTCCTCATCCAGGTGGCCGATGTCGCCGGTGTGCAGCCAGCCGTCGACCAGCGCGGCGCGCGAGGCCGCCTCGTTGCGCCAGTAGCCCTTCATGACCAGCTCGCCACGCACCAGGATCTCGCCGTCCTCGGCGATGCGCACCTCGACATCCTCCAGCGGCGGACCGACGGTCGCGATCTTGTTGCGCTCGGGCAGATTGGCGCTGATCACCGGTGCCGATTCGGTCTGGCCGTAGCCCTGCAGCACGCGAACGCCGAGCGCCAGGAAGAACAGGCCGACCTCAGGGTTGAGCGGCGCGCCGCCCGAGACGAATGCCTTGAGTCGGCCGCCGAAGCGCGCGGCCACCTTGCTGCGCACCAGGCGATCGAGCAGCGGGTCGATCAGCTGCTCCAGCAGGCCTACACGGCCGCCCGCGCCGTGCCGGCGCAGCCCGATGTCGAGCGCCAGGTCGAACAGGCGACGCTTCAGCCCCGTGTTCTTGTGCACCTGGCCCAGGATGCGCTCGCGCAGGACCTCGTACAGCCTGGGCACGCAGGTCACGATGGTCGGGCGGACCTCGACGAAATGGCGGGATAGCTCGCCGACGCTTTCCGCGAAGTAGACCTGGGCGCCGATCGCCACGGGGAACATTAGACCCGCGGTGTGCTCGTACGCGTGGCTGAGCGGCAGGAACGACAGGAACACCTCGTCGTTCAGGCCGATGGAGTGGAACAGGCGCCGGGCGCCGCGCACGTTGTGCAGGATCGCGCCGTGGCTCAGCATGACGCCCTTGGGCGTGCCGCCCGTGCCGGACGTGTAGATCAGGCACGCGATGTCGTCGCGGCTCTGGCCGCCCAGCGGCGCACCGTCGGGGGGCCGCGCCGCCATAAGGTCCGACCACGCGGCGACGCGCACGGCTCCCCTCTGCTTGACCGGTTCGATCGCCACGACGGTTTCGACCGAAGGGCACTCGGCCGCGGCCTCCATCACCCGCTCGGCCAGCTTGGCGGTCGAGACGATCACGACGCGCGCGCCGCTGTCGTTCAGCACGTGACGATGATCGGCGGCCGTGTTCGTGACGTAGGCCGGCACGGTCACGCCGCCCGCCGCCATGATCGCGAAGTCGGCGATCGCCCATTCCGGCCGGCTCTCGGCGACGAGGGCGATGCGATCGCCCGGCGCGATGCCCAGGCCGCGCAGGGAATGGGCCAGCGCGGTCACGTCGCGTGCCGCCTCGTCCCAGCGGGTCGGCCGGAACGCGCCGTCACGCTTCGCCCACAGCCAGGGTCGATCGCCCAGGCGCGCGGCCTGGTCGAAGAACATGGCGACCAGGTTGGGCCAAGTCGCGGGCGATGCGTCGATGACACGGCTCATAACGTCAGTCTATCCGGTCGCGCCGCCGTTGGAACCTGTCGGTAGCACATTGAGTTGACCGTTTTTTTAGCACAATGGTTGTCCGCTTCTGTTGTTGATGGCCCTGTGGGGATGTGGGCGGCGCGGAGCGTCGTCCACATATCCACGGGGCGCTGGGGTTGCGCGGCGTCGAAGCGTTTCACGCCGCGGCCCCCAGCGCCGGTCGTTGTGGGTCGATCAGGGTTCCCTCCTTGTCGTAGCGGGCGATGACACGGGGTCCATGGGCGACGGCGAGAGTGCCGTCGGGATAGACGCGCAGCTTGACGCGGGCCTTGACGAAGTGGTGACGCAACGGACTTGGCGGCAACTGGAGCCGGAGCCGACCAAGGCCGACGGTGTTGTCGCGCGCCACGATGCGCTCTTCCTCGACGCACAGAATCTCGACCAGTGCGGCCCGGTCCGTCACCGTCACGAAGGCGCTCTCGGGCAGCTCCGGCGCCACCGCGAAGCGGGCGTTGTGCGCCGGCAGGTAGACCGCGCGGATGAAGCGGCTGGCCGCCTCAATCATGGCGATGCCGGCGAGCGCGAGTTCCTTGGGCAAGCTATCCTGCAGCGTGCCGAAGGCGCGCTCCGAGCGTCCGCGCGCCTCGGGCGAGTATGCCGCGATGTGCTCGACACCCAGACGATCGAGCGCCGGGCCCACCTGGGTCAGCCGGGTCCTGTCCACCTTGCTGCCTGCCTCAGGCGTGTGGAAGTAGTGACTGCCCCGGTCGGTATAAAGGCTCGCCGGAAGACCCCCGGCCGTGAACACGTCGAGCAGCGCGCGCAAGGTCGAGGCCGTGCCCTCCTCCTCGACCAGGAAGGCCGAGTGGATCGTGCTGGTCGCGTCGTCCAGGGTCACGATCAGGTGCAGTTCGGGCGCGCCAGCCAGCCAGGCGAACCGACTGCCGTCCTGGTGCAGCATCATGCGGGCGCATGGCTTGCGCGGCCGACGGCGACGGTGCGCGCCTCGCCGCTTCGCCCGATCCACCAGGCCGGCGGCGTGCAGCTGGGTCTTGGTCCAGCTGTAGCTCAGCCGAAAGCCGTGACGCGCCTGAACGTGCTCGTGGAAGTGCTTCACCGTTCAGCCCATGTGCCGCGTCCGATACTCATCCAGAAGCCACGCGATCCGGTCCACCGGAACCCGCCGCGCCGAAGCCTTGCCAAGCCGACGGTCCACGAGACCGTCCAGACCCTCCTCGTCAAAGCGGCGGCGGTAGCGCCGGAACTGACGCTCCGAGACGCCCAACAGCTCCCCAGCTTCCAATCCCGATAGCTCTCGACGCAAGTAGCGCCCAAGAACATCCTCGATCTTCTCCATCCTGCGGTCCTGTAGCAACGTCGTCCGGTTCATCGCCCCGCTCCCTCGCAGGCTCACCAAACCGGACAACTCGTGTGCTACCTAACCCGGACGACTCATCTGCTCGCGACAGCGCCGCCGTTGGAACCTTGGCCCGGGCGCCTGCCCACCCTATGTTCCGGTGAACGGTTTGCGGGAGAACGACTATGGCGCACGACCTCGGCGCGCTGCCGACCTGGAAGCTGGACGATCTCTACACTGGCCCCCAGTCCAAGGCGCTGCTGCGCGACCTGGCCGCGTCGGACAGGGACGCGGCGCGCTTCGAGCGGACGTACAAGGGCAAGCTCGCCGGCCTCACAGGCGAGGATTTCGGTGCCGCCATCGCGTCGTACGAGCATCAGAGCGAGCGCCTGCAACGCATCGGAAGCTACGCCTATCTCTACTTCTGCCGTTCGGTCGACGACCCCGAAAAGGGCCGCTTCTTCCAGACCATGTCCGAACGGACGAACGAGACCTCGACGCGCCTTCTGTTCTTCACGCTGGAGATCAACCGCATCGACGACGCGGTGCTGGAGCGCAAGCTCGCGCACCCCGCCGCCGGTCGCTACCGTCCGTGGCTGCGCGACGTGCGCGCGTTCCGGCCCTACCAGCTCGACGATGGCATCGAGAAGATCCTGCACGAGAAGTCCGTGGCGGGCGCGGAGGCGTGGACGCGCTTGTTCGACGAGTCGGTCGCCCAGATGCGCTTCGACCTGGGCGGCCAGAGCCTGTCGGAGACCGAGGCGCTCGACGGGTTGAGCTCGCCCGATCCGGCGCGGCGGCGCGAGGCGGGCCTCGAACTCGGCCGCGTGTTCGGCCAGAACTCGCGGCTGTTCGCCCATATCCTCAACACCCTGGTCAAGGACAAGGAGATCGAGGACCGCTGGCGCGGCTTCAAGCGGCCGATCTCGTCGCGCAACGTCGCCAACCAGGTCGAGGACGAGGTGGTCGACGCGCTGGTCGCCGCGGTGCGGCAGGCGTATCGGCGCCTCGCCCACCGCTACTACGCCATGAAGGCGCGCTGGCTCGGCGGCAACCAACTCGACTGGTGGGACCGCAACGCGCCTCTGCCCGAAGTGGACGAGGACATCTTCGCCTGGAACGACGCGCGCAACACGGTCATGGACGCCTACGCGGCGTTCTCCAAGGACCTGGCCAAGGTCGCGCAACCCTTCTTCGACAAGGGCTGGATCGACGCGCCGGTCGGCCCAGGCAAGGTGGGCGGCGCCTTCGCGCACCCGACCGTGCCCTCGGCGCACCCGTACCTGCTGCTGAACTACCAGGGCCGCACCCGCGACGTCATGACGCTGGCGCACGAGCTGGGCCACGGTGTGCACCAAGTGCTGGCGGCCGAGCAGGGACCGCTCATGGCGGACACGCCGCTCACGTTGGCCGAGACGGCCTCGGTGTTCGGCGAGCAGCTCACGTTCCGCAGCCTGCTCGTACGCGAGAAGGACCGCGCGCGGCGCCGGATCCTGCTGGCCGGCAAGGTCGAGGACATGCTGAACACCGTGGTGCGCCAGATCGCGTTCCTCGAGTTCGAAACCCGCGTGCACGCCGAGCGACGCAAGGGCGAACTGACGGTGGATCGGCTATCGGAGATCTGGTTCGCGATCCAGGGCGAGAGCCTGGGCCCGGCGCTGCGCTTCGACGCCAGCTACGCCAACTTCTGGTGCTACATCTCGCACTTCGTGCACTCGCCGTTCTATGTCTACGCCTACGCGTTCGGCGATTGCCTGGTGAACGCGCTATACGCCCGCTACGAGGAACAGCCGCGTGGCTTCCAGGCGCGCTACATGGATCTCTTGCGCGCGGGCGGCACCAAGCGCCACGGCGAACTGCTGGCGCCCTTCGGGCTGGATGCCTCGGACCCGCGCTTCTGGGCCAAGGGGCTGGGCGTGATCGCGCGCACCATCGACGAGCTCGCGGCGCTGAGCTAGGCGGTGGCACGCGCGCCCGACGAGAAGAACACGCTGGGCCGCCGCGTGCGGCGCTACGCGCGCGTGTCTTCGTCGATGGGCGGCCTGGCGGCGCGGGTGGGCGCCGAACGCCTGTTCGGCGTGCCTGTCGACCGCACCCGCTTCGCCGCCGACCTGCGCGCCGCGCTGGGCGGGCTCAAGGGCCCGCTCATGAAGGTGGCTCAGTTGCTGTCGACCATCCCCGACGCGCTGCCGGCCGAGTACGCGGCCGAGCTTGCCCAGCTCCAGGCCAACGCCCCGGCGATGGGCTGGCCTTTCGTCAAGCGCCGCACGGCGAGCGAACTCGGGTCCGACTGGGAGGCGCGCTTCGCTTCGTTCGACCGCGCGGCGGTCGCGGCGGCCTCGCTCGGCCAGGTGCACCGGGCGATGGCGCACGACGGCCGCGCGCTCGCGTGCAAGCTGCAGTACCCGGACATGGCTTCGGCGGTCGAGGCCGACCTCAACCAGCTACGGATCGTCTTCGCGGTCTATCGCCGCTACGACCGCGCCGTCGATCCCTCGCGCATCCACGACGAGATCGCGGCGCGCCTGCGCGAGGAGCTCGACTACGCGCTCGAGGCCCGGCACATGCGGCTCTACCGCGCCATGCTGAAGGGCGAGCGGCACGTGCGCGTGCCCGAGGTGGTCGACGAACTGTCGACGCGCCGGCTGCTGACCATGACGTGGATGGATGGCGCGCCGCTGATGGGTTTCGTCGGCCGCACGGTCGAGGACCGCAACCGGCTGGCCCACACCATGTTCCGCGCCTGGTACGTGCCCTTCTACAACTACGGCGTGATTCACGGCGATCCGCATCTCGGGAACTACAAGGTCGCTGCGAACCTCGACGTTCAGCTCCTGGACTTCGGCTGCATCCGGAAGTTCCGCCCGCCCTTCGTCCAAGGCGTCATCGACCTCTACCACGCGCTCGAACGCGACGATCGCGCGTTGGCCGTGCACGCCTACGAGACGTGGGGCTTCGCCGGCCTCAAGAACGAGGTCATCGACACGCTCAACCTGTGGGCCGAGTTCGTCTACGCGCCGCTGCTCGAGGACCGGCCGCGCCGCATCCAGGAGGAGGGTGGCGGCATGTACGGCGCCCGGGTCGCGAGCCGGGTCCATGCACGTCTGCGCGAACTGGGCGGCGTCACGGTGCCGCGCGAGTTCGTGTTCATGGATCGCACCGCGATCGGGCTCGGCGCCGTGTTCCTGCACCTCAAGGCGGAAATCAACTGGCACCGCCTGTTCCACGAACTCGTCACCGGCTTCGACGTCAAGGCGCTGGCCAAGCGCCAGGCCGCGGCGCTCGACGCCTGCGGGGTCGCCCAGCCGGACTGACGCAATGTCAGCTCCCGAACTTGGGCATGGTCGCCGCGAAGCTCGGCCGCGCCAACACCGTTTCGAGCCAGCGCCCGAGCGCTGGGCGTGCGGGCCGGCGCTGCTGGCCTTCGGGGGGCATGCCGACGTACCGGAGCATCGGCGCCACGTGCAGGTCGGCCAAGCTGGCGTTCGGGCCGGCCAGGTAGGGCAGGTCGGCCAGACTGCCATTCAGCACTTTGAGTGCTCGATCGAGATCCGGCAGGTTGTCGCGAATCACCGCCTCGTTGGTCGGCCGGTCGAAGATTCTGGGCGCGAACCGCTCGATCACCAGGCGCTGGCCGAACACGACCGCCATGTAAGCGTTGTACGCGCTGATCCACTGGGTCATGCGCGCGCGCCCCACTGCGTCGGTCGGTTGCAGCGGCGGTCCGTCGAACCCCTCGTTGGCGTAGCGGGCGATCGCCGCTGTCTCGAACAGACGGACCCTGCCGTGTTCCATGGCCGGCATGCGGGCGTAAGGGTGGCGCGCGCGGTACGCGGGGTCCGCCAGCGCGGCGGCCTCGAGCTGGTGGGGCACGCCCTTCTCGACGAAGGTAAGCCGCGCCGTGCGCACGAAGGGCGACAGGTCGGAACCGAAGACGATGACGTCGCTCATGCCAGGCCTCCCTCGGCCAGGGCCTCGAGTCGGTCGAGGCAGGCGTTCCAGCCCTTGCCGTGATCGCCGGCCATGTCGGCCGACGTCATCAACGCGTGGGTCACCCCGCAGCAGGGTTACCGTGCCATCGGCCACGAAGTCCAGGGCGACGAGCGTCGCCACCCCAGCATAGCCGCCGTCTTGCCACGCCCACGTGTAGACCAGGCGGGACGGCGCCACGACTTCGCGGAAGGTGCCTCGGATGCGCAGGTTGTTGCCGCTCGGCGCCTGCATGTCGATGGCGTAGGCACCGCCGGGGCGCACGTCCAGCTCGGCGCGCGGCGTGGTGAAGCCGGGCGGACCCCACCAGGTCTTGAGGATCGCCGGGTCGGTCAAGGCGCGGAACACCCTGTCCGGTGCCGCCCTGAAGCGGCGCTCGAGCCGCAGAGTGTGGTCGGTGTTCGCTGCGGTCGCCGCGGTCGCGGTGTTCATCGTCGTTCTCCTACGCGGGTTCGTCGAGGGTGCGCGCCAGTCGGTCGAGGCTTCGCTTCAATAAGCTGGTCTGCTGTTCGAGCCAGCCGGCCGCATCGGTCAGCTGCTCGGCTCGCAGGGTCAGATGATGGGTTCGTCCTTCCCGTCGTCGCTCGATAAGTCCGGCGCCTTCCAGCGCCTTGAGGTGCTTCGAGATCGCGGGCAGTGAAAGCGCGAAGGGCCTGGCCAGTTCGCCGGCCGTGGCGGTCCCCAGGGCGAGGCGGGCCACCATGGCGCGCCGCGTCGGGTCGGCCAGGGCGGCGAATGTGCGGTCGAGGGCCGCGTGCTGATATTTAACCATTTGGTTAACTATAGATCGCACGACAGAATGGGTCAAGCGCGACGCGCATCAACGCCGATGAGGGCGTGTCAGCCCTGCGGTTCTTCCAGCAGGTCGGCCAGCATGTGCAGGCAGTTCTCCCAGCCGCCGCCGAAGTCAGCCTGCATCTGGGCCGCAGTGAACCCGGTCTGGTTCAACGTGAACTCGGTCGCGCCGCCGAGTTCCTCGAAGGTGAGATCCACCAGGGTCTCGCGGCCGGCGTAGCGACCCTCGTTGAAGATCCAGGTGTAGACCAGGCACGCAGGCGCCTCGATGGTGCGTTAGCGCCGGCCGAACGTGTGCAGCGTGTCGCGCGGCGAGCGCATGTGTACTTGGTACGCGCCGCCCTCGCGCAGGTTGAACTCGACTAGCGGGCAGATGAAGCCGGGCGGCCGCCACCAGCGCTGGAACGTGGCCGCGTCGGTGAGAGCGTGCCACACGCGTTCGCGCGGCGCCTCCAGCACGCGGGTCAGGTGCAAGGTCAGCGATGGTGACAGCGGCGCGCCGCCCGGGTTGAACGTCAGGTTCTCCATGGCCCGAGCATGCCGATACCGTCCGGGGCTTGGCAAGCCGGGTGCGAGCGGGCATTGTGCCGCCGCTTTGCGAGGGGGCAACGCATCATGCGGATCGGCGTGATCAGGGAACGGCTGCCGGGCGAGCGGCGCGTGGCGGTCTCGCCCGACTCGGTCAAGAAGTTGAAGGCCCTGGGCTTCGCCCTGACGATCGAGAGCGGCGCGGGCGCCGGCGCGCGCCTGACCGACGCGGCCTTCGCCGAGGCCGGCGCGACCATCGTGCCGACCGCGGCCGAGGCGCTGGGCGAAGCCGGCATGATCCTCAAGGTCCGGCGGCCCTTGCGCGCGGGCGAGGGCGAGTTCGACGAACTGGCCGCCCTGCCCAAGGACGCTATCCTGATTGGCCTGCTCGATCCACTCGGGCGCCGTGCCGATGCCCAGGCGTACGCGGACCAGGGCATCGTCGCGTTCGCGCTGGAACTCGTGCCGCGCATTACGCGCGCCCAGGGCATGGACGCGCTGTCGTCCCAAAGCAACGTGGCCGGCTACAAGGCCGTGCTGGACGCGGCTGCGCGACTCGATCGCATGATGCCCATGATGATGACCGCGGCGGGCACCATCGCGCCGGCCAAGGTCCTGGTGCTGGGTGCCGGCGTCGCCGGGCTGCAGGCGATCGCCACCGCGCGCCGGCTGGGCGCCGTGGTTTCCGCCTTCGACGTGCGCCCCGCCGTCAAGCAGGAGGTCGAGTCGCTCGGCGCCTCGTTTGTCGAGGTGCCGGCCGAGGCGGGCGCCGAGGCCCAGACCGTTGGCGGCTACGCGCGCGAGATGGGCGAGGACTACAAGCGCCGCCAGGCCCAGGCCATCCACGACGCCATCGTCAAGGTCGACATCGTCGTGTCGACGGCGCTGATCCCCGGCAGGCCGGCGCCGCGTCTGATCACGGCGGCCATGATCCAGGCGATGACGCCGGGCTCGATCGTCATCGACATGGCGGCCGAAGCCGGTGGCAACTGCGAACTGTGCGAGGCGGGCAAGGTCGTCGAGCGGCACGGCGTGACCATCGTGGGCGAGGGCAATTACCCCTCGCGCGTCGCGACCGACGCCTCCACGCTTCTCGCCCGCAACCTGCTCAACTTCGTGACGCCGCTTGTGGACAAGAAGGCGGGCGCGCTTGCCATCGACTGGGACGACGAGATCGTCAAGGGCAGCCTGGTCGCCCGCGACGGCAAGGTCGTCCACCCGTTGCTCCTAGCGTCCTGATCCCCCGACCCGCCGAGGAGACGCCATCATGGAAGCCGTCGCGGCCATCGATCCGTTCATCTTCCGCTTCACCATCTTCGTGCTGGCGATCTTCGTCGGCTACTACGTGGTGTGGAGCGTGACGCCAGCCCTGCACACGCCGCTGATGGCGGTGACCAACGCGATCTCCAGCGTCATCATCGTCGGCGCCCTGATCGCCGCCGGGCCCGAGGGCGCCAGCCTATCCAAGATCTTGGGCTTCGTGGCGGTGATGCTCGCCTCGGTCAACATCTTCGGCGGGTTCGCGGTGACCCAGCGCATGCTGCAGATGTTCAAGAAGCGACAGGCGAAGTAGCGGGCACGCGCGATGTCGGCCAACCTTTCGGCGCTGCTCTACCTGGTGGCGTCGGTCTGTTTCATCCTGGCGCTGAAGGGTCTGTCGTCACCGACCTCGTCGCGGCGCGGCAACCTGATCGGCATTGGCGGCATGGCGCTGGCCATCGCCGTGACGCTCCTTGACCCGGGCGTGCTGTCCTACGAATGGATCCTGGCCGGCATCGTGCTGGGCGGTGGCATCGGCGTGGTCACCGCGCTGCGCATCCAGATGACGGCCATGCCCCAGTTCGTGGCAGCGTTCCACAGCCTGGTCGGCATGGCCGCCGTGCTGGTGGCGGCGGCGGCGCTCTACGCGCCAGAGGCCTACGGCATCGGCACGGTCGGGGCCATCAAGACCGCCAGCCGCATCGAGATGAGCCTGGGCATCGTGATCGGCGCGATCACGTTCTCCGGCTCGGTCGTCGCGTTCACCAAGCTCCAGGGCCTCGTCTCAGGCGCGCCGGTCGTGTTTCCCGGCCAGCACCTGCTCAACCTGGTGATCGGGCTTGCCATCATTGGCTTCGGCGCGTGGTTCGTCGCCGAGGAGGGCCGCGAGGCGTTCTGGCTGATGACCGCGCTCGCCCTCCTGGTCGGCGTGCTGATCATCATCCCCATCGGCGGCGCCGACATGCCGGTGGTCATCTCCATGCTCAACTCGTACTCGGGCTGGGCAGCCGCCGGCATCGGCTTCACGCTCGAAAACCAGCTCCTGATCATCACGGGCGCGCTGGTCGGCGCCTCGGGCGCGATCCTCAGCTACATCATGTGCAAGGGGATGAACCGCTCGTTCATCAGCGTCATCCTGGGCGGCTTCGGGGCCGAGGCGTCGGCGGGGCCGGCGGATGCCGGCGAACGCACTGTCAAGCAGGGCTCGGCCGAGGACGCGGCATTCATCATGTCGAACGCGCGCAAGGTCATCATCGTGCCGGGCTACGGCATGGCGGTGGCGCAGGCCCAGCACGCGATGCGCGAAATGGCGGGGCTGCTTAAGAAGGAAGGGATCGAGGTCAAGTACGCCATCCACCCCGTGGCCGGGCGCATGCCGGGGCACATGAACGTGCTGCTGGCCGAGGCCAACGTGCCCTACGACGAAGTGTTCGAGTTCGAGGAGATCAACAGCGAGTTCGCCGGGGCCGACGTTGCCTTCGTGATCGGCGCCAACGACGTGGTCAACCCGATCGCCAAGTCTGACTCCTCAAGCCCCATCTACGGCATGCCGATCCTTGATGCCGAGAACGCCAAGACCGTGCTGATCGTCAAGCGCAGCCTAGCGTCGGGCTACGCCGGCATCGACAACCCACTGTTCTACAAGGCGGGCACGATGATGCTTTTCGGCGACGCCAAGAAGATGGTCGAGGACATCGTCAAAGCGCTCTGACCACCGCTCAGCAAGGGATCGACACGGGCGCGGTGTCCATCTGCACAGGCGTATCCATGAGCAGGGCGGCCAGGCACAGGGCGCCGGCGGGCGGCCACCGCCGATCCTCGTTCCTCGTGGCCATGTGGCCCCGTTGCCAGATCGGCCGTTCGTCCTCGACGAACGTTGATACGTCCTCGCCCTGCGGTACGCCGGTCAAGGCCGCCTAAGCTTGCCAGCCGGTACGGCCGGGGATCGTGACACCGGCCCACGTTTCGTCGCGGCTAGCCCCGTCCCTCGTGAGGTTGGGGAGCACGGCCAGCGCCGAGCCCAGGGTGGCGACGATCAGCCAAGCGGCGATGAACTCGCGTCCTCGTGGTGTCATGATGCGGTCCTCCTGACAGCGGGCCCCCGGGTCGGGGTCATGTCCCCATCTAGGTTGTTCCGTTAGATTCGGATCACAAGTCACGCCCGATCAACAGGATGTGACACGATGTTGAGGACTCGCCGAAAACGATTGCGCCGCCTCCGGGAGGGGCTGGGAGGCGGCGCGGTCGTCAGGAGGCGGTGCGCGTCGGGCGTTGGGCGCCGTTCGCCAAGGAGCGCGGTGGCTGGGGGGATGGCCCGCGCTCGGTCGGCCCGCGTACCGGGCCGTGTGCGCCTCCCATGCGGCCTATATGGTTCGTCCGCGCCGCCGCACAATGGGATGGCGCCGATTTTCGCGGACGCGCGAACACAATATGGTGAGCCACGTGCCGCCGCCGGGCCCGCCAGGGAGAGCCGTCATGCCCAACGACCGTTTCGCCAACGCCCGCACGTTGTGCGCTCCACGCGGCACGGCGCGCAGCGCCCGAAGCTGGCTGACCGAGGCGCCGTTGCGCATGTTGATGAACAACCTCGATCCGGATGTAGCTGAGAAACCTGACGAACTTGTGGTTTATGGAGGTATCGGGCGGGTCGCGCGCGACTGGCGCTGCTTTGATCGCATCGTCGCCGCTCTCAAGGACCTGGGCGACGACGAAAGCCTGCTGATCCAGTCCGGCAAGCCGGTCGGCGTGTTCAAGACCCATGCGGACGCGCCGCGCGTGCTGATCGCCAACTCCAATCTGGTCGGCCATTGGAACACGTGGGAGCACTTCAACGAGCTCGATCGCAAGGGGCTCATGATGTACGGCCAGATGACCGCTGGTTCGTGGATCTACATCGGCAGTCAGGGCATCGTGCAGGGCACCTACGAAACCTTCGTCGAGGCCGGGCGGCGGCACTATGGCGGCAATCTGAAGGGCCGCTGGATCCTGACCGGGGGCCTGGGCGGCATGGGCGGCGCCCAGCCACTGGCCGCGACCATGGCCGGCGCCTCGATGCTGGCGGTTGAGTGTCGCCCCAGCCGGATCGAGCGGCGGCTCGAGACCCGGTATCTCGAGCGCCACGCCGACAGTCTCGACCAGGCGCTCGCCATGCTCGACGAGGCCAGACGCGCGGGCCGTGCCGTCTCCATCGGGCTCTTGGGCAACGCCGCCGAGGTGCTGCCGGATCTGGTACGGCGCGGCGTGCGCCCCGACATGGTCACCGACCAGACCAGCGCCCACGACCCCATCCACGGCTATCTGCCGGCCGGCTGGACGCTGGAGCAGTGGGAGGAGCGCCAGAAGAGCGATCCCGACGGCGTCGCCCGGGCGGCCAAGGCGTCGATGGCGACCCATGTGCGTGCCATGCTGGCCTTCCATGCCCAGGGCGTGCCGACCTTCGACTACGGCAACAACATCCGCCAGTTCGCCAAGGACATGGGGGTGGCCGACGCCTTCGCCTTCCCGGGCTTCGTGCCGGCCTACATCCGGCCGCTGTTCTGCCGCGGCGTCGGGCCGTTCCGCTGGGTCGCGCTCAGCGGCGAGGCGGACGACATCTTCAAGACCGATGCCAGGGTCAAGCAGCTGATCCCCGACGACCCGCACCTGCACCGCTGGCTCGACATGGCCGGCAAGCGGATCAAGTTCCAGGGCCTGCCCGCGCGCATCTGCTGGATCGGGCTGGGCGCGCGCGCCCGCGTCGGGCTAGCGTTCAACGCGATGGTGCGCAAGGGCGAGGTCAAGGCGCCCATCGTGATCGGCCGGGACCACCTGGACTCCGGCTCGGTCGCCAGCCCCAACCGCGAGACCGAAGGCATGCGCGACGGTTCCGACGCCGTGGCCGACTGGCCGCTCCTGAACGCGCTGCTCAACTGCGCCTCGGGCGCCACGTGGGTCAGCCTGCACAACGGCGGCGGTGTGGGCATCGGCTACTCCCAGCACGCCGGCATGGTCATCGTGTGCGACGGCAGCGCCGAGGCGGACCGGCGGCTTGAACGCGTGCTGACCAACGATCCGGGCTCGGGCGTCATGCGTCACGCCGACGCGGGCTACGACGAGGCGATCGATTGCGCCCGCGAACAAGGCCTCAACCTGCCGATGCTCGGCCAATAGCGCGGGGTTGCTATCAGGTCCGACCGCGCCGGCACCGCGCGATCACGGCCTCGCGGTGCAGGATGTAGAGGCCGCTGGCGATGACGATGGCGCTGCCCGTCCAGATGGCGGCATCGGGCAGCTCGTGCCAGATGACCCAGCCGAACGTCACGGCCCAGATCACGGCCGAATACTCGAACGGCGCGATCAGCGACCCCGGCGCGATCTTGAACGCTCGTGTCATGAGCAGTTGCGCCACGCCGCCGCACAAGCCCACCGAAACCAGCAGGCCCAAGTCACCCCAGGTCGGCGTGACCCACACGAAGGGTAGGATGGCGCCGCTGACCACCGTGGTGGTCAGGGTGAAGTAGAACACGATGGCCGCGATGGTCTCGGTCGCGGTCAGCCGGCGCACCAGCACCATGGCGAAGGCGTAGCCTACGGCGCCGCCCACCGGGATCAGGGCTTCGACCTGGAACAGGCTGGAGCCCGGGCGCACCATGACGATGACGCCGAGGAACCCGGCGAAGACGGCGCACCAGCGCCGCCAGCCGACGGTCTCGCCCAGCAATGGCACCGAGAGCGCGGTCAGGAAGATCGGCCCGGCGAAGCCGATGGCGATCACGTCGGCCAGGGGAAGCACCGCGAGCGCCCAGAAGCCGAGCACCATGGACGACACGCCGACCAGGCAGCGCAGGATGTGGCCGACCGGCCGGTTCGTGCGCAGCGCGGCCAGGCCGCCCTGGCGCGCGATGAACAGGCTGAGCGGGATGAACGCGCAGGCGCCACGGAAGAAGATCACCTGCAACGTCGGGTAGTCCGCGCTCAGCCACTTGATGAGCGCGTCCATGATCGAGAAGACGATCACCGCAGCCAACAAGTAGCCGATGCCGGCGAGGGGCTGCGATGCCGGTGTGGGAGCGGAGGACATAGGACCGTTGCGGGGCGCGGCGGGCAGCCATCATAGCCCACGCCGGCGCTCCTGTCGGGCCGGTTGACCCGCGTCGCCGCCCCATGGAACGGTTGGCGCGCCAGAGGGGAGGGCACCATGACCGCGAAGGACACCGGCGTCGTCGACCGCAACCGTTCGTGCCTCGTCGTCATCGACGTGCAGGCCTACTTCCTGACCAAGCTGCCGCTGCACGAACGTGGACCGTTGGTCGAACGCATCGGCTGGCTGATGAACGCGGCGCGCGCTCTTGACATCCCGATCGTCGCGACCGCCGAGGACATCGCGACCAACGGCACCCTGGTGCCCGATCTGGCGACGCGGCTGCCCGAAGGCGCCACGATTTTCGACAAGATGATCTTCGGGCTCGACCGCCAGGACGATATCCGTGCCGCGGTCCAGGCGACGGGGCGCGATACCTTCGTGCTGACCGGCATGGAAACCGACGTGTGCGTCGCCCACTCGGCGCTGGGGCTCGCGGCGCTCGGTCACCGCGCCGTGGTCATCGACGATGCATGCGCCAGCCCGCCGCCCAACCACGACCACGGGCTGCGGCGCCTGCGCGACGCCGGCATCGCCGTCACCTCGACCAAGGGCATCTACTACGAATGGGTGCGCGACCTGGCCACGCACCGCCGCGTCAAGGCCTTGATGAACGCGCCCGTGCCGGCCGGCATGACGCTCTGATGCGGCTCGAGGTCTTCCAGTCCCTATGGGCCATGGAGCTGCGCCGACCCGACGGGGTCGAGCGGCCGGTCGAGGAATCCTTCGCCATGGTCGCCGAGGCCGGCTACGCCGGCATGGCCATCGACATGGGCATCTTCGACGACGACGCCATGCGCCGCACCCGGCCGCTGTTCGCGCGCCACGGCCTGGGCTGCCTCATCAACGCGTTCCCCAAGAGCATCGAGGACCTGCGCCCGGTCTTGCGCATGGCGCGGGACTTCGACGCCCGCTTCGTCAACGTGATCGGCCAGGTCATGCCACTGACGGTGGCTGGCATGATTCCGGTGATCCGTGCCTGGATCGCCATGGCCGAGGACGAGGGCGTCGCCATCCAGTTCGAGACCCACCGCAACTGCATCACCAACGACCTGTTCGCCACACTGCAACTGATCGACGCGGTGCCCGAGATGCGCCTGTGCGCGGACCTGTCGCACTACCTGCTCGACCGCGAGTTCTGGTACCCGATCTCGGCCGAGAACCATGGCCTGATCCGACGCATCCTGGAACGGTCGGACTCGTTCCAGGGGCGCGTGGCGTCGCGCGAACAGATCCAGGTGCAGATCTCGTTCCCGCAGCACGCCAAGTGGTTCGACCTGTTCGCCGGCTGGTGGGAAGACGGGTTTCGCCTGTGGCGGGCGCGGGTGCGGTCCGACGCGACCTTGCTGTTCCTGTGCGAACTGGGGCCGAATGAGTACGCGATCACCGGCCCCGACGGCTATGAGCTGTCGGACCGCTGGGACGAGGCCCTGATGATCCGCCGGCGCGTCGAGGCGATCTGGGCGCGCCTCGAGGCGGAGACTCAGAAGTAGCGCACCACCAAGACGATCGCCGCGATGGGGATGATGATCATCACGCCGATCGCGCGGGCGCCATAGACCAGATTCGAGACCAGATTGTAGTGGTCTTGCGCCAGGTCCTTCTGGCGGTTGAGCGCCTCGAGGATCGCGCGCTGGCCGTCGCGGATGTCGCGCAGGGCCTCCAGGATCCTCTGTTCGCGCTCTTCGCTCATGGCCGTCCCCGCCGTTACTCGGCCGCGCGCGCCGCGTGCGGGCCGGCGCGCAGCAGGCCCATCAGCTCGTCGAGCCACGCCAGCGCCTTGACCCGGTTCGCCTCCTTGACGTGGCCGAAGCCGCGCACCTGTTCGGGCAGGCGCGCGATCTCCGCCACCAGGGAATGGCTGTCGTGGTCGAGCCGCTCCAGCGCCTCGGTCACGGCCTGTTCGTACGTCGCGATCAATGCCCGCTCGGCACGCCGTTCGGCGGTCCGCCCGAACGGGTCGAACGGCGTGCCGCGCAAACCCTTGAGTCGGGCCAGCACGCGGAAAAGCGCGAACACCCACGGGCCGAAGGTGCGCTTGCGGGCGTGGCCGGTGACGGGATCGCGCTCGCCCAGGATCGGCGGCGCGAGGTGCACCTCCAGCCGTGGCGAGCCCTCGAACTGGCCGGCGATGCGCGCGGCGAAGGCCGGGTCCGTGTAGAGCCGCGCGACCTCGTACTCGTCTTTGTAGGCGAGCACCTTGTGGTAGCCGCGCGCGACGGCATCGACTAGGCCGGTCATGCCCTCGGCCCTGGTCCGCTCGGCGTCGGCGGCGCGGCCGACGAAGGCGCGGAAACGCTCGGCCAGGGCCTGGTCTTGGTAGGCCGCCAGGTGCCGTGCGCGGCGGGCGACGACGTCCTCGGTCGTGGCGCTCAACTGGCGGTGCGCGGGCGCGGGCTCGGCGGCACGCACCTGCCGCACCAAGCCGTCCGGATCCAGGGCCGCGTGGCGCCCGGCGTGGAACGCCGCGGTGTTCAGCGCGACGGCGGCGCCGTTCAGCTCGAGGGCCCGGAGGATCGCCGCGCCGGGCAGGGGGATCAGGCCCTTCTGGTACGCCCAGCCGACCATGAACAGGTTGGTCGCGATGGCGTCGCCGAACAGATGGGTCGCAATCGTCGTGGCGTCGAGGAAATGGGCGTGCCCCGGTCCGACCGCCGTCTCGATGCGCGCGCGCAGACGGGCGCCGGGGAACACCAGGTCGGGCTTGCGGGTGAATTCGCCGGTCGGCGATTCGTGGGCGTTGATCAGGGCCGTGGCGCGGCCCTCGCGCAGCTTGGCCAGGGCGTCGAACCCGGCGGCCACCACCAGATCGCAGCCCAGCAGCAGGTCGGCGCCGCCGGCCGCGATCTTGACCGCGTGGATGTCCTCGGGCCGGCGGCCGATGCGCACATGGCTGACCACGGCGCCGTATTTCTGCGCCAGCCCGGTCTGGTCGAGCACGCCGACGCCGCGCCCGGCCAGGTGGGCCGCCATGCCCAGGATCGCGCCGACCGTGACGACGCCCGTGCCGCCGACGCCGGTGACCAGGATACCGAACGGCTCGTCCAGCGTGGGCTCGCTCGGCTCGGGCAGGGCCTCCGGCCCGAGGCCGTCGGCGCCTGCGGCGCGGCGCTTACGCATACGCCCGCCGCGCACGGTGACGAAGCTGGGGCAAAAGCCCTCGACGCAGCTCAGGTCCTTGTTGCACGAGGACTGGTCGATCTGGCGCTTGCGGCCGAATTCGGTCTCGACCGGCACCACCGACAGGCAATTCGAGGTTCGGCTGCAGTCGCCGCAGCCTTCGCATACGTCCTCGTTGATCACGACGCGCACGTCCGGATCGGCCATCAGGCCGCGCTTGCGCCGACGCCGCTTCTCGGTGGCGCACACCTGGTCGTAGATCAGGGCCGTGACGCCGGCGGTCGCGCGCAAGGAGCGCTGCACCGCGTCGAGCTCGCTTCGGTGATGGACCGTGACACCGGCCGCGAAGCCCGCGTCGATCGGGTACTTGTCGGGCTCGTCGGTGACCACGACGATGCGCCGCACGCCTTCGCCGTAAAGCTGGTGGGTGATCTGGGCGACCGATGGGTGCCCCTCGGTCGGCTGGCCGCCGGTCATGGCGACCGCGTCGTTGTAGAGGATCTTGTACGTCATGGTGACGCCCGCCGCGACCGCGGCGCGGATCGCCAGCAGGCCCGAGTGGACGTAGGTGCCGTCGCCCAGGTTCTGGAACACGTGCGACGTCTCGGTGAACGCGGCCTGGCCGATCCACGAGGCGCCTTCGCCGCCCATTTGTGTGAAGGTCGCGGTGGAGCGGTCCATCCACAGCGCCATGTAGTGGCAGCCGATGCCGGCCAGCGCGCGGCTGCCCTCGGGTACCTTGGTCGAGGTGTTGTGCGGGCAGCCCGAGCAGAAGTAGGGGATGCGGCTGATCGGCGCCGGCTCGGTGGTCAGCGCGCGCTCCTTGGCCTCGAGAAACGCCAGGCAGTCGCGGATGTCCTCGCTGGTGAAGAACCGGCCAATGCGCCGGGCGATGACGCGCGCGATGCGGGCCGGCGTCAGTTCGTCGAACGAGGGCAGGATCAGATTCCGCTCCTCGTCGAACTTGCCGATGATGCGCGGCCGGTCCTTGACGTCCCAGTTGTAGAGCTGCTCCTTGAGCTGGTTCTCGATGACGGCGCGCTTCTCCTCGACCACGAGCACTTCCTCGAGGCCTTCGGCGAAGCGGCGCGCGCCCTCGCGCTCCAGCGGCCAGCTCATGGCGACCTTGTAAACGCGCAGGCCGATCTGCCGCGCCATCGCTTCGTCGATGCCCAGGTCGTCCAACGCCTGGCGCACGTCCAGGTAGGTCTTGCCCGTGGTGATGATGCCGAAGCGCGGGTTCGGCGAATCCAGCACCACGCGGTCCAGCCGGTTCGCCCGCGCGTGGGCCAGCGCGGCGTAGAGCTTGTGCCGGTGCAGCCGTTCCTCCTGCACCAGCGGCGGGTCTGGCCAGCGGATGTTGAGCCCGCCCTCGGGCATGGTGAAGTCGGTCGGCTCGATCAGCCGCACCCGGTCGGTTCCGACTTGGACCGAAGCCGAGCCGTCGACCGTGTCGGCGACCACTTTCATCGCCACCCAGACCCCGGCGTAGCGCGAGATCGCCCAGCCGATCAGGCCGTAATCCAGGATCTCCTGGATGTTCGACGGGTTCAGCACCGGGATCATCGCGTCCATGAAGGCGTATTCGCTCTGGTGCGCGAGCGTCGAGGACTTGCACGTGTGGTCGTCCCCGGCCAACGCCAGCACGCCGCCGTGGCGCGCCGTGCCGGCGCTGTTGGCGTGCTTGAAGGCGTCGCCCGTGCGGTCGACCCCGGGTCCCTTGCCGTACCAGATTCCGAACACGCCGTCGTACTTGGCACCGGGGAACAGGCCAACCTGCTGGCTGCCCCAAACGGCGGTGGCGGCCAGATCCTCGTTGACGCCGGGCTGGAAACGGATGTGCTGGCGGTCGAGGAACGGCCTGGCGCGCCACAGCGCCTGGTCGAAGCCGCCGAGCGGCGAACCACGGTACCCCGCGATGAAGCCGGCGGTGTTCAGGCCCGCCCGCGCGTCGCGCCGGCGCTGCATGAGCGGCAGGCGCACCAGAGCCTGGGTTCCGGTCAGATAGACCCGACCGTCGTCGAGCGCGTACTTGTCGTCGAGCGTGACGGCGGCGAGCGTCATGGTCTCACCCTCAGTGCCCGATCCCAGCCAAGGTCATGATGGACCTGAGGCCCAGGCCCGGCAAGGTGCGCCGCCCTAGCCTTCGGCCTCGGCGGGCTCCAGCCCGAGTTCGCGCACCTTGCGGTAGAGCGTCGAACGGCCGATGCCCAGGCGTCGCGCCACCTTTGACATTTGGCCGTGGTAGTGGTCGAGCGCCAGGCGGATGACCTCGGCCTCGATGTCGCCCAGCGGGCGCACGTTGCCGTCCTCGCCCAGCAGCCGGATGCTTCCGGCCGCCGGGCCGGCGGGCGGGGCTGATGGCGCGGGCATCGCGGGCGCCACCGCCATGGGGCCGTGCGCGGCAGCGGGCGTGGGCGCGGCGACCGGATCGCTGGGCAGATCGATGCCGACCCACTGGGCCACCTGCGGGAAATCCGCCGGACGCAGCAGGTCCGAATCGGCCAGCACGACCGCGCGGAACACGGCGTTCTCGAGCTGCCGCACGTTGCCCGGCCAGTGGTACGACCCCAGCATCTCGAGCGCCTCGGGCGTGGCGCCCTTGACCTTCAGGCCCTCGGCGGCCGCGAACCGCTGGGCAAAGTGCTCGACCAGGGTCGGAATGTCCTCCTTGCGATCCCGCAGTGACGGCACCGAGACCGGGAAGACGTTGACGCGATAGTAGGGATCCTCGCGGAACACGCCCTGGGCGACCAGCTTCTGCAGATCACGGTTAGTCGCCCAGATCAGGCGCACGTCGACCTTGACCGGTTGCTTGCTGCCGACCGGGTCGACTTCGCCTTCCTGGATCACGCGCAACAGCTTGACCTGGAGGTCCTGCCTCAGCTCGCCGATTTCGTCGAGGAACAGCGTGCCGCCATCCGCTTCCTGGAATTTGCCAATGTGGCGCCCGGTGGCGCCGGTGAACGAGCCCTTTTCGTGGCCGAACAGGATGCTTTCGACTAGGTTCTCGGGGATCGCGCCGCAGTTGACCGCGACGAAAGGCCTCTCGGCCCGATCGCTCCGGGCACGGATGTAACGCGCGATCAGCTCCTTGCCGACGCCGCTTTCGCCCTCGATGAGCACCGGGATCGAGGACTGCGCGGCGCGTTCAGCCAGGTTGAGCGCCTTGCGCAAGGCCGGGCTGCCGCCGACGATGTCGGTGGGGTCGACCCCGCCGCCCGCGCACCGTTGCAGACGCGTGACCTCGCCGGCCAGGGACTTGATGTGCAGGGCGTTCTCGATAGAGACCTGCAGTCGTTCCTGCGACACGGGCTTGACCACGAAGTCGATGGCGCCGGCGCGCATGGCCTTGACCACGTGCTCGATGCCCGCGTGCGCCGTCACCACGATGACCGGCAGGTTGGGCCGCATCGGCTTGACCTTGTCGAGCACGCCAAGGCCATCGATCTCGGGCATCAGGAGGTCGAGCAGCATGAGGTCGAAATCGCCCTCGCTCGACTGCTCCACCATCTTGATCGCGGCCTTCGGGCCATCCGCCTGCACGGGACGGAAGCCCGCGCGCGTCACGATCTCGCTGTGCAAGCGGCGCTGCACCGGATCATCGTCGACGATCAAAATGGTCTTGGCCATGCCGGTCGCTCCATGCCATAGGCAGGCTGAAGGATGCGTTAAGCATGAAGCGTCAAACGCGGGCGCGTGAAGGCCTGCGTACCAGAACGGGACGGAGGCAACAAGGGTAGGGGTCGCCCGACGCGTTCGGGGCTCGCCCACCAACAGGACAGGGGCGCCAGGGGTACGGGACACGTCATGGCCATCATCGTCACCGGAGCCGCGGGCTTCATCGGGTTCCACGTCGCGATCAGCCTGCTCGCGCGCGGCGAGCGGGTCATCGGCGTGGACAACGTCAACAACTACTACGACGTCCGCCTCAAGGAAGCACGTCTAGCCAAGCTCACGGCGCACCCGGATTTTGCCTTCCACCGGCTCGACATCGCGCGCTGGGAGCAGGTCCAGGGCCTGGCGGCGGCCGATGTCACCGGCATCGTCCACCTGGCGGCCCAGGCCGGCGTGCGCTACCCCCGGACCAACCCCTTCGCCTATGGCGAGGCCAACGTCATGGGCCAGATCGCCATGATCGAGCTGGCGCGCCGCTGCGCGGCCCTGCGGCACTTCGTCTACGCCAGTTCCTCGTCGGTCTACGGCGGCAACACCAAGCATCCCTTCTCGGTGACCGATCCGGTCGATCGGCCGGTCTCGCTCTACGCTGCGACCAAGCGCGCGTGCGAGCTGATCGCCGAGTGCAACAGCCACCTCTACCGGCTGCCCATGACGGGCCTGCGCTTCTTCACGGTCTACGGTCCTTGGGGTCGCCCCGACATGGCGGCGTTCATCTTCACCAAGGCGATCTTCGAGGGCCGGCCGATCACCCTGTTCAACCGCGGCGATCTGAAGCGCGACTTCACCTACATCGACGACATCGTCGCCGGGACCATCGCGACGCTCGACCACCCGCCGGCCGACCCCGGCGACCGTTCGCCGCATCGGGTGTTTAACCTTGGAAACCACAGGACCGAGGAACTGCGCCGCTTCGTCCAAGTGCTGGAAGAGGCGTGTGGCCGCAAGGCCATGGTCGAGCTGGCGCCCATGCAGCCGGGCGACGTCTACGAGACCTACGCGGATATCACCGAATCCCAGGAAATCCTGGGCTTCCAGCCGGCGACACGGATCGACCAGGGCCTGCCGCGCTTCGTCGCCTGGTACCGCGACTACCACGGCGTCTAGCGCCTAGACGCTGATCGTGCCGGCCAGGTAGGTGATGCACCGGCCCGCGATCAGGACCCGGTTGCCCTTGACCGTGCAGCGCAGCCAGCCGCCCCGGCGCGACACTTGGCGCGCCTCCAGCGTCGTCTTGCCCAGCCGGTCCGCCCAGTAGGGCGTCAGCGTGCAGTGAGCCGACCCGGTGACCGGGTCCTCGGGGATGCCGTGGTTCGGCGCGAAGTAGCGCGACACGAAGTCAACGTCGTCGCCGGGCGCGGTGACGATGATGCCCCTATCCTCGAGCCCCCGGCCGAGCGCCGGGATGTCGGGTACCAGGTCTCGGACCTCGGCCGCGCGGCCCAGCAGGGCCAGCGTATTGCCGCCTGGTGCGTCGTGGAACGCGCGCACCTCGGCGCCGAGCGCCGCCGGCAGCCACGACGGCACGGCAATCGGCGCGGGTGGGCGCGAAGGGAAGTCGAGCACGCGCCAGTCGCCGTCGCGCGCGACACCGAGCGGCCCCGAGGCCGAACGGAACGTCACGCTGTTGCGCGCCGCGTCGAGCACGGTCATGACCACGTGACCCGAGGCGAGCGTCGCGTGGCCGCACAATTCGACCTCGACCGTCGGGGTGAACCAGCGCAGGTGGTAGCCCGCGCCCTCGGGCACGAAGAACGCGGTTTCGGAGAGGTTGTTCTCGGTGGCGATCGCCTGCATCAAGGCGTCGTCGAGCCAGGAGCGCAGAGGCACGACGCCCGCCGGGTTGCCCTTGAAGGGGGCCTCGGCGAAGGCGTCGACCCAATAGAACGGCAGGTTCACGATGGTGCTCCCTGATCGCGGCGCGGCACGAAGACCGTCGAGGTGAACGTCATCGCCGGTTCATCGCGCTGGTTCACCACGTCGTGGCGCACGCGCAGGATGCCACGGTCGGGCTTCGAGGACGAGACGCGCTTCTCGAGGATTTCGATGCGCGTGCGGATGGTGTCGCCGGGACGCACGGGCTTGAGCCAGCGGAGTTCGTCGAAGCCGGGAGAGCCGAGTCCACCGGCGATCGCGCCGGTGTCCCACAGGATGCGAAACGCCACGGCGAGCGTCTGGAAGCCGCTCGCGATCACGCCGCCGAAGGGTCCCTGGCGCGCCGCCTCGACGTCGATATGGAAGGGCTGCGGATCGTAGCGGAAGGCGAAGTCGATGATCGCCGCCTCGGTCAGGGTATGGCCGCGCGATACGATGCGTTCGCCGACCGTGTAGTCCTCGTAGGCACGTTCGTTCATGGGGCGCGACTGTACGGTGTGGACCGGAGTGGTGGAACGGCCATGTTAGGGCGGCAGCGCGTCTCAGTCCCAGCCGCGCGCGGCACCACACGCCGGGCCGCTGCCCGCGTGCAGGTCGCCGTGCTTGTCGCGCCACACGCCACTGGTCCGGCCGAACGGCCAGCTTGTGGCGGTGCGCTGGGCGATGGTGATGCGATGCCCGAGCGCTTCGAGGATCTCGCGCGTTGCCATGGCCATGTCGTCGGCAACGTCCAAACCGTCGCCCTGGTGGTGCACGCGCGGCCGTTCGATGGCCGCCGTCAGGCCCAGCCCGCGATCGACGACCTGGACCAGAGTGTTCAGGATACCGGTGGCGATGCGATAGCCGCCGGCGCCGGCCAGGCCGCCCAGCGCGCCCCGTTCGTCCATGGCCATGAAGACGGGCGCGCCGTAGAGCGGCATCCGCCCCGGCGCCATCGGGTTGCGGCCGTGGCGGAACAGATCGAAGAGCTGCAGCCCGTTGCCGAGCAGGATGCCGGTTTCCGGCACCAGGATCATGGAGCCGAACGCGCCGTCGATGCTGGTGATCAGGCTGGCGCCGTTGCCCGCGGCGTCGAGCACGCAGATCTGGGTCGTGCCGGCGAACGGCGGCGCGCCCGCGCCGACCGCGCCGAAGCGCCACGGCTCGCCCGGTGCCACGGCGGCGCGGGCCCTGGTGGCCGTGATGGTCGCGGCGCGTTCGCGCGCGTAGGCCTTGCTCGCCAGGCCGGCCAGGGGCAGCTCGGCGTTCACCGGGTCACCGCCAAGGGCGAAGTTGTCGACGAACGCCTGGGCCAGGGACTCGGCCAGCAGGTGCAGGGCCGTCGCCTCGTCGGCGCCGACCAAGTCGAAGCACTCCAGGATGTTGAGCGCTTCGATGGCGATGAGATCGTCGCACGTCACGTAGCGCAGGCCGCGATAGTTCTGTTCAGCCTGGCGCGCGGCGCGCGGCCGATAGGCCGCCAAGTCGGCGGCGTCGAGCAGGCCGCCCGCGCCCGCCACGGCCTGCTCGATGGCGAGGGCGATCGGTCCGTCGTGCAGGGCGGCGGCCCCGTCGATGGTGATGCGCCGGAGTGTCCGCGCCAGATCGCGTCCATCAAGCCGCGCGCCGGGCGCGGGCAGGGTACCGCCCGGCATCAACCAATCGGCCAGGGCCGGTTGGGCGCGGATCGCATCGGCGTGCAGGGCGACCAGCGCCGCGTGCCGCGCGTCGAGCACGATGCCCGCCTCGGCCAGATCGATGGCGGGGCCGAGCAGGCGCACGAGCGGCCACGAGCCGAACCGACGCACGGCCTCGCACAGGCCGGCGACCGCACCCGGCACGCCGACCGACAGGGGGCCGGTCTCGGCCAACGCTCGCGCGTCCCGGTCCGGATGACGTCGCGCCATGGCGCGCAACGCCGCGCCATAGGCCTCGGGGGTTGCCGCGCGCGGCACGATGAGGAAGTGATCGATGCCCCGCGGCTCCGCCGTTCCGGCCATGACCAACGACAGCCGCCCGTGACCGCCGATGCCGCACATGCCGGGCTCGACCACGAACGCCGCGAAGGCCCCGGCGACGATGGCGTCGACCACATTGCCGCCCGCGCGCAAGACCCCGACCGCCACCCGGGCCGCGTCGGCGTGGCCGGCGGCGGCGACGCCCTGCCCGGCGATCACCGAGGATTCGGTACCGTTCATGGACCCTCCGCCGCCTCGCGGCGCAACTCGAGCTCGAGCCATGCGTCCTCGGCCGCCGCCATTTCAGCCTCGGCAGCGGTCAGGCGCTGGGCCGCCGCATCGAAACCCTTCGGGTCGCGCGCGTAGAGACCCGGATCGGCGAGGCGTTCGCGCAAGCCCGATAGCTCCGCCTGGAGCGCCTCGATCCGCGCCGGCAGGGTCGCCAGCGCGTGCTTGTCCTTGAAGGTCAGGCCCTTGCGTGCCTGTGACGCGCGCGGTGCCACGGTCGCCTTGCGTTCGCGCGGCTTCGCGGCGCCCGGGCGGTCGCCGCGTTGGGCGAGCATGTCGCTGTAGCCCCCGGCATACTCGACCCAGCGCCCGTCACCCTCGGCGGCGAGCGTCGAGGTCACGACCCGGTCGAGAAAATCGCGGTCGTGGCTGACCAGCAGCACCGTGCCGGCGTAGTCGGCGAGCATTTCCTGCAACAGGTCCAGGGTCTCCAGGTCCAGGTCGTTGGTCGGCTCGTCGAGCACCAGCAGGTTTGACGGCCGGGCGAGCGCGCGGGCGAGCATCAACCGGCCGCGCTCGCCGCCCGAGAGGGCGCCGAACGGCATGAATGCCTGCTCGGGCGTGAACAGGAAGTCCTTCATGTAGCCGACCACGTGGCGCGCCTGGCCGCCGACCGACACCGTGTCGTCGCGCCCCTCGGTCAGGGCCTCGGCCAGGGTGACCGAGGCCTCGAGCGCCTCGCGGCGCTGGTCCAGGGTGACCATCTGGACGTTGGCGCCGAGACGCACCCGGCCGGCATCCGGATCCATGCCGCCGGTCAGCAGGTTGACCAGCGTCGTCTTGCCAGAGCCATTGGGACCGACGATGCCGAGCCGGTCGCCGCGCGCCACGCGCAACATCAGGTCGCGCACCACGGGCCGGTCGAAGGACTTGGCCAATCCCTTCGCCTCGATGACCAGGCGCCCGGACGTATCGCCCTCGGCACGCGCGAACGCGACCGTACCGGGGCCTTCGCGCCGGTCGCGGCGTTCGGCGCGCAGCGCGATCAGGCGCCTGAGACGCCCTTCGTTGCGCTTGCGCCGGGCGGTGACGCCGCGCCGCAGCCACTCGGTCTCGGCGGTGATACGACGATCGAGCTTGTGCTTGGCGTCCGCCTCCTGCTCGATCTGCGCGTCGCGCCATGGCTCGAACGCGGCGAAGCCCTGGTCGAGCGTGCGGGTGCGGCCCAGGGCGAGCCACGTCGTGCGCCGCGACAGGGTCTCCAGGAACCGACGGTCGTGGCTGATCAGCACGATGGCCGCGCGCGAGGCGGCCAGCTCGCGCTCCAGCCATTCGATGGCCGGCAGGTCGAGATGATTGGTCGGCTCGTCCAGCAAGAGGATGTCCGGGTCGCCGGCCAGCGCGCGCGCCAGCGCGCAACGCCGCGCCTCGCCGCCCGACAGCCGGTCCGCGGCCTCGGTGCCGTCGAGGCCGAGCGCATGGAGGAGGGCGCGTGCGTGGTGGCGCTGGTCCGGGTCGTCGAGGTCGGCGGTGGCGTGGTCGAGCGTCGTCGCGAGGCCCGTGAAGTCCGGCTCCTGGGCCAGATAGCGCACGGTCAAACCCGGCTGGGCGAAGCGCTCACCGCCATCGGGCTCGATGATACCGGCCGCGACCTTCAGCAGGGTCGACTTGCCCGAGCCGTTACGCCCGACCAGGGCCAGCCGCTCGCCCTCGCGCACGGCCAGGTCGGCGCCCTCGAACAAGGGATGGCCGCCGAAGGTCAGGCGGATGTCGCGCAGCGCGAGCAGGGCGGCGGTCATGGGGCGCGGAGGATAGGTGAACACGGCGGGCGGCGCCAACGGCCGCCGTGGGCTATAGGGAAGCCATGGAATCCTTCGATGTCATCGTGATCGGCGCCGGCGCGGCCGGGCTGATGGGCGCCATCGCCGCCGGACGTCGCGGGCGGCGCGTCCTGGCGCTCGAACGGGCCGAGAAGCCCGGGAAGAAGATCCTGATTTCGGGTGGCGGCCGCTGCAACTTCACGAACCTGCACACCGCACCCGACCGGTTCCTTTCCAACAACCCGCACTTCTGCAAGTCCGCGCTCGCACGCTTCACCCAGCGCGATGTCGTAGCCTTGGTCGAGCGCCACGGCATCGCCTACCACGAGAAGACCCTGGGGCAGCTTTTCTGCGACGGTTCGGCGCGCGCCATCGTCGCCATGCTGTTGGAGGAGGGCGCGGCGGTTGGGGTCAGCCTGCGCGCTGGCCTTGACGTCACCGACGTCACGCGCTCGGACCACTTCCGGATCGAGACCAGCGGTGGCTCGTTCATGGCTCCGTCCCTGGTCCTGGCGACGGGCGGCCTGTCGATCCCGCGCATGGGGGCCACCGACTTCACCCACCATGTGGCGCGCCGGTTCGGGCTTGCCGTCACCGCGACGCGCCCCGCCCTGGTGCCGCTCACCTTCGTGGGCGAGGACTTGAACCTGATGCGGTCGCTCAGCGGCGTGTCGCTCGATGTCGTCGCGTGCAGCGAACGTGCGCGGTTCCGCGAGGCGATGCTGTTCACCCATCGCGGCCTGTCGGGTCCGGCGATCCTGCAAGTCTCGTCGACCTGGCGCGAGGGCGAGCCGGTGACGATCGATCTGCTGCCGGATCACGACACCCGCTTCCTGGTCGAACGCAAGAAGGCGCGGCCCAGGGTGTTGCCCGCGACGGCGCTGGCCGAGGCAATGCCCGAGCGGCTCGCCCAGATCATGGCGGAGCGGCACCTGCCGGTGCGGCCCCTGGCTGATCTGCCTGATCGGGATCTGATCCGGTGCATGGAGGCACTCAAGGCCTGGCGTCTGGTCCCCAGCGGCACCGAAGGCTACGCCAAGGCCGAGGTGACGCTGGGCGGCGTCAGCACCGCGGACCTGTCGTCGCGCACCATGGCGGCGCGTGGTGTGCCGGGGTTGTTCATCGTCGGCGAAGCGGTGGACGTCACGGGCTGGCTCGGCGGCTACAATTTCCAGTGGGCCTGGTCGAGCGGCTGGACGGCCGGACAGGAAGCTTAGGAGGCAAGCAAGATGGCTTTGGCCCGACGTGACGGCGCGGCCCTCGTGGGCGCTCTGGGGCTGTGCCTCGGGGTCGGCTACGTAGGCGGCACCTTCAGCGCCGCGTCGGTCGATACCTGGTACCAGACGCTCGACAAGCCGGCGCTGAACCCACCCGACGCCGTGTTCCCGGTGGTTTGGACGGCGCTCTACGTCGCCATGGCCGTTGCGGCGTGGCGTGTCTGGCGAAAGGCGGGCGCCGGTCGGGCTTTTGCCTGGTTCGTTCTCCAACTCGCCTTGAACCTCGGCTGGTCCTGGCTGTTCTTCGGCATGCGCCGGATCGACCTGGCCATGGCCGAGGTGCTGGTCCTGCTTGCGGCGATCGCCATGACGTGGTTGGCCTTCCGGCGTGTCGACCGCTGGGCCGGGTATCTGTTCCTGCCCTACTTGGCGTGGGTTGGTTTCGCGACCTACCTGAACGCCGGTCTTCTGATGCTGATCGACTGACGATCAGGCGTCGAGCGTGCGCAGCGCGCGGCGCAGGATCTTGTCGGTCGAGGTCTTCGGCACGTCGGCCACGAACTGGACCGCGCGCTGCACCTTGTAGGCGGCCAGGTGCTGGCGGCAGTGGGCGAGGATCGAGTCCGCATCCGCCGTGGCACCCGACTTGAGCACCACGTAGGCCTTGGCGATCTCGCCCTTGAGCTCGTCCGGCTGGCTGCCGACCGCGACCAGGGCGACGGACGGGTGCGCCGCGACGACCCGTTCGATCTCGGCCGGATAGACGTTGAAGCCGGCGGTGATGATCATGTCCTTCTTGCGGTCGACCACGAAGATGTGGCCCTGGTCGTCCATGCGCGCCAGATCGCCGGAATGGAGCCAACCGTCCGGCTCGATGGTTTCGCGTGTCGCCTTCTCATTGCCGAAGTAGTCCTGCATGACGATGGGCCCGCGCACCATCAGCTCGCCGACCTCGCCGGCGGGAATCGTGCGCCCGGCGTCGGCCACGTTGGCGATGCGGCACTCGACATAAGGCAGGGCGATGCCGATCGAGCCGAGCTTGCTGGGGCCGTAGGCCGGATGGGTCGTACCCAAGCCGGCGATCTCGGTCATGCCCCACAGCTCCAACAGCGGAGAGCCGAAGCGTTGCTCGACCTCTTCTATCTTGGCGACCGGCATGGTCTGGCCGCCGACCGTGCAGCGGGTCAGCGAACCGAGGTCCGCGCAGGCCAGGCTGGCGGCGTTGAGCATGTACATGAACATGGTCGGAACGCCCTCGAACATGGTCGCGTGGTGGCTCTGGATCAGACCGATCGCTTGATCCGGGTCGAAACGTGGCATCAGCACCAGCGTCATGCCGGTCATGAAGGCACCGTTCATGACCACGTTGCCCTAGACGTGGGCGCACGGCAGCGCCGTGACCACCGTATCGACCGCCGTGCGCACGTGCATGTTGGCGGTCATGGCGGCGTTCAGCACCACGCCCTGGTGCGTCAGCATGGCGCCCTTCGGGTGGCCCGTGGTGCCCTACGCGGGTCTGCCGCTGTTCGCGGCGATGGCCGCGATCGACCAGCGCACGGTCGCCGCCGCGCGCGGTTTGGGCACCGGGCCGTTCGGCGCATTCGCGCGCATCTTTCTGCCGCTCAGTCTGCCGGGCATCGTGGCGGCGGGCGTGCTGGTGTTCATCCTGACGCTCGGCTTCTTCGTCACGCCCGCGATCCTGGGCGGCGGCAAGACCATCATGATCGCCGAGTGCGTCAGCGTGCAGATCCTGCAGGTGGTGCGCCGGGGCATCGGCTCGATGCTGGCGGTGGTGCTGGTGGCCTGGGTCTTCCTGCTGCCGCTCCTGGTGGTCGCACCCGTCTCGCTGACGCCCGAGCGCTTTCTGTTCCTGCCCGAGGACGAACTCTCGCTGCGCCACTACGTCAACTTCTTCACCAACGAGAAGTGGACCGACGCGATCTGGCAGAGCCTGATCATCGCCGTCGCCTTGACGACCATCGCGGTGCTGACCGGCACGCTCGCCGCGATCGGGCTGTGGCGGCTCGCCTCGCGCTTCGGCGAGGCGCTGCGTGCCTTCGTCCAGCTGCCTATCATCGTGCCGCCCATCGTCTCGGCGCTGGCGTTCTTCCGCGTGTTCGTCGAGCTCGGCATCCTCGACACCATGTTCGGCGTGATCCTGGCCCATTCGGTGCGGGCCGCGCCCTTCGTGGTGATTACGGTCTCGACGTCGCTGGCGAGCTTCGATCTCCGGCTCGAGCAGGCGGTGCGCAACCTAGGCGCCACGGTCGGCGAGTCGCTGCGACTGGTCATCCTGCCCAACATCCTGCCAGGGGTAGTGTCGGGCGCCGTGTTCGCCTTCATCCTGTCGTGGGACGAGATCGTGGTGACTCTGTTCGTCTCCAAACTCAACGTCTTCACGCTGCCACGGCGCATGTGGGACGGCATCCGCGACCAGGCTGACCCGACGATCGCCGCGTGCGCCACCGTGCTGATCCTGCTGACGGTCGCGGGCGTGGTGGTGCGCACCATCGTCGTCGGCCGGCGCGAACGCGGCGCCTGATCGCGACGCCCTACGTAGCGCGGGCGCGCAGCGTCTCGCGGTGCAGGACGTAGAGCCCTGAACCCACGATCAGCGCGATGCCGACCAGGGCGAGCGAATCCGGCAGCGTGCCGAAGATCGCGAAGGCGGCGACGGTGGTCAGCACCACGTGGATGTAGGTGAGCGGCGCCATCAGAGACGCCTCGCCCTCGACGAACGCGCGGATGTGGAAGAAGTGGCCGACCAGCCCGGTGACGCTGATCCCGATCAGCAGCAGCCACTCGAATGGGCTCGGCGCGATCCAGATGAACGGCATCACGGCGGTCAGGATCACGCCGGTCCCCAGGATCGTGTAGTAGAGGCTGGTCCAGGCCGGGTCGTCGCGGCCGATCAGCCGGGTCAGCACCGAATAGACCGCCGAGCACGCGGCATCGATCAGCGGCAAGGCGTACATCCAGTGGCGACCTTCCATGCCCGGCTGGATGATCAGGAGCGCGCCGGCGAAGCCGACGCAGCACGCCGACCAGCGCCTCCAGCCCACCATCTCGCCCAGCACGACCGCGGCGATCGCGGTCAGCAGCAGGGGCGAGACGAAGACGATCGCGACCGCGTCGGCCAGCGGCACCGCCTGGAGCGAGAAGAAGAACCCGAGCCCCGCCGCCAGCATCAAGAGCGAACGGATCGTCTGCTTGGCCGGGTGCCGCGTGCGCACAAGGCGCAGCGGCGAGACGCGCAGGACCATGGGCAGGATCACCATGGCGGCCGCCGCGCGAATCCACAGGATCTGCATCGGGTTCATGTCCTGGACGGCGACGAGCTGCTTGGCGAACAACTCGAGCACGACGAACGCCAGGTTCGACGCCATCAGGAACGCGATCGCGGGCGCGTTCGCGCCCTTCAGCATGACGTGGCCCCAGCGCGGTGCGGGCTCAGCCGATGCCCTGGAGCGCCAGCGGCGTCTTCGACATGAAGGGCGATCCGGTCGGCGTGTAGACGCAGGTGTCGACCAGCCACGTGTTGAACATGCTCTCGTAGTTGGTGACCATGTTCGGCTTGATAACCCGGTCGAGCCAGCGTTCGTCGCGCACGTTGAAGTAGAACTCGCCGACCCAGTCGGGCGGCAGGCTGAGCCCGAGCTCGTAGCCGACGCCCCAGCCCGGCTCGTTCCACAGGCCGACGCTCTCGTAGTAGCGGCGCATAATGCCGTTGACCTCGCGCACGGTCATGCCCGCCTTCACCTCGGCCGCGAACACGTCGAACGCGCCGGCGGCCAGACGCGTGCGCTCGACCATCGCCTTGAGCGGGTCGCCCATCACGTAACCGCGCTGCACGTTGCCGTGGTAGCGATGGTAGGCGCCCGCGATGTCGATCTTGAGGAACTCGCCGGCGCGGATCACCTTGCGGCCCATCATCGCGTGGCCGTGGGCCACGGGGCGTCCGCCCCGGATCGGGCCCGAGGTGAAACTGTGCACCAGTGCGGGCGATTCGCCTCCCGCCTTCATCATGGCACGCAGCGTCTCGCCGTAGACCTCCAGCTCCGTCATGCCCGGCCGAGCGGTCGCCACCACCGTGGCGTGGCCGATGTCGGCGATCTCGACGGCCTTGCGGATGTAGGCAATCTCGGCCGGCGACTTGACACGGCGCACGCGCCGCACGATCGCGCTGGCGTCGACCACCCGGCAGCCCTCGGCCAGGAAGGCACCCTCCAGCATGGTGCTGATCGCCCGGTTGGGCACGTAACCCCAGTATTCCAGACCCACCGTGCCCTTGAGCCAGCCCTTGGCGCGCAGCTCGTTCATGACGAAGGCGATGTTCGGCGCGCCGTCGCGGCTGGGGAAGAAGCGGTTGTCGGTCGAGACCGAGGTCTTCTGCAGCACCGGCAGCTCGGTCGGGTTGTCGAAGTGGATGAACGCGTCGTGGTCGACGTGGATCGCGGTGCCGTAGAGCTGCGGATACCGCATGGGGCTGTTGGCCTTGTACCAGCTGATCATGTAGCCGTGCAGATAGGCCACGTGATCCGGCACGGTGACGTAGAGCAGGTCGATGCCGTCCTTCGCCATGCGCTTGCGCACGCGCCGGATGCGCTCGTGGTACTCGGCGGCCGAGAACGCGATGTCGCGATCCTGTTCGGGCCACGGCTCCAGTGCGCCGGGCGTCAGGCCAAGGATCGTCGTCGCCGTCATGGGTGCCTCCGTTGCGTGCGCGAAGCATCGCTCCAGTGTATACCGCCTGGACAGCCGTGTCGTCTCGTGCGACGGCGCGCATCAGGGAGGATCGACGTGACCCAGCGTGACATCTGGCGCATGCCCATCGAGATCAACCATCACGTCGGCGCGACGGCCGGCGTGCTGACCTTCGTCGGCGGCGGCGCAGATCTGGATTCCGAAGGTGCCATCCGCCACCCGGGTGATCTCGAGGCGCAGATCGACGGCACCATGGCCAACATCGCCGAGGCGCTGGCGCCCGAAGGCTGCTCGCTCGACGACGTGGTGAAGCTCAAGGCTTTCTACACGGCCGATCCCAGCGCGTCCGACTGGCCGGTCATCGCTGGCCTGGCCCGTTCGATCCGCAAGAACCCGATGCCCGCCGTCAGCACCGTGCCGGTGCCGATGCAGCCCTTTGCCGGCCAGCGCATCCAGGTCCAGGCGATCGCCCAGCGCCGTTGGCGCAAGGGCGACGACGTGCGCGTCGTGACGCGCCCTGTGCCGGCCAAGTACCGCGGCCTATTCAAGGGGCGCGACGTCACCGGGGGCCTGCGCGCCGGCGAGTTCGTCGCCGTGGCCAACCGTACCGCCGCCGACGGCGACGACCGCATCGCCAAGGCCAAGGACCCGGTGGCCCAGAGCCACGCGATCATGGCGACGCACGAGGCAACGCTGGCCGGTCTCGGTGCCTCGACCCAGGACGCGATCAAGATGGAGGGCTACTACTTCGGCACGACGCGCGAACACTGGGCGCCGTTGGCCAAGGCGCGCGCCAGTCACTTCCGCGAGCCCGGCCCGGTGGCGACCGTTGTTCCGTGCCATCGGCTGGGACCCACGGGGGCCTTGACCAAGATCGAGGTCATGGCCATGCGCGAGCTGTGGAACGGCTTCGACAAGTACATCCCGCGCGAGGACCACTGGCCGCGCCGGGTGTGGGACTGGCCGATCCCGCTGCCCTACCGCCAGGCGATCCGCCTGCGCGACACCATCTGGCTGGGCGGCCAGGTGCCGTCCGAGCCGAACGCGAACAACGGCCGGCGCATCCTGCCCAGCCAACTCGTGCCGCAGACCCGCTTCACCATGAGCCTGATCGAGGACCTGCTACGCGGCTTCGGGCGGCGGCCGGCCGACCTCAAGCTGATCGTCGCCTACTTCACGTCCGACGGCACGCCCGAGGCGACCGAGACGTTCCTGGCGACCGTCGCCGCCGCCATCGGTGGGCCGCTGCCGCCGATCACGGTCGTGCCCCAGCCGCACATGCACGACCCGGCGACCATGGTCGAGATCTGGGGTGTCGCCCAGGGCTGACGCGCGTTACAGCGTCCCAGGGTAGGCGCCACCGTCCAGCAGCAGGTTCTGACCGGTGATGAAGCCGGTGTGCGCGCTGCACAGGAACGCGCAGGCGGCGCCGAACTCCTCGGCGGTGCCGTAGCGGCCGGCGGTCTCGTAGGCCTTGTTGGCTTCGAGCACGGCCTCGACGGTCTTGCCGGCGGCCTTGGCTTCCGCCTCGGCGAGTTGATGCAGCCGGTCGGTCTCGTGCGAGCCCGGCAGCAGGTTGTTGATCGTCACGCCATGCTTGACCACCTGGCGCGCCAGACCCGCGACGAAGCCGGTCAACCCGGCGCGCGCGCCGTTGGACAGGCCAAGGGTGGGGTAGGGGTTCTTGACCGAGCCCGAGGTTATGTTGACGACGCGGCCCCAGCGGCGATCAATCATGCCGTCGATCGTCGCCTTCATCAGGGCGATCGGCGCCAGCATGCTGGCGTCCAGCGCCTTCAGCCAATCCTCGCGCGACCAGGCGCGGAAATCGCCCGAGGGTGGCCCGCCCGCGTTGGTCACCAGGATGTCGGGCACGGGGCACGCGGCCAGCACGGCGGCCCGGCCGGCCTCGGTGGTGATGTCGCCGGCCACGGCCGTGACCTTCACGCCGGTTTCCTTGCGGATCGCGGCGGCCGTAGCCTCCAGCGCGTCGGCGCGGCGGGCATTGATGGTGACGGCCACGCCCTCGCGGGCCAACGCCAGGGCGGAGCCGCGACCCAATCCCTTGCTCGCCGCGCACACGATGGCGCTGCGTCCCTTGATGCCCAGATCCATCGTCGCTTTCTCCTGTCGCTCTGCTAGGTTAGCGCCCGGCGCGGGGGCATGGCCAGGAGGCGGCCGCGGTGGCGACGGATTACCCCAGGGACATGGTGGGCTACGGCGCCGCGCCGCCGTTTGCCGACTGGCCGGGCGGAGTCCGGCTCGCGCTCAACATCGTGTTCAACCTGGAGGAGGGCTCGGAGTATTCCGTGCCCGACGGCGACGGCTTCTCCGAGACCGGGCTGACCGAGATCCGCGCCTCGACCTACCCGCTGGGCTCGCGCGACTTCGCCGCCGAATCGCTCTTCGAGTACGGCGGCCGCGTCGGGTTCTGGCGCCTGCATCGCCTGGTTCAGGAACGGGGCATGACGGCGACCATGTTCGCCTGCGCGCTGGCTCTGGAACGCAACCCGGCGATCGCGCGCGCCGTGGTCGAGGCCGGCTACGACGTCTGCTGCCACGGCTGGCGCTGGATCGAGCACTACAAGCTGACCGAGGCGGAGGAGCGCGAGCACATCCGCCGGGCCATCGACTCGCTGACCCGCACGGTGGGGCAGCGGCCGCTCGGCTGGTACTGCCGCACCGGTCCCAGCGCCAACACGCGCCGGCTGATCGCCGAGGAAGGCGGGTTCCTCTACGACAGCGATTCCTACGCCGACGAACTGCCGTTCTGGGTCCTGGTCGACGGCCGGCCGCGCCTGGTGGTGCCCTATTCGCTGACCACCAACGACGGCCTGTTCACGCGCGGCAGCATCGGCACCGCGGATCAGTGGTTCGGCTACCTCAAGGATTCCTTCGACATGCTATACGCCGAAGGCGCGACGACTCCGCGCTTGATGTCGGTCGGGTTGCACATGCGCCTGGTCGGCCACCCGGGCCGCGCCATGGCGCTGGCTCGCTTCCTCGACCATGTGCGCGGTTTCCCCGACGTGTGGGTCGCGCGCCGGATCGACATCGCGCGGCACTGGATTCAACGCCACCCCTATCGCCCCTGACCCTGGTATACCGTTCGCCCGACGGAGGAACCGACCATGACGACGGGACTGCAGCTCAGCCGCGACAAGCTCCTCGAGGCCTACCGCCGGATGGCGACCATCCGCGTCTTCGAGGAGACGGTGCATGACCTATTCGAATCCGGCGCGCTGCCCGGTTTCGTCCATCTCTACGCCGGCGAGGAGGCGAGCGCCGTCGGCGTGTGCAGCCACCTCGACGACGACGACCGCATCATCTCGACCCATCGCGGCCACGGCCACTGCATCGCCAAGGGCTGCGAGGTGGTCGGCATGATGAAGGAACTGTTCGGCTCGAGCGAAGGCACGTGCCGGGGCAAGGGCGGCTCGATGCACATCGCCGACATGGGCAAGGGCATGATGGGTGCCAACGCCATCGTCGGCGGCGGTCCGCCGCTGGCGTGCGGCGCGGCGCTGGCGGCCAAGACGCTCGGAACCGGCAAGGTCGCCGTGGCGTTCACGGGCGACGGCGGCTCGAACCAGGGCACCACGTTCGAAAGCCTCAACTTCGCGGCGATCTTCAAGCTGCCCGTGGTGTTCGTGTTCGAGAACAACGGCTACGCCGAGACCACTGCGTCGTCCTGGTCGGTGGCGTGCGGCGACATCGTCAAGCGCGCACCGGCCTTCGGCATGCCGGGCGTGCAGGTGGACGGCTTCGACTTCTTCGCCGTGCACGACGCGGCGGCCGAAGCGGTCCAGCGCGCCCGCACGGGCGGCGGACCGACCTTGATCGAGGTCAAGCTCGGCCGCTTCTTCGGCCACCACGAAGGCGACAATCAAAGCTACCGGGGCAAGGGCGAGGTCGAGGCGCTGCGCCGCGACCATGACTGCCTGCATCGGTTCCGCAAGCGTGTCGGCGACGCCAAGTTGCTGGGTGGCGGTGAACTCGACGCCGTCGACGCCGAGGTCAAGGCGCTGGTCGAGCGCGCCGTGGCCGAGGCGCGGACGGCGCCGCGCCCCGCCGCCGACCAACTCCTGACCGACGTCTACGTCTCGTACTAGGAGGGCGCGATGGCACGGATCCTGAGCTACCGGCAGGCGCTGTCCGAGGCGTTCCGCCAGGAGATGGAACGCGACCCGACCATCATCATGCTGGGCGAGGACATCGCCGGCGGCAAGGGCGCGCCCGGCGACCAGGACGCCTGGGGCGGCGACATGGGCATCACCAAGGGCCTGATCGGCCGCTTCGGCGAGGCCCGCGTGATCGACACGCCGATCAGCGAATCCGCGTTCATCGGCGCGGCCGTGGGCGCCGCCACCTGTGGCTTGCGCCCGGTCGTCGAGCTGATGTTCGTCGATTTCATGGGTGTGTGCTTCGACCAGATCTTCAACCAGGCCGCCAAGTTCCGCTACATGTTCGGCGGCAAGGCCCGGACGCCGGTGGTCATCCGCACCCAGATCGGTGCGGGCTACCGCGCAGCGGCGCAGCATTCGCAGTGCCTCTACCCGTTGTTCACCCACATCCCCGGGCTCAAGTGCGTGGTGCCGTCCACGCCCTACGACGCCAAGGGCCTGTTCATGACCGCCGTGCGCGACGATGACCCCGTCGTCTTCTTCGAGCACAAGCTGCTGTACGACAAGGCCAAGGGTGACGTGCCCGAGGCGCCCTACACGATCCCGTTCGGCGAGGCCGCCATCGTGCGCGACGGCAAGGACGTGACCATCGTCGCGCTCGCCCGCATGGTGCACTTCGCCCAGGACGTCGCGACCGACCTCGCCAAGGAAGGGATCGACGTGGAGATCGTCGACCCGCGCACCATCTCGCCGCTCGACGAGGAGACCATCCTCGACAGCGTGGCCAAGACGGGGCGCCTGGTGGTGGTCGACGAGGCGTACCCGCGCTGCGGCATGGCGGCGGACATCGCCAGCCTGGTGGCCGAGCACGCGTTCGACGATCTCAAGGCGCCGATCCGCAAGGTGACGCCGCCGCACACGCCTGTGCCCTTCGCACCCGAGCTAGAGGACGCGTTCATCCCGAGCCGGGCGCGGATCGCGGACGCCGTGCGGTCCGTGATGCGCGCATGAGCGAACGCATCCACGCCATCACCGTGCCCAAGTGGGGCATGGCGATGGACGCCGGCACGGTCACCGGCTGGCACGTCGCCGAAGGCCAGTCGGTGGCGGCCGGCCAGGACGTGCTGGACGTCGAATCGACCAAGATCGCCAACGCCATTGAGGCCAAGGTCGACGGCACGCTGCGCCGCATCGTCGGCCAGGTGGGCGACACCCTGCCGGTCGGCGGCCTGCTCGGTGTCGTGGCGGCGCCCGACGTGCCCGACGCCGAGATCGACGCGTTCGTCGCCGGGTTCGTCGTCGCGCCCGACGATGGCGAAGGCGAGGGCGGGCCGCGCACCCGCACCGTCGTGGCGGACGGCCGGGCGATCCGCGTGCAGGAGACCGGCGCGGGCGAGGAGACGGTCGTTCTGGTGCACGGCTTCGGTGGCGATCTGAACGGCTGGTTGTTCGTCCAGCCCGCCCTGGCGACAACACGTCGGGTCGTGGCGCTCGACCTGCCGGGCCATGGCGGTTCGACCATGGACGTTGGCGGGGCCGGCGTGGCGGCCCTCGCCCGTGTGCTCGAGGCGACGCTCGATGCGCTGGGCGTCGAGCGCGCCCATCTGGTCGGTCATTCGCTCGGCGGCGCGGTCTGCCTCGTGGCGGCCGGGCGTGCCAGCGCGCTGACCCTGATCGCCAGCGCCAGCCTGGGGCCCGCGATCAACGGTGCCTACATCGAGGCGTTTCTGGCGGCGGAGCGGCGCAAGGAGATGGCGGCGGCGCTGGGCGCGCTGTTCGCCGACCCGGCGCTGGTGACGCGTCCGATGGCCGAGGACGTGCTCAAGGCCAAGCGCATCGACGGCGCGCAGGCCGCGCTGCGGGCCATCGCGGCCGCGTGTTTTCCGGCCGGGCGCCAGGCCGACGATCTGCGCGGCCGGCTCGCCGGTCTGCGCATTCCGGCCCAGTTGATCTGGGGCCTGGCCGACCGCGTGATCCCGGTCGCCCACGCCGAGGGCCTGCCGGCCGCGGTCGCCGTCCATCGGCTCGACGCCGGCCACATGCCGCACATGGAACGCGCCGCCGACGTCGCGCGCCTCATCGCGGCGCTGGGATCCTAGTCCAGCGCCTCGAACAGCCCGGCCAGCAGGCGCGCACGCGGCACCAGAGACGAGTAGAGCACGTGCTCGTCGTGGGTGTGGGCGCCGTCGCCGCACAGACCCAGGCCGTCGAGGGTCGGTATGCCGAGCGCACCGGTGAAATTGCCGTCGCTGCCGCCGCCGAAGCTGCCGTGGCCGGGCACGAACCCGATGTCCTTGGCGATTGCCTCCGCGCGGTCGTAGAGCGCGAGCACGCCGTCGTTCGGCTCGAACAGCGGGCGGACGGGGCCTTGTTCCACCGTGAACGCCACGTCGGGGCTGATCGGCTCGAGCGCCAGCATGCGCACGCACGTCTCCTCGAACGCCGCGCGGCTGGGCATCACCGACAGCACCTCGGCGCGGCACTCGATGGGCACCACGTTGACGAAGGTGCCGCCCTGGATGATGCCGACGCTCAGCGTGACCCCGGTTTCCGGGTTCGACATGGCCTCGATGCGCAGCACCTGCTGGACCATCTCGCGGATGGCGCTGCGGCCGCGTGCGAGCGTGGCGCCCGCGTGCGCCGGACGGCCGCGCGCGTGCAGGCGGAACCGCGCGAAGGCGAAGCGCCCGGTCACCAGCCGGCCCTGCTTGGCGGGCTCGGGCACCAGGACGTAGCGGTGCCGGCGCGCCTCGTCCTCTATGCGCGCCCGCGTGGTCGGGCTGCCGACCTCCTCGTTGGGCACGAACATGACCGTGACGGGCAGGCGCGGCGTTGTTCCCGCGCGCAGCAATTGGCGCAGCGCGTAGACCGCGGCGTACATGCCGCCCTTCATGTCGTAGATGCCGGGGCCATAGACCTTGTCGCCGTCGCGCCGCCAGGGCAGGTCTCGATCCAGTGTGCCGACAAGGTGCACGGTATCGAGGTGGCCCAGCACCAGGATGCCCGGCCCTTCCGTGCGCCCGGGCACGCGCGCGATCAGCAGGTCGCCGTAGCCCTCGCCGGCACTCTCGCGATTGATCGTGGCGCCGAGCCGCGCCATCGCCTCGGCCGCCAGGTCCATCATGCGGTTGACGCGCGCGGGCTCGCTGGTCGGGCTCTCGACCAGGACCCAGGTCTTGATGCCTTCGAGGATCTCGTCGGCGTCGAAGGCGGGCGCGTTGCCGCTCATGGCTTCGGCAGATAGCGGGCGGCGAGCCAGCCGCCGTCCACGGTGATCGTCTCGCCGGCGATGAAGCGCGCGTCGTCTGAGCACAGGAAGGCGACGACCCCGGCGATGTCCTCGGGCTTGCCGTTGTAGGGCGTCGGCGTCGCCTCGATCATGACCGTGTTGTACCAGTGGTCCTCGGCGATGCGCTTGGCGGTCAGCGGCGTTTCGATGATGCCGGGCGCGATGGCGTTGACCAGGATGCCGCGCGGCGCATAGTCCGCCGCCAGCTGCCGCGTGAGCTGCGCCACCCCGGCCTTGGCCACGCCGTAGGCGCAGCTTCCCGGGAAGCCGACCAACCCGAACACCGACGAGATGTTGACGATCCGCCCGCCCGGCGCGGTCAGGCGCGGCAGCGCCTCGCGCGACAGGCGGAAGACGCTGCGCAGGTCGACGTCGAGAAAGCGGTCCCACGCCTCGTCGGTGGTCTCGAGCGCTGAACGCGCGCCGCCGATGCCCGCGTTGTTGACCAGGATGTCGAGCCGGCCGAACGCCTCGAGGCAGCGCGCCACGATGCGCCGGGGGCCGTCGTCGGCCGCCACGTCGCACACCAGGCCGGTGAAGCCGTCGAGCCCAATGTCGTTGACGTCGACGCCGAGCACGCGGGCGCCTTCAGCCGCGAGACGCAGCGCCGTCGCCCGGCCGATGCCCGAGGCCGCGCCGGTGACGATCGCAGCCTTGCCGTCAAACCGACCCGCCATGGCGGCTCAGACGCCCGGGCCGGCCTGCGCGGCCCAGGCCGACGCGACCTGGCTGCCGGTGCCGAACCAGACGTCGGGGAACGAACGGATGAACCCGATCATGCGGCGCAGCAGTGCCACGCGCGACGGCCGACCCGTGACCTGCGGGTGCATGACCAGGTCGAACAGGCCGCCCCAGCGATAGATCTCGCGGAACTCCTCGGTCCACACCTGGAACACGTGGTCGTTGGTGAAGATCGGCCGGGGCGTCTTGATCGAGAACAGGAAGTAGGGCGCGTCGTCCAGGCTCCAGTGCCAGGGCAGCTCGATCAGCGTGCGGCCGTCGCCGGCCGGGATGCGGTAGGGGTTGATGTCCGCCATCAGGGACGAGTCGTAGACGAAGCCGCGCTCGACGAGCAGGCGGAACAGGTTTTCGCTGGTCTCGCCCGCCGGCGAGCGGTAGCCGGTCGGCTTGACGCCGACGGTGCGGCGCAGTGCCTCCAGGCCCTTCTCGATCTCCTCGATCTCCTCGGCCGGGCGGTCCGGGTCGGGCCACTTGTGCAGGTAGCCGTGGTGGCCGACCTCGTGGCCCGCGCGCACGATCGCTTCCACCCGGGCGGTGTGCGTCTCGGCGGTCCAACCGGGCACGAAGAAGGTCGCCGGCAGGCCCTGGTCCGCCAGGAGTTCTAGGATCTTGGGCACGCCGACGCGGGCGCCGTAGGTGCCCTGGGACAGGGTGCCGGGCCGCTTCAGGTTCGCCGGGTCGCGCCCGATCCACAGGGTCTCGGCGTCGAAATCGAAGCTCAGCATCACGGCGCAACGGGCGCCGTTCGGCCAGGCGATGCGGGTCTCGGTCGGCGATGCGGCGGGGCTCATGGCGCGGGTCCCTCGGATCAGGCGGCGGCGGTCTCGTCGTAGGCCTCGGCGTCCGAGACCGCGATCGGCGTGCGGCGCAGCGTGCGGCGTTCGGTCCGTTCGAAGGCCGTGCGCGCGTGCTGCAGCGTCAGGTTGTTCCAAACCACCAGGTCGCCGACGCGCCAGACATGGCGGTAGCCGATGGCCGGGTCGGCGATGGTGGGCGCCAGCTCGTCCAGCAGGGCCTGGGTTTCGTCGTCCTCGAGGCCGGAAATCGCCGCCGTGGTCAGCGGGTGGGCGAACAGGATCGGCGCGCCGCTGTCGGGGTCGGGCAGCACCAGCGGGTGCGCCGCGCGCAGGGCGGCCGCCGAGGCCCGTGCCAGCGGCACGCGGGTGTTGTACTCGCCGCCGTACTCGAAGAGCTGGACCGAAATGCGGCCCGCGAGCCGCGCCTTGAGCGCGTCCGGCAGGTTGCGATACGCCAGGATGCAGTTGGCGAACAGCGTGTCGCCGCCGGTGCGCGGCACCTCGAGCGCGTGCAGTGCCAGCGCCTTCAGGGGCCGGCGGAAGAACGTGTGGTCGGCGTGGAACAGCATCTCGCCTTGGCCGAGCACGCCGTCGGGCGCCGTGTTCGACACCAGCGCCGCGTCGCGCGTCTTCATCCAGGCACCGCGATGGGAGATCGGGCCGAACACACGGGCGAAGCGCACCTGGGTCGCCTCGTCCACGACCGGGCCGCGCAGCAACAGCAGGTGGTGGCGCCGCAGCAGGTCGCGCAGCACCTCGGCCGTGTCCGCGCCGATGGGGACGGCGATGTCCAGCCCTTCGACCTCGACGCCGAGCGCGGGCGACAGCGGGCGGGTGTGCAGCGTCATGCGCCCAGGTTAGAAGCGCCTTGCGCTACGGTCCAGGTCCGAGCGCCAGTTGCCGGAGCCCCAGGTCAAGACCGTGGTCCACAAGGCGGTATCTGGATTCTTAAGGACGATCATGCCGCTTAGCGCATCCCGCACCTCGACATGGTCGAGGCTGATCCAATCGCCGGCGTAACAGGACCCGTTCGCTGGATCGGCGATCCTTTCAAACGAGTACTTCACATCTTCCGCGGAGACCTCGCCGAAGCCGTTCGTCCAGGGCAGCCCAGCACGCAGTTGGAAGGTGATGTGCGTTGGGTCCACCTGCTCGATGGCGACGATCATGTCGGATGGTTCGTACGCCCAGGTATCTCCTGGGGTCATTTCGACCAGCTCATCGAAGAGTGCCGCGTAGACATCGTTCTCGAACCGCAGCTCGACTTCGGCGCGGCGCAGCTGGGAGAGTAGCTTTCCGCCTGATTGGTGCACGCGCCGTCAAACGAGAACGCGACGCTATGGTTGATGCGACGAGTCACGAAACGGGCATGGAGCGCATCCCATGAGCCGGAATTGCCCGCGCGGGGAAATCGTAGGAACTTCGCGCGTCGGTAGGGGTCCCGTCGCCGCGTTGAACTCTCCCGGAGTGGACCCGAAGCGGCGGATGGGACCCTTTGCGGCCATGCCGGCGCCGAGGCCGTACGCCAAGCCGATGAGCGAGACCGTGTTGGCCGGCACGCGCGGCGCCAGCCAGGTGGCGAGCCTTTGGATCACGGCCAGGTTCCGGGCAGCGATCTGTCGCCGGTTCAAGGTGTCCGCCATGATCCGCCGACCTTCCCTGGTGGGTCCGCCCGAGGTGCGACGGGAACCATGGTGCCGCGGAGTGGAATCGAACCACCGACCCCGTCCTTACCAAGGACGTGCTCTGCCCCTGAGCTACCGCGGCGCTAGAATGGCGCCCGGAAAATGCCACACGGCCCTGGTACGGGCAAGGGAAGGGACTGATGGCGCGGGAACGGACGCCCGAGGACGAGCGCGCGGCCGCCGCCCGGCGGCTGGAGGCCGCGTTGCGCGACAATTTGCGCCGACGCAAGGCCCAGGCTCGGGCGCGCGACGGGCAGTCCGTGCCGGAACCAGCCGAGGGACCGCCGGACGAGGAGACGTCATGACGCGCGCCTTGCTTCTTGCCGTTCTCCTCGCCTTGGTTGGCGGCGGACCAGGTTCCGCCGAGGAGCGGCGCCTTGATGCCGAGGCCATCGCCGAGGCCCTGACCGGCAACACCGCGCGCGGGGTCGCGCTGGGCCCGGAGTTCCTGCAGTTCTTCGACGCCAGCGGCGTCACGACCTACATCACTCGTTCCGCCCCTCCCGATCGCGGTCTCTAGCGGGTCGGCGATGACGGTCTCTACTGCTCCCAATGGCGCGACGGCGGCTGGTCCTGCTACGAGGTCTGGGCGTCGGACGACCAGATTGTATGGATCTCGCCCTCAGGCACGCGCTATTCGGCGGTCATGCACGACGGGCGGGTCTCGACGTTCTGATGAAGTGCCGGTCGTCTTGCGGCCGTTCCGGCCGTTGCTCTAAGTAGGCCCTGGCCCAGGACAAGGCGCGGCATGGAGAGGATTCGAATTCGCGGGGGCGTTCCGCTGACCGGCGCGATTGTCATCGGCGGGGCGAAGAATGCCGCCCTGCCGTTGATGGCCGCCGCGCTGCTGACCGACCAGCCGCTGGTGCTCGACAACCTGCCCGCCCTGGCCGACGTTGCCTCGATGGGCGCCCTGCTGATCCGCCTGGGCGCCGCGATTGACGAACAGCCCGAGGCCGACGGCCGCCATGGCCGTGCCCTGGTCCTGAACGCTGCGACCATCGCCAGCACCACCGCGCCCTACGACCTGGTGCGCAAGATGCGTGCCTCGGTGCTGGTGCTGGGGCCGCTGGTCGCGCGCTGCGGCCGGGCCGAGGTGTCGCTGCCCGGCGGGTGCGCCATCGGCACGCGGCCCATCGACCTGCACCTCAAGGGGCTCGAGCACCTCGGCGCCGCCATCGAGCTGCGCGACGGCTACGCGATCGTCGAGGCGCCGGGCGGGCTGCGGGGCGGCCACGTCCACTTCCCCGTGGTTTCGGTCGGCGCCACCGAGAACCTGCTCATGGCCGCCGCACTGGCCAAGGGCGAGTCGGTGCTGACCAACGCCGCGCGCGAACCCGAAATCACGGATCTGGCCCATTGCCTGGTGGCCATGGGCGCCACGATCGAGGGCATCGGTACGGACACGCTGCATGTCCAGGGCCGACCGGCGCTGGCGGGTGCGCGCCATGCGGTCATCCCCGATCGCATCGAGGCCGGTACGTTCGCCATGGCCGCGGCGGCGAGCGGTGGCGACGTGGAGCTCTTGGGCGCCCGGCTCGATCATCTGGAGACGGTCGCGGCGACGCTGGCCGAGGCGGGCGTCGCGCTGGAGCCGTCGGCGCGGGGTCTGCGCGCGCGCCGCGCCGACGGCCGACTGGTCGGCACCGACGTGACGACGCTGCCCTATCCCGGCTTCCCGACCGATCTGCAGGCGCAGATGATGGCCCTGATGGCCACGGCCGAGGGCGCCTCGGTGATCACCGAGACGATCTTCGAGAACCGCTTCATGCACGTGCCCGAGCTCGCCCGCCTGGGCGCCGAGATCGTCATCCGCGGTTCGACCGCGACGGTCCGGGGTGTCGCGTCGCTCAAGGGCGCGCCGGTCATGGCCACCGACCTGCGCGCCTCGGTCAGCCTGGTGATCGCCGGCCTGGTCGCGGAAGGCGAGACCTTGGTCAACCGTATCTACCACCTGGACCGCGGCTACGAGCGTCTGGTCGAGAAGCTGGTCGGTTGCGGCGCCATGATCGTGCGCGAGCCCGTGCCGTGAAGCGCAAGCACCTCAAGCTGCGGGCGATCGACGCCGAGGATCTGGCCATGATCTCGGCCATCCTGCAGGACGCCTTGGTCGAATTGCCCAACCTGATGTACCGGCAGGGCGAAGGCCGGTTCGGCGGCTACATGGTGCGCTTCCGACACGAGGACCGCGCGCCGCCGGCCGGCGCCGCGATCCGCCAGGTCAAGTGCGCGATGACCATCAACGGCGTCGCCGCCGTGCGCCACCGTGGCGTCAGCCAGACATCGCGCGCGCCGCTCGAGCTCCTGGCCCTGTCGACGGGCGAGGAGGACGAGCCCGGCCACGTCACCCTGCACTTCGCGGGCGGCGGCGCGGTGCGGGTCGAGGTCGACCGGCTCGACGTCCGGCTCGAGGACATCGGCGAACCGTGGAGTTCGTCGCTGGTGCCGGCCCATGGCGGCTGAGAGCGAGACCCCGAACGCGGCCAACCGGATCGCCAAGATCACCCTGGACGAGCGCCTGGTGGTCCGGCGCAGCGCCGAGGTCGAGCACGAACGCGCCGTCGCCATCTTCGATCTGATAGAGGAAAATAAATTCGTTCCTGCAGCAAGTTATCAAGGCCCGTTCAACGTCCATATCAGTTTAAGAGACGGCCGTATTCTGGTCATCGCGATCAGCGACGAGAACGACGGACTACAGGAGGAGGTGACGCTGCCGCTGACCCCGCTGCGCAGCATCATCAAGGACTACTTCACGGTATGCGAGAGCTACTTCCAGGCGATCAAGACCGCCTCGCCGTCGCAGATCGAATCGATCGACATGGGCCGGCGCGGCCTGCACAACGAGGGTTCCGAGACGCTGCGCGACCGGCTGGCGTCGAAGGTCGCGATCGACCACGAGACGGCTCGACGCCTGTTCACCTTGATCTGCGTCCTGCACATCCGGGGCTAGGCGGTGGCCGACCCGCCGCAGAGCGTGCTCTTCGCGTGCAGTATGAACGCGGTGCGCTCGCCCATGGCCGAGGCGATCATGAAGCATCTGTTCGGCCGCACTGTTTACGTGGATTCGGCTGGGGCGCGGCGCGGCGAAGCCGACCCGTTCATGGTCGCCGTGCTCGACGAGATCGGCATCGATATCGCGGACCACAGGCCCAAGACCTTCGACGATCTCGAGGATTTCTCCTACGACCTGGTCGTGACCCTGGCGCCCGACGCCCAGCACCGCGCGCTCGAGGTCACGCGCTCGATCGCGTGCGAGGTCGAGTACTGGCCGACGCTCGACCCGACGGTGGTGGAGGGGAGCCGGGCGATCCGGCTCGACGCCTACCGCCAGGTGCGCGACCACATCTGGAAGCGGATCACCGAGCGGTTCGGCGATCCGGCTTCGCCCAAGGTCTGATCGTGGCGCCGACGCCGCCCCGTCTCGTGCTCGCCTCGGCCTCGCCGCGCCGACGTGACCTGCTGGCCCAGGTCGGGATCGTGGTCGACGCGATCGACCCGGCGTCGGTCGATGAAACGCCGAGCCCGCGCGAGCTGCCGCGCGCGTTGGCGATTCGCCTGGCTTGGGAAAAGGCTAATCTGGTCGCCGCGCGTCAGCCCGGCGCGATCGTCCTGGCCGCCGATACGGTCGTGGCGTGCGGCCGGCGCGAGGTGCCGAGGCCGACCGACGAGGCGGCGGCCCGGCGCGCGCTCGCGCTGCTGTCGGGTCGCCAGCACGCCGTGCACACGGCGGTGTGCGTCATCGCCCCGGACGGCCGCCGGCTCGGCCGCGTGGTGACCACCAAGGTGAAGTTCAAGCGCCTGTCCCCGGCCGAGATCGACGCCCACGTCGCCCACGGCGGCTGGGCGGACAAGGCCGGCGGCTACGCCTTGCAGGGCTTCGCGGCGGCGTTCGTCTTGGGCGTCAACGGTCAGCCGGCCGCCGTGGCCGGCCTGCCGCTGCCCGAGACGGTCAATCTGCTGCGCGCGGCCGGGCTGCGCTGGCCGTGACGGCCATCGACGCGCTGGCCATCGACGCGACCCCGCGACTTCGGCGCACTGCGCTGCTGGCCGGGGACCGCGTGTTCGAGGTGGTGCATCAGCGGCGATCCGCCGACCCGCAACCGGGCGAAACCTGGGTCGCGCGCGCCGGCCGCGCGGTGCCCGCCATGTGCGGCCTGTTCGTCGACCTGGGCGCGGGCGGCGAGGGGTTCCTCAAGAGCGCGCGCACGCCGCCGCCCGAGGGTGCCTGGATCGCCGTCACGGTCGGCGCGGCGCGGGCGGGCGGCAAGCGCGCCAAGGTCCGCCGCGCTCCCGAAGCCGAACCGGTCGGGGGCCCGCCGCGCCGCCTGGCGCCGGCCGAGCCGGCGGCACGCGCGGCGTTGGCAGCCCACGCGGGCATCGCCACAGTGCGCGTGGAGGGCTTCGCGCTCGCGGCCGAGGTGCGAGCCTGGCTCGCCGCGCACAAGAGCCAGGCGGCCGTCACGGTGGGTGATGGCGCCCTGTTCGAGACGCTCGGCATCGAAGCGGCGCTCGACGAGGCGTCGTCGTCCGTCGTGCCGTTGCCGGGCGGCGGCGGCCTGGCGGTCGACGAGACTCGCGCCCTGACCGCCGTCGACGTGGACGCGGGCGAGGCCCGGCCGTTCGACGCCAATCTGGCGGCCGCCGAGCGGCTGCCGGCGCTGCTGCGCCTGCGCGACCAGGGCGGCCTAATCGTGGTCGATTTCATCGGCCTGGCCACGCGGCGCGAACGCGACGCGGTCATGGCCCGCCTGCGCGCCGGCCTGGCCGAGGATGCCCGTGTCAGCGCCTGCCACGGGTTCTCGCCGCTCGGCCTGGTCGAGATCGCGCGGAGCCGCGATGGCCCCTCGCTGGCGGCCTACGCCGCGTCGCCCGCCGGTATCGCCGACCGCGCGGCGCGTGCCCTGGCGCGGGCTG
>Ga0194132_10000544_pt1 | contig 77369 bp, 70 predicted proteins | sample TA2KigOf80mmetaG_FD_148612 | JGI IMG/M metagenome (GOLD analysis project Ga0194132, IMG submission 148612) | Freshwater microbial communities from Lake Tanganyika, Tanzania - TA2015054 Kigoma Offshore 80m | ecosystem: Environmental > Aquatic > Freshwater > Lake | place: Tanzania: Lake... | reverse complement strand
GCCGACCTGCGCGACGAGGACGCCGGCGCGGCCGTGATCGAGACGGCGGTCGCCGCGCTCGGCGGCCCCGACGTGCTCGTCAACGTGGCGGGCGGCATCACCGGCCTCGCCGAGTGGCGCCACCTCGAGCACTGGTCCACCGACGAGTGGGATCGCGTGCTCCACCTCAACCTCCGCTACGTGTTCTGGCTGTGCCGGGCCGCGATCCCGCGGATGGCCGCGCGGGGCGGGGGCTCGATCGTCAACGTCACGTCGATCAGCGGCGTGTTCGGCGCTCCCAACCACTCGGCCTACGGCGCAGCGAAGGCGGGGCTGATCCACCTGACGAAGACGCTGGCCGTGGAGCACGGCCGCGACGGCATCCGGGTCAACGCGGTGTCGCCCGGCGCGGTCGTGACCCCGGCGACCGAGGCGATCGTGTCGCCCGAGCGTCAGGCGACGCTCGCCGCGGCGACGCCGCTGCAGCGGCCCGGGCGACCCGAGGACATCGCCCGGGCGATCCTGTACTTCGCGTCGCCGATGTCGGACTACGTCACCGGCCAGATGCTGCTGGTCGACGGCGGGATCGGGTCGAAGTTCCCCCTCGGCGGCGTCGGCACGCATGTCAGCGAAGCGGCGCTGCCGAGCGGGGACTGACGACGCACCACCCACCGCAGCCAAGCAGCAGAGCGACCGGACAAGGCGAAGCGGCGCTGCCGAGCGGGGACTGACGACGCACCACCCACCGCAGCCAGGCAGCAGAGCGACCAGACAAGGCGAAGCGGCGCTGCCGAGCGGGGACTGACGACGCACCACCCACCGCAGCCAGGCAGCAGAGCGACCAGACAGGGCGAAGCAGCGCTGCCGAGCGGGGACTGACCCGCCCACGGCCCGATCGGCAGCCGAGCGCGTAGGCTCGGGCGCGATGGACATCGAGGAGTTCTACGACGCCGATCCCCGACGCCGGGCGTCGGAGGAGATCGCGTTCGGCGCCGAGTGGACCGACGCCGACGGCGGTCGGTACGAGGTGCTGTGGGTGGCCGACACGGGCGAGGTGTACGCCATGTTCGAGCCGGTGGAGCCGATGGCGAGCGACGGCATCGGCGACATCTTCCCGCAGCACATGCCCACCGAGGCCGTGACCGTCGAGGTCCTCGGCACGGTGGCCACCCGCGACGAGATCGACGGTCTGCTCGCCGGCTGGGAGGCTGCGATGCCCGAGGCCGGCAGCATCATCTGGGTCCGCGAGCGCATCCCGTCGGCCTGAGCCACCTCGCTCGGCCATGATGGCCGGATGCAGCACACCAAGCTGGGCCGCACCGGCCTGACCGTCTCCCGACTCTGCCTGGGGACCATGACGTTCGGCCTCCAGTGCGACGAGGCCACGTCGTTCGCCATCCTCGACCGCGCGTTCGACTCCGGGGTCACCTTCGTCGACACCGCCGACGTGTATCCGATCGGCGGCGGGCTCGACACCGCGGGCCGCACCGAGGAGATCATCGGTGCGTGGATGCGCGACGGGCGCCGGCGCGACGACATCGTCCTCGCCACGAAGTGCTGGGGTCCGATGGGCCCCAATCCGTGGGACATGGGCAGCTCGCGCAAGCACATAACGGCGGCGATCGACGCGTCGCTGCGCCGGCTCGGCACCGACTACGTCGACCTCTACCAGCTGCACTTCTACGACGCCGGCGTCCCGATCGAGGAGTCGCTGGGCGCGCTCGACGACCTCGTGCGCGTCGGCAAGGTCCGGTACGTGGGCTGCTCCAACTTCCTCGCCTACCAGCTGGCGCGTGCCAACGGGCGGGCCGAGCACCTCGGCCTCGCCCGGTTCGACAGCGTCCAGCCCCGCTACAACCTGCTGTTCCGCGAGTTCGAGCGCGAGCTGTTCCCGCTGTGCGCCGAGGAGCGCATCGGCGTGATCCCGTACAACCCGATCGCGGGCGGCATGCTCTCGGGCAAGCACCGCCCCGGCCCGCCGACCGAAGGCACGCGCTTCACGCTCGGCAACGCGTCGCAGACGTACCAGGACCGCTACTGGCACGACCGCGAGTTCGACACCGTCGCGCAGCTCACCGCGCTCGCCGACGAGGTGGGCACCGATCTCGTGACGCTCGCGGTCGCGTGGGTGCTCGCCAACCCGGTGGTCACGTCGCCGATCATCGGCGCGAGCCGTCCAGAGCAGCTCGACGCGAGCATCGCCGCGCTCGACCTGGTGGTCGACGCCGACCTGAAGCAGCGTCTCGACGCGCTCACCGCGGAGTACCGCCGGGGCGACGCCGCCCGCTGACGGATCAGCGCGCGGAGAGGGCGGAGAGGGAGAGCTTGGGGACGGCGCGGGTCGCGGCGTCGGAGGGATCGACCAGGCCGGCGCGCACCAGGCGGGGCCGCACGTGCTCGCCGACCCAGTACGCCTCCTCCACGTGCGGGTGGCCCGAGACGATGAACTCCTCGAAGCCGAGCGCGTGGTACTCGGCGATGCGCTCGGCGACCTCGTCGTGGCTGCCCACGAGCGCCGTGCCGGCGCCGCCGCGCACCAGACCGATCCCCGCCCACAGGTTGGGGGCGACCACGAGCGACTCCCGCGAGCCGCCGTGCAGCGCGCGCATGCGCTGCTGCCCCACCGACTCGCTCTTCTCGAGGCCCTGTTGGGCGAGTGCGATCACGTCGTCGTCCATCTGGGCGAGCAGTCGATCCGTCTCCGCCCAGGCGTCGGCAGCGGTGTCACGGCTGATCACGTGCAGCCGGATGCCGAACCGCACGGTGCGGCCCTCGGCGGCTGCGAGCGCGCGGACCCGTTCGACCCGGGGGGCCACCAGGTCGGGTGGCTCGCCCCAGGTGAGGTACACGTCGGCCCGCTTGGCCGCGACCTCCTCGGCCGCGCCCGACGCGCCACCGAAGTAGATCTCCGGCTCGGGGTCGGGCGCGATGCGGGTGGTGGCGCCCTCGATCTCGTAGTGGTCGCCGCAGAAGTCGAACGGCTCGCCGCTCCAGCAGCCGCGCACGATCGCGAGGAACTCGTCGGTGCGCGCGTACCGCTCGTCGTGCCCGAGGTGGTCGCCGAAGCGGCGCTGCTCGCCGGCGTCGCCACCGGTCACCACGTTGAGGAGGCACCGCCCACCCGAGTGGCGCTGGAAGGTCGCCGCCATCTGCGCGGCGAGCGTGGGGGTGATCGAGCCGGGCCGGAACGCGACGAGGAACTTGAGCCGCTGTGTGTCGCGGATGAGCGCCGCGGTGGAGACCCAGGAGTCCTCGCACCAGGTGCCCGTGGGGGTGAGCACCGCCTCGAACCCGAGGTCCTCGGCGGTGCGGGCGAGGACGCTCAGGTACTCGAGCGTGGGCTCGCGGCGGTGCGCGTCGTCGCCCACCGCGAGCACGTCACGGCTGTCGCCGCCGGTGGGGAGGAACCAGTGGAGGTGGAGCCCCATGGCTCAGCGCCCGGTGCTCACCGCGGGCGGCTGCCCCGCCCAGATGTCGTTGCAGCGCTCGCACACCGTCTCCGGGATCACGCCCACCTTCATCAAGAGGGCGAACACCTTGCAGCCGAGGCAGAAGCCCACGAACGCCTCGAGGCCCGCCGCGATCGTGAGGACGGCGATCAGCCCGTAGGCGGCACCGACCTGACCGAACCCGCCGGCGAGGATCACGGCGCTCACCGTGACCAGGGCGCCGATGCCCTGGGCGAACCGCTTCGGCGGGCCGGGGACCGGCTTCTCGGCGAACGGGAGGGCCGGCACGAGCACCCGGGTGACGAGCTGGCCGAGCGGGCTCAGGGTCGGACCCGTGCACACCCGGGCGACGAAGCCGTAGGCGAGCACCCACAGCATCCACTCCGCCTGGAAGGCGAGCGTCACCCCGGCCATGAGGACCACCCCGCCGGCGACCAGCCGGGCGGCGACCTCGTTGACCGGGTCGGGGAAGGAGAGCAGGCGCTTCGGGTCCATGGAAAACCCGACCCTAGCAGTCGGGTTTCGGTCCGCTCCCGCCGACGGGCCGCGGACGCCCGGGCCGCCGTCCGACGCCGGTCAGGTGAGCCAGCCGGGCGCCGCCGTGCCGTCGGCCGCGGCGCCCGACGCCACCAGCGCGTCGACCGTGGCGTCGTCGTAGCCGAGCTCGGCGAGCACCGCCCGGGTGTCGCCGCCGCTCCGAGGTGGCCCGGAGCGGATGGCGGCCGGCGTGTCGGTGAGCGTCACCGGGTAGCGCAGCAGCGCGACGTCGGCGCCGGCCGCGTCGACCCGCCGTTCGTAGGTGTCGAGGTGCTGCACCTGCGGGTCGGCGAACACCTCGTCGACCGCGTAGACGGGCCCGGCCGGGATGTCGAGCGCGTTGAGCTGCTCGACGACGTCGCGCACCTCCATGTGCGCGAGCCGCTCCTCGCACGCCGCGTTGAACGCATCACGGTTCGCCTTGCGGGCCTCGTCGGTCGCGAACCGGGGGTCGTCGAGGAGATCGTGGAGGCCCAGCGCGCCCACGAACGCGTCGAGACCCTTGAGCCCGGCGATGTTCACGTGGCCGTCGGCACAGCGGTAGGTGCCCATCGGGAAGAACGTCGGGTGGTCGTTGCCCTGCTGGGGCGGCACCTCGCCGTCGGTGAGCCAGCGGCACGCCTGGAAGTCCATGAAATTGACCATCGCCTCGAGCAGCGAGGTGTGCACCCACTGACCGCGGCCGGTGCGCTCACGCGCGAACAGCGCCGCGAGCACCCCCTGGGTGAGGAACGTGCCCGACGCGGTGTCGCTGATCGCGATGCCGACGCGCCACGGCCCGGTCCCCGGCGGGCCGGTGACCGACATCACGCCGCCCATGCCCTGCGCGACCTGGTCGAGGCCGCCGCGCTCCGCGTACGGGCCGGTCTGGCCGAAGCCCGAGATGCTCGCGTACACGAGGCGCGGGTTGCGCTCGAGCAGCACGTCGGGTCCGATGCCGAGCCGGTGCTTCACCGAGGGGCGCATGTTCTCCACGAACACGTCGGCCCGGTCGGTGAGCGAGAGGAACGCGGTCAGACCGTCGGGGTGGTGGAGGTCGAGCGCGACCGACCGCTTGTTGCGCTGGAGGTTGGCACTGTCGGAGCCGGCGATGTCGCCCGCGCGCGGGTCGCTCACCTGGATCACGTCGGCCCCCAGGTCGGCGAGCTGGCGCACGCAGGTGGGGCCCGACCGCGCCCGGGTGAGGTCGACCACGCGGATCCCCTCGAGCGGCCCCGTCATCACTCCCCCTCATCTAGATTCCGGATCTGTGGACACGGGATGCGACCAGCTGCATGCGACCGTCGACACCGACGGCATCGGCACGATCGTCTTCGACAACCCCGCGAAGCACAATGCCATGACCGGAGACATGCTCGCCGCGCTCGGGCGGGTGCGCCAGGCGTTCGCCGCCGACCCCGAGGTCCGGGTGGTCGTGGTCACCGGAGCCGGCGAGAAGGCGTTCATCTCCGGCGCCGACATCGCCCAGCTGGGCGGAGGCCAGATCACCACTCCCCCGCCCGCCGCCTCGGTCGCGCCGTCGCCCACCCGGGGCACGCTCGCGATCGGCAAGCCGGTGCTCGCGATGATCCGCGGGTACTGCATCGGCGGCGGCCTGATGGTCGCCCTCGGCGCCGACATCCGGATCTGCTCGGAGGACGCGTCGTTCGGCATCCCGGCCGCCAAGCTCGGTGTCGGCTACCCGTACGAGGCCACGTCGACGCTGGTGTCGCTCGTCGGTCCTGGGCAGGCGGCGGAGATCCTCTACACCGGTCGGCGCATCGACGCGCGTGAAGCCGAGCGAATCGGGCTCGTGAACCGAGTGGTTGCGACCGACGCGCTCGAGACCTCGGTGTACGACATGGCGCGGGAGATCGCCCGCAATGCGCCGCTCTCGCACATCGCGCACCAGCGGTCGATCCACGCGGCCGTGTCGGGTCGTGACGACGAGCAGCCCGGCGTCGACGCCGCGATCCAGGCCGCGTGGGCCAGCGACGACTTCAAGGAGGGCGCGTCGGCCTTCATGGAGCGCCGCGACCCGCAGTTCCGCGGCGCCTGATCCCGACTCAGTCGTCGCGGGCGAAGAACTCGACCACGAGGCGCACCGGCCCGTCGACCGTGAGGCGGTGCGGCACCTCGGGCGGGATGGGCTGCTCGTCGCCGGCGACCATGTGCCGCACGATCGGCGGGTCGGTGTCCATCGAGAACCCGACCGCGCCATCGAGCAGGCGGAGCCGCCCCCAACGCGCGGCGGCCACGTGATGGGTGGCGCGCAGCCCGGGCGGCAGGGTCACGTCGTCGAAGGGGCCGGCCGTCCGCACGAGGTGGAGCCCTTCGGGGAGCTCGGCCCGGTCGCACAGCGGGCAGTCCCACCCCGTCCCGATCCGGGCCGCCCGCGCCGCCGGGTCGAGCACCCACGGGCGCTCGGAGAACGGTGGCTGGTGGCGGATGTGCTGGCGGTGCAGGCAGGCCAGGTCGGCGATCCAGTCGCCGGCCTCGTCCTGGCGGAACCCCACGATCTCCCGGATCACGACCGCCATTGTGCCGGTGGCCCGTGGGCGCCACGAAGCGGCCCGGTTCCGACATCGGGTCGGCTTCTTTCACATTTCTCCGCCAGTTGACTGGGTTCTGGCAATAACTGTCACACCCTTGTGTGATCATGCAGTCATGGATGCACCCCGGTCCCCCGACCACGCGCAGGGCGCCGCCGAACCGTTCGACTTCGGGGCGTTGTGTGACGAGCTCCGCTGCCACTCCACGGAGTGGATCGCAGCCGCCCGCGAGGAAGCGGTGCGCGAGCAGCGCCGCTGGCGGATGCGTGAGCTGGCCGCGACTCGGGTGCTCGACGAGCGGGGCCGGATCGACGACACGCTCGCCGGGGTGGACGGGGTGTCGATCCGGGATGTGCGGGCGACGGTGGCGACGGCGCGGGCGCTCGAGGACCTGCCTTCGATCGCGCAGGTGGCGGCGGAGGGCCGGCTGTCGGATGCGCAGCTCGCGCAGGTGGTGAAGGTCGCGGATGCGTCCGACGAGCACGAATGGGCCGAGCGCGCACCGAGGTGGTCGCCGGCGGATCTCGCGCAGAAGGCGCGCGAGCTCAGGACGCCGACCATCGAGGACGCCGCCGCGCGGCGCGCGGCGCGGGAGCTGCGGACCTGGTGGGACTCCGACCAGGGGATGCTCCGCCTGCGGGGGGCGCTCCCCGATGTCGACGGCGCCACCTTCGAGCTCGTCATCAAGCACCTGATCGAGGGCATGCGCCCCGCTCCGGGACGGCCCTGGGAGCCCTACGAACGCCGCGGCGCCGACGCCCTGATGATGTTGGTGGACGCCTACCGGGAACGCCGGGCCGACGAGACCACCACCGTGCCGGGAGCGCATCTCGTCGTGCAGGTCCCCGTCTCGGGGCCGGCGACGGTGGCGGGGATCCCGCTGCCCGACGAGATGGTCGAGAAGCTCCGGGCCTCCGCCCGCATCGAGCCGCACCTCGTCGACGACGAGGGAAACCCGATCGTGATCGGCACGACCGCGTCCGTGGTCTCATCCAAGACCAAGCGGGCCGTGCTGCTGCGCGACGGGAAATGCCGCATCGACGGCTGCGACGTCCGCGGCCCCCTCGACGTGCACCACCTCATCCCGCGCTCGTGGGGCGGCACCGACACCATCGACAACCTCGCCGCCGTCTGCAAAGGCGGTGGCGGCCACCACGGCCTCCTCGTCCCCCACGGCCCCTACATCCTCCTCGGCAACCCCAACCGGCCCGACGGCCTCACCCTCCTCCCCGTCACCGACCTCCCCGCCCTCGCCCACCTCGCCGCCCAAGGAGCCAGAGCCGACCTAGCCCGAGCCGGACCCGACGCCGCATAGGCCCGTCCGGACTGCGGGGTACCCGCGCCGCCCATCCGCCACCGGCGGCTCGGCGCACGCGAACCTCGAGGCGTGCCGGCACCCGACGACACGCCCCCCGACCCCGCGCCCCCCGATCCCGTGCGGCCCGACCCCGCCGCGGCCGCGCTCGTCGACACGAACCCCGACGGCGGCCCCGACGCGGTGATGACCCCCGGGCGGCTGGAGGCGTTCAGCGACGGCGTCATCGCGATCGCCATCACGATCATGGTGCTGGAGCTGGACGTCCCCGACGAGGCGACGCTCGACGCACTCCGCCCGCTCGTGCCCGTGTTCCTCGGCTACGTGCTGAGCTTCGTGTACCTCGGCATCTACTGGAACAACCACCACCACCTGCTCAAGCGCACCACAGAGGTGACGGGCGGCATCCTCTGGGCCAATCTCCACCTCCTGTTCTGGCTGTCGCTGTTCCCGTTCGCGACGGCGTGGGTGGGCCAGAACGACTTCGCCACCACACCGGTCGCGGTCTACGGCGTCGTGCTGCTCTGCGCGGCGATCGCCTACTTCATCCTCTCCACCACGATCGTGCACCACGAAGGCCGCGACTCGGCGCTCGCCCGGGCACTCGGGCGCGACCGGAAGGGGAAGGTCTCCGTGGTGCTCTGCGCGGCGGCCGTCGGCCTCGCGTTCGTGAGCCCATGGATCGCGGTCGCGATCTACGTGCTCGTGGCCCTCATGTGGCTGGTGCCCGACCGTCGGTTGGAACGCCGCTGACCCACCGGCTGGGGCCGGCTCAGAGGCCGAGCTCCGCGAGCAGCGCGCTCCGGTGCTCGTCGAGGTCGGGTGCGGCCGGCCGCACCTCCAGGTCGGGGTAGCCCGACAGCTTGACCGGGTTGCCGGCCACCCGCAGCGGGGCGACCCGGGGGTCGTCGATGCCCACGATCATGTGCCGGGCCCGCACGTGCGGGTCGTCGACCACCGCGGCGACGTCGTTGACCGGGCCCGACGGGATGCCCGCGGCCTCCAGCGCGTCGAGCCACGCGGCGGTCGGACGTGTCACCAGCGCCTGCTCCAGTAGCTCGTGGAGCTCGTGCACGTGCGCGCACCGCGCATGGTTGTCGACGAACCGGGGATCGGCGGCGAGCTCCGGCCGCCCGACCACCTCGCAGAGCGCGACGAACAGCTTGTCGTTGCCCACCGCCACGATCACCTCGCCGTCGGCGGTGCGCAGCGCGGCGAACGGCGTGATCGACGGGTGCCGCGACCCGATCGGCCCCGGCACCTCCCCCATCGCGGTGTAGCGGGCGATCGCGTTCTCGAGGATCGCGACCTGACTGTCGAGCATCCCCACGTCGACGAGCATCCCCTCACCCGTGGCCGCCCGGTGGAACAGCGCGGCGTTGATGCCGGTCGCGAGGAACAGCCCGGCGGTGAGGTCGCCGACCGACACTCCGACCCGGGTGGGTGCGCCGCCGTCCTCGCCGGTGACGCTCATCACGCCGCCCATTCCCTGCACGACCATGTCGTACGCGGGCCGGGCCGAGTACGGGCCGGTGCGCCCGAAGCCCGACACGGCGGCGTAGATCAGCCCGGGATGACGCACGTGCAGCGCGTCCCACCCGAAGCCCAGCCGGTCCATCGTGCCCGGCCGGAAGTTCTCCACCAGCACGTCGGCCCGCTCGAGGAGCCGCTCGAGGACGGCGCGGTCGGCGGCGACGTCGAGGTCGAGCGCGATGCTCTCCTTCCCGCAGTTGAGCGAGGTGAAGTACGCCGACCGCCCGTCGACGAACGGGCCGAAGCCGCGGGCGTCGTCGCCGGCGCCGGCCCGCTCGACCTTGATCACCCGGGCGCCGAGGTCGTGGAGGACCATCGTGGCGAAGGGCCCGGCGAGCACGCGGGTGAGGTCGACGACGACGATGCCGGCGAGGGGACCCCGGGGAGCGGTGATGTCCTGCATCACCCACTCATAGCCGAATAGGTTGGGACGGTGCCGCTGCGCATCGAGGACTACGGGCTCATCGGCGACACCCAGACCGCGGCGCTGGTCGGCTCGGACGGCTCCATCGACTGGATGTGCGTCCCGCGCTTCGACTCGGGCGCGGTGTTCGCCGGGCTCCTGGGAACCCCCGACCACGGGCGCTGGCTGCTCGCGCCGGCCGGCGGTGTCCGGCGGGTCGAGCGGGCGTACCACGGCGACACGCTCGTGCTGGAGACCACGTTCCACACCGACGACGGCGTGGTGCGCATCTCCGACTTCATGCCGATTCGCACCCACCAGGTGGAGCTGGTCCGCATCGTCGAGGGTGTCTCCGGGCGGGTTCCCATGCACATGGACCTGCGGATCCGCTTCGACTACGGATCGATCGTGCCGTGGGTCCGCAAGGAGGACCACCGTCTCCGCGCGATCGCCGGCCCCGACGCGCTGGTCCTCAACACGCCCGTCGACCTCGTGGGCGCCGACCAGAGCACCGTTGCCGAGTTCGTGGTCGAGGCCGGCGACGCGGTGCCGTTCGTGATGGCGTGGCACCCGTCGCACGAGGAGCCGCCCCGCACCGGCGACGGGCTCCGACTCCGCAAGGACACGATCACCTGGTGGAAGCGGTGGGCGGCCCAGGCCACCTGCGCTCCCGAGACCCGCGACCTGATCATGCGGTCGCTGATCACCCTGAAGGCGCTCACCTATGCGCCGACCGGGGGGATCGTCGCCGCCCCGACGACGTCGCTCCCCGAGTGGATCGGCAGCGTGCGCAACTGGGACTACCGCTACTGCTGGCTGCGCGACTCCGTACTCACCCTCGGCGCGCTGATGGCGGGCGGCTACAAGGAGGAGGCGTTCGCGTGGCGCGACTGGCTGCTGCGCGCCGCCGCCGGCGACCCCGCCGACCTCCAGATCATGTACGGCGTGCAGGGCGAGCGCCGGCTCACCGAGTTCGAGGTCGACTGGCTCCCCGGCTACGAGGGCTCGGCGCCGGTGCGGGTGGGCAACGCCGCGCACGGCCAGTTCCAGCTCGACGTGTACGGCGAGACCCTCGGCTCCCTCCACCTCATGCGCCTCATGTACCCGCCCGAGGACGACCCCACGATGAACGACTCGTGGCCGCTCGAGACCGCGCTGCTCGAGTACCTCGAAGGCGCGTGGCACCATCCCGACGACGGGATATGGGAGGTGCGCGGCGGCCGCCAGCACTTCACCCACTCGAAGGTCATGGCCTGGCTCGCCTTCTCGTGCGCGGTCGCCTCGGCCGAGCGGTTCGACCTCCCCGCCCCCGTCGACCGGTGGCGCCAGGCCCGCGACGACGTGCACGCGCTCGTGTGCGCCGAGGGCTACGACCCCGACCTCGGCTCCTTCACCCAGGCGTTCGGCTCCAGGCAGCTCGACGGCGCGCTGCTGCAGCTGCCGCTCGTGGGCTTCCTCCCCCCGACCGACGAGCGCATCCGGGGCACCGTCGCCGCGATCGAGCGCGAGCTGCTCCACGACGGGTTCGTACTGCGCTATCGGTCCGACCAGACCGACGACGGCCTCCCCGCAGGCGAGGGCGTGTTCCTCCCCTGCTCGTTCTGGCTGGTCGACAACTACGTGGTCCAGGGTCGGACCGACGAGGCGTGGGCGCTGTACCGCCGCCTCGCGAGCCTCGCCAACGACGTCGGGCTCTTCTCCGAGGAGTACGACCCCGCGTCGGGGCGGGCGCTCGGAAACATGCCCCAGGCGTTCACGCACCTCGCGGGTGTGCGCGCGGCGCAGACGCTCACCGGAGCACCACCGCGAACGATGCACTGAACGCGTCACCCGGCGCCACGAGTGGCACCTCGCCGCGCGTGAGCGCGTCGGTCGCCGCGGTCATCGGCTCCAATGCCGCGAACGGCCGGCCCGCCGGCACCCACACCTGGGCGAACGGGTACCGCGCGTCGGCGCGGATCTCCACGGCGTGGTCGTCGGTCTCCAGCGCGAGCACCCGGCGGCGATCGAGCGCGTAGAGGTCGTCGAAGGTGCGCCGCCCGACCGGCCGGGCTTCGGCGCGCGCCTCGGAGCCCGCGCCGGTCGGGATGCCACGCTCGTCGAGCCCGAGATGGACGCGGGCGGGCAGGACGAGCCGCCACCGCGCGCGCGGCGCGCCCGGAACCCGCAGGTAGGGATGCCAACCGAACGCGACCGGCACCCGCCGCCGCCCGGAGGGCACGACGGTGGTGGTGACGTCGAGGCGCCCGGGGCGCAGTCGGTACCCGACCTCGATGCGATGCGGGAACGGGAAGGCCGGGGTGTTGAAAGCGCGGGCCGCCGTCACCGCCGCACCCGCGGCCCCGGACTGCTCGCGCACCGGCTCCCAGCCCGTCGCACCGATCAGCAGCCCGTGGATCGGGAGCCCGTGGCCGTCGGTGTGGAGGCGACGCCGCCGGAGGTCGACGTCGACGCCCGCCACCCGGAACCGGCGCCGGGAGATCCGGTTCGCCCACGGCGCGAGGAGCGGCAGCCCGAGGGTGTGCCCGGCCCGCAATGCCGCGGGGCCGCCCGGCGCGGCGAGGAACTCGCGGCCGTCGTGCCGCAGCGACACCCCCGTCCACCCGAGGTCGGGTAGCACCACGAGGGACGTCGTCCCGGCGGTGAGCCGCAACGCCGGCTCGCCGCGCCACCGGGTGCGCGCGATCGTCATCGTCCCAGCATGCACGACACGCGTGCGCGCCGCGGGCAGAATCCCGCCATCACCCGCCATCCCGACGACGACCCCACCCCGGGCCCCGCCGCCGCGGCCCCGTCCGGTCCCGACGCGCCCGTCGACGACCCCGACCTCCGGGGCGAGTCCCGCGGGCCGGTCGTGGTCGCCGCGGCGATCGTGGTGATCCTCCCGTTCTTCATGCCCGAGAAGTTCGCGCCCGGCCCGGTGTGGCTGGTCCCCGCGATCCAGAGCGGACTGCTCGTCGCGATGCTGGTGGCCGACCCCGGGCGCATCGACCGCCACTCGGCGCGCATCCACGGGCTCCGCCTCGCGTTCGTCGCGCTGCTCGCGCTCGGCGCCGCGTTCGCCGTGGGCAACCTGACCGCGGACATCCTCCGCGGCGGGGAGCTCGTCAACGAGCCCGGCAAGCTCCTGTGGGCCGCGGTCCTTGTGTTCACCGACATCGTGATCGCGTTCGCGTTCGTGTACTGGGAGCTGGCCGACGGCGGCCCCGGCTTTCGGGCCAACCACCCGGTGCCCCATCCCGACCTGGCGTTCCCGCAGCACACGAGTCCCGAGCTGGCGCCGCCCGGGTGGCGGCCGGTGTTCGTCGACTACCTGTACCTGAGCCTCACCAACTCCATCGCGTTCAGCCCGACCGACACCATGCCGCTGGCCCGCTGGGCGAAGCTGGTGATGGGCATCCAGTCGGCGGCCGCGATCGTGCTCATCGGTCTCGTCGTGGCCCAGGCCGTCAACGTCCTGTAGCACGACGCCCGACCGCCGCGGCGGGTCGACCGCGTGGCCCACCGCCCGAATCCGTGCCGCGCGCGACGCGGACCGGGACCGCCCCCGTCCGGTGGCTTAGGGTACGGAGCGCATGGGCAGTGGCTGGACGCTCGCGGTGGATCCGGTGCCCTGGGCTCGGGCCCAGATGGCGTTCACGCTGGCGACCCACATCATCCTCGTGCCGCTGGGCGTGGCCTGGGGGTTCATGGCGCTGGTCGCCAACTACCGGGGCATCAAGAAGCACGACGCTGATGCCCTGCGCCTCGCGCAGCGCTGGTCGAAGTACATGGCGGTGACCTTCGCGGTCGGGGCCGTCACCGGCACGGTGCTCACGTTCGAGTTCGGCCTGCTCTGGCCCAACTTCATGGACACCTACGGCGCTGCGTTCGGAATCCCGTTCGCGTTCGAGGGCCTCTTCTTCTTCACCGAGGCGATCTTCATCGCCATCTACATCTACGGCTGGAAGCGCCTGAAGCCGTGGCCGCACTTCTGGTCCGGCGTCCCGATCGTGATCGCCGGCATCGGCGGCACCGTGTCGGTCGTCGCGGCCAACGCGTGGATGAACCACCCGTCCGGGTTCTCGCTGAACCGGGCCGGCGAGGTCGTCGACGTCGAGCCGCTCGAGGTCATCTTCAACAAGGCGATGCCGCTGCAGTCGCTCCACATGCTGATCGCGGCATACCTGGTGGGCGGGTTCCTCGTCGCGTCGGTCTACGCCGGCGCGATGTTGAAGGGTCGTCGCGACCGGTACCACCGCCTCGGGTTCCTCATCGCGTTCTCCGTCGCGGCGATCGCCACACCGATCCAGATGGTGGTGGGCGACACGCTCGCGCGGTGGGTCTACGAGAACGAGCCCCGCAAGTTCGCGGCGATGGAGCTGGTCACCGAGACGAGCAGCGACGTGCCCGAGACGCTGGGCGGATTCCTGCAGGAGGACGGCGACATCGTCGGCGGGATCGACATCCCGGGCCTCGCCTCGATCCTCTCCGACCCCGCCGAGGGTACCTCGACCGTCGTGCAGGGCCTCGACGCGTTCCCCGAGGACGAGCGACCGACGGTCCGTCAGGCCAACATCGTCCACTGGGCGTGGGACATCATGGTCGGGCTCGGCACCGCGCTGTTCCTGCTCAGCGTCTGGTTCGCGTGGGCCTGGTGGCGACGGCGCGCCATCCCCCGCTCGAAGTGGTTCCTCCGCTTCGCCGCCGTCGCCGGCGTTGCGTCGATCGTGGCGATGGAGGCGGGCTGGGTCGTCACCGAGGTCGGTCGCCAACCGTGGATCGTCGTCGACTACATGAAGGTCGAGGACGCGGCCACCGAGAACACCGGGATCTGGCTGACGTTCCTCGTCATCTCCGGCGTGTACGCCGTCGTCGCCGTCACCCTGGTGCTCGTGCTCCGGTTGATGCGTCGGCGCTTCGACGAGTCCGACGAGGACCCGCACACCGGCGGCCCGTACTCGCCCCGCATCCGGCCCGACGCCGCGCCGCCGGTCGACGCAGGGGTGTCCTGAGATGGACGACGTCGTCGCCGGGATCCTGCTCGTCGGCATCACGGCCTACGCCGTCTTCGGCGGCGCCGACTTCGGCGCCGGCTTCTGGGATCTCGTTGCCGGAGGCGCCGAGAAGGGCCGCCGTCCGCGCTCGGTGGTCAACCACTCCATCGGCCCGGTGTGGGAGGCCAACCACGTCTGGCTGATCTTCGTGCTCGTGGTGCTGTGGACCGCGTTCTCGGAGGTGTTCGCCTCGGTGATGCTCACACTGTTCGTGCCGCTCTCGCTCGCGGCGCTCGGCATCGTGCTGCGGGGGTCGAGCTTCGCCTTCCGCAAGGAGGTCACCCGCGTCTCCTCGCAACGCAACTTCGGCGCCGCGTTCGCGATCTCGTCGGTACTCGTCCCCTTCTGCTTCGGTGCCGTCGCGGGCGCCATCGCCTCCGGCCGGGTGCCCGCAGGTGGGGAGGCCGGCGACTCCTGGTCCAGCTGGATCAACCCCACCTCGCTCCTCGGCGGGGTGCTCGCCGTGGTCGTGTGCGCGTTCCTCGCCGCCGTCTACATGGTCTGGGACGCCGATCGGTTCGCCGGGCACGACATGGAGGAGTACTTCCGGAAGCGGGCCATCGTGATGGGCTTCGTCGCCGGGGTCGTCGCCGTCGCGGGGATCTTCGTCTTGCGGGCCGACGCCGAGTACGTCTTCGACCGCCTCACGGGGGTGGCCCTCCCGATCGTCGTGCTGTCGGGCCTGTGCGGGCTCGCGTCGATGTTCCTGCTCACCCGGCGCAACCACCGGTTCGCGCGGTTCCTCGCCATCGGCGCCGTGGCCACGGTCATCTGGGCGTGGGGCGTGGCGCAGTGGCCGTACATGCTCCCCGAGTCGGTGACGGTGTCGGAGGCCGCTGCACCGAGCGCGACCCTCTGGTCGGTCGTGATCGTCTTCCTGCTGGCCGCGGTGATCTGCCTGCCGGCGCTGGGCCTCCTCTACTACCTCGACCAGCGCAGCCTGCTCGACAGCGAAGGCCCCGAGCCCGGGGTGGAGGGCGCACCGACGCAGGCCGGGTCCTGACCCACCCGTCGCGGTGATGCCGGTCCGTCCCTGAGAGACACTCAGGAACCCGGGCCCGCGGGGAACCCGGGGCGGCGACGGGATCGTTCCCCGTCCGTGGACCCGAACGTCTCCCCCACCTCTCGTCGCGCCCGGCGCCGGCGCCGCGACCGCCTCCGTGCGCGCCGGGCGATCCGGCTCGCCGCCGCAACGGTGCTCACCGCGACGGCGCTCGCCGTCATCCCGGCCGGCGCGTCGTCGGCTGACCACTACTCGGCCACCCCCGAGGAGTCCCTCGCCGACGTCCAGGCCTACTGGGCCGACGCGTACCCCGACACCTACGGGGGCCGGTACGTCGCGATCCCGAGCAGCCGCGTCCACCCGTACTCGTCGGACGACCCGCCGCCGGGCTGTGGCACCCGGGGGACCACTCCCTATCGCGAAGTCGCGGGCAACGCCTTCTACTGCCCGGAGGGCGACTTCATCGCCTACGACGTCGAGGCACTGATCCCGGCCCTACAGCGGAAGTACGGCGACGTGGCCGTCGGCCTCGTGCTCGCGCACGAGATGGGCCATGCCATCCAGGCGCGCGGCGGCGCCCCCGAGCGCGCGTTCGTCCACGTCGAGCTCCAGGCCGACTGCTTCGCCGGCGCGTGGGCCCAGCACGTGGCCGCGGGCGACGACACCGATCTCGCGCTCTCGGACGACGACCTCGACCGCGCGCTCGCAGGATTCCTCGAGCTGCGCGACCCGTCGGGCACCGAGGGCGGCGCGCACGGCGCGCACGGCAACGCGTTCGACCGGGTGAGCGCGTTCCAGGACGGGCTCACCGGTGGCGCCCGGGCGTGCCGTGACTACGAGACCGACCCGCCCGAGGTGACCCAGACCGGCTTCACCTCGTACGAGGACCAGCAGGTCAACGGCGACCCGGCCCTCGACGAGTCGCTCCCGTTGGTCACCAAGAGCCTCGACGCCTATTGGGACGCGACGGTGAAGAAGTACGACGGTGCGCCCGGGCTCGTGGCGTCGAAGACGTCGACCCTCTCCTGCGCCGGAGGCTCCGACGGCGGGGCCGTGAGCGACGGGGTCATCTACTGCGCCGACTCCGACGCGATCGTCTACTCCACGGTCACGCTCCAGAAGGCGTCCGACGGGATCGGCGACATGGGGGCCGGCGTGTACATCGCAACCGCGTGGGCCTCGGCCGTGCAGTCCGACCTCGGCTACCGGATCGGCACCGCCGCCGCCCGGGCCCGATCCGAGTGCCTCACCGGCGCCTGGGCGGGCGCAGTGGAGGACGGCACCGCCACCACGAAGCGGAACGCCGCGATCTCGTTCTCGCCGGGCGACCTCGACGAGGTGATCGCGGCCTTCGTCGCCACCGACGGGACGTCGTCGAAGGTCGACCGCGGGACGGTGTTCGACCGGTTCACCGCCTTCCGCACCGGCTTCGAGGGCGGGCCGAGCGCCTGCCTGGCGACCTGATCGCGACGGGACCGGCCCGCCGGAGCCCGCGCGTCAGATCGAGCGGCGGCGGGCCCTCTCCGATGGTCGGCCGAGCAGCTTGGTCATCGCGCCGTACAGCGTGGGGCCGTACGGCCACTGGGTGACGATGCGGCCGTTCTCCACGGTGAAGTAGTTGTTGCACATCTGCCACGACGTGCCGTCCATCTTCCGCATCAGCCATTCGTGGTACCGGTCGGCGCAGCGGCGCGTCACCTCCACGGCGGTGACGCCTTCCCGGCGCATCCGGTTCATCACGCGCACCGCGTACTCCGACTGCCGCTCGAGCATCGAGACGATCTCACCGCCGTTGGTGCCCGGTCCGTAGAGGATGAAGAAGTTCGGGAAGGTCGGCACGGTGATCCCGAGGTAGGCGCGCGGCTCTCCCGCCCAGTAGCCGCTCAGCGAGCCCTCGCGTCCGACCACCTCGATCCGGGCCAGGTAGTTCGTCGGCTGGAACCCGGTGCACATGACCAGCACGTCGACCGCGCGCTCCACGCCGTCGACGTCGACCACTCCGGTGCGGGTGACCTTCTCGACCGCCCGCGGCACCAGCTCGACGTTGTCGGCCAGCAGCGTCGGGTAGTAGGTGGTGTTGAAGATCGGTCGCTTGCCCGGGTACGGGTAGGTGGGCGTGACCAGCTCCGCGAGGTCGGGGCGGTCGGCGAACACCTTGGCGATGTAGTCGAGGCAGGCCTTGGTGCGGGCGTCGTTGCGCGGGGTGCCCGGCTTGTAGGTGGCGCCGCACCACACGCCCTTCTCGATCATCCACAGCTGACGCCAGCGCTCCTTGCGATGTCCCCAGTACGAGCGGAGCACGGCGCGCTCGGCGGGACTGAAGTCGCGGTCGCCCTTGGGCATCACCCAGCCGGGCTCGCGTTGGAAGAGGTATACCTTCCCGGCGATCGGCTGGATCTCGGGGAGGATCTGCGTTGCGGTGCTCCCGGTCCCGACCAGCGCGACCGTCTTCCCCGTGAGATCGTGCTCCGACTCCCAGCGGGCGGTGTGGAACTTCGGACCCGCGAACTCGTCGAGCCCCGGCCAGTCGGGGTAGCGGGGGACGTTGAGGAATCCGGTCGCGGCGATGAGCACGTGACACTCGTCGGTCTCGCCGGTGTCGAGGGTGAGGCGCCAGGTGTGCGTCGTCTCGTCCCACTCGGCGCGGTCGACCGCGACGCCGAGGCGGAAGTGCGGCCCGAGCCCCTGCTCCGACACGGTCTCCTCGAGGTAGCCCTGGAGCTCGGCCTGCTTGGCGTGGGTCCGGCTCCAGTCGTAGGGCTTGAACGCGAACGAGTAGAGGTGCGAATGCACGTCGACCTCGCAACCCGGGTAGCGGTTGTCCCACCAGGTGCCGCCCACCCGGTCCGACTTCTCGTAGATCGTGAACGTGTGGATGCCGGCGGCCTTCATCTTCACGCCGGCTGCGATCCCGCCGTAGCCCCCGCCCACGACCACCACCCGCGGCGTGCCCGCAGGCCCGAACTGCTCCCGCGCCCGGGCCGAAACCTTGGACATCACCCTCCCCCCGGTGTGGTCACGCGTGCACGGGCAGTGGCACGAAACCGACAATACGATGCGCGGACGCCCCCCGCACGCGGCCCCGAGGAGCCCCATGACCGACGACCGCTTCGCCCTCGACGGTCGCGTCGCGATCGTGACCGGCGCCGGGACCGGCATCGGCCGGGCCAGCGCCCGGCTGCTCGCCGCCCGCGGCGCCGACGTCGTGCTCGCTGCCCGACGGGTCGAGCTGCTCGAGCGCACCGCCGCCGAGGTGGAGGCCCTCGGAAGGCGCGCCCTCGTGGTGCCGACCGACGTGACCGAACCCGCGGAGTGCGAGGCCCTCGTCGCCGCGACGATCGAGGGGCTGGGCCGGATCGATGTGCTGGTGAACAACGCCGGCGGCACCGCCACGAAGCCGCACGAGGAGTGGACGGTCGAGGAGTGGCGTCAGGTCGTCGACCTCAACCTGGCCAGCGTGTGGTTCTGCGCGCGGCCGGCCGCCGCCCGCATGGCCGAGCAGGGCGGGGGCGCCATCGTCAACATCTCGTCGGGAGCGAGCTTCCTCGCCCTCCCCGACGTCGCGCCGTACGGCGCAGCCAAGGCCGGCGTCAACAGCCTCACCCGGTCGCTCGCGGCGGCGTGGACGCCCCGCGGCGTGCGGGTCAACGCGATCGCGTGCGGCGCCGTACGCACCGAGGGCTACGCCGAGTCGGGTCGGCGCCGGGCGATTCCGGACGACGCCGTCCGCGGCCCCGGCAACGCGATGGACCGGGTCGGGGACCCCGACGAGATCGCGCACACCGTGCTGTTCTTCGCATCCGACGCCTCGAGCTACTGCTCGGGCCAGACGCTGTGGGTGAACGGCGGTCCCAGGGCACCGGCGACGACATGACCTAAGGTGCGCCGAGCGCAACGCGGGAGGGGCGGGATGACCGAACCGGTGATCGTCGACGAACCGACGGGATCGACGTCGGACCCCACACCGAGAACCGGCGCGCTGATCGGGATCCTCCTCGCCGGCGCGGTCGTGTCGATCGCGTTGGGGATCTACGGACGCGAGCACACCCCACCTTCGAGCAACCGTTCTCGCTCTTCTTCTCCAACACCATCAACCTCAAGGTCTGGTTCGCGACCGTGGCGATGGTGTTGGCGGTCCTGCAGGTCCTCCTCGCCATGCGGCTCTACGGGAAGCTGCGCTGGCCCCGCACCAGCCCACCGTGGCTCGGTGACCTGCACCGCCTCCTGGGCACGCTCGCGTTCCTCGTGAGCCTGCCCGTCGCGTTCTTGTGCCTCTGGGCGCTCGGCTTCCAGGACGGCTCCACGCGCACGCTGGTGCACTCGTTGCTCGGGTGCTTCCTGTACGGCGCGTTCGTGGTGAAGGTCCTGGGGGTGCGGGTGCACGGGCTCCCGCACTGGCTGCTCCCGGTGGCGGGTGGTGCCGTGTTCGTCGCACTGGTCGGCATCTGGCTCACGAGCAGCCTGTGGTTCTTCCGCACCGTCGGATTCCCGGAGTTCTGATGTTCAAGCGGATCGTCACCGTGATCGAGGTCCTCGCGCTGCTCGCCGCCGGCGTGTTCGTGGTCATGCTGTTCGTGGCGAACCCCGACTCCACCACGGGCGCCACCGCGCCGAGCGGGAACGATGCCAGCTACTCCCCCGAGGGTGGAGGGCTCCCCGACGGCGCGGCGCTGTACTCGGCGCGCTGCGCGGGGTGCCACGGCAGCGACGGCGGAGGCGGCAGCGGACCGCGACTGGCCGGCCGCGTCGTCGAGGAGTTCCCCGACGCCGCCGACGAGGTCGCCGTCGTCACGAAGGGTCGTGGGGGCATGCCCGGGTTCGGGAGCTCGCTCGCCGAGGCCGAGATCCTTGCGATCGTCGAGTACACCCGGACCGAACTGGGGAGATGACCGGTGAGCGACCAGCCGATGCGCGCCTTCGCAGCCAACACGCCCATGCCCGACATGGGCGAGCTGCCGTGGACGCCCCTGACCAAGCCCCTCTCGGAGTGCCGGGTGGCCATCGTCACCACCGCGGCGCTCCACACCGCGGGCGACGAGGGCTTCACGCCCGACGACCCGTCGTTCCGAATCCTCCCGAGCGACCGGCGCGACCTCCGGCTCGGGCACTGGAGCCCCAACTTCGACCGCTCCGGCTTCACCGCCGACCTCGACGTCGTCTACCCGATCGACCGACTCGAGGAGCTCGCGGCCCGGGGCACGATCGGCTCCGTGGCCCCCCGGCACTACGCGTTCGCCGGCAACCAGGAGGACACCCTCACGGGCATCCGCCTCGACCACGGCCCCGCGGTGGCGAAGCTCCTCCGCGACGACGAGGTCGACGTCGTCCTGCTGACCCCCGTCTGACCGCTCTGCTCGCGCACCGTGTGTGTGCTCGCCCGGGTGCTCGAGGCCCACGGCCTGTCGACCGTCGCGCTGATCTCCGTCCGTGGCGTGGCCGAGCGCCTGCCGCCGCCCCGGGGCCTCTACGGCGAGTTCCCCCTCGGCCGACCGCTCGGACGACCGGACGACCCCGAGTTCCAGCACGACGTGCTGGCCCGCGCCTTCGCCCTCCTCGACCGCCCGAGCGGCCCGGTGCTGGAGGACCACCCCGAGGTCATCGAGTCCGACGCCCAGCCCCTCGCCTGCGCGATGCCACCCCGGTTCGACCCCGATCTCCCCGAAGCGGTCGACGAGGCCCGCGGCCTGCGCGCCGCGTACGACCGCACGCTCGCCCGGCGGGGGGTGACGTCGATCGGCCGGGTCCTCACCGCCGACCAGGTCCCCGAGGCGCTCGCGGTCCTCGCCGCGGTCGCCGACGGCGCCGACTGGACCACTGCCGGGTTCGTCGGCGACCCGGTGCAGACCTGCCACGACGTCCGCACCTACTACGACGAGGCCGCGGTCTCGCTCGTCGACGTCGCGCCCGACGCCGGCCAGGGTGAGGCGTGGTTCTACGAGCAGACCGCGGCGGGGCGCACCCTGCTCGCGGCCCGCGCGCAGATGCGCGAACAGGGGGCACCGGCGCTCATATGGCTGTACATGGCGCGCGCCACGCGCTGAGCCCCGGTCGGCAGCCCGGCGCGGCGTCGCGCGCGGGTCAGACGTCCTCGAAGAGCGCGACCAGCACTTCCATCGCGTCACGCTCCGGGCCGAGGATGTACCGCTGCAACTCGTCGCCCGACCACTGGACGTTCGTGACCTCGACCTGGATCACCAGCGGTCCGACGACCGCGATCAGGTCGTTGCCGTCGGTGTAGAAGGCCCGGTCGCCCAACCCGGTGACCGTCTCGGCCCCGTCCTCGGCCTCGAGCGCGGCGAGGCTGGCCTCCACCTCGGGGGTGAGCGGCTGGGTCGTCACCTGCATCTTCAGCGGCGCGTCGAGGTTCTCGAGGCTCTCGGTCCAGTACTTCGCGGTGCGGTACTCGCACTGCTCGGCGCCCGTCGACCGCTCCTTCTCGAGCCCGGTCTCCACGACCTTGAACCCGAGGAACTTCGACACCTGCTTCTTCGTGAGGAGGTCGCAGGTGTCGGGCTTCTTCTTCTTGGCGACCGCCGGCGGAGCGAGCACGGCGCCGAAGGCCACGAGGAGGAGCGCGATCGCCGCGACGCGTCTCATGCCCGCACGCTATCCGACGACGTCGGGACCTTCGGCCCTGGGGACGGCTCCCGCCCGGCTCCCAGAATGCGCACAGCCATCCCCCCGGCCGGAGGTTCCCGATGACCGTCACCATCCCCGACTTCACCCGGGGCCGTTCCTTCGACGACCCGTGGGAGGCGTACCGCTGGCTCCGGGAGCACGACCCCGTGCACTGGAGCGAGGAGGCCGGCTGCTGGATCCTCAGCCGCCACGCCGAGGTCAGCCACGTGTCGCGCCACCCCGAGCTCTACTGCTCGAAGCACGGCGTGCGGCCGAAGGCGGCGGCGCCGTTGTCGATCCTCACGATGGACGACCCCGAGCACCAACAGCAGCGCGGCATCGTCAACCGCGGCTTCACGCCCCGCCAGGTACGGCGGCTCGCGCCGCACATCCGCGAGATCACCGACGAGATCCTCGACGAGATCCAGAATCGCGGCGAGATCGACTTCGTCTCCGACTTCGCGATCCACGTCCCGCTGATCGTCATCGCCGAGCTCATGGGCCTCGACCCGTCGATGCGCAAGCAGCTCCACCGGTGGAGCGACGACATGATGGCGGGCGAGGGCCGCGGGCCCGACGACCCCGCGTCGCAGCATTCCGCGCAGGCAGCGCTGGAGTACGTGGAGTACATCCTCCCGCTGATCGAGGAGCGCCGGGCCAACCCGAGCGAGGACCTCATCAGCGTCCTCACCGGGGCGTTCGACGAGGGAACCCTCGACACCGGCTCGGGCACCACGCTCGAGCGCATGGGCGAGCTCGAGGTCGACGACTTGATCATCTTCCTGATCGCGCTGCTGGTCGCCGGCAACGAGACCACGCGCAACGCGATCAGCGGCGGACTCCTCGCGTTCAGCCGCTTCCCCGAGGAGCGCGACCGGCTCATCGCCAACCCCGAGATGATCGACACCGCGGTGGAGGAGATCGTGCGCTACGTGTCGCCGGTGCTGAGCTTCAGCCGCACCGTCACCACCGACCACGAGCTGTGCGGCAAAGAGCTCAAGGAGGGCGACAAGGTCCTGATGCTCTACCAGTCGGCCAACCGCGACGAGTCGGTGTTCGCCGACGCCGACCGGCTCCGGATCGACCGCAACCCCAACCCGCACCTCGCGTTCGGCTTCGGGCCCCACTACTGCCTGGGCGCCAACCTGGCGCGGCTCGAGGTGAAGATCGTCTTCGAGGAGCTGTTCGCCCGCCTGCGCGACATCCGGGCCGTCGACCCCGACGCCCTCCACCGGGCCGACAACGCCCTCGTGCTGGCCATCGAGCGGATCCCGGTGGTGTTCACCCCCGTCCGGGACTGACACCCCGCCGACGGGATCGGCCAGAATCCCCGAGTGACCGACTCGCCGCGCTCCGACACCGCCCCGCCCGACGCCCCCAGCCTCCTGGTCGAGCGTCACGACTCGACGGTCGTGCTCACCATGAACCGCCCGGCGCGCCGCAACGCGCTGTCGCTCGACATGCTCGTACGCCTCGCCGACGCGTGGGACGCCGTGGAGGCCGACCCCACCGTCCGCAGCGCGATCCTCACCGGTACCGGAGGCCACTACTGCGTGGGCGGCGACCTGTCGTCGGGTTGGATGGCCGGCGGCCGGTCCGAAGAGCCGCCGGAGCACGAGCGCCGGGCGATCGAGAACCCCGCGCTCATCGCCCGGGGCCTCCTGCTGCTCGACTACCTGCGGGTGCCCGTCATCGCCGCGGTCAACGGCGACTGCATGGGCGGTGGGTGCGAGATGCTGCAGCAGACCGACATCCGCATCGCCGAGGAGCACGCCCGCTTCGGCGTGCCGGAGGTCAAGCGCGGGCTGATCGCGGGCGCGGGGTCGACGATGCGCTTGAAGCGCCAGATCCCCTACGCGGTCGCGATGGAGATGCTGCTCACCGGCCGCATCCTCGACGCCGAGGAGGCGCTGCGCTGGGGCCTCGTCACCCACGTGGTGCCCACGGGCGAAGGCGTGGCGAAGGCGCTCGAGATCGCCGAGCAGGTCGCCGCGGCGGCGCCGATCTCGGTGGCGGCCACCAAGGCGTCGGCGATCGAGACCGGCTGGCTCCCCGAGACCGAGGCCCGCCCGATCGAGAACGAGTACACGGGACGGGTGACGCAGAGCGCCGACGCCAAGGAGGGCATGCGCGCCTTCGTGGAGAAGCGCCCGCCGCAGTGGACCGGCACCTGACCCGGCAGTCCGGTCCGCGCGATCAGCGAGATCAGATCGCGGTGAGCGCGCGCCAGCGCTCGTAGCACGCGAGGTCGCCGAAGACCTCGATGCCTGCGTCGCCCACAGCGCGCCGGCCGTACACCAGGAGCAGCAGATCGGTCGCAGGCCCCCGCACGGCGACGTCGCCCTTGCCGTGCCCGTGGTCGACCGTGAAGCCGTCGGCGGTGAGCGTGATCATCCACTCGCCGTCGGCGTCGGTGGCGTGGAGGTGGATCGTCTCGCCCTCGCCCCGCAGCTCCGCCACCGCAGGCGCGAACGACGCGGCACCGGGCAGGTTCTCCAGGAACTCGTCGATCCCGTCGATGGCCAGGTCGGGCGCCAGCGTCGGCGCGACGCCGACCGCGAGCGCGACGTCGGCGCCGTGCACGAAGGTCTCGTAGGTCATCCGCCGGGCCCACCAGCCGACGGTGCCGCCCGGGCCCCACGTCCACACCGGGGTCGCCGGCGCGTGGTCGCGCAGCTGGCCCACCAGGTACGCCCCGCCGGCCCGCACCCAGTCGGCCCAGGTCTGCCCGTCGTCGGGCGCCCGGCCCTCGATCAGCTTGAAGTCGAGCCGGTCCTGTAGCCCGTCGCGCACCATCTGCGCCGCCCACCGGTGGATCACGCCCACGTGCTTGGCCACCCCCTGGACGTCCCACCCGGGCGTGGTCGGCACCGCCCGGTCGAGGTCGGCGGAGTCGAGGAGCTCGGCGAGCGCCGCGATCCGGTCGTCGACGGCGGTGCAGTAGGCGGCGTGGTCGAGTGGCGTGGCGTTCATCGGAGGGAGTTCTATCGCGGCGATGGACTTCGACGAGACCCCCGAGGAGATCGCGTTCCGGGCCGAGGCCCGGGCCTGGCTCGAGGAGCACGCGCCGCCGTTCGCGGCGGAGGGCGCCAAGGTCTCCGTCTACATCTCCGACCCGGAGGAGGAGCACCGGTACCTCACGGCGTCGAAGGCGTGGCAGGCCCACAAGTACGACCACGCCTGGGCCGGCATCACGTGGCCGACCACCTACGGCGGCCGCGGCGGCACCCCGACCCAGGACGGCATCTTCCGCAGCGAGGAGGCGAAGCTCCTGTCGGCGTGGGGCGTGTTCGCGGTCGGGATCGGCATGGCCGGACCCACGATCATGGCCCACGGCACCGAGGAGCAGAAGCAGCGCTACCTCCACCCGATGCTCCGGGGCGACGAGGTGTGGTGCCAGCTGTTCTCCGAGCCGAACGCGGGCAGCGACCTCGGCGGCCTGTCGACCAGCGCGGTGCGCGACGGCGACGAGTGGGTCGTCAACGGCCAGAAGGTGTGGAACTCGGGCGCGCACTACTCCGACTACGGGATCCTGCTCACCCGCTCCAACCTCGACGCCCCCAAGAACCGGGGGATCACCTACTTCCTCGTCGACATGAAGACGCCGGGGATCGAGTGCCGGCCCCTGCGCCAGATCACCGGCGCCGCGCACTTCAACGAGGTGTTCTTCACCGACGTGCGGATCCCGCACGCGAACGTCCTCGGCGAGGTCGACGGCGGCTGGGGCCCGATGATGACCACGCTGTCGAACGAGCGGGCGCTCATCGGCGGCTCGCCCCGGGCGGTGTTCCCCGGCACCGTCGACCTCGCCCGCCGCATGGGCGTGGCCGACGACCCCACCATGCGTCAGCTCATGGCCCAGAGCTACATCCGTCACCAGATCATGAAGTACCTCGGCTACCGCGCGAAGACCGCGGCCACCAAGGGCGTGGCGCCCGGCCCCGAGAGCTCGATCATCAAGTTGTTCCTCTCGCAGCACCTGTCGGCCGAGTCGGACATGCTCATGGCGATGCTCGGCCCCGACGCGCTGCTGTGGGGTGAGAGCGCGATCGACGACGGCCGGTGGCAGCTGGACTTCGTCGGTCAGTGGAACCCGAAGATCGGCGGCGGCACCGACCAGATCCAGCGCAACACGATCGGCGAGAAGGTGCTCGGCCTCCCGTCGGAGCCCCGGGTGGACAAGGGCATCCCCTTCCGCGACATCCCGAAGTAGTCGTCAGCGCCGGAGGATCGCCGGGCGGGTCGGGTCGGCGTTGTCGACGAGGACGTCGCAGCGCGCGACGGGATCGACCTCGGCGAGGTAGCGGCGGCAGGCCCTGTGGTACCGGTCGTCGAACGCCCGCTGCGCGGCGTCGACGCCGCCGAGCAGCTCGGCGTCGCGTGCGGCACCCTGCGCTCGGGCTGCCGCGAACGCAGGCTCGATGCAGATGCGCAGATCCCAGTGGTCGACCACCTCGTCGCGCTCGAGGAACGTCCCGTCGACCACGAGCACGCCCCCTCGGGGCAGCTCGGCCCAGGCGTCGGACACCGGCGTGTCGGCGGCGAGATCGATGACCGCGGTGCGCACCCGCGCCTCACCTCGGCCGAGGGGCTCCAGCACCAGCGCGCGCAGGGCGTCGAGGTCGTAGGCGTCCTCGTAGTAGCCGTCGGCCGAGCCACGTCCCTGGCGGTACCGGTGGGCCCGCGGATGGTGGAACCCGTCCATGCTGATCCGCAGCACCGGGCGACCCTCCGTCGCCACGGCGGCACCGACCTCGTCGGCCAGCGTGGTCTTGCCCGCAGCGGTGATGCCATCGACGCACACGCGCGTTCGGCGCTCCGCCGCCGGGTCGACGGCCAGGATCGCCGCCGTGAGGTCGGCGATGACAAGATCGCGCGCGCTGCCCACCGGCACCGACACTAGGCAGCCCGACCCCAGAGGAGCACCGATGAGGACCGAAGTCTCGTACAGCCCGGCGTTCGCGATGGCGACCGTGTCGCTCGAGCAGGGCGAGTCGGTGAAGGCCGAGGCCGGGGCGATGATGGCCATGTCGCCCGGGATCGAGATCCAGACGAGCACCCAGGGCGGCGTGCTGAAGGGCCTGAAGCGCTCGGTGCTCGGCGGCGAGTCGTTCTTCATGAACACCTTCAAGGCGACCGGCCCCGACGCCCACGTGGTGCTCGCCCCCACGCTGCCGGGCGACATCGTCACCTGGGAGATGGCGAACCAGACCATCTACCTCCAGTCCGGTGCGTACCTCGCGTCGGCCGAGACGATCGACATCGACACCAAGTGGGGCGGCGCGAAGACCTTCTTCAGCCGAGAAGGCCTGTTCATGCTCAAGTGCACGGGGACGGGCCAGCTCGTGGTGTCGAGCTACGGCGCCATCGTCGCCAAGGACCTCCAGCCCGGCGAGGTCTACACGGTCGACTCCGGGCACATGGTCGGCTGGGGCGAGGGCATCCAGTACAACGTCCGCAAGGCCGGCAACTGGAAGTCGACGATCCTCGGCGGCGAGGGCCTCGTGGTCGAGCTCACCGGCCCGGGCCGGATCTACGTCCAGACCCGCAGCGAGGACGCGTTCCTCGGCTGGCTGATCCCGAAGCTCCCGAAGACGTCGTCGTCGTAGGCGGTTCCGCGGAACCGCCCAGAGCCCGGACCGCGGCCGCATGACCCCCGACATCCGCCGGGTCGTCACCGGCCGCGCGGTCCGCGGCTTCGCCGACGGGTTCGTGAGCGTGCTGCTCGCGCAGTACCTCACCGACCTCGGCTTCACCCCCACCGAGGTGGGTGCGGTGGTCACCGCCACGCTGCTCGGGTCGGCGGCGCTCACCCTCGGTTTCGGGCTGATCGGCCACCGTGCCGCGCTGCGCACCCTGCTCCTCGTCGCCGCGGTGATCATGGTCGTCACCGGCGTGGGCTTTGCGAGCACCACCTGGCTGTGGGCGCTGCTCGTGCTCGGGTTCGTGGGCACGCTCAACCCGTCGTCGGGGGACGTGAGCGTGTTCCTCCCCACCGAGCAGGCGATGGTCGCCGCGCAGACCGACGCAACCCGCCGCCCGCACACCTTCGCCCGCTACAACCTCGGCGCGGTGCTCGCCGGCGCCGTGGGCGCGCTGGCGTCGGGATTCCCGGCGCGGGTCGCCCGCAACCAGGGGTGGGACGTCGCCGTCACCCAGCGGTGGAGCTTCCTGCTCTACGCCGCGGCCGGCATCGTCGTCCTCGTCCTCTACCTGGGCCTCCGCGACCACCGCGATACCGCGCCGGACCTGCCGCGCGGTCGCCCGACCCGGGCCCTGGCCACGTCGAGGCGCACAGTGCTCGAGCTCTCCGCGCTGTTCAGCCTCGACTCGGCGGGCGGCGGGTTCGTCGTCACGTCGCTGCTGGTGCTGTGGCTCCACCTGCGCTTCGACCTCTCGCCCGGCACCACGGCGGTGGTGTTCTTCGCGGCGAGCCTGCTCGCCGGGTGCTCGCAGCTCCTCGCGCCGAGGCTTGCGAGCCGGCTCGGCCTGGTGCGCACGATGGTGTTCACCCACCTCCCCGCGAGCATCTTCCTGATCCTCGCGGCGTTCGCCCCGAACGGTGCGATCGCCGTGGCGTTGCTGCTGTGCCGCGCCCTGCTCTCCCAGATCGACGTGCCGGCGCGCCAGTCGTTCGTCATGGCGGTGGTGCCGCCGGAGGAGCGGGCGGCCGCCGCGAGCGTCACCAACGTGCCCCGCAGCCTCGCGTCGGCCCTCACGCCGCTGCTCGCCGGGCTGCTGCTCGCCCACACGACGTTCGGCTGGCCGCTGATCATCGCCGGGGTGATGAAGATCACCTACGACCTGCTCTTGCTCGCGCTCTACCGCGACGTCGCCGAGGAGGTCGGTGCCCGTCGCGGCCGAGCGACGGCCTGACTGCTCACGAGCGTGCGCTCCCTCGCGTGTGCTGCAATGACGCGATGGACGTGGCGGCGGTGTACCTGGAGCTGTACGGGCGGATCCCACCGTTGGTGGAGGAGACGCTCGACGGGCTCGACCCCGACGCGCTGACGGCACGGGTGACGCCCGACGCCAACCCGATCGGGTGGCTGGTCTGGCACCTCACCCGGGTGCAGGACCACCACGTGTCGGAGCTGCTCGGAGCCGACCAGATCTACCTCGACGGCTCGGGCCGGCCCGAACGGTTCGGCTCCCCGGCCGACGCGCACGACATCGGCTACGGGCACTCGTCGGCCGACGTGGCCCGGGTACGGCCCGAGTCGGTCGACGCGCTGCTCGACTATCACGCCGCGGTCGACGCCCGGACCCGCACGTACCTCGCCGGCCTCACCGCCGACGCGCTCGACGAGATCGTCGACCGTCGGTGGGACCCGCCCGTCACCCTCGGCGTGCGGCTCGTGAGCATCGCCGACGACAGCCTCCAGCACTGCGGCCAGGCCGCCTACGTGCGAGGCCTCCTCGGCCGCTGACCGCTCCGGCGGGCCCGGGGAACCGCTCCCGGGGCGCCGAACGGCTACTGTGGAGGTGCGCCCACCACTGGTGGGCCGGGCCCCAGGCCGCAGCGGGTCTCCCGCCACCGGCCGACCGGCGCAGCCGGCTGACAACCCCGGGGCTGTTTCCGAGGGCACTCCGGTGCCTTCCAGACCCGCTCGCCCGGCGCGAGCGGACGCAATCGGAAGACTCGATGCACCGATGACCACATCCGCGCCCGTCCCGGCGTGGCAGTTCGAGCTCGCAGTGGAGGACGAGGCCGCCGGCTTCGCCACCCCCGAGCAGCTCGCCACGCTCGAGGCCGACCGGACCCGCTGGACGACCGTCCTCAACGCCCTGATCCGGGCGGCCGACCAGCACCTCAACGCGGCCCGGCGCCTGCAGGGGCCCGAGCGCGCCCAGGTCCTGGCCGACGCCGAGGCCGACCACCACCGGCTCGTCATCGCCTGGTCCCGGCTCACCGGGATCGAGGTCGACACCCCGGCCCCGAAGCAGGCACCCCCGCAGACCCAGGAGCGCGAGCCCGACGTCGACGCGCTGCTCCCGGAGGTGGTCCAGCTCCAGCTCTCGTGGGAGCCCGGCCGGGTGGTCGCCTGGGCCGGCGGTCCACGGTGCGAGCCGGCATCGGTCGACGAGGTGCGCGACATGCTCCAGGCCGCCGAGGCTCCCGAGGCGCCGTGGGTCGAGCACGCCGGCGTGCCGCTCCCCGACGGCGAGAAGGCCGCAGCGTTCAGCGCCCCCGTGGGCGAGGTGCTCGGCTGGCTCGTGGCCGCCGGCGCCGGACAGCTCGAGGCCGAGGTGGGCGCGAGCGTCCGTTGGCTCGGCCGGGTGGCGATCTGGGCGGTCGAGCTGACCGCCCGCGGGGCCATGGTCCCGCTGCTCCGTCAGCGCCGGAAGCGCAACGGTGGGAGCCGCAGCACGTCGGCCTCCTACTCCGTGCGCTGGACGCCCGCGCTGGTCGACGCCGAGCGACTCGCGGAGGTCGTGGCGGCGATGCCCGGCAGCGTGCGCGCCCTCGACACCCGGGTGGATGCCCGGGCGCTCACCCGCTCCGCGCTCACCGGCATGGTCGACGCGTTCTGCCGGGACAGCGCCCGCCGCATCGAGGTGCCGGCGCCGCCGCCCGTCGTGCGCAGCGCCACCGACGTCACCGAGGCGTTCCTCGCCCGACTCGACGGCTCGGCGTTCGACGCGCCGATGCGGGTGGCCGACGAACTGGTGTCGAAGGCCGAGCACTGGGTGCGCGGCGTGGTGCGCGAGCACAGCCCGCTCGTCGTGCGGCTGGAGGCCCCGCCCAGGGGCGACCCCGCGTGGGACCTCGCGGTGTTCCACGAGTCGGCCGACGGCACGCTCACGCCCATCGAGCGCGCGATCGTCGACGCTCGCAGCGGCAACGAGCGCGCCGAGCTGGAGGACGAGATCGGCCGGGTGGAGCGCATGGTGCCGGCGCTGCAGCGCCCGAGCACGCGCCGCGGCCACCAGATCATCGGCCAGGACGAGGCGTGGCAGCTGATGGTCGACATCGGACCCCGGCTCGCCGCGGCCGGCTTCGACGTGCGGGTGCCGGCGCTCAGCCTGCGCACGCCCACGCCCTCGCTGCGGGTGTTCGCCGAGGAGACCGAGACCGCCGTGGGTGCGAGCCAGCTCGCCGACGTGCGCTGGTCGGCGGTGTTCGACGACGTCGAGCTCACCGCCGCCGACATCGCCCGCCTCGCCAAGGAGGCCCGGCCGCTCATCCACTCGCGCGGTCGTTGGGTCGCGGTCGACAAGGCCGACCTCGCGGCCGCGGCCGCCGCGCTGGCCGAGCGGGCCGACACGACCCGCCTCAGCGGCGCCGACATGCTGCGCCTCGCCCTCGGCCTCGAGGGCTCGCCCCTCGCCGGCGGGATCACGGTCGCCGGCGGCGGCTGGGCCTCGGAGCTGCTGGAGGCCGCCGCGGCAGTGCCGGGCGAGCCCGCCACCGAGCCCGACGGGTTCGTCGGTGAGCTGCGCACCTACCAGGCCGACGCCCTCGCGTGGTTGGGCTTCCTCGACCAGGCCGGCATCGGCGGCTGCCTCGCCCTCGACATGGGCCTCGGCAAGACGCCCACGATGCTCGCCCATCTGCAGGAGTCGACCGACCGCGGCCCGGCCCTCGTCATCGCGCCACCCGCCGTGGTGGGCAACTGGGCGTCGGAGGCGCGCACGTTCGTGCCCGACCTGCGGGTGCGGGTGCACCACGGTGCCAACCGGGCCGAGGCCGACGAGATCGCCCGCGTCGTCGACGACGCCGACGTGCTGATCACCACCTACGGCACCGCGGTGCGCGACATGGACGCCATCGAGAAGGTGCAGTGGGCGACCGTCGTGCTCGACGAGGCCCAGGCGATCAAGAACCCCACCAGCGACACCGCGCAGCAGCTGCGCCGCATCCCGGCCCGCGTGCGGGTGGCCCTCACCGGCACGCCGATCGAGAACGGCCTCGGCGACCTGTGGGCCATCCTCGACTACACCAACCCCGGGCTGGTGGGGCCCCGTCCGCAGTTCGTGGCCAGCCTGTCGGGCAACGGCGAGGCCGGGAAGCAGCAGTCGGCCGAGAACGCGCTCCGGGCGCTCAACGGCATCCTCGTGTTCCGCCGCACCAAGGCGGAGCCCGCGATCGCCGCCGAGCTGCCCGACCGGATCGACGAGCTCGACCACTGCACGATGACCCCCGAGCAGATCGGCCTCTACCAGGCCGTGCTCGACAAGCTCGTCATCGCGGCCGACCTGCCCGAGGGCGAGGAGCCCCGCAAGGGCCAGATCCTCGCCGCGATCACCGCGCTGAAGCAGATCTGCAACCACCCGTCGGCCTACCAGGACGACGACGCGCCGCTGGAGGGCCGGTCGGGCAAGCTCGCCCGCCTCGAGGAGATCGTCGACCTCGTGTACGCCGCCGGCGAGCGGGTGCTGATCTTCACCCACTTCGCCGAGTGGGGCGTGAAGCTCGCCGACCACCTCACCGCCCGCACGGGCACGAAGGTCGAGTGCTACCACGGCGGGCTCTCCCGGACCGCGCGCGACCAGATCATCGAGGAGTTCCAGAACGGCGAGGGTCCGGGCGCACTCGTGCTGTCGCTCAAGGCCGGGGGCACCGGGCTCAACCTCACCGCGGCGAACCACGTCGTGCTCTACGACCGCTGGTGGAACCCCGCGGTCGAGGACCAGGCCCGAGACCGGGCGTGGCGCATCGGCCAGACCCACACCGTGATCTGCCACCGGCTCGTGTGCCCGGGGACCGTCGACGAGCGGGTCGAGGAGGTCGTGGAGGGCAAGCGCCGCATCGCCGACCTCGTGCTGCCGAAGTCGTCGTCGCTCGCCGACCTCGACCAGGACCAGCTGCGCACCGCCCTCGGCATCCGGGCCGACGCCGTCCTCACCGACGACATCCCGACCGACGAGGCCGCGGCCCCCGACGAGGAGGAGGCCGCGTGAGCGAGCAGTCCAGCGCCACAGACCTGTCGCGAGGCGAGCGGGGCCCGAGCGGCCCGGCCCGCCAGGGCCAGGAGCGGGAGTCATGAGCGAGCAGTCCAGCCGGCGGCGGCGGTCGCGCTCGTCGCGCCGCAAGGGCTCGGCCCGACCGTTCTGGGGCAACCCGGACGTCGCGGCCGGACCCGAGCACCTCGTCGAGCCGGTCGACCACCCCACCGCGCTGATCGAGTCCCTCGGCGCACCGCCGTTCCCCCGCGCCGACGCCGCCCCGCACTACTTCACGGCCGTGTACACCCGGGCTACGGGCATGGCCCTCGCGCTCGCCCACGCCTACGGGATCGTCGACGACGAGACCGACGACGACCTCGACGGGGACGCCGAGACCGACGACGACGACGACATCGACGGCCCCGGCACCTGAGCGCCCGCCGGGCGGCGACGGGATCCGGCGACGCCGGGGGCTCAGCGAGCTTCGCCGACCTGCCCGTCGGCGACCTGCAGCACGCGGTCGAACGGGACCGCGTCGAGCAGGCGCCGGTCGTGGGTCACGAGCAGCACGGTCCCCGCGAACTCGGGGAGGGCGAGCTCGAGCTGCTCGATGGCCGGCAGGTCGAGATGGTTGGTGGGCTCGTCGAGCACGAGCGTGTTGACGCCCCGGGTCTGCAGCAGCGCGAGCGCGGCACGCGTGCGCTCACCCGGGGAGAGCCTCGCGGCCGGCTTCTGCACGTGGACCGCGCCGAGGCCGAACTTGGCGAGCACGCTGCGCGCGTCGCTCACGGTCACGCCCGTTGCCGCGATGAACGCGTCGACGAGCGCCTCACCCCCCGCGAAGGTCCCCCGGGCCTGGTCGATCTCGCCGACCACGACCCCCGGACCCGTCCACTGCTCCCCCGCCGCGAGGGGCAGCCGCCCGAGCAGCGCGCCGAGCAGGGTGGTCTTCCCGGCGCCGTTGGGGCCGACGATGCCGACGGTCTCGCCCCAGCCGATCTCCAGGGTGACCGGCCCGAGCCGGAACCCGCCCCGCTCGACCACCGCGCCGTCGAGCCGGGCGACCACCGCCCCGGCCCGCGGCGCCGCGGCGATGGTGAAGCGGAGCTCCCACGCCTCCCACGGCTTGTCGACCACGTCGAGGCGCTCCAACGCGCGCTCGCTGCGCCGCGCCCGTGACGCGAGCTGCTCGGTCTGCTCCTTGCGGAACCCTCGACCGGCGCGGTCGTTGTCCTTGGGGCCCCGCTTCTCCTTGGTGACGCCACGGTGGGCCCACTCGCGCTCGCGCTGGGCCCGGGCCTTGAGGTCGGCCTTCTGCAGCTCGTACTCGCCGTAGGCCTCCTCGGCCCGGCGGCGGGCGACCTCGCGCTCGCGGAGGTACGCCGCGTACCCGCCCGAGAACGTGGTGATCGTGTGGTCGTGCTCGTCGAGCTCGGCGACGTCGGTGACCACCCGGTCGAGGAAGGCGCGGTCATGGCTCACCACGACCAGCGGGCCCGGGTACCCGAGCACGAACCGCTCGAGCTGGTCGAGGCCGTCGAAGTCGAGGTCGTTGGTGGGCTCGTCGAGCAGCAGCACGTCGAAGCGCGAGAGCAGCACCGCGGCGAGGCCCACCCGGGCGGCCTGACCGCCCGACAGCGTGGGCATCTCGGCGTCGAGCATGCCCACCGCGTCGAGGCCGAGGGTCTGCACGACCTCGGCCGCCCGGGCGTCGAAGTCCGCCGCGCCCAACGCCAGCCAGGCCTCGAGCGCGTCGGCGTAGCGGTCGTCGGCGCCGTCGGCGCCCGCGGCGAGGGCATCGGCCGCCGAGTCGAGCGCGGCCTGCGCCGCGGCCACGGCCGTCCGCCGTTCGAGGTACGCCCGCACCGACTCACCCGGCCGACGTTCGGGCTCCTGGCGCAGCTCACCGACGGTCGCGGTGGGCGGAGTGGTCTCCACCGCCCCCTCCTCGGGGTGGAGGCGACCCGACAGCACGCCGAGCAGCGTGGACTTGCCCGCACCGTTCGGCCCCAAGATGCCGAGGCGCACCCCGGGGGTCACGACGAGGTCCACGCCGTCGAGCACCGTGTGCGGCCCGTACGCGAAGCGCACGCCGCGGGCGCGCAGGGAGGCCGGCATCGAGCGACCCTACCGGCGCCGGCCGGTGGCTTCCGGAGCCGGTCGGCGCGCCCCGTGACCCGCCCCACGCCCGGCCCGGGGCAATCAACCTGGAGCACGGCCGCATCGTCGAGCGGGTGGGTGCACACCACGTCGTGCACCCCCAGTACGACGCCGGCGTCGCCGTCGGCGAGTCCGCAAAGGTGGCGGCGTTCGCCGAACTTCGCCGACGGCGCATCCGTCAGGCGCCGCCGGGCGCAGCCAGCGTCGGCTCGACCGGACCGGCGAGCGCGATCACCGAAGCCTGCGCGAGCGCGGCGTCGCGGTGCACGAGCGCGTCGCGATACCAGTCGAGGGAGATCATTTCGAGGAACGCGGCCCGGCTCGGGTACCAGACGAGCAGCGCCTCGTCGTACTCCTCGTGCTCGCAACCGGCGAAGACCTGCTCGGCCGGGGCCATCCAGAGGACGTGGGCGCCCACCTCGGCCATCGCCCGCAGGGCCACCCCGCCGTAGCGGAGGTAGGCCTCGCGGCCCGAGAGGTCGTCGTCGGGACTGGGCTGCGCGTACGCCGCCCGGTCGCGGTACCGGTTGAGGTTCAGCATCACGATCGGGGTCGTGAGATCCGCCCCGGCGAAGGCGGTGAGCTGCTCGGCGGTGGGGTCGACGTGGCTGGTCACGGGGAGAGCATCGCGCACGCGGGTCGCGCGGCTGGACCCGCCGTGGCCCCGGCGACCCGGTCGAGGGGGCAGACTGCCGCCCATGGGGCGCAAGATCCTCTTCGTCACGACCGACCAGCAGCGCTACGACGCCCTCGGGTGCAACGGCGGCACGATCGCGCGCACCCCGGTGGTCGACCGGCTCGCCGCCGAGGGGATCGTGTACCGCCGGGCCTACAACCAGAACACGGTGTGCATGCCCGCTCGGTGCACGATCCTCACCGGGCAGTACGTCCGTACCCACGGGGTGGTCGCCAACGGGATCGCACTGCCGGAGTCGGCACCGAGCGTGGCCGCGCACCTGAAGGAGCAGGCGGGCTACCGCACCGCGCTGATCGGCAAGGCGCACTTCGAGCCCGCGTTCGATCCGAAGGGCCGGTGGGAGGAGAACGCCCGGTGGATGCGGGGCGACACGGGGCCGTGGCGCGGGTTCGACCACTCGATCCAGGCCGCGCACATCGCCGCGTTCAACGGCCGGGCGATCCAGCACTACGGGCGCTGGCTGGAGGCGCACCACCCCGAGCACCTGGCGTCGTTCGCGCCGCTGCTCGGCGCGATCCCCGGTGGCGACACGATGGCGCCGGAGACGAAGCACAACCCGATCCCGCGGGAGTGGTACCACACCGACTGGACGGCCGACCGGGCCATCGAGTGGCTCGACTCGCTCGACGCCGACGACGACTGGTTCTGCTGGCTGAGCTTCCCCGACCCGCACCACCCGTGGGACCCGCCCGAGGAGGAGATGCACCGGGTGCGCTGGCAGGACCTCGACCTGCCGCCCGGGCACCCGGGCTCGCCCGACGCGATCCGCGCGGTGCTGGCGCAGAAGCCCGCGCACTGGCTCGCGTGGTGGGAGGGTCGCTTCGCCAACGCCGAGGGCGGGCCGATGACCTTCAGCCCCGGCACCCTCACCGACGACCAGATCCGCGAGGTGCTCGCCCGAACCCACGTGATGAACGAGCTGATCGACGAGGCCACCGGCCGGGTGGTCGACGCGGTGGCGCGGCGGGGCTGGCTCGACGACACCGACATCATCTTCACCACCGACCACGGCGAGCTCGGCGGCGACTTCGGCCTGCTCTACAAGGGGCCGTACCACACCGACGCCCTGATGCGGTTGCCGTTCGTATGGCGTCCGGCGCCGTCGGCGGGGGTGGCGGCCGCCGAGGTGACCGACCCCGTGGGCCAGGTCGACCTCGCGCCGACGTTCTGTGCGATCGCCGGCGTGCGGCCGGCCGAGTGGATGCAGGGTCGGGCCCTCCCGACCACCGACGGTGCCGGCACCCACGAACGCGCGCTGTGCGAGTGGGACAGCCAGTTCCCGGGGTTCGGCATGCACATGCGGTCGATCGTGCGTGACGGCTGGTCGCTGACCACCTACGAGGAGTCGACCGACGGGCAGCCCAACGGGCTGGAGCAGGTGTGGGGCGAGCAGGTGCTCACCCCGTGCGGCATCCACTACGAGGGCACCGAGGGCGAGCTCTACCGCCTCGACGAGGACCCGTACCAGTTCCGCAACCTCTGGGACGACGCCGGCTCCCGGTCGGTCAAGGCCGACCTGATCGCCGACCTGCACGACTCCCTCCCTCCCACGCGCACCGTCCTCCCCGTCGAAGCCCCCGCCTGACGATGCGCTTCTCACCGTCGATCCCGAGCTCGGGATCGACGGTGAGAAGCGCATCGGCGGGGTCAGGTGAACGTGTAGTCCGTGGGGTCGAGCGCGCGGGTCCAGGTCCAGTAGGTGGGGATCGGCCAGGGCGAGAGGGTCCAGACCTCGCCGCGGGCGTTCTTGTAGTGGGAGTGCTCGACCGACGGGTGGGCCCACACCATCTGCGAGATCTCCGATTGGTAGTGCTCGGCGTAGCGGTCGTGCGCCTCCTGGGTGACCGCACACACCCGGTGTCCGCCCTGCAGCGTCTGGCCGATGGCGTCCATCGCGTAGTTGATCTGGCACTCCGACTGGAAGATCAGGCTGCCGCCGTGGGCGAGGTTCGTCCCCGGCCCGTACACGCAGAACAGGTTCGGGAAGCCGGCGATGGCGATCCCGAGGTACGCCGACGGGCGGTCGCCCCACTGCTCGTGCAGCAGCCGCCCACCCGTGCCCCGCACCTCCATCGGCCACAGGTACTCGGTGTGGCGGAAGCCGGTCGCGAAGCAGAGCACATCGGCCGGATGGTGCGTCCCGTCGACGGTCACCACGCCGTCGACCACGATCTTCTCGATCCCGGTGCGCACCAGCCGGACGTTGGGCTTCTTCAGGCAGGCGAGCCACGACCCGTTGTCCTGCAGTGTGCGCTTGCCGGTCGCCGGGTAGTCGGGCACCACCTTCGCCAGCAGCTCGGGGTCGTCGCCGACCTGGCTGGTGATCCAGTCGGTGAACATCTGCCGGGTGAACTCGTTGCCGGCCGAGATGGCAAGGCCGCGGTCGTCCACGTACGCGGGGTCCACCCGCGAGTTCTCGATGGTCAGGCCCGCCCCCGGGTAGAAGGTGAGGAAGCGGAACCACCGCCCGTAGAACGGCAGGTGGCGCATCGCCCACTTGTCCCCCGCCGGCACCGGCATGTGGTAGTTCGGGTTGGGGAACATCCACTGCGCCGTGCGCTGGAACACCGTCAGCGTCTCGACCTCGTCGGCGATCGTCGGTGCGATCTGGAACCCGCTCGCCCCTGCGCCGATCATCGCGAACCGGGTGCCGCGGTGGTCGACCGACTCGTCCCACGCGGCCGAGTGGAACTTCGGACCGGCGAAGTCGTCGATCCCGGGGATGTCGGGCCACTTCGGCCGGTTGAGCGCCCCCACGCAGCTGATCACGAACCGCGCGTCGAGCGTCTCGGCGGAGCCGTCCGGCGTCCGCACCTCGACCGACCACCGGCCCGCGGCGTCGTCGAACGCCATCGCCGTCACCTCGGTCCCGAACCGGATGTGCGGCACCAGGGCGTGGTGCTCCATCACCCGCTCGAAGTACTCCTGCAGCTCGGGCTGCTGCGAGAAGTACTCGGTCCAGTGGTCGGCCGGCTCGAACGAGTAGCAGTAGAAGTGGCTGCCGACGTCGACGCGCGCCCCCGGATAGCGGTTCTCGTACCAGGTACCGCCGGGGCCGGCGTTCTTCTCGACGATCACGAAGGGCAGCCCGGCCTCCTGGAGCCGGATCCCGGCGAGCAGCCCGGCCTCCCCGGCGCCGATCACCAGCACCGGCGCGTCGGCCTTCACCTCGGCCGACACCGCGGCGCCCCACGTGATGCGGCCGGAGTCGGCCACGTCGAGGTTGAGGTCGGTGATGAACATCGGCTCGACCGCGGGATCGGTCTCCTCGCAGGCGAGGTAGCTCATCATCTCGTGCAGGACCTCACGCGACGGCGGGGGCGGCAGCACACCGCCGCCGTCGCGGTACGCGGCGATGGCCGGCAGGGCGAGCGCCCGGGCCTGCGCCTTCATCTCCTCGGGCATGTACCCCTGGTACTCGTTGAGGAACAGCCCCTGCGGCCGGATGTCGCCCCGGACCCACGACGGGTCACCGGTCAGGTGCACCATCGAGCACATCAGCGCCGGGATGCTGACCTCCTCGAGCATCGCCGCGATGGTGGCGTCGTCGTCGGTGAAGGGCAGTCCCGCGTGGGGGTTGACGGGGGTGTCCGAACCGGGGGATGTCATGCCGTCAGGCTGACTGATCGGCCCCCACGCGTTCCACTCGGGCCCGCAGAGCGGGCAGGAGGTCGGGCCGCTCCTTCATCGCGGTGCGGGTCGCCCCGCTGAGCATGCCCAGCTGCAGCCGGGGCAGGGCCGCCACCAGCGCGGCACCCCCGACGACCGACTCGGCCACCGTGACGGCCCGCTCCACCCCCACGGTCGTGGTCGACGACGCGAGCAGCTCGGCGACGTCGGTGTTCAGGAGCAGGTCGGACGCGGCCAGCTCGCTGAAGCCGAAATCGATGATCCACGACTGCCCGTCGTCGCCGAGGAACACGTTGGCGAGCCGGAGGTCGCGGTGCGCGACCCGGTGCCGGCGCATGAGCGCGACCTGCTCCCAGATCCCGGCCAGCGCAGCGTCGGTCATCTGCTCCTCCGGCACCCGGTCGAAGGACTTGCCGGCGATCTGCTCGTAGGCGAGCACGAACCCGTTGGGCTCCGCCTGGGCGAACGCCACGAACGGGGGCGTGCGCACGCCCATGTCGCGCACGGCCAGCGCGACCAGCGCCTCGTGCTCGACGGTACGACGCAACGACGCGTCGGCCTTCTCGTCGCCGAGGTCGCGGGGGGCGAGCCGCCGGTACCAGCGGAACATCAGGTCGGCACTGCGCTCGTCGGCACCGAGCGCCTTCACGAACAGCGCGGTGCCGTCGGCGGTGACACCGAAGTACGGCGAGGAGCCGCGCGCGTCGACGTCGGCCCGGTGCAGCTCCGCGAGGTCGACGCCCACGGCGCGCAGCCCGGCCTCGATGGACTCCATCGTGGGGCGCATCGACGGCGCGCCCAGCGTGGCCACGGCGAGCGCCCCACCGAACCAGCCGGCGAGCAGCGCGAGCACGACGTCGAAGGCGATGTCGGAGCTGATGAACCAGACGACCGTGATGATCACGACCAGGGCCCAGGCCCAGCGCCGCCAGCGGCGGCCGACCCACGGCGCCGCCGCGCTCACCACACCGGTGACGATCGCCACCCCGATCGGCAGCTCGTCGGGGTCGACGGGGAGGAGCGACTCGTCGAGCTGGGTGACCTGGCGCACCCCGTCGTCGACGATCCACTGGGCGACCAGGAACGCGACCACCGACACCACCAGCGACAGCACGATCGTCAGGAGATACCGCCACTCGCGGCGCCAGAGGGCAACCACGAACCCGCCCCCGAGCAGCACGAGGATGAGCAGCTCGGCGATCACGGCAAGGGTGGTCACGAACCACTCCGGGAGCCGGTCGAGGCCGCGGAGGAGGTCGGCGAGGAACTCGGTGATGCCGTCGTGGAACAACGCCCCCAGCACCACGGTGACGAGCAGCAACGCGAACGCCACGATCAGGCGCAGCACGTCGGTGGGCGCCCAGGTCACACGAACAGACGGTCCGGCCACGCCGGAAGACTACGTTCACCCGGTGGCGTGGCTCGCGATCGCAGGGGTGGTGCTCGGCGCCGTCGTGTTCGCCGCCTCCTTCCACGCGGCCCACCGGGATCACATCCCCGTGGCGGAGCAGCGCGTGTTCCGGGCGATCAACCGCCTTCCCGGCTGGCTCTACTGGCCGTTGTGGCCGCCGATGCAGCTCGGCAACCTGGTCGTGGGCACGCTGGCCGGTCTCGCCGTCGCCCTCTACTACGACAGCTGGGGGAAGGCCGCCGCAGCGGTGATCGCCGCGGTCCTGAAGCTGTTCGCCGAGCGGGTCGTCCGGCACTGGACCCGGCCGCTCCTCGCCGTGCGCCAGCGCCCCGGCACGAGCGAGCCCGGCGCGGTGCTGCGCGGTGGTGACGTGCCCGCCACCGGGCCGAGCTTCCCGTCGGGCCACGTCATCCTCGCCGTGGCGATCATGTGCATCGTCGCGGTCGAGATCCCGGCCCCGTGGATGTCGGTCCCGTTCGGGCTGGCGCTCCTCGTGATGCTCGGACGCGTGTACGTGGGCGCGCACAACCCGCTCGACGTCACCGCCGGCCTCGGCCTGGGCCTGATCGTGGGCATGCCCCTGGCCGCGCTCATCGTCTGACCGACGCGGCGACGCTCAACCGGCTCCCGCGTCGCGAGCGATCCCGGCGAACAGGTCGGCGAGCGGCTGCGGGGCGCTGAAGAACGGCGAGTGGCTCGTCGGCATCTCGACCCGGTTGGTGGTGCGGGAGGCGAGCGCCCGCTGGAACGGCACGCTCACCGCCCGGTCCTCGTAGCAGACCACGTAGGTCGACGGGACGGTCCGCCACGCCGCCGCGCGCACGGGCTGACCGAACGTCGCCGGGTTCTGGGGCGACAGCCGGGCGAGCGCGTACTCCACGTCGGCCGGCTCGCAGTCGGCGTAGAACGCGCCGACCGCGAGATCGGGATCGACGACGAGGAACCCGTCGTCGGTCGTCTGCATGGCCGCGGGCACCTCGCTCACCTCGGCCTCACCCAGCCCGAGCGACGGGCCGCCGACGTCGACGGTGCTCAGGGTCTCCCCCACGTCGGCGACGATCGCCGCGAGGTACACGAGGTGCACCACGCCGTCGACGTCGGCCGCGCCGTCGCTGATGACCGCGCCGCCGTAGGAGTGACCGACCACCACCTTCGGCCCGTCGATGTCCTCGAGCACCGCCCGCAGCGCGTCTCCGTGCTGGTGCAGATCGCCCGGCGGGACGGGGTCGGCGCCGTGCCCGGGCAGATCGATGGCGACCACGGGCACGCCCTGCGCCTCGAGCAGGGGCACGACGCGGTCCCAGCACCACGCGCCGTGGAACGCGCCGTGCACGAGGACCACCGTCGCCGGGGTGGTGTCGTCTGCCATGAGGACCTCCGGGTCTCAGAAGGGGGCCGAGGCCGGACCGATGCGCGGCCCGGGGGTGAAGGTGACGGGCATCCGCACCACGCCGTTCATCAGCATGCTCGGCGGGTAGGGCGCGAAGCCGTCGGGGTCGATCTCGTAGTCGGGGATGCGGCGCAGCACCTCGGTGAGCATGACCGCCGCTTCCACGCGCGCGAGATGCATCCCGATGCAGCGGTGCCCGCCGAGCCCGAAGGCGAGGTGGGGGTTCGTGTCGGGATCACGGTCGATCACGACCTCGTCGGCGCGGTCGAAGACGGCCGGATCCCGGTTCGCGGAGATCCAGATGAGCCACAGCCGGTCGCCCTTGCGGAGCTGCCGTCCGCCGAGCTCGACGTCACGCGACACCGTGCGGGTCAGCGACTCGCTCGGGCAGTAGTAGCGCAGGAGCTCCTCGATCGCCCCGGGCATCCGCGCGGGGTCGTCGATCAGGCGGCGGCGATCGCCGGGGTGAGTGCCGAGGTGGTACAGCCCCCACGACACGAGGGCGGTCGTGGTGTCGATGCCCCCGGCGACGAGGTTCCACATCACGCCCACGACCTGCTCGTCGGTGAGCGGGCCGCTCGAACGCTCGAGCGAGAGCACCAGCGACGTGACGTCGTCGCCCAGGGCGGCGCGCCGGCGCAGCGCGTGCTCGTGCAGCTCGGCCGTCATCGCCGGCGCGTGGGCCATGACTGCGGCGAACTCGGGGGACGTCTGCGGGTGCGCCGCGGTCGCGTGGAAGAACTCCGCGTAGCGCGACCAGTGCTCCACCGGAAGGCCCATCATCGCCAGGGTGAGCACCGCCGGGACCGGCGAGGTGTAGTCGAGCACGAGGTCACCTGTGCCCGACTCGACGATCTGGTCGAGGAACCACGTCGCCACCGCTTCCATCTGCGGCCGCTGCGCCTCCACCGCCGCCGGCGAGAACGCCGGTGTGAGCGCGCGGCGCAGCTCCTGGTGGTCGGGCCCGTCGATCTCCGACACGCCCTGCGCGGGCAGGTCGGGGTGGCGCGGGTATCCGCAGATCCCCTCGTAGTCGACGCCGTCGGGGGCTCCCGGCAGGTACTGGTGCATGAAGGTCTCGTTGTCGCGGGCGACCGCCAGCACGCTGGCGTGGTCGGTGACCAGCCAGAAGCCACCGTGCTGCGTGGCCCAGACGACGGGGCACCGCTCCCGCAGCTCCGAGTAGTGCTCGTAGCGGTGCGCGAGGAACTCCGGCGCGTGCGGGTCGAGGTCCGTCGCGTCCACGCCGTTGCTCCCTCCGGCCACGATCTGCTCGCCCGACGCGGATCAGGCGTCGAAGCCGAACACCCGGGCCGCGTTGCCACCGACGATCGCGCGCACCTCGTCGTCGGGCACGCCGTCGAACTGCTCGGCGTTGCGGGCCTGCGACTCGGGCCAGGTGCCCTCGGGGTGCGGGTAGTCGTTGCCCCACATCAGCGTGTCGAGCCCGGTGATGTGTCGGTTGTGGATGGCGACCGGGTCGTACATGAACGTGGCCGCGCATTGCCGTCGGATCAGCTCACTCGGCAACATCGACAGCTTGGGGCGGGCCCACATCTGGTGGTCCTGGTAGATGGCGTCGGCCTGGGTCATGATCCACGCGAGCCACGACGCGCCCGTCTCCACGGTGACGATCCGCAGCCCCGGGAACCGGTCGAGCGCACCTCCCGCGGCGAGTGAGAGGATCACCATCGGGCCGTCGAGCTGCGCGCCCATCACATAGTTGACGACCGCACCACCCGGGCCGCGCACGAGCCGGGGCTCGTAGCCGGTGCCGGAGTGGAACGTGAGCGGCAGGCCGATCTCCTCGGCGACCGCCCAGAACCGGTCGTACTCGGCGTCGTTGTACGGGCGGCTGAGCACCCGCGCCGGCAGCATGAGCGCGCGGAAGCCTGCATCGGCCAGGCGCCGGGCCTCGGCGATGCCGTCGTCGATGTCGACCAGCGGGACCGCGCCGACCGCGAGCAGCGACGGCTCGCCGGCGAACACCTCCCCCGCCCAGCTGTTGTACGCGCGGCACAGCTGCGCCTGCAGACCCGGGTCGTCGGAGGCGAAGCAGGCCTGGAGCGCGAAGGTGGGGAAGATCACCTCGGCGCTCACGCCGTCGCGGATCTGGTCGCGCACCCGCGACTCCACGTCCCACCCTCCGACCACCGCGGTGAGCAGCTGGTCGGCGGTCATGAGCTTGCGGGGGTCGAGGCCCTCGGCGTGGAAGGAGCGCCATCCGTCGGCGGTGACGATGCGCGGCGCCCGGTCGCGGAAGTCGGCGTCGACCCGCTCGGCGTACAGCTCGATGGGCTCCGTCACGTGCGAGTCGGTCGAGATGTACGTGACGCCCCGATAGGTATCGGTCATCGTGTCGGTCATGGGTGCATCTTCACACAGCGTGCGCACGCGGCGCCCGGTCCGGGACCGGGCTCCGGCCGGGGTGGTCAGCCCCGGGACGCCCGATCGAAGCGGATGACGGTCTCGGTGTGGTGGGTGTGCGGGAAGAGGTCCACCACCACGGCCTCGATCGGCGTGTAGCCGGCGTCGGTCAAGAGGGCGGTGTCGCGCCCGGCCGCCGCGGGATCGCAGCTCACGAGGACGATCCGGTCGGGATCGGCGGCCACGAGCGCGGCGGCGGCTGCGCGTCCGAGCCCGGTCCGGGACGGGTCGGCCACCACGAGGTCGGCGCGCGGCGCCCGCAGCCGCTCGACTGTGGTCGCCACGACCTTGGCGTCGACGTCGGCGAGGTTCACCCGGGCGTCGGCGACCGCGCTGCGGCTCTGCTCCGCGCACACCGCCCGCCAGCCGGACCGACCGCCGAGCAGGCTGCCGGTGAACAAGCCGACACCGCTGTACGCGTCGACCAGGACCGCGGGCCGCCGGTCGTCGCCGCGGTCGAGCACGTCGCCGGCGAGGGAGCGGACCACCTCGACCAGCGCGGCGGCCCCGTCGGGCCGGCTCTGGAAGAACGATCCGGCCGACACGCGCCAGCGGCGGCCGGCGACCTCCTCGTGGATCCACGCCCGCTTGCCCCGGGCGAGGTCGTCGCCGTCGATCACCAGCACGTCGTCGGGCAGGCGCACGCCGTCGTCACGCCGGGGTGTGACCAGCGCGAGCCGCTCGCCGGTCGCCCCACCGACCCGCAACGTGACCTCGCGGGCGGCGCCGAAGCGCCCGTCGCGGACGAGCTCGTCGAGACCAGGGTGGGCGATCGCACAGGAGTCGAGGGCCACGACATCGTGGCTGGACGCCCGTCGCAGACCGGTCCGGCCGTCGGTCACGGCGAATCGCATCGTCGTGCGGAAGCCCCACGGGTCGAGCCCGGGCCCCGGGCGGACCACCGGCTCGGCCCATCGGCCCAGGCGGCGCAGCGCGTCACCGACCAGCGCGATCTTGGCCGGCACCTGGGCCGCCGGATCGAGGTGCATGAGGTCGCATCCACCGCAGCCGTCGGCCACGTGCAGGCACGACGGGACGACCCGGTCAGGGGAGAGATCCACGATTCGCACGACCTCGCCCCGCTCGGCACCACGGCGCGTGCTGATCGCGACCTCGACCCGCTCGCCGGGCAGCGCGCCGGCGACGAGCACAACCCGACCGTCGTCGCGACGGGCGAGCGCGGCGCCGCCGGCCACGAGCCGCTCGGCCTGCACCACCACCGTCGCCTCAGCGCGCTCCCCGGTGGGACCGGCCTGGTCGGTGCCCGTGTCGTCCACCGACGGAGCGTACGTGCCGCGCTGCTCCCGCGCCGTCGACGCACCGTCGACGCGCCGGCTACTCCGCCGTCGTCGTGGTCGTCGTCGTGGTCGTCGTCGTGGTCGTCGTGGTCGTCGTCGTGGTCGTCGTCGTGGTCGTCGGGGTCACCATCGTCCGGTACGGCGGCTGCGGCACACCCAGGAGGGTCGCGACCCCGTGCACGATCGCCTCGGCGAAGCGCACCGCGCCCGACGAGTACCCCGAGCACCCGCCGGGCACGCTCGACGTCCCCGGCGGGCAGAAGTGCACGCCGTCGGCGCTGCGCACCGGGATCGTGTCGTCCACGCACTCGCCGACCAGGCAGGGCATGGAGTCCGCGTAGCGGCCGGACTGGGCGTCGACGAGGAGTGGTGCCGGGTCGACGACCGGGACCGAACGGGCTGCGCCCACGGCCCGGTAGACGCTGCCGACGACGTCGTCGCTCGGGAGGATGCCGACGTGCGTCGGACCGGCCACGAACAGCATCGGCACTCCGCGACCGCGCCAGAAGTCGACGGCCCAGTGCGCGTCGTCCGTGTAGCTGGCCGCCCGCGCCGCGGGATCCGACTCGCCCCCGCGGTTCTTCATGCAGGCCGTGATGCTGTTGCCGCTGAACTGGATCACGACGGCGTCGATGGTCAGCCGCGCGGCGTCGTCCTGCATCCGCTGGTGCCAGTCGCACTGAGCGGTCCCCGGGTACGAGGCGACGTCCACCTGGCGGTCGGGCAGCAGGGCCTCGAGGCGGCCGCGGATGGCGTCCGTCGCTTCGGTGGCCAGCGAGTCGCCATACACGACCACGACGTGCGGGGGCGGGGGCGGGGGCTCGGGCGGGGGCTCGGGCATACAGGCTGCGCCCACCAGGGCCAGGGCGAGCACCGCCCCGACCAGGAGACTCGCCCTCGAGCTCCGTCCGCCGGCTGCCATCGCCGCCAGGCTAACCGGACATTTCGCCGCGACGTACTCGGAAGGTCAGGCCGGCGGCGTGAACATGAAGGTCTCCATGGTGGACCGGATCGCACCGTCGACCAGCTCGATGCGCACCCCCCACGGATCCCGGTGGTAGGTGAACGTGCTCGGCGGACCGTCGCCGTGCCCGCCGTACATCTCGAGCGGGCACGCCGAGCCCACCAGCCGCTGGTGCTCGTCGCCGAAGTCATCGGAGAAGATGCCGAGGTGGTGGAGGTTGGAGTGCTCGTTGCACACCCACGGCGACCCGGGGGTCTCCTCGATCAGCTCGATGCGCGGCTCGGCGCTCGAGTACACGATCTTGTTGGGGAACACGTGCTCGCTGCCGTCGCCCAGGCGGACGTCGACGTCGGTCTGGAGCACCGGGCCCCACTCGAGGCCGAGCAGGTCGGTGTAGTACGCCTGTGCGGCCTCGAGGTCGGGGACGACGATCCCCACGTGGTAGTAGCGCTCCATCGGGCTCCCCCTCGTCACGATGACGGTCGCAGGCTAGGGCTCGAGCACCACGCGCAACGCGCCCGACGACCGGTCGGCGGCGACGCGGAACGCCTCGGCCGCGTCGTCGATCGGGAAGCGGTGGGTGATCAGCGCGTCGACCAGCTCGGGGTCGGCGGCGAGCATCGCCGCCGCGTCGTCGAAGTCGCGCCCGCCCGAGTGCCGGCAGTACCCGAGCGACGGGACCGTACGGAGCTCCTTCAGGAAGCACTGGTGCTGCGGCCAGGTGACGCCGGGCGGGAACACGCCGAGCACGGCCATCGTGCCGCCGGGCCGCGCGACCTCGGTGGCCCGGTGCAGCGCGCTCTCGGTCCCGGCCGCCTCGATGACCACGTCGTAGTGGCCCGACGTCTCGGTCGCGCCGATCCGCTCGGCGACCGCCTGTTGGTGCGGGTGGCGCACCTCGATCGACACCTCGGCCGCGCCCATGCGCTGCGCAGAAGCCGCGGCCAGCAGGCCGATGGCGCCGCCGCCGATCACCGCGACCCGCAGGTCGGGACCCGCCCCGGCGATGCGGCACGCGTGCCACGCAACCGACGCCGGCTCGACGAGGCAGGCGTCGGTCGCGGCGAGTCCGTCGGGCAGCGGCACCAATGCGCTCGCCGGCGCTGCGAAGTACTCGGCCATCCCCCCGTCGCTCGTCACGCCGAGCGCCGTCGGACCGAGCGCGCACAGGTTGACCTGGCCCGCCCGGCACTGCTCGCACTCGCCGCAGCCGAACAACGCCTCCACCGCGACTGCGGTGCCGTCCTCGGTCACTCCGGCCAGCTCGTGGCCGAGCAGCATCGTGCAGCCGAACTCGATGTACTTGAAGTCGGAGGCGCAGATGCCGGCCGATCGGATGGTCACCATCTCGCCGGGACCGCTCGGCGCGTCCACATCGACGACGGTCACCCCCGGTGGAGTCGATCGGACTGCACGCATGATGCCCCCTTCCGGCGGCCGTCGACCCCGGATCAGCCCATGATCGCCGAGAAGTCCACCTGACCGGTGGTCATCGCGGCGTTGAACCCACCGTCGGCGATCAGGTCGTGGCCGTTGACGTAGGACGCGGCCTCGCTGCCCAGGAACGCCAGCGGCATGGCCACCTCACGAGGCGTCATGAGCGCGCCGGTGGCCTCCTTGGCGGTCCACTCGATGATCTGCTCGCCCATCGTCTCCTTGAAGTCCTTCAGGAGCGGCGTGTCGATGGGCGCCGGGCACACGGTGTTGGTGCGCACGCCCCGCTCGCCCGACCAGCGCGAGCTGCGCATGCTCCACACCCGCACGACCTCCTTCGAGAAGGAGTACGAGTCGCCGCCCACCGCCTCGAGGTTCGCGTCGACCCAGTCGAGCGCGGCGCCCCAGCCCTCGGTGTCGAGCAGCTCGTTGATCTCGGTGACGTGCTCCGGCCAGCGCACCCCGGCGATCGACGCGGTGTTGACGATCGCGCCGCCGGCAGGGATCTGGTCGATCAGCTGCTCGGAGAGGCGGCGCAGCGCGAGGTAGTTGACCGCCAGCACCGTACGCGGCGGCTGCGTGGCCGCGACGCCGGCATTGTTGAACAGGACGTCGATCCGGCCGTCGATCTGGGCGGCCGCGGCCCGGACCTCGGTCTCGTCGGAGAGGTTCGCCTCGACGAAGCGCGCGTGGGGCCCGGTGGGCGGCTTGATGTCGATGACGGTGACCTCGGGCCCGCCGATCTCGGCGAGGAGGTCGAGCAGCGCCGCGCCGACGCCGGTGGCGGCACCGGTGACGACGACGCGCTTGCCGGTGTAGGAGAAGGGGTTGCTCACGGGTGGGCCTCCTGGGGAGCCGCGGTCGAAGGAGCCGCAGTCTCGCGCAGCGGGTCAGGTGAACACGAAGCCCCGGTAGCCGTCGGCGACGACCTCGTCGCACGCCGCGGTGTAGCGGTCGAGCCCGCCCACGTAGGGCATGAGCGCCCGGGGCTTGCCGGGGATGTTGGCGCCCACGTACCAGGAGTTGCAGGTGGGGGCCACCATCATCGTGGGCGCCGCGATCTCGTTGACGTGGTCGACCCAGCCGTCCTGGGCCTCGACCGTCGGCTCGACCTCGGTGAACCCGCGCTCACGCATGTGCGCCATGCAGTCGGTGATCCACTCCACGTGCTGCTCGATGCAGACCACCACGTTGGCCAGCACCGACGGGCTCCCCGGTCCGGTCACGGTGAACAGGTTGGGGAACCCGGCCGACTGGAGGCCCAGGTAGGAGCGGGGGCCACCGGCCCACTCGTCGCGCAGCAGCCGCCCACCCCGACCGCGCAGGTCGATGCGGGTGGCTGCGCCCGTCATCGCGTCGAAGCCGGTGGCGAGGACGATCACGTCGAGGTCGTAGTGGCCCTGCGCGGTCTGGATGCCGGTGGCGTCGATCCGGTCGATGCCCCCCTGGCGAAGGTCCACGAGGGTGACGTCGTCGCGGTTGAACGTCTCGAAGTAGTGCGAGTCGATCACCGGCCGCTTGCAGTGCATCGGGAAGCCCCGCGGCGACAACGACTCCGCGAGCTCGGGATCGTCGACCGTGCGTCGCACCATCTCGCGGTACAGCTCGACCGCCGCCTCGTTGGCGTCGGGGTCGACGAGGGCGTCGCCCCACACGCGCGTGCCGTCCCACCCGAGCTCCTCGAGCGCGGCGAGCCGCTCCTCCTCGGAGGCCTCGAGGATGCTGCGCTGCTCCTCGGCGCTCTGGAGGATGATCGCCCCCGTCGACCCCGTGACCCCACCGGGGCTGGTCCGCTGGCCGGCGCGCAGCGCGCGGTAGTGGGCCTTGGCCTCGGCCTGCACCGCGGGGTCGAGCGGACCGTTGTGCGACGGCCAGGTGAACGTCGGCGTGCGCTGGAACACCCAGAGGTGCCCGGCCATGTCGGCCAGCTCGGGCGTGGCCTGCACGCCCGACGAGCCGGTGCCCACGAGCCCCACCCGCTTCCCGGCGAGGTCGACCGGGTCGTGCGGCCACGTGCTCGTGTAGATCAACGGGCCCGCGAAGTCGTCGATCCCGTCGATCGCGGGGACCTGGGGCACCGAGAGCGCGCCCGTCGCCATGATCACGAACCGCGCGGTGATCGCGTCGCCCGCGTCGGTGGAGACCGTCCACGTGCGCGCGTCCTCGCCGTAGGTCGCGCCGGTGACCTTCGTGGAGAGCCGGATGTCACGCCGTAGGTCGAAGCGATCCGCCACGTGGTTCAGGTAGCGCTCGATCTCGGGCTGCGACGGGAAGACCTCGGTCCACTCCCACTCCTGCTCGAGCTCGGGCGAGAAGCCGAACGAGTACTCGAGGCTCGGCACGTCGCAGCGACACCCCGGATACCGGTTCCAGAACCAGGTGCCGCCCACCCCGTCGCCCTGCTCGATCGCCACCGCGGTGAAGCCGAGCCGGCGCAACCGCCACAGCGAATAGAGGCCGGCCATGCCCGCGCCCACGACGACGGCATCGAACTCGGCGGTCGGGGAGTCGGTCACGCGACGGAGCGTACCGATGCGCCCGCGTCGTCCGCACGGGGCCCGGTGGCAGTTCGGCTGCCGCCCGCCCCACGGTCCACAATGCCCCCATGGACGACGCCGCACTCCAGCAGTTCCAGATGTTCGACCAGGACATCCCCGGCCTCCTCGCCCATTGGGCCGGCCACAAGCCCGAGCACCCGGTCCTGGTCTGGACCCCCCGGGAGGGCGCGGGGCGCCGATGGACCTACGCCGACCTGTGGGCCGACGTGCGGGGGCTGGCCGCCGGCCTCGCGGCCCGCGGGATCAGCAAGGGCGACAAGGTGCTCATCCACGCCGAGAACTGCCCCGAGCTGGTGCTGTCGTGGCTCGCCTGCGCCACCCTCGGGGCGGTCGGGGTCACCACCAACACCAAGTCGGTCGGCGCCGAGATGACCTACTTCGCCGAGCACACCGGTGCGGTCGCCGCGATCACCCAACCGCAGTTCGCGGCGATGGTCGCCGAGGCCGCGCCCGCGTTGGGGTGGATCGCGGTCACGGGCGACAACAGCGGCGAGCCGGCGACGGCCGACGAGGCCGCCCACGGATTCGAGTCGTTCGACGCGCTGCTCGCCGACCCCGCCGACTGGGCGGGCCGGCCGGCCGAGCCGATGCTGCCGTTCGGGATCATGTTCACCTCGGGCACCACGAGCCGGCCCAAGGCCGTGGTGCACACCCACGCCAACGCGGTGTGGGCGAGCCGCACCGGCCCGCGCAACATCGACCTGACGACCGACGACACCTACATCATCTTCCTGCCGTTCTTCCACGTGAACGCGCAGTCGTGGTCCTTCTTCTCGGTGCTCGGCGTGGGTGCGACGGCCGTGCTGATGCCGAAGTGGTCGCAGAGCCGCTTCTGGCCGACGGTGGTCGAGCACGGCGTCACCCACACCTCGGTGATGCCGTTCGTCATCCCCAACCTCATGAGCCCCGACAAGCCGGCCGAGCACCGGCTGCGGGTGGGCGTGTTCGGTCTGATGGTCCCCGACCTCGAGCGAGCCGCGGGGATCGGCATCTACGCCGCGTACGGCATGACCGAGACGGTCACCCACTCCATCACCGCCAAGCCGTCGGAGCAGCTCCCCTACCGCTCCATGGGCCACGTCACCCCCGGCTACGAGATCGCCGTCGTCGACAAGGAGACCGGCGCGCTCTGCACCGAGGGGCAGACCGGCGAGCTCTGGCTGCGCGCCACCCGGGGCATCCAGCTGTTCCTCGAGTACTACGACAACCCCGAGGCCAACGCCAAGGCCTTCGAGGACGGCTGGTTCAAGACCGGCGACATGGTCCAGATGGGCCCGGGCGGCAACGTCTTCTACCAGGAGCGCGACAAGGACCTGCTCAAGGTGGGCGGCGAGAACGTGTCGGCCAAGGAGGTCGAGGACCTCGTCCTCACCCACCCGGCCGTGGCGCAGGTCGCGGTCGTCGGCAAGCAGCACCCGTTCCTCGACGAGGTGCCGGTCGCGTTCGTGATCCCCACACCCGGCGACCACGACCAGGCTGCGGTGGAGGGCGAGGTGATCGGGATGTGCCGCGACAGCCTGGCCGGCTTCAAGGTGCCCCGCGCCGTCTACTTCGTCGACGCGTTCCCGCTCGGCACGCTCGACAAGATCCTCAAGAACAAGCTGCGGGAGATGGCCGACGAGCAGCCCCCCGTCGACTGACGCCCCCCCCCCCGTTTTGGCGTCCCCAGCGCATCGATCCGCGGCCGTGGGGACGCCAAAACGTCTCAGGGGTCGAGGATCACGGCACGCTCGGGGCAGACGTTGGCGGCCTGGCGGGCCTGGGCCTCGTGCTCGGGCGCCACGGGCGCGTCGGGGTCGCGCACCACGCCGCGACCGCGGTCGTCGTCCTCGACGAGATCGGGTGCGGTCTCCCAGCAGCGGCCGTGGCCCTCGCAGCGCTCCTCGTCGATGCGGATCCTCATCGGGTGCCCTCCGTCGGCCACACCAGCGGCAGGTGGTCGACCCCGCGCAGCAAGGAGCTGTTCCAGACCATCTCGGCCCCCGGCGCGAGCGAGTACTCGGGGATGCGGTCGTGCCAGGTGCGCACCACGGTGCGCAGCTCCATGCGAGCGAGGTTGGACCCGAGGCACCGGTGTGGGCCACCGCCGAACGCGTAGTTGCGCAGGTCGCCACGCCGCACGTCGGCGGTGTCGGCGCCGGGGAGCCCGTCGGGGTCGACGTTGGCGGAGGCGATGCCGATCGACACCTGCGTCCCCGCAGGGATCACCGTCCCGTCATCGAGCTCGATGTCGTGGGTCGCCCGGCGGGCGACGGCCTGGACCGGCGTCTCCCAGCGCAGCAGCTCCTCGATCAGGTTCACCTCGGATCCGGGCTCGGCGACGAGCATCCGCCGCGCGTCGTCGTGCTCGAGGAGGTACGAGAAGATGCACTGGAGCGAGACGGTCACCGTGTCGAGCCCGGCCGACAGCATGAGGAAGCACGTGCGCAGCACCTCGCTGTCGGTCAGGTGCTCGCCGTCGATCTCGGCATGGGTGAGGTGGGAGATGAGGTCGTCGCGCGGGTTTGCCCGCCGGTCGGCCATCTCGACGGCGAAGCGCCCGTAGATCTCCTTCGCCGTCGCGGCCTGGAGCGCGAGCGCCTTCTCGGCGTCGGGCTCCACGCTCTGCGGGCGGATCATGATGTCCTTCCACCGCACGAGGTCGTCGAGCTCGTCGAGCGGCAGGCCGAAGAGGCTCAGGAACGTCGAGCACGGCAGCGGCACTGCGATCTCGGCCGAGAAGTCGCAATGCCCCTGGTCGACGAACGCGTCGATGAGGTCGTTGGTGTGCCGCTGCACCGCAGGCTGGAGGGCGGCCATCTTCTTCGGAGCGAAGTACGGGTCGAGCAGCCGCCGGTACTTGACGTGCAGCGGCGGGTCGACGTTGAGCGGGATGATCGGCTCCTCGCTGCCCATGATCCCCGCGAAGTCCGACGAGTAGTCCTCCCAGTGCTTCAGCGCGTGCTCGACGTCGACCCGGCGGAGCAGCATCACGTCGTTCGGCGACAGCTGCTCGACCGAACCGTCGGCCCTGCGCTGGGCGAAGAACTCCCGGGGACATGCGGACCGCTCGTACGCGATCCGCGCGGCCTCCTCGCTGGTGACTACGGCGCCGTAGGTCATCGTTCCCCCTTCGTCGACAGCGAGGATCCCAAGCCAGCACCGCAGATGTCAACCGGCCCGGCCCGTTGCTCCGGCGGCTAGCGCGACCGTGCGGCCGCTGCCTAAGTTCCGCAGATGGCCATGCCCACCGACATCGGCGTCGTCGACCTCATGCTGGGGTTCCCCCACACCAGCGTCGAGGAGAAGAAGGCGACCTACGACTTCTTCCGCCCGCTCCTCAAGGACGAGCAGAGTGCGAAGGACTTCGAGTTCCCGGCGGAGTACATGTTCAAGGGCGTCCCCGACGTGGTCGACCCCGATACCGACGTCGTGCAGTGGGTCATCGACAAGATGGACGCGTTCGGCATCGAGATCGCGATGACGGGGCTCAACGACCGCAGCATCGAGGCCCGGCGCCGCCACCCCGACCGGTTCGTGCTCAACCTCTCGGTGAACCCCAACGAGGGCATGGCCGCCATCCGCAAGATGGCGCAGGCCAAGGAGGAGCACGGCATCGTGTCGGTGTCGGTGTTCCCGTGCGGGCAGGTGCCCCAGGTCGACATCGACAGCCCGCTCATGTACCCGATCTACATGCGGGCAGTGGAGCTCGACATCCCCGTGTGCGTCAACGCCGGCATCGTGGGCCCGCGCATGCCCAGCTCGCCGCAGGAGGTCATGCGCCTCGACCGGGTCTGCTACGACTTCCCCGAGCTCACGCTCTGCACCATGCACGGCTGCGAGCCGTGGACCGCGCTCGCCGTGAAGCTGATGCTCAAGTGGCCGGGCCTGTACTACCTCACGAGCGCGTTCGCGCCGAAGCACTACCCCGAGGACATCATCAAGTACGCCAACACCCGCGGCGCCGACAAGATCATGTACTGCGGCTACTTCCCCGCCGGGCTCACGCTCGAGCGCCAGTTCGCCGACCTGCCGAACGTCCCGTTCAAGGACGAGGTGTGGCCGAAGTTCCTGCGGGAGAACGCGATGCGGGTGTTCAAGATCGCCGAGGCGACGGGCCGGGCCTGACGGTCCGCGTCCCGCCCGGCCCGGATCGCCATGGCCTGGATCATCGCCGCTGCGACGGCGGCACTGTGGTGCGTGCTCCTCGCCGGGCTCGCCGCGGCGAGCGAGCCACGGGCCGTCGAGCCCGGTGCACCCACCCTGGATCCGCCCGACGACGCGCCGGCCGCACTCGTCGCCCTCGTCACCAGTGACTGGGAGCTCGACCGCGACGCCGTGACGGCCACGGTGCTCGACCTCGCCGCCCGCCGCCACGTCGCCGTGGAGTGGATCGCTCCCCACACGTTCGTCCGCGTCCGCACCCACGGTGACGCCGCCACCGACGCGGTGACCTCCTACGAGCGCCAGGTGCTCGACCACCTCCGCGGCCTGGCGGCGGAGACGCGCGACGGGATGATCCCGGCCGAGGCGCTCACCACCGGGCCGGAGGCCGAGGCCCGCGGCTGGTGGACGCGGTTCGAGCGGGCGGTCATGACCGACGCCCGTGCGCGCGGCTGGTCACGCGCACGGTGGAGCCCCGCCGCGCGCGCCGCCCTGCTCGCAGGTGCCCTCGTCGTGGGACTGGCGGTCGGTGCGGCGGGTGCGACCCTCCCCCACGACGACCCCGACGAGGACCCCGTGGGGACTGCGGTGGCGCTGGCGGTCGTCACCACCGCCGGGCTGGGCCTGACCGCGGGTCGCCTCCGCGGAGAACGCGACACGCCCGCCGGCCGCGCCGTGGCCGAGCGGTGGCTGGGACTGCGCGAGATGCTCGCCGACGACCCGATCTTCCCGGTGCAGCCGCCCGCGGCGGTCGCGGTGTGGGGACGCCTCATGGCCTACGGCGCGGCGATGGGCCTCACGGGGGCGGCAGCCGCCGCGCTGCCGATGGGCACCGAGCGCGAACGGGTCGCCTGGAGCCCGGTCGGCGACCGCTGGCGCCCCGTGCGCATCCGCTACCCGTCGTCGCTCCCCCCGGGCTACGGACGCCATCCCGCGCTGGTGGCCGCGGTCGGCGCCGTGGTCGCGTGCTTCGGCGTGATCGTCGGCCCGGCGGTCCTCGCCGCGGCCCGGGGGCTCGTCGAAGGCGCGGCCGACTTCGCCGGGGAGGAGGTCGTGCCGTGGTGGATCCGCCTGGTCGTCGGCCTGGTCGCCGGGACCTTCGCCGCCTTCGCCGCCTTCGTGGCCCTGGCCGGCGCATCGATGCTCGTGTCGGGGGTCGCGGACCTGGTGCGCGGCCGACGGACGATCGAAGGGCGCGTGCTGCGGGTCCGCAGCCGAGGCGACGACGACAACGAGTACTGGCACGTCGCGGTGGACGACGGCACCCGGGACCGGGTCCGGGCGTGGCGGGTCGACCGCGCGCCGGACGCCGGTCAGGGCGACACCGTCCGGGCGTCGGTGTCGCGCTGGCTGGCCCACGTGACCGATCTCACCGTGATCGACCACGGGCCGGTCGTCGTCGCGTCGAGTGGGCCCGCGGCCGCGATCTCACCGACCCCGTCGGAACCCCTCCCACCCCTTCCCGATGCCGCCGTCGTCGCGGCCGCCCTCGGGCTGCCGGTGACCACCCCGGCCGGCGCGGTCGAGCACCCCCTCGCGGTGGACCACGCCTCCGCCACGTACGTGACCGACGGCGGTGGTCGGGTCGTGACGGCGTGGGTACCCGGCGCGACCATCGACGCGCTCCGGGCCCTCCCCCGCACCGTGGCGCCCTCGGTCGACGGCATCGGCGACGAGGCGTACCGGGCCCCGACCGGCGGGGGGATCCTCGCCCGGTTCGGCGACCGCGTCCTCCTCGTCTCGGCGGCACTGCCCGCGTCCACGAGCACCGACCGGGACGCCGCCGTGGCCTCGGTCGCCGGGCTCGTCCGGTTCGACTGAGGGGGCGCGGCGGCCCCACCCCAACGGCGCGGTCCGTCATCCGTCACCGGAAGTTCACCGCACGGGTTGTTGACCCACGGTCCGGATTCGCCAGAATCCTCCCATCAGCACACAACCCCCTGCCTCGTCACCCGAGTCCGTCCTCGCGTTCATCCACCCCGGGACCGACATCGTCATGCCCCTCGCCAACGGCGAGCCGAAGACCGTCATGGACGCCATCGACGCCCACGGCGAGCAGCTCCGCAACGTGCGGGTGCACCAGATGCACTGCCTCCATGACCGCCCCTACCTCCACGCGGCGTACGGCGACAACCTGCGCCACGTCTCGTACTTCCTGTCCGAGGTCACCCGTCCGGGGCATGCGGCCGGCACGGTCGACTTCGTGCCCACCGACTTCAGCGACATGCCGTTGGCGATCCATCGCCACACCCGCGACCCGCTGTTCATCGCCGCGTGCTCACCGCCCGACCGGCACGGCTACGTGTCGCTCGGGACCAACGCCGACTACGTGGCTCGCTTCGTCGGGCGGGCCCGGTTCTTCCTCGAGGTCAACCCCGCGATGCCCCGCACCTTCGGCGAGAACACGTTGCACCTCAGCCAGGCGATCGGCTGGACCGTGGCCGACTACCCGCTCGTCGAGGTGCCGCCGCGCACCCCGTCGGCCAAGGACCGGGTCATTGCGGAGCTGGTCGCCGAGCGCATCCCCGACGGAGCCACCATCCAGTCCGGCATCGGCGCGATCCCCGAGTCGATCCTCGCCCTGCTCCACGAGAAGAAGGATCTCGGCCTCCACAGCGAGCTGATCTCCGACGGCGTGATGGACCTCATGGAGTCGGGCGCGATGAACGGCACCAAGAAGGTGACCCGACCCGGGAAGACGGTGGGCACCTTCGCCCTCGGCACCCGGCGTCTCTACGAGGCGCTGCACGACAACAGCGCGGTGCAGTTCCTCCCCGTCGACTGGGTGAACGACCCGCGGGTGATCGGTCGGGAGCCGCACTTCGCGTCGATCAACGCGACGATCGAGGTCGACCTGCTCGGGCAGTGCAACTCCGAGATGATCGGCGGGACCTACTACTCGGGGAGCGGCGGGCAGACCGACTTCGCCCGCGGCGCCATGTTCAGCGAGCACGGACAGGGCTTCGTGGTGCTGCACTCCACGACCAGCGACGAGCGCGTGTCGCGCGTCGTCACGCGGCTGTGCCCCGGCGCCCCGGTCACCACCATGAAGAACACCGTCGACCACGTGGTCACCGAGTACGGGATCGCGTCGCTCCGGGGCCGCACCATGGAGGAGCGGGCCCGGATGCTCATCGCCATCGCGCACCACAAGTTCCGCGACGGGCTCACTGCCGACGCGAAGAAGCTCGGCCTCCTTCGCTGACGACGGCCGGCCCTCCCGGCGTCGTGTCGCCGGCTCCGGCCGGACGGGTCACGCCGGCACGGTGATCTAGGGTCGACGGCATGAGTGACGCTCCCGATCCCGCCCCCGACCTCACCGCCGACCGTCTCGCGCTGCGGTACCTCGCCGAGGCGTACGCCCTCGGCTGTGACGCGCGCGACGCCGACGTGCTGGAGCGCTGCTTCGTCGAGGGCGCCACGCTGACGGTGCACTGGGCGAGCCGTGAGCCGTCGACGATGAGGTTCCCCGACGGCGCCGGGCACATCGCCGCCAGCCTGGAGCGCTACGACCGCACCATGCACTTCGTCGGCAACCACCGGGCCGAGGTGCACGGCGACGACGCCACTGGTGTCACCTATTGCTTCGCGCACCACATCACCGGCACCGACGACCACGTGATGGCCATCCGCTACCACGACACCTACGTGCGCACCGACCACGGCTGGCGCATCGCCGAGCGTCACCTGTACGAGGACTGGACCGAGGCCCGCACCGTCGCCCCGTAGCCCCCGCCGGCCGTTTCGGCGCCGTGGCGCCGCGCCGGCTGCGGTGGGACCGCGCCAGAAGGGGCGGTCCGCCGGGGTCAGTCGCCGACGGGGAGCACCACGTCGGGCAGCGGGTGGCGGTAGAGCGCGGCCGCGTTCTCCGAGCACATCATCCGCAGCTCACGGTTGGGGATGTGCCCCCACGCCTTCTCGATGACGAGCTGGGTGTCGGGCCAGTGGCCGTCGCCGTGGGGGAAGTCGCACTCCACCATGATGTTCTCGACGCCGATCGTGTGGCGGGTGTCGATGGTCGACGGGTCGTCGAGCGTGCAGAACCAGAAGTTGCGCCGCAGCACGTCGGCCGGGCGATCGTCCCAGTTGACGCCGTACCCCGAGCGGTCGACCAGGTTGTCGAGGCGGTCGATCAGCATCGCCACCCAGCCGATCCCACCCTCGCTCAGGGCGATCTTCATCTCGGGATGCTTCACCGGGTAGCCCGACAGCAGCCACTCGACTGCGGTCCGCAGGGACTGCTGACCGAACAGCACCGCGCCCATCTCGAACCCGGGGGCGCCGGGCGGGAAGCCGCTCATGCCGGAGCTGCCCACGTGCAGCGAGACCACCGTGTCGGTCTCGACGCACGCGTCGATGATCGGGTCCCAGTGGTCGCGGTCCCACAGCGACGGCAGGCCGACGTCGTGCGGCCGCTCGGGGAAGCTCACGCCGGTGAACCCGCGGGCCGCGTTGCGACGGATCTCCTCGACCGCGACCGCGGGGTCGCTCAAGTGCGTGATCCCGACCGGGATGATGCGGTCGGGCTGCTTCACGTACCACTCGTCGTAGAACCAGTCGTTCCAGGCGCGGGTGCAGGCGAGGCCGAGCTCCTGGTCCTCGGCCTGGTAGAAGACGCGCCCGGAGAAGCCGGTCACCTGCGAGGGGAAGTTGACCGCAGCCCACACGCCGTTGATGTCCATGTCGCGCACACGGGCTTCGACGTCGTAGCAGCTGGGTCGCATGTGCTCGAAGCGGAACGGCTCACGGGTGACGGCGTCGGGTCGGCGGCCGGCAACCGCATTGGCGCCGACCATGAAGAAGCGCTGCTCCTCGAACTCCCACACCTGGTGGCCGTGGTCGGTCTCGACGATCCGCGGCGCACGGTCCTGCAGCGGCGCGGGCAGCCGGCCCTCGAAGGTCTCGGGCGGCTCGACCACGTGGTCGTCGACCGAGATGACCGTGTACTTCACCTCGCGCGGCAGGGGCTCCGGGAGGAACAGGTCGGGCAGCAGCTCGTTGGGCGTCGGGTTCGGCATGGTCCCTCCTCGCTCGTCGGTCCCGATTCTGACACGTCCGTCAGGGTCGCCGAACCGGCCCGGCGCCGCAGGACCGCTCGGGCCCACGTCAGTCGAGGCCGAGCATCTCCAGGGCGTTGCCCCGCACGATGCGCTCGAGCTCGTCGGCGCTCACCTGCGACGCGAGCCGCTCGAGGATCCTCGGCGTGTCGGGCCAGGTCGAGTCCTGGTGCGGGTAGTCCATCTCCAGCACGAGCTGGGTCACGCCGATCCGATCACGCTGCTCGATGCCGCAGTCGTCGTCGAAGAACGACCCGTAGATGCGACCGGGCACGTAGCTGCTCGGCGGCTCGGTGATGATCGGGTCGAGGCCGGCGTACTCGGCGTGCTCCCACACCTTGTCGAGCCGGTCGAGCACGAACGGCATCCAGCCGATCTGCGCCTCGCTGTACACGATCTTCAGGCGCGGGAATCGCACGAGATTGCCCGACACCAGCCAGTCGACGAGCGACGTCTGCGCGTTGGCGAACGTGAGCGCCGTGTTGGCAGCGCGCGGCGCCCACGGCGCGAGCTCGGCCATCTTCGTGCCCGACCCGATGTGCAGGCCGAGCACCGTGCCGGTCTCGTCGCACGCGCGGAACAGCGGGTCCCAGTGCCGACCCGGGTCGTGGATCGACGGCAAGCCGAGGTAGCTCGGCATCTCCGTCCAGGTGATCGCGCGTGAGCCCCTGGCCGCGGTGCGCTCCACCTCGGCGGCGGCGAGCTCCGCGTCCCACAGCGGCACGATGCACAGCGGGATGAGCCGGCCGCCCGAGTCGCCGCACCACTCGTCGATCATCCAGTCGTTGTACGCCTGCACGCACAAGAGCGCGAGGTCCTTGTCGGCCGCGTCGAGGAACCACTGCCCGGCGAAGCGGGTGATGTAGGGGAAGCACAGCGAGCGCTCGACGCGGGCGACGTCCATGTCGTCGAGCCGGGCGACGGTGTCGTAGCACCCGGGGCGCATCTCCTCGAACGCGATGGCGTCGATCGTGTGCTCCTCGAACGGCATCCCCGCGCAGGCCACGACCTTGGGGATGGGCTTGGGGGCCTGCTCGTCGTAGCACCACCAGTCGACGACCGGCCCGTCGCCTCCCTTCACGTAGCGGACGGCACGCGTCTCGGGGACGTAGATCGTCTCGCACGTGTCCTTCACCGTGCGCGGGCCCCGGTCCCTCAGCGCGGCGGGCAGCCGATCCTGCCACACGCCCGGCGGCTCGACCACGTGGTCGTCGGCCGACACGATCCAGGGCAGCGTGCGGTCGCTCATCCCGTCCATCCGCTCATCCTGCCCCATCACGGCGTCACTGCCACGCGCCCGGGGAGTCCGGGAGCCCGTCGGTCCACCGGGGACCGGCTCTGCTCCCGGAGGTCTCCCGTGCGTCACTCGCTCCGTGGTCTCGTCGCGCTCGCCGTCGGCGGCGCGCTCCTCGTCGCGTCGCCCGCCGCCGCGCCGGCATCCGACCCCCCGACACCCTCCGCGGGCGCCGAGACCGGCTCGGTCACCGTCCGGGCCGGCGGCGACCGCGATCCGGCGACCGGTGTGCCCGTCCCCCTGGAGGGCGCAGTGCTGCGGGCCCACCGCGACGCGGCGCTCACCGTCCCGGCCGGCGAGTGCACCACCGACGCATCCGGGTCCTGTCTGATCGCCGGCCTGCATCCGGGTACCTACTGGGTGGCGCCGGTCGCCGATCCGCCCGGAGGCGCGTTCGCCCGGATCGAGGCGGTCCGCCCGTCCTCCTCCGGCGCCGGCCCCTACGCCGAAGCGGCCGTGGTCGACGAGGCCAACCCCACCACGCGGGTGTTCGCCCATCGGCGGGTCAACCCGCCGTTCCCGTCGCGCTGCGGGGTGCGGGTCACCCTCCTCTACGACGTGTCGGGATCGATCTCGGCCGCGGAGGCGATCACCATGAAGGCCGCGTCGACCGAGTTCGTCGACGCGCTCGCGGGCACCACGTCGTCGATCGCCATCGCCTCGTTCGCGTCGGCCGCACCCGCGGCGGGCAACGCGAACCTCTCCCCCACCCCCGTCTCGGACCCCGTGGGCGTCGCCACGGTCAAGGAGGCCATCGCTGCGCTGGCCCGCCCCGACGGCGACGACCGCTACACCAACTGGGACGCCGCCTTCCGGTCGGTCGTCGGGCAGACCGACATCGTGGTGCTGTTCACCGACGGCAACCCGACCGTCCACGGCGTGCCGGCGGTGCACCCCCCGGTGATGACCGGGCTCGACCAGCTCGACGGCGGCGTGTACTCGGCCAACGCGGTGAAGGCCGCCGGCGCTCGGGTGATGGCCGTCGGCGTGGGCGACGTCGACCAGATCGCGAAGGAGCACCTCGCGCTCGTGAGCGGCCCGGTCGAGGGGACCGACTACGCCGTGACCTCGTTCGCCGATGTGCGCACCGTGTTCCGCTCGCTGGCCGACGCGCTGTGCCCCCGCCCCGACGTGCCCGTCGTCGTCTCCCCTGCACCCGACCCCACCCCGCTCCCGCCGCGGTTCACGGGCTGAGCAGCGCATCGGCGCCTCGGGCAGGCGACGCCGACGACCCGGCACTCCTGGCGAGGGCGGCCGATCTGCACGTGGCGATCGTCCTTCCTTGATCGGTCCGCGTGCAGAGCGTCAGCGCTTGACGGCGACGATCAGGTGGGTGCTGCAGGGGATCTCAGTCGCGATCAGGCCGGGATGGGCCACCAGGGTCTTCCGCACCGTGGCGAGGGCGGGCGCCAGCCCGTCGGTCGTGTGCAGATCCGGATCCATGTCGTCGACGACGAGGACGCCCCGCGGCGCCAGCGCGGTGATCGTGGTGTCGAGACCGTCGAGCTTGCCGCCGGGCGCGTCGGCGAACACCAGGTCGAACGGGCCCCGCTCCCCCACGACGCGCGCACCGTCGCCGCAGACGAACTCGATCCACGCCGGCCAGCCGGCCGCCCGGACCTGCTCCAGCAGGCCGGCGTCGGTGTCGACGGTCAGCACCGACGCGTCGACGCGCGAGCCCAGGCCGTGCACGATCCAGCTCAGCCCCACTCCGGTGCCGGTCCCCAGCTCGAGGATGCGCGCGCCCTGGGGTGACGCAGCCGCGAGCACCGCGAGCAGCTCCCCCACGCCGCGATCGCACGACATGGCGAACCCGGCGTCGTCGGCACGACGCTGTGCGAGGGCGACGAGGGGCGGGACGTCCGACGGCTCCATCACCCGACCGTCGCACGGGGCACCGGTCCGGGGCAACCGAGTTCGGCATTCGGGAGGCGCGGCGCGCGGGAATCGGAGCGCAGCCACCGCGCCTCGCCGGGAAGAATGGGCTGCGGGAGGGCACGTGGACGTCGCAGCGGTGGTGACCGATCTCGATGGCACGTTGTGGCACGAGCCGTCGACGGTGCACCCGCGCACCCGGTCGGCGCTCGCGCGGCTCAGCGCCTCACCCGTCCCCGTGCTCGTCGCCACCGGGCGCCGGGTCCACTCGACCCGGGCGCCGCTGGCCGCACTCGGCGTGGCGCCGCCCGCCGTCGTGCTCAACGGCGCGCTGGGGCTCGACCTCGCCACCGGTGAGCGGTTCCACCAGGGCGGGTTCACCCGTGGCGACGCGGTGGTCGTCCTCGACGTGTTCCACGCCCACGGCGTGCACCCCTGCGTGTACGTCGACGACGACACCCATCCGGTGCGCGTCAGCGCCACGCCGTCGACCCACCCGGAGCACCTCGCCGACTTCGGGGCGCACGCACGCGTCTCCGACCTCCACGACGTCGTGGGCGACGCGCCCGTGCTCGCGTTCGGCGTGCTCGGGATCGACCGGGCCCTCGCCGAGGCGGTGGGCAACGCGCTCCACGGCGTTGCCACCCCCCACGTCGACCGCGCGCGTGACTACGGCGGGTTCACCGTCACGGTGGCACCGGCAACGGGATCGAAGTGGGACGGCGTGGCCGCCTACTGCGCCCACCACGAGCTCGACCCGGCACAGGTGCTCGCCATCGGCGACGGCCCCAACGACGTCGAGATGCTCGCCGCCGCGGCGGTCGCCGTCGTGCCGGCCGACGCCCACCCGAGCGCCCTGGCCCTCGCCGACCACGTGGTCGCGCCCGCGGCCGACGGCGGCTGGGCCGAGCTCCTCGACCTGCTCGACATCGACACCTGCTGACGCGACCGCATGGCTCGGGGGACCCCTGGGCTCACCGCCCGCAGCGCCACCCCCGATGCGCTTCTGACCGTCGATCCCGACCCGCCCGATGCGCTTCTGACCGTCGATAGGGCGGCGCACGCCCGCGGACCCGCACCGGAAGCGACCCGCCGGGACCCTATCGACGGTCAGAAACGCATCGTCAGCGGGGGTGGTCAGGGGGCGGGGAAGGTCTCGCCGGTGAGCTGCTCGCTCAGGGTCCAGAGGCGCCGTGCGGCGTCGGGATCGGTGGCGTAGGGGGCGGCCGTGGCGACGGCGCAGTCGGCGCAGTAGCGGCCGCCGTCGGCGTCGGTCGCGGCCACCGCGGCCCAGACCGACGTGGCCGCGCCCACCTCCACCTCCACCATCGGGGGCAGCCCGCCCCCGCCGCTCGAGGCCGACGCCTTGGCCCGGGCCATCAGGTCCTCGAGGTCCTCCCTGGTGAAGTGCCGGCCGAGGTCGGTCCGCACCATGCCCGGGTGCACCGCGTAGGCGTGCACGCCGAGCGGGCCGTAGCGGCGCTCGAGCTCGACCGCGTGGAGGATGTTCGCGGTCTTCGACTGCCCGTAGGCCTCCATCTTCGAGAACTCGGTGGAGTCCCAGTTGGGGTCGTCCCAGCGGATGTCCGACGCCATGTGGCCGCCCGAGCTGAGGAGGACCACCCGCGCCGGCGCGCTCGCCACGAGCAGCGGCATCAGCCGGCCGACCACCACGAAGTGGCCGAGGTGGTTGGTGCCGAGGTGCATCTCGAAGCCGTCGTCGGTGTGGCCGTACGGCATCGCCATCACGCCGGCGTTGGCGATCAGCAGGTCGAGCCGGTCGTGCGACGCGGCGAAGCGGTCGGTGAACGTGCGCACGCGGTCGAGCGAGCCCAGCTCCAGCACCGCGTACCCGACCTCGGCACCCGGGACCGCGGCCCGCAGGTCGTCGACCGCCGCCGCGCCCTTGTCGTCGGACCGGGCCGTGATGACCACCGACGCGCCCGCGGCGCACAGCGCCCGCGCGGTCTCCTTGCCGATGCCGGTGGTCCCGCCGGTGACCAGCGCCTGCACCCCGGTCAGGTCGACACCCGCGAGGACGTCGCTCGTCGTCGTGGTGGGTGCCTCGCTCACGGGTGCCTCCGGCGGGGTGCGACGGGCCGCGGCCCTGGGTGGCCGTCAGCTGCGGGGCACATCCTTCCACGCGATCTCGTGGTCGGTGCGCGGCTCGCGCGGCAGACCCAGCGCCCGCTCGGCGAGGTTGTTCTTCTGCACTTCGTTGGTGCCGCCGCCGATGGAGATCGAGAAGCGCCCGAGCAGCTCCATCTGGGTCCAGATCGCGATCTCGTCGTCACCCACCAGCCCGTCGGCGCCGCGGATCGCGACGGCGAGGTTCCCCGAACGCACGCGGCTCTCCGTGGTGAACAGCTTGAGCGCCGACGGGTCGACCGGCGGCATCTGCCGCTGGCGCACCGCGGCCATGATCCGCTCCCCCATCACCGCCACGATGCGCTCGCGCATGTAGAAGTCGGCGAGGCCCTGGCGGACGGTCGGGTCGTCGCGCTTGCCGTGCATCTCGGCGAGTTCGAGCAGCCGCGGGTAGCGCCCGCCCACGGCGACGCTGCCGCCGCCGATGAACGCCGACTCGTTGGACAGCACGGTGCGGGCGGGCGCCCACCCGCCGTCGATCTCGCCGATCACGTTGGCGACCGGGATGCGGACCTCCTCGAGGAACACCTCGTTGAACTCCGACCCGCCGGTCGGCTGCACCAACGGACGGGCCTCGATGCCCGGCGTGCTCATGTCGACGAGGAGGAAGGTGATGCCCCGGTGCTTGGGCACGTCGGGGTTGGTGCGCACGAGGATCATCCCCCAGTTGCAGAACTGCGCAGCCGAGTTCCACACCTTCTGGCCCGTCACGACGAACTCGTCGCCGTCGCGCACGGCCCGGCACGCGAGGCCGGCGAGGTCACTGCCCGCGCCCGGCTCGCTGAACAGCTGGCAGAACGCGTACTCCGCCGACAGCAGCTTCGGCACGTAGAGCGCCTGTTGCTCGGGGGTGGCGTGCTTCATGAGCGTCGGCCCCAGCATCGCGATCGTGGCGCTCACGAAGCCCGACGACGTGTCGAAGCTGCGGGCCTCCTCGTTGTAGATCCGCTCGTGCCAGGCGCTGCCGCCGCGACCACCGAGCTCGACGGGGTAGGTGAGCCCGGCGAAGCCGTTCTCGAAGAGGGTCTTCTGCCACGCCCGCCCGCGCTCGAACGCCGCCCGCGCCGCGTCCTGGCTGCGGTGCACCGTGACCGCCCACGGGCTCACCTGCTGACGGGGCTTCGCGTGGGCCTCCAGGAAGGCCCGGGCCGCGGCCCGGAACTCGGCCTGCTCGGGGGTGTCGGTGACGGACGTCGCGTCGGTGGTCATGGCCTCGTCCTCGGTGGATCGGGTGCGGGACGCCATCCTGCCCCGCCGACCCCGCCTCGGCGTCATCTGGGCGCCCGACCCCTCCACATCTCGGGGGTGGGTGACCCCGAGGCGGGCCGTGGGCCGCTCAGAGGGGCTGCGCCAGCACCGCGGGGTCGAAGCGGAAGAGGCGGGCGGCGGTGTCGCGGAACACGAGGCGCGCGGTGTCGGCGTCGAGCCCGCCGCGCAGACGGGCCACGACCTCGCGGGAGTGCGGATGCGTGCCCTCCTCGTGGGGGTAGTCGGAGCCCCAGACGAGCACGTCGGGCCCGGTGATCGGGAGGTTGTGCAGCCCGACGGGGTCGTCCTGGAAGGTGGCGTGCACCTGACGGGCGAGGTAGGCGCTCGGCGGCTCGGGAAGCGCCGGGTTGATCCACGGCTTGCCCGACGGCGTGGTGCCGTACCGGCCGAACGCCGCCGTGTAGTAGTCGAGCGTCTGCATCGTCCACCCGATCCAGCCGGCGTTGAACTCCACGAACACCACGTGCAGGTCGGGGTGCGCGGCGAGCACGCCCGACGTGGCGAGCAACCCGGCGGTGCGGGGCCCCATCGACTGCGTCGCGAGCAGGTTGGCCACGCCGGCACCCGCACCCCGGTAGAAGAACATCGAGTGCCCGGTGCCCTGGTGGATCACCACCGGCAGCCCGGTCTCCTCGATCGCCCGCCACAGTGGCTCCCACTGCGGATGGTTCCACTCGGGCGTCACGGTCGCGGGGAGCATCACCGCGGCGAGCCCGCGGTCGGCGATCCACGCGACCTCGGCGAGCGCGTCGTCGACCCGCCACGTGGGCACGAGCCCGGCGCAGCGGAACCGCGGCGACCGGGCAAGGCCGGACGCGATCCACTCGTTGTAGACGCGGCACGATGCCGCGCCGCCGTCAGGGTCGGAGAGCATCCACACGTAGAGGCCGATCGTCGGGAAGACGCACTCCCCCGCGATGCCCTCGGCTCGCATCACCGCGAGGCGGTGGTCGACGTCGTTCATGCGCAGCCGCTCGTCGTCGTTGGCGACGATCTGGTCGACGGCGTCGCTCGCGAGGAGCACGCTCCAGTTGCCGTCGTCACCCGCGGCGAGGCCGCGCATCGCCTGGTCGCGCAGACCGGCAGGCAGGTTGGCACTCCAGAGGTCGCGCGGCTCGTTGACGTGCGCGTCGCCGCTCACGCAGCCGATCGGCTGGTCCGCCACCCGGCCCGTCGTCGGCTCCCCCATCGGAGGAACCGTAGACCGCCCGCCGGCGGATGCGCCCGACGTGCCGGTCAGCCCGCGCGGGTGATGAGGGCGCCGGGCAGGTCGTCGGTCTCCCGCCACCGCTCCAGGTAGCCGGCGTAGTCGAGCAGGCTGCCCGCGTAGACCAGGTTGCGGGCGCCCTTCGCGTCGACCTCGCCCTGCTCCGAGTTGTAGTACCCCGGCGTGCAGCTGGCCGAGTAGGTCGCCGCGCCGGCGGCGGTGCCGTAGAGCACCATCAGCCACTCGTCCTCGGCCTCGGGCGTGGCCTCGATCGTGGCGATGTCCTCCTCGTCGCAGCGCACGATGACCTCGGCCACGTGCTCGGCGGACTTGCCGAGGAAGTGCACGAAGTTGGTGCCGAACCCGGCCTGCAGGAAGCTGATGATGAAGAAGTTGGGGAAGCCGCCCGACAGGATCCCGTGCAGGGTGCGCGCACCCTCCGACCACCGCTCGCTCAGCGAGATGCCGTCGCGGCCCACCGGGTCGAAGCCGACCCGCCCGTCGTAGTCGGTGTTGGTCTCGAAGCCCGACGCGAAGATCAGGCAGTCGAGCGGGTACTCCACCCCGTCGACGACCGCGCCGGTCGCGGTGATCTGCTGCACGCCCTTGCCGTCGGTGTCGACGAGGTGGACATTGGGCTGGTTGAACGCGGGCAGGTACTCGTCGTGGAAGCAGACCCGCTTGCAGTTCTTGCCGTAGTACGGCTTGAGCTTCGCCGCCGTCTCGGGGTCCTCGACGATCGTGTCGACCCGGCGGCGCAGCTTCTCCATCGTCTCGAAGTCGCTGCGCTCGAGCGCGGCGGCCTCTTCGGGATCGTCGCACGCCTTCTGCGTGTTGACCCACATGACCTCGGTCCAGCCGTCGTGGACGAGATCCTGCTCCGGCTGCACACCGGTGACCGCGTGGGTGAAGTTCTCGATGCGCTCGGCCTGCCATCCGGGCTGGAGGCCCTTGAACCACTCGACGTCGGTGGGTGCGTTGTTGCGTTCACCCACCGCGCTCGGCGTGCGCTGGAAGACGTAGAGCTCCTCCGCCGTCTTCGCGAGCTGCGGCACGGCCTGCACCGCGGTCGCGCCGGTGCCGACGATGCCGACCCGCTTGCCGGCCAGCTTGTCCATGGGCTCCTTGGGGCTGCCGCCGGTGTAGTCGTAGTCCCAGTGGCTCGTGTGGAACATCTTCCCCTGGTACTCCGTGATGCCGGGGATGCCGGGGAGCTTCGGCTTGTGCAGGATGCCGCCCGCGACCACGACGAACTTGGTGGTGATGCGGTCGCCGCGCGACGTGGTGACGATCCACTTCCCGGAGCCGTCGTCCCACTCGGCGCCGGTGATGACCGTCTGGAACAGCGCGTGCGGGTAGAGGTCGAAGGTCTGCCCGAGCAGCTTGCAGTACTCGAAGATCTCCGACGCGCTCGCGTAGCGCTCGGTGGGCATGTAGCCCGTCGCCTCGAGCATCGGGAGGTACGTGTACGACTCGACGTCGCACATGCAGCCGGGGTAGCGGTTCCAGTACCAGGTGCCGCCGAAGTCCCCCGCCTTCTCGACGATGCGGAAGTCGGTCACGCCCTGCTTCGTGAGGTTGATCGCCGTGAGCATGCCGGCGAAGCCGCCGCCGACGACCACAACGTGGGTGTCCTCGGTGATCGGGTCGCGGGTGAAGCTCGGGTCGGCGTAGGTGTCGACGTCGAGCTCTTGGTACTCGCCCTTGAGCTCTGCGTACTGCTTGACGCCGTCGGAGCGGAGGCGCTTCTCCCTCTCGATCCGGTAACGCTCCCGCAGCTCCTCGATCGAGAGCTCGCCGTTGCCGTTCGCCGTCATGCGTGGATTCCCCCGGGTTGCCTGGGCGGTTCGGGGGTGAATTGTGGCAGTCGGGCCCCCGGGGTCCGGCACCGGGGCCGCGGCGATCGGTGCGCGTGCGACGCGGGTCGCCCGAGGTCGGCGGGGTCAGAAGAACGTGATCTCGCGGCGGGCGAACTGCCAGCCATCGGCCGTGCGCACGAGCGTGTCGTCGTAGCGGCCGAGGAACATCAGCGCGGCCCGACCCTCCGGGTTCCGCGCCCAGAACATGAAGTCGCAGACGTTGGTGGCGCGGTCGCCGTCGACGTCGATCTCCAGGTTGACCGCGAGGTGGCGGCCCCGGCGCTCGGGCGGCTGGGTCGCGGCGATGGCGTCGCGGATCGCGGCGCGCCCCTTCGTGGCCTGGCCCTGGAGCACGAACTCGGCGTCGTCGGCCCACAGACCGGCGAACTCGTCCCAGCGCCCGTCGTCGAGCAGGTGGCAGTACCTCGCCACCACCCGGGCGATCCCCTCGTGGTCGGTCGTCTCGGCCATGGTCCCCCCTCGGTCCACCGGGAGCCTAACCGGAAACGAGATTTCCGCTGAGTGAAAACGTTGTTGGCAGCGGGGTCGCCCCATGGTGTAGACCGGGAGCGTGCCCGACGCCTCCGACACCATCACGGTGACGCCGGTCGCAAGCGCCCTGGGCGCTGCGATCGGCGGCGTCGACCTGGCCGACGACCTCCCCGACGCCACGGTCGCCGAGATCCGCCGCGCGTGGCTGGCCCACGGCGTGGTCTTCTTCCGCGACCAGGATCTCGACGCCGAGCACTTCCTGGCCTTCGCCCGGCGCATCGGCGAACCGGTCGAGTACCCCTTCGTGAAGGGGCTCGAGGACCACCCGGAGATCATCGCCGTCGCCAAGCTCCCCCACGAGACGGTCAACTTCGGCGGCGTGTGGCACAGCGACACTGCGTACCTCGAGCGGCCGCCGATGGGCACGATGCTCATCGCCCGCGAGGTCCCGCCGGCCGGCGGCGACACCCTGTGGGCCAGCACCACCGCGGCGTACGAGGCGCTGTCGCCCGGGCTCCGGCAGCTCGTCGACCCGCTGCGCGCGGTCAACACCTCCGCGATGGCCGACGTGTCGAAGACCCGCGAGGACCGCATCAAGGACAGCGGGTACGAGGACGAACGCGAGTACGTCGCCGAGCACCCGGTCGTGCGCACCCACCCCGAGACCGGCCGCAAGGCGCTCTTCGTCAACCCGGCCCACACCGAGCGGTTCGTCGACATGACCGTCGAGGAGAGCCGCCCGCTGCTCGAGTACCTCTTCTCGGTGGTGACCCGCCCGGAGCACACCGTGCGCTTCCACTGGGAGGTCGGGTCGCTGGCGCTGTGGGACAACCGCTGCACCTGGCACAATCCGATCAACGACTACCACGGGCACACGCGGGTGATGAATCGCATCACGCTCGCCGGGGACGTCCCCGCCTGAGCCACGCGCACCGCCCGGGGTCGGCACCGGTCCAGGCTCGGGGTCGCAAGGGGGAAGACGGATGTGGCAGATGCGCGCGGTTCCGGCCGAGCTGCGGGAGCGCTACCTCGCCGAGGGCTGGTGGACCGACGACACGTTGGCATCGTTCCTCGAGCGCGAGATCACGGCGACGCCCGACCTCACGTTCCGGGTGTGGTCGAAGCAGCATCCCTGGTCGGGCACGATCGGCGAGCTCTACGACCAGGCGGGTCGGCTGGCGACGTCGCTCCACGGGCTCGGCGTGCGGGCAGGCGACGTCGTCGCCTACCAGGTGCCCAACTGGGCCGAGTCGGTGTCGGTGATCGCGGCCGGCTTCCGGCTCGGGGCCACCATGGTCCCCATCGTGCACTTCTACGGCGCGCGCGAGGTGGAGTTCATCCTCCGCCAGTCGGGAGCGAAGGCGCTCGTCACCGTCGACCGGTTCGGGCACGTCGACCACATCGCCAACCTCGCGACCTACCGCGACCGGGTCGACTCGCTCGAGCACGTCGTGGTGGTCGAGAGCGGGGTCGAGGGCCCCGCCCTGCCGGGCGCGCTCCGACTCACCGACCTCCTGGACGCCGCACCGTTCACCGAGGCGGTCGACATCGACCCCGACGCCCCCGCGATGGTGGGCTACACCTCGGGAACGACCGCCGAGCCCAAGGGCGTGATCCACACGCACCGCTCGCTGCTGTTCGAGGTCCGTCAGCTCTCGATGCTCGACCCCGACGCTCCCCCGGTGCTCAACGCGTCGCCGCTGGCGCACATGACCGGGATGCTCGCGTCGTTCCTGCTGCCCGTCTACAAGAAGCAGGCCATCCATCTCACCGACGTGTGGGACCCGCAGGAGGCGCTGCGGATCGTCGTCGAGGCCGGGGTGTCGGCCGGCGCGGGCGCGACGATCTTCCTGACGAGCCTCCTCGACGCGCCCGGCTTCGGACCCGAGCACCTCGCCCACATCCGCAGGGTCGGCCTCGGCGGAGCACCGGTGCCCGCCGCCGTCACCCAACGGGCCGAGGCCCTCGGCATCCGCTGCTTCCGCTCCTACGGTTCGACCGAGCAGCCGTCCATCACGGGCTGCACGGTGAACGACCCGGTCGACAAGCGCATCGCGACCGACGGTCCCCCGATGCTCGGTGTGGAGCTGCGCTACGTCGACATCGACGGCGAGACCGACGTCCCCGCCGGCGAGCCGGGAGAGATCCTCTCGCGCGGTCCCGACCTGTGTGCCGGCTACACCGATCCCGCGCTCACGGCCCAGGCGTTCACGGCCGACGGGTGGTACCGCACCGGCGACGTCGGCGTGCTCGACGCCGACGGGTACAACACCATCACCGACCGGGTCAGCGACATCATCATCCGCGGCGGGGCCAACCTCTCCGCGGCGGAGATCGAGGAGGTCCTGATGACGATGCCCACCGTCGCCGAGTGCGCGGTGGTCGCCGCGCCCGACGCCCGCACGGGCGAGCACGCGGCCGCCGTCATCCGGGTCCGCCCCGACGCCGTCGTGCCCGACCTCGCCGCCGTGCAGGCCCACCTCGAGTCCGCCGGCCTCCCCAAGCAGAAGTGGGTCGAGGAGGTCCGGGTGGTCGACGAGTTCCCCCGGACGCCCAGCGGCAAGATCCGCAAGTTCGTCCTCCGCGACCAGCTCCGGTGACCACGATGCGTTTCTGACCGTCGATCCGTGTGCGTCGTTCTGAAGCGCACCGAGGCTCCGGCATCGACGGTGAGAAACGCACCGAGGGCTCCGGCATCGACGGTGAGAAACGCACCGAGGCTCCGGCATCGACGGTGAGAAACGCACCGAGGGCTCCGGGTTCGACGGTGAGAAACGCATCGTCAGTCGGCGGCGTCCAGCACGGCCCGCGCGCGGCGGGCCATGGGCTCGTCGACCATCTCGCCCTCGAACGCGATCACGGCCTCGCCCCGGGCCGACGCCTCCTCGTGGGCGGCGAGCAGCCGCCGGGCCCGGTCGACCTCGTCGGCCGACGGGGTGAACACCTCGTGGGCGAGCGCGACCTGGGCCGGGTGGATGCACAGCTTGCCTCGGTAGCCCAGCGCGCGGGCTTCGCGCGCGTCGCGGCGGTAGCGGTCGTCGTCGCGGAAGTCGGCGAGGATCTGGTCGACGGGATGGACGTCGCCGAGGCGGGCCGCGAGCACCACCCGCGACCGGGCGTACAGCACCTCCAGGTTCGACTCGGTGCGCACCCCGCCCAGGTCGGCGACGAAGTCCTCGGCACCGAAGTAGCACCACCGCACCGGAGCGCGCAGGAACTCCTCGGCCCGAGCCACCCCGGCCGCGCTCTCCACCCCCGCGAGGATCGGCAGGTTCGCGAGCCCGGCCGCGCCCAGGGCGGCGACCACCACCTCCACGTCGGCGGCCGACTCGACCTTCGGCACCACCACCCCCGCGAGGTCGGGCCCGAGCCCCTCGGCGACGTCGCCGGCGAACCACGGTGTGCCGACGCCGTTCACCCGCACCAGCACCTGGATCGCGGGACGATCGGCGGTGAGCAGCCGAGCCGCCTCGACCGCGTCGGCCCGGGCCGACTCCTTGGCCGCCGGCGGCACGCCGTCTTCGAGGTCGAGGAACACCGCGTCGGGCGAGCTGCGGGGGGCCTTCGCCACCAGGTCGAGCCGGTTCGCCGGCACCGCGAGCAGGCTGCGCATCCGGGCAACCGCGGCGCGGTCGTCGGCCCTCACGATCTCAGCTCCTCCAGGTCGGCGAAGTAGGTGAGGGCGTCGGGGTTGGCGAGCGCCTCGGTGTTGGCGACCGGTCGACCGTGCACGACGTCGCGCACCGCCAGCTCGCTCAGCTTGTTGGAGCGGGTGCGGGGCAGGTCGGGCACGGCGACGATCCTCGAGGGGACGTGGCGCGGCGACGCGCTCGTGCGCACCCGCGTGCGGATCTCGGCCTCCACCTCGGGCGTGAGCGCGCGCCCCGGCGCCATCACGACGAACAGCACCACGCGGGTGTCGCCCTGCCACTCCTGCCCGATGACCAGGCTGTCGGCGATCCCGTCGACGGTCTCGACCTGCCGGGTGATCTCCGCCGTTCCGATGCGCACGCCACCGGGGTTGAGCGTGGCGTCGGACCGCCCGTGGATGACCGCCCCACCGTGCGGGGTCCACTCGGCGTAGTCGCCCTGGTGCCAGCAGCCCGGGAACCGGGCGAAGTACGTGGCGACGAAGCGGGCGTCGTCGGGGTCGTCCCACAGGCCGAGCGGGATCGACGGGAACGGGTTGCGGCACACGAGCTCGCCGCGGGCGCCCGGCGGGAGCGACGCACCGTCCGGACCGACGACGTCGACGGCGAGCCCGGGCGACGGCCGCTGGATCTCGCCCGCCCACACCGGTCCGGTCGGGTCGCCGCCCACGAGGCAGCCGCACAGGTCGGTCCCGCCGGAGATCGACGCGAGGTGCACATCGGCCTTCACCGCGTCGTAGACGTAGTCGAAGCCGTCGGGGAGCAGCGGCGACCCGGTCGACGCGATGGTGCGCACCGTGCGCAACGCGTGGGTGGCGACCGGGCGCTCGCCGGCCTTGCGCAGCTCGTCGAGGAACCGGGCCGACGTGCCGAACAGCGTGATGCCCATCTCGTCGGCGAGATCGAACAGGGCGGTGCGGGTGGGGTACGCGGGCGACCCGTCGTAGGCGACGAGCGTGGCGCCGCTCGCCAGCACCGAGGCGAGCCAGTTCCACATCATCCAGCCCGCGGTCGTGAAGTAGCAGACCCGGTCGCCCGGCCCGACGTCGCACTGGAGCTGCTGCTCCGACAGGTGCTTGAGCAGCACACCGCCGGCCCGGTGCACGATGCACTTGGGCGTCCCCGTCGTGCCCGACGAGAACAGCACGTACCACGGATGGTCGAACGGGAGCCGGGCGAACTCCACCGGGCGCGCACCGTCGTGCGGCGCGAGCCAGTCGGACCACGCGACCGCGCCGGGCACGTCGGGGAGCGGCGGTGCGGCGTCGACGTACGGGAGCACCACGACGGTCCGGACCGACGGCAGCCGCGCGCAGATCTCGCGCAGGCGCTCGCCACAATCGAAGCGCTTCCCGTTGTAGACGTAGGCGTCGGCGGCCACCAGCACCGTCGGAGCGATCTGGCCGAAGCGGTCGACCACGCCCTCCACACCGAAGTCGGGCGACGTCGACGAGAACACCGCGCCGATGCTCGCCGCGCCGAGCATCAACGCGTAGGTCTCGGGCGCGTTCGGCATCCAGGCGGCGACGCGGTCACCCGGGCCCACCCCCGCGGCGCGCAGCCCCTGCTGCACCCGGGCGACGAGCGCGTGGAGATCGGCTCGGGTGAGCACGCGGCGCAGACCGTCTTCACGGGCGAAGGCGATCGCGACGTCGTCGCCGGGCTCGCGGAGCAGTGCCTCGGCGACGTTGAGCCGTGCGTCGGGGAAGAAGCGCGTCTTCCAGAACGGCTCGACGGGCACGATCACCCGGTCGCTCCCCCGGTCCCCGGGCACGGCGCAGAAGTCCCACACCGCGGACCAGAACGCCGCGGGGTCGCGCACCGTCCACGTGTGGAGATCCTCGTAGGACTCGACCCCCGTGACCCCCCGGTCGCCCACGAACGAGCGGAACGCGGCCAGCCGCGTCGCCGCCGCCCGCGCCGATGCCGGCTCCCACAGGGGCGCGTCGGCCACCTAGGCGTCCGCCGACTCGGCCGTGGCCGCGGGACGCCGGTGCATCAGCGCATTGCGCCGGGCCTTGCACACGAGGCGGTCGTCCTGGTTGAACGCCCGGTGCTCGAACGTCACGATGCCGGCGTCGGGCCGGGATCCCGACGCCCGGGCCGCGACCACCTCGGTCTCCGCGTGGATCGTGTCGCCGCAGAACACCGGCGCGGGGAACGTGACGTCCTCGAACCCGAGGTTGGCGATCGTCGTGCCGTGGGTGGTCTCGAGCACCGAGATCCCGACGAGCAGCCCGAGCGTGAACATCGAGTTCACGAGTGGCCGTCCGAACTCGGTCTCCTCGGCCGCGTACTCGTGGTCGAGGTGCAGGCGCGCCGGGTTGAGCGTGAGGGTCGTCATCAGCACGTTGTCGGTCTCGGTGACGGTGCGGGTGAGCGCGTGCGGGATCACGTCGCCCACCGCGAGCTCCTCGAACCACCGACCGTGATGGGGCAGCGAACGGGCCACCGGACTCCTCCGGGTCGAACGGCGTGCCGGCCGGGAGCGGACCTGCACGAAGCGAGAACGCGACTTACCCTAGGCGCGAATCCGATTTCGACCCGGGCCCGTCGACACCACCGCGGACCCGTCCGGACCGAGGAGGGACGGTGGCGGCACCGATCCGCGTCGCGCAGTGGGCGACGGGCAACATCGGCACCCGGGCCCTGCGCGAGGTGATCCGGGATCCACGCCTCGTGCTCGTGGGCGTGCTCGTGTACGACCCCGCCAAGGCCGGGGTCGACGCGGGGACGCTGTGCGGCGAGCCGGTCGCGGGTGTGACCACGACCGTCGACCGCGAGGTGATCCACGGCCTCGCCGTCGACTGCGTGCTCTACATGCCCCGGACCGTCGACGTCGACGACCTGGTCCGGCTCCTCGAGCGGGGTGTCGACGTGGTGACGACCTGCGTCGAGCTGTTCGACGGTGGGCGCGCCCTCCCCGAGGCCGACCGGGACCGGATCGCCGAGGCGTGCGTGCGCGGCGACGCGAGCATCTTCGCCACCGGCTCCAGCCCGGGGTTCATCACCCACGTGCTCCCGCAGGCGCTCCTGATGCTGCAGCGGCGGGTCGACCTCGTGGAGATCTTCGAGTACGCCAACATGTCGCGCCGCGACTCGCCCCACATGC